>Ga0233425_10008273_pt1 | contig 13950 bp, 8 predicted proteins | sample Watercolumn_Towu_2_FD_181712 | JGI IMG/M metagenome (GOLD analysis project Ga0233425, IMG submission 181712) | Freshwater microbial communities from Lake Towuti, South Sulawesi, Indonesia - Watercolumn_Towuti2014_140_MG | ecosystem: Environmental > Aquatic > Freshwater > Lake | place: Indonesia...
ACGCGAGCTTGGATGACATGATTTTGGTTATTGACGCCGCTGGTGTTGTTGTTTCTGAAATAGATCCTATTACCGGCAATTTCTGGGTCAAACAGGGTTATTCTTACAAAATTAATTCGGCTCAGCCGCCCGCAAAGAGCACAAATATTGAATTGTTAAGCCCTGCCGGGAAAGGTATTGGTACAATTTATTTTGTTTCGAAAGGAAATGTTGAAGTTGAGATTCATGATGATGGATTTGAATTTACAAGTGAGTCGGTTGAGGGGTTGAGCGGCACGCATGTGAGTATGGACAATTCTGCTGGTGATCAGTTCGAATTTAAGAAATACCCTGCCAACGATCCAAATTATCCAAACGGCGTTTATTTGTATTACAAAAACGAGAAAAAGCATATGGCGGCAATTGATACCGCTGGAAATATTTTACTGCTTGATGACCGCATGTCTTTGGACAAGAAAAACAATCAATATAAATTTGATCCATTTGTTTACGAGTTAAAATTTGAGGGTGAAAAAATCGCAGAAGTTTATGTTTCTACAAAAGGAATTTTTGATGATGTTCAGATAGTCGGGCCGAAAGATGTTCCAAGTAAATTCCCGAATGGCGTGACTCCGCAATATTTATATGAAGAGAAGGAATTAAATCCATACACTGGAAGTCCTTTAAATCCTTCCGCTCCAGTATTTAATGATTTGAGCGGGGATTTATACGACTATGCGATAAATCTTTATCACCAAGGCGTGATTGAGGGGGATGAAAAATTCGATCCTTCTACACCGATTTCACGCGCGGATTTCGTGATATTGCTTTTGAAAATGCTTTGCATAGTGCCGAGAGCCGAGGCATATAAAGATCCTTCAATTTTCAATGATGTGCCTTATTCTGCTTCGGATCTGCCGTTCTATTATCCTTACGTGAAAGAGGCTGGGCTTCTTGGGTTGATACATGGTTATGGCGGAGAGGCTGATGCAAGCGGGATGAATCCATTTAAGCCGGATTCTACATTGAGTTTGGCGGAGGCTGTGCAAGTTATATTGAATGGGATGGATATGATAGGAATAGTGAAAATTAATGACGCATTAGCTACGGGCTCTGGGGAACCGGCGCCTGAAGGCGCCGTATGGTATGCACCAGTGTTGTCGGCTGCTCAAAACTTAGCGCCGTTTGCCGTTCCGGATGTTACTTTGAAAAGTGAGTTTATAATTACTGCTGATGAGGCCGCTATGCCAAATGAACCTCTCACACGAGGGAAAGCTCTTGAACTTGCGTTCCGTGTATTAAACGCATTTAACTGTCTTGAAATTGATAAAGATTCTGACGGGATGATGGATTACTGTGAGAAAAAGAACGGGATTGATGATCCTAACGCTGATCCAGACAAGGACGGACTAAAAAATAAAGATGAATGTTATTACGGCACTGATCCGAATAAATACGATACTGATGATGGCGGTGTCGGTGACGGGGACGAAGTCTCTTATGGAACAAATCCTTTGAATAAAAGTGATGATCAAACCGATAAAGATGGTGATGGGCTGACTGACGTTGAAGAAATAAAAGTTTATAAAACTGATCCTAATAATCCGGATACTGATGCCGGCGGTGTTTATGACGGAGATGAAGTAAAAAATCAGACTGATCCAAATGAAAAGGAAGATGATTATTTGGCTGGACAGGAAGGCGTAGAAAAAGCTGCCGGGCAAATTTTTGAAACTGAGGCTGGAGCTTATTTTGTCCCCCCTGAATGTGATGCTTGCCCATGTCCTTATACAATCGAATATAAAGCTGATTTGAGAAAAGGAGATGTTTTGTATACGATAATCGTAAACAAAGATGAAACTAAAATTTACACAAAAAGCAATGAGGAAAAAGTTAACTAAATTATTGGCAGTCTTTATAATAATGGCTTTCTTAAGCTCTGTTTTGCCTGCGAGCGTTTTTGCTTTACCAAGTTATTCGCTTGAAACGTGTATAGTAAATCTTCCTGTGTTCGCTGACTGGAGGACTTTGGAATTTGCTACTTTTTTGGACATGCATTTTCAAAATAAAGATAGTAACACTTCATTGATGAGCGATGCTATTGACGCCTATAAAGCTTATAAAGATACCATTAGCACTGAGCTTGGAAAGTATCAGGTCGGCGACACAACAACCGATGATCAGTTAAAAGCTTTGGATTCGTGTATACGATATGCTGATCAAAAAATCCTTGAAGCAAAGGACATGCTAATTAAACATGCCGCTACCGTCAGCCGAATTAAACAGCAGACAATATTGTTGGAGAAATATCAGGCTATAAATAACAAATTGGATGCCATGAATATGCTGATTTCAAAAATCCTTGGCACTTTTACAGCGTTTAAAGAAAAACTGCCCGGCTTTTTGAAAGATTGTAATAAAAAGAAATAATGAGCCTTGTTAAAAAAACAATTAGAACCTTTATTTTCTCAATTTTAACTCTTTTTGTTTTGTACGGAGGATATACGATTTTTGCTGCGGATGAGTATTCTTTTATGTCGCCAAATGCCGGATTTTATCCTGTAAAAAGCGAATACCATGCGACGATGAATGATTATTTCAATGAGAAAATTAAATTATTTTTAGAGACAGATTTAGACAGTCCTGATCAAATCCCCCCCTCCGATGGAGAGTGCTATGACGAAAATGTAAGCACGTATTGTGCCGCTATGGGGGCTGTTGATATTTTCACTGCCTACATGAGTACTCTTGATTATGTTTCGGCTCCAGTTTTGAGTATGAACAAAGATGCTGCATCACAGCCTGCATTATTGCCGGTTGTCGGTAATCCTTTTGCGGCTGTAAGAGACACTTTTGCCACTGCTCTTTCAGTTGATGACGCAATTTCTGCTGAACGCGTGGAAGCGGAGAAAGTTATGGATATGGCGATTGCAGCATACAACGAATTCCGCCTCGCCTACCCAATGCACAAAAAATATGAAGATATTATTTCGGATCTGTATAAATACAGAGATATGATTTCGGATATAAGAACAAAAACCATGGACTTCCCTGGCGAGTTTATAGACTCCACCAGCAAGTCCTGCAAATAATTATGCAAAAAAACAAAGACATCATTTTAGGAGTTTTGATCGGGACATTGGCTTTCTTGAGCCTAGTCTTTGTTAAACCGATGTTTGCTGTCAGAGCCGAAGAAGCTGAGGATGGTTTTACTGCCGCTGGAAGCTTCTCTCAGATTTTGAGAGGCGCTGGTTTTGAAAATCCTCATGACCGTCTTAATTATGGCGATGTTTTTGGATCCGCGACTTATGAAAATTTGTATTTAATGATTTATCAATTCTTATTAGTTGATACTGAGGACGCGGCGTTAAAAGATGTCGCGCAAAAATATGGACTGACTGTGAGCGAGGCATCCGCCGTGAAAAACGGCTCTATTCAGCCGCTTTTGAATGCCGGGAAATTTAAACAAACCATGACTCAGGAACAGCTTTTGAAAATGGCTCAAAAATTACAAGCAGATTTCGTTGAAACTTACGAGCTGTTTACACTTAAGCAGGAGATGCTGCTTGATAGCGGTAATTCTGAGGTTTTCTCAAATGGAGATCTTTTGGATTCTGGATTTGATTTGGTCTACGATTTAAGTGTTATTGAAAAACTTCTTTTTACCGAGGATACAGAGCCAACTTTAGGCGGGCCTCTTAATATGGATTTTAGCTACAAGAAAAAATCTGAAGATACTGTTTCCTATTATTTGGAGGAGGAAGAATCTTCTCCCGCTTTGACTGAGGCGTATTATGCGTTGGAGCTTGCGCCGGAGGCGACTGAGGAAACAAAGGCTGAGACTGAGGCTGTTGAAGAGGCTCCTGCGCCTGAAGAAGAATCTGAGACTGGTGTAAAATTCAACCCAGAAACTTTAGTCACAGTTGTCGAAGATGATCCTTGTCCAAAGGAGGAAACTCCGATTGAGGCTGCTTTGGATGATTATAAAGAAAAAGCTGAAGAAGAGAAGAAAAGTGAGATGGAAAAACCTGGTGAAATAAAGAAAGAAGTCGAAGGGGAAGAGGGAGTAGCAGACTCGCAGAGCGAGCCTGCTGTGCTGGCAGAAAAACTGCAAACTCCTGAGCCAGAGTCCTGGTATAAAAAATTAAATTGTGATGGAAAGCTTTGGTCTGCTCTTTATGGCTCCAAAGAGGCTACAACTGATGAAGGTGAAAATATAACTTCTGTTCAATGGTATGTATGTCTTGAGACTAAAGTTAAATGGGAAACTTATTCTTCATATGTTCCTGTTGATAAGTGTATAAACTGTGAGCTTGAGAAGATTCTGGCTGCGATGCAAAAAACCTTATCGCATTCTTTGACCCCAAATAAGGTTACTGGAAACTATATGGAGTCTTCAAAATGCAAACAATCAATGGGGGAAGTCTCGCCTATTGATATTCATTTATTCTTGATTTGGGCGCCTCTGCAGACTCCTCCGCAGGATGATGCAATATACGGCAAAAGCATTATTAAGGAATGGAATAAGTTTGTGCAAAGAGCTAATCCTGTTGCTACCGGCGACGCATTGAAGCTTCCGGAAAGTTTAACAAAGGTTGCCACTGAGCAGGCTTATACAAACGCTTCACAGGATCAAACAATGGGCGATTTAATAGCAGAAATTGAAAGCATAGAAGAAGATATGGCCAGACAACAGGCAAATTCCATTGAACAATACGAAGTTGGATCTTCCGGTGAAGACACTGTTGCCTATTCGCAGGCGATAATGCGCGAAGTCGGCCAGATGACAAATTATTTCAAAAATTTCACTGATACATTTAAGAAAATTTCTACTGAAACTTGCCCAGAAATATTAGGTAAAAAAGATGTTCCATAAATTAAAAATACAAAAAGGGATTGCTATTGGGATTTCACTGCTTATGGTGGGAAGTGCGGGCGTGCCTGCTTTTGCAAAAACTGAAGATATGACTATTGGAGCGTGCGCTAAAACATATACTTCTGAGTTCGCTGCATTTATGCAGACCATTATTGGCTTCCACGGATTCGGTGAGAATTTCACTGAGACTTTTAAGGATATTTTTGGACGCAACCAGTGTCAGGCGTATGATATTTTGATGCTGGAAGAACAGCTTGATAAGGTTAAAAACCAGATTCAAACCGCCTATTTAAACTGCAAAAAAGAAAAAGTCCCGAAATTAGAAATTGCTTATTATAAAACCGACGCGGAGATTTATTACGCTCGGCATGTCGTGAAAACTCCGTTTATGAGTTTCCGCGGCTTGGCCCCTGCGGGGCTTGGGTATAAAAATTTGGATGAAGATGAGAAAGAAAAATTGATCACAAAGTCTCTTGCTAATAGGAGCACTCTCTTTACCGAAATGATGGATAAATATTCTGAAAAGGTTGGCGGGGAAAGTGAATTTAAAAAATTATTTAATGATATTGAAATAAAGTACTCTGATAGGAAAAGAAGTTATGTAATTTGTGAAGGCGGCGGATGGGAAGATGTTAAGGCAAAAATTGAAGAAATGATAAAAAATTGGGGAGGCGCGAAAGAAGGGGTTGATACGTTGAAAAAGGAGGTCGGATCAGGAGTTGAGGAGGTTAAAAGGTCTGCGGTAGATAATAATCCTGAGAGTTTTGGGGACTTTTTGGGGAATACTTTTGAAGGGACAATTAATGGTTTGTCCCCAGAGATGGGAATTGATCAAATTACCGATAAATTAAAGAAGTCTATTCCGGCGGTTGGCGATTCTCCGACTGTAGAAGACATTTTTAAGGCCTCGACCAGTGAGTCCGAGAGATATGACGCAGAATTAAATTCTTCTTTGCTGCGGGCAAAATATGAGGCTCTATATATGGGTGCGACTGACGCGGCGGTATTGGAATATTTGAGAGTTCTTAATGAATTCCAAAAAACTCTTCTTGAGGGAATGGTTTATCTTGGGAAAACATTTGAGTGTACGAAGAAAATGGCGGCAAGACAATGCGGAGACTAAAAAACTCCCCGACTTGCGAGGGGGAGTTTTAGGGCTTTTCTAGGGCTTATAAAACGAAGATTTTTATAAAGATATTTTTTGCGTAGGAAATCACCTTCTAGCCAAAGCGTGGAGAAAACTAACTTTCAATTTATCCATCGCTTTTGCTTTTACCTCTATTCCGTTTGCCTCGAGACATAAATCTGTTATCTCTGATTTGCAGTATGGACACGCAAGATGATTACTTGAGACAGATTTTCCACATGTGAGGCAGTGGATGATCATTTGGAATGAGGTAAGGTTTTATTATTGGGATCATAGGTCCCGACTTGTCGGGACTGTTATAGGACTTTGTAGTATTCTTTTTGTTCTTTTTCGATGTCGTCTTGGAAGTGGAGTTCGTGGGTAGCTGGTTCAGGTGAGCGGACTCGGGGCTCGAGGACAGCTTCGCTGTCTTGGCTGCGGGCTGCTGGGTCGGCTGCGGACAGCTGACGCTGTCTCGTCGCCGCGTGGCTTAGGAATTTTTCTACATCACTTTCTTTGATTCTGTAGACTCTTCCAATCTTTACTCCCTCCAGGGTTCCGTTTTTTAAGTATTTCAAGATCGTGAACGGATGAACCTGAAGTAAACTAGCGACCTGCTCGGATGTGAGATATTTTTCCATTAAACTTTTCTTAATTTGACTAAAGCCCGTTTAATTCTATCACATCCGACCAAATTCTAGCAAATTTAATTTAATTTTGTTAAAGTTCAACTAAGTGCACGCAATTTAGCATATTTTAGACAATTTTACAATATTTCTGTAAAGTCGATTTAATCTTACCCAATTTAATTCAATTTAATTAAATTCTAATAAAGAACATTAAAGTTTATTAAATTTAATTAAATGCTGTTAAATGTTTACAGATTTGTGAAAATGGTGGGGTTCTTGATTTTAATCTTATTGAAAGTTGTTTCGGAGGTTTTACAGGGTCTTTTTTAACCATTGACCGGTGTATGATTTTGCATTCTTAACTATGTCTTCCGGTGTGCCTTTTGCTATTACTTCCCCGCCGCCATCGCCGCCGTCCGGTCCTAAATCTATGACGTGATCTACTGATTTAACCACGTCCAAATTGTGTTCAATGGTTATAACTGTGTTCCCTTTGTCTACTAACTGTTGAAGAACGCCCAAAAGCTTCTTTACATCGTCGAAATGGAGACCAACCGTGGGTTCATCCAAAATATAAAGAGTTTTGCCCGTAGAGCGCTTTGAAAGCTCCGTGGCTAATTTTATCCTTTGTGCTTCACCACCTGAAAGTGTGGTTGCTGACTGGCCTAAACAGATATAACCAAGCCCAACTTCGCTTAAAACGCTTAATTTTGTTTTTATGGCTGGAATGGCCGCAAAAAATTCTAAAGCTTCGTCTACGGTCATATCCAAAACGTCCGCGATTGTTTCTCCTCTGTATTTTATTTCTAAAGCTTCTGAATTGTATCTTTTCCCTTTGCAAGTTTCGCATGGAACATAAATGTCCGGCAAAAAGTGCATTTCAATCTTTTTTATCCCGTCTCCTTTACAATCTTCGCAGCGTCCGCCTTTTACATTAAAACTGAATCTTCCGCTTCTATAGCCTCTTAAACGAGCCTCCGGTGTTTGAGCGAATATTTCGCGGATTTCTGTGAAAACGCCTGTGTATGTCGCTGGATTTGAGCGAGGAGTTCTGCCGATTGGAGACTGGTCGATGTTTATTATTTTGTCTATGTGTTCGATTCCTTCTATTCTTTCGTGTCTGCCCGGCTGTGATTTTGAGCCGTATAATTTTTCGGCTACAGCTTTGACCAAAATGTCGTTTATTAAAGTTGATTTTCCTGAACCGGAAACACCTGTGACTCCGATGAATGTTCCTAATGGGAATTCAACTGTCACGTTTTTTAAGTTGTGCTCTTTCGCATTAATAATTTTGAGAAATTTTCCGTTGCTTTCTCGTCTCTTTTTCGGAATTTCTATCTTTTTTTCTCCTGAAAGGTATTCGCCTGTAATTGAATTTTTATTTTTTATAATCTCCTCCGGAGTGCCTTTTGCCACAACTCTTCCTCCGCTTTTTCCGGCGCCTGGACCAATGTCCAAAATATAATCCGCGGACATCATTGTATCTATATCGTGTTCAACAACTATTACCGTATTGCCGATGTCTCGAAGAGAAACAAGAGTTTTTATCAATTTCGCGTTGTCGTTTTGATGAAGACCGATCGAAGGCTCATCCAAAACATAAATTACCCCTGAAAGTTTTGAGCCGATTTGAGTCGCCAGGCGCGTTCTCTGCGCTTCACCTCCCGAAATTGTGTTGGCTTTGCGGTCGAGCGTTAGATAAGAAAGACCAACGTCCTGCAGGAATCCAAGTCTGTTTATAATTTCCTGAAGGATTTGGCGTGCAATCTGTTTTTCCGTTTCTGAAAGTTTTAAATTTTGGAAAAAATTTACCGCGTCTCTTACGGACATTTCCGTGGTATCTATGATTGATTTTCCGTTGATTGTAATCGCTAAAATTTCCGGCTTCAATCTTTTTCCTTTACACAAAGGACATTCCAAAATGCGCATGTAATCCTCAATTTTTCTCCTTATATAGTCGGAGTCGGTTTCGAGATAGCGTCTTTCTAAGTTTGGGATAACTCCTTCAAAAGTCGTTTCGTATTCGCCTGAGAAATTACTGTCTGACTCTCCCCTCTCGATTGAAACTGTGTATTTTTCGCCTTTGCCCGCGCCGTAAAGAATTGTTTTTATATCTTCCTCTGAAAGTTTTTCGATTGGTTTGTTCATTGAGAATCCGTGCTTTTTTGCGACTTCTTCAAGAATTCTGTTATACCAAGTTAGGTGCGAAGTTGTGGCCGACCACGGCATAACAGCTCCTTCCGCGAGAGTTAATTTTTTGTTTGGGATGACAAGCTCCGGGTCGATTTCAAGTTTTGTTCCTAATCCATGGCATTCCGGGCAGGCTCCGTGTGGACTATTAAATGAAAAACTGCGCGGAGAAATTTCGGGGATTGAGACATTACATTTTGGACACGCGAATTGTTCGCTAAAAATTGTTTCTTCTTTTGTGTCATTGTTTTGAATGATTAATAAGCCATTCCCGTGCTTAAGCGCTGTTTCAACTGAGTCTGCAAGACGTGTTCTATTTGGGTTTGGAAGGTCGATTTCTTCACCCGAGGAAAGTTTTTTTGTCTGTTTTTTTAAATCCTTTACAACCAAACGGTCAACAACTATTTCTATCGAATGTTTTTTGTCTTCGTCGAGGTCAAATTGTTCTGTTACCGGATAGACTTCACCGTCAACTCTCACGCGGACAAAACCTTCTTTTTTAATTTTTTCTAAAATCTTTTCATGGCGGCCTTTTTTGTCTCTCACCGTTGGGGCGAGAATCAAAATTTTTGCGCCTTCCTCCATGTTCGCGACCTCTTCTGAGATTTGAGTTGGTGATTGGCGGCGGATTGGGTCGCCGCATTTTGGACAGTGCGGCGTGCCGACTTTTGCGAAAAGGAGTCTTAAGAAATCGTAAATTTCTGTTACTGTTCCGACTGTTGATCTTGGGTTTCGCGGGGCTGTTTTTTGATCTATTGAAATTGCTGGAGAAAGGCCATCTATTGATTCAACATCCGGCTTTTCCATCAGTTGGAGAAATTGGCGGGCGTATGTTGAAAGGCTCTCGACGTATCGTCTTTGGCCTTCGGCGTAGATTGTGTCAAAAGCTAGGGTTGATTTACCTGAACCTGATAGGCCTGTGATAACTGTCAATTTGTCGCGGGGGATTTCAACATCAATATTCTTCAAATTATGAAGCTTTGCCCCACGCACAATGATTTTGTCCTTATCCATAGTGAGAAGGATTTTACTATGGAAAGGGATTTTGCGCAAGGGGTTAAGAGCCCCCAAACATTCTCATCACAATTCTGAAATAATTCCTGTGAGGGTTTATTGTGTGGTTGCGGATGCGTTCGAAGAGAGATTCGTATTTTTTGTGATTGTTCTTTTTTGCAAAGAGATAAATGAGCGCGATGTAGCCGGAAACGAGAAATGGGACTGTGAGAAAAGTTAAATTCATCTCCAAGAAAATGTTGAAGATGGCGTGAAGGCCGATGGCAATCATTAAGCCTTCCGCTGTTTTTTCTTGGTGGAAAAGTTTATCTTTTCTTACTGATAATATTTTATGGAACAAGATTGTCCAATGTTTTCTGTTCGCTTTTATTTCTTCCTGCAAGACCGGTTTTGCGAAGTGCGCGACGCCGTAGTAATAGCCCATGATCCCAGAGAACATCACATGTGCGAAAGTTGAGAAAAGCGACCTAAATGCGAATGGGACGAAGAGATTTTTTACACCTTCCGCTTCCCAAATGTTATAAAAATAAAGGATGTTTTCTGTGAACGCGAAACCGAGCGCCGCGATTATGAAAAATTCCATCGCGTCGTCGATTGTGAGGAGTTTGTTATCGTCTACCGCATCGACTGCGATGTATTTCATCAGCTCCTCTATCACTCCGACAATCATGAATGTGATAATCACGCTCAATGGAAGAATCGTGAAATGTGAGAAGCCTATGTAATCCGCTTTGTATCCGTCCGCGAATTTAAATGCGTTGAGCCAGGGGAAATAATTCCAGGAGAGTTTGTATAAAAGAATAGGGAAAACTGCGACTGCACCGGCTGTGAATGTGATTGTGCTGAAGCGTCTGTCTTCCGGGCGTTTTATGTAAAAAATTATGCCCCAAACTATGGCCGGAACTATGGCCAAAATGATTGAGCCTATGATTTGGAGGGTGTTTAACATGATATACTATTATATCATATTTTCGCAGAGTTGGGTAGTAAGCTTTTAAGGTTTGAAGGGGCAGGGCGAGAACTCAAAAAATGTTGAAGCTGTACGAAAGTATATTTACAAAATTCTTTTTGTTCGTTGGATGCTTCTCTGTATTTACCGCGTAGAATTAATGAATTCAGTCAAAACTACCCTCAATGTTGAATCATCATCAGTGAGCTTCACTAGCTCCTTATATTTATTGTAATTTATGCTGTTCGTCATAAATCCGTTCCAGAATTTAATTTTTTCATTCAAATCTTCATCGTCTATTTTTACTTTGTTTGTGATTTTTAAAAGTGTTTCTATCGGCATATATAATTCGTAGTGACTTAGCTTGTCTACTCCGTTTATTTCTTCTTTTATTTTTTCCATCAAATTATTATCGCTTTCATTCCATTCTTTGCTGAATGGATATCTTCTCCAGTATGAGTGGATCATTTCCGGGTGTTTCTCTAATGTTCTTGACGCTATTTCTTGGAGCTCTTTCATATTCACTTCATCATCTGCTTTCCCTGACCAACTTTGGAATAGTACAAAAAAGAAATTCTCTTCTTCTTCATATATGTCCCTCTCTTTTTCAATAAATCTTCTATGTAATTCCCTTAGGGTGTTTTTTACTAATTCTTTGACTTCCTTTTCCCCAAATAATGTAATTATTTTTTTAAATACTTCGTAAAATTCGATATGTATAGAAGCTCCGCTCCCTCTTCTGTAATCTGCAAATGATCTTAATAAAATATATTTACCTCCTACTGTGATATTCGGACTGGTGAGCACTCCCTTAAATATTTTAAATGTTTCTTGCAGAATGAATCCTGGCTTCTCGTCTACAGAGTGTTTCTGAAATATCCTAAGTATTTTAAAATTTATTTCATACATTGCTTGATCATAAACCGTGTGCTCAAAATTTCCTGGTTCTATTTTTATTTTCTTACCGTCTAGTCTTTCAAATAATTCTTTTAATACATCCAATAACAAATTCTCTTCTCTAGAATCTATTATTCCTAAATATCTAGAATATTCGAGAAGGTACCCATTTTCCTCCGTTTCTTTTGGGAGTTCTTTGGAAGCTTTATGCTCTTGATATGTACTGTTGAGCCTTCTGTACAGATTGTCATCGCCAGAATGGAGCGTATGGAGATAGTCTCTTAGATTTTGCGGATCAGATAAAGTATAGACATATGAATCCATATTTTTTTCGTGGGCTTTGCCTTTAATTTCTTCTATGAAGGAAAAACTTATAAGTCCTACTAATCTAAGTATTTCCTCTTTGTCTGGAAGATTGTTTATGTCCCAATTTAACGTGTTTTTTATAAGGTTTGACAGTATGGTTTTGATATCTTGATTTCTGTTTTCTTCGGATCTAACAAACTTTCTAAAAATTCTTCCTTGTTCCGCCGGGAAATTCTCGTCCATTTTTATCCTAAAAAGATTTATAATTTCAGCATATTGCACTCTCGCGTACGATACTGCTAACAAATCACCTAACCTTACGAATTTTTTCATTTGAATCTGAGTTCCTAGTCTGTTTCGGAATGCAAGGTCAAAATGCTCTAATTCCTGTGTGCATCTTTGCATTACTCTTGGTGACTTATAGATCAATATTTCTATGACATATCCCAATGCTTCTTTCTCGTCATTAATAAATTGCTCTAATGTATTCTGCCAATTCCCAGAAATTATTTTTTCTAATTCTTCGATGTCATAGTCATAAATTTTTGCCCATTTTTTTAATCTTTCAAATATAAATTTTCTCTTTGTTTCGTAATTGAATGGAGGCAAAAATAGTTGTTTATCTACATGCTTGGGTTCTTCGATAATAAAGTTTTTTATTAGGAAAGCTTGTTCGTCATTTTCTTCAAAATTACTTGTAAATATTCTTAGGTTTTCCCTTGAGACACATAGTATAAAGACTATTTTTATTGGGAATTCTTTTTCTCCTTCGTATTTGAATCTTTCTATAATCTCTATAAGCCGATAGATTTCTTTAAATATGGCTCTTTCGATTTCGTCAATCATTATCACCCATAGTTTTTCTTTTATTTCGTAAATGTTCCCGAATAACCTGGCAACTTTTTTTGACACAAATTTTTCTTTGTCTGATTCTTCCTCTGATTTTCTTATTTTCGTTTTTTGCAGTGGGACATCTGCCATGTCTAGATGTTCTATTATCTGGGCCAATGTTCCTTGCCCATTTTCTCTTAGTATAGAGCTTAGCATCCGACTGCTGTTAAAGGTATTTATTTTAGGGTATCTTTCAGTTAATGTTTCTGCCCATCTTTGCGAAAACAGCTTAGAAAAGTCTTTCTCTTCATTTGTTTCGGTGAGAGATACGTATGTATACAAAAGATTATCTTTCCCCAAAATGCTTTCGTCCTCCAAATGTTCAATTATCATTCTTGCGAATGAAGATTTTCCCTCTCCTGGTCCCCCATTTAGCGCGTATATACTCACGTTCTTATTTGCGTTTGCTATCCCAAATGCAATGTTTTTTGCAGAATCTTTGAATTCTAGTCTATCTCCTTCTCTACCTGTTGTTCCGTACCCAAAATCTTCTGCATTTTTTACGACAATCTTCAGATCTGGTTTGTACATATCGTAAATAATTTTCATAAGTAAGAGAATTGAAATCCTTATCCCCCATGTATTAACGCCCCCTATTTCAATCGCTTTCATCGGATAAAACAAATGCAATGCCGACAGAATTTCTGATACTATTGGTGCTGATGCTACTCCGTAATATGTGTAGTAAATCCATGACGGCTGATTCCTGATTTTCTGTTTTCTAAATTCTTCTAGCCCAAATTTGGCAAAAAATATTATTGCGAATATTGATGTTATGCCCAGTATGGTTTTTTTCGGTGTTACTGGTACTAGTTCTCTGTAAATTATCAGGCTTTCTATATACAAAAGTATGTAGCCAAATATTAACGCCATTATGAATAAAAAAACGTACTTCCAATGTTTTGACATATACCCCTTGTGTTGTTTATTTAACTGGACTGTATCTTGTTTTTTGTTTTTTGTAAATCCACTTTAACATGCCACAGCTCTGTTCAAAATTCTATCCCTCACAGCTCCACCACTTTTGAGATTTTGTCTTCTAAGTGATTGCTTGCGATTCCTGCGGCGGTGATGATTGCCTGGCAGGATTTGA
>Ga0233425_10008274_pt1 | contig 13950 bp, 16 predicted proteins | sample Watercolumn_Towu_2_FD_181712 | JGI IMG/M metagenome (GOLD analysis project Ga0233425, IMG submission 181712) | Freshwater microbial communities from Lake Towuti, South Sulawesi, Indonesia - Watercolumn_Towuti2014_140_MG | ecosystem: Environmental > Aquatic > Freshwater > Lake | place...
CGGCAAGGTCGCCCTGGTCCGCAATCACGAGCTCAAGGGCTCCAGCGCCCTGCACCGCAATCTGGGTCCCGGCGGCCTGCACCAGGAGCGGATCAGTCTGCTCGACCCGGCGAAGGCCTACGACACCTACAAGGACGGCCGCCCCCTGCCCGGCGGCACGACCACCCTTGTCTATGACCTGAACGCCCGCCGCACCGTGCGCGAACACCTGTCGCTGGCCGGCACCTCGACCAACTGCTGCGGCGGCCACACCCCCTGGGGCAGCTGGCTGAGCTGCGAGGAGACCGAGCAGACCCCCGCTGATTCGGACGTCACCCGGGCGCACGGCTTCGTGTTCGAGGTGCCGGCCCGGGCCACGGGCCTCGTGGATCCCGTTCCCCTGAAGGCCATGGGCCGGTTCGATCACGAGGCCGTCTGCATCGATCCGCGCAACGGCGTCGCCTATCTGACCGAGGACAAGAACGACGGCCTGTTCTACCGCTTCATCCCGACGACGCCGGGTCGGCTCGCCGAGGGCGGCCGACTGCAGGCCATGGCGTGGCGCGGCGCCCCGGGCGCCGACACCCGCAACCAGGACGCCCGCGCCTGGGCCGTCGGCGACTGGCGCGAGGTCGTCTGGATCGACGTTGAGGACGTCGAGTCGCCGAACGGCGACCTGCGGCAGCGCGGCCACGCCGACGGCGCAGCCCTTGTCGCCCGCGGCGAAGGGATCTTCTGGGGCGACGGCGAGCTGTACATGACCGCCACCTCGGGCGGCCCGCTGCGGCGCGGCCAGATCCTGCGCTACATCCCGTCTCCCGACGAGGGCCGGACCGGCGAGGACCGCCGCCCCGGTCGGCTGCAGCTGTTCGTCGAGAGCGCCGACGAGAAGACCCTGAACATGGGCGACAATCTCACCCTCGCGCCCTGGGGGCATCTCGTGGTGTGCGAGGACAACTACTCCGAGGACATCCGCAACCACCTCAAGGGCGTCACCCCGGAGGGCAAGGTCTATACGATCGGCCGCAACGTCTTCACCGGTAACAGCGAGTTCGCCGGCGCGGTGTTCTCGCCCGACGGCGAGGTCCTGTTCGTCAACATCATGTACCCGGGCATGACGCTGGCGATCAGAGGCCCCTGGACCTCGGTCCGGATATGAACAGCCGCGGCTGCGACCGGCGGACCAGCCACAGGTTCACCGTCGCCGCCGCCAGCACCAGCGCCGCCCCCGCCTGGTGCAGAGCGCCCAGCCACAGCGGCACGGCGTGCATCAGGGTGACGACGCCCAGGGCCGCCTGCAGCCACAGGGCCGCGGCGAGAACGAAGGCGGAGGCGCCCAGGCCCTCGGCCAGCCGCCAGCGCCACGCCTGCACCGCATAGGCCGTCCCGGCCGCGAGCAGCACATAGGCCCAGACCCGGTGGTTGAACTGCACCAGCGCCTGGTCGTGCAGGAAGGCCACCGCGCCCCGGCCCCAGTCGACCGGCGGGAAGACGGCGCCGTTCATCAGCGGCCAGTCGGTGTAGACGAAGCCCGCCTTGGCCCCGGCCACCAGCCCGCCCAGCAGGCACTGCAGGAACACCGCCCCCAGCATCAGGGCCGCGCCCCGGCTCCAGCCGGCGGGCGAGCGCGAGGTCTCCTCGCCGTTCCACGCCTCCAGCCCGGTCCAGATCAGGCCGGCGAAGATCAGGAAGGCGAGGCCGAGGTGCACGGTCAGCCGCTCGGGCGCCACGTCGACCCTCTCGGACAGGCCGCTGGACACCATCCACCAGCCGATCAGCCCCTGCAGGCCGCCCAGTCCCAGCAGCACCACGCACCGCGCCACCAGCCGCCGCGGGACGCGACGCATCAGCAGCAGGACGGCGAAGGGCGCGGCGAAGGCCAGGCCGATCAGCCGGCCGAGGAACCGGTGCGCCCACTCCCACCAGAAGATGCCCTTGAACTCGGCCAGGGTCATGCCGGCGTTGACCTCCCGGTACTGCGGGATCTCGCGATACTTCGCGAACGCCTCGTTCCAGTCGGCGGCGTTCATCGGCGGCAGGGCGCCCATGATCGGCTTCCATTCGGTGATCGACAGGCCCGAGCCGGTCAGCCGGGTGACCCCGCCGACCACCACCATGGCGAACACCAGCGCCGCTACGGTCCACAGCCAGATCGCCGTGGTCCGGCTCCGATCGCCCCCGCCAATACGCTTCATTCGACGCCCGCCGCTCCGCTCGCTAGAGTGCCGGCGCGCCTCTGGTCGCGCTTCGGCCCGAGCGGTATGCCCGCCGACGACGGCGAGATCGAGTCGCTTTTCGGCGTCCCTTCGCCGCAAGTCTGGAGAGCCGGGTGCAGTACGCCGACATCGCCATCGCCGTCCTTGGAGCCTTTGTTCTGGCCTGGGCCGCCGACGCCCTCACCGGCCGCCGGGGTCTGTTCGCCGCCTCGCTGGTGTCCGGCGTCGGAGCCATCGCCGGCTGGTTCCTGGCGGTGCGCGTCTTCGCCGTCTCGACCATGGACCAGTGGGACTGGCTGCTCTGGTCGCTCGCGGCCTCGGTCATCGCCCTGGTCGCCTTCTTCCTGTTCCGGAGCAAGCGCTGATGGGACCCCGCGCGCGCCGCTTCGTGGCCATGCTCGGGGTGCTGGCCTTCCTCGTGTTCTGGATCTGGGGCGCCATCGCCCTGCGCGGCATCCTGCCGCCGGGTCCGCTGATCGACCTGCTGGTCTTCGCCGTGGCCGGAATCGGCTGGGGCGTGCCGCTCTACCCGCTGTTTCGCTGGGCCGAGAAGGGCGGGAAGTAGGCGGGGTCCAAGGGAGGAATGGTCGGAGCGACAGGATTCGAACCTGCGACCCCTTGACCCCCAGTCAAGTGCGCTACCAGGCTGCGCCACGCTCCGAGAGGCGCTCCCTATAGACGGCCTCGGCGCCGCCGCAAACCCAAAAAAGCGGCCGTCAGGCGCTTCGCGACAGCACCGCCTCAAGCCGCGCCCGCGCGCCCTCCAGTTCGGCGAGGACCTGCCGCAGCCGCACGGTCGGAGCCGCCGGCGCCGGGGGCGGCGGCGGGGGAGCAGACTCGCCCTCCGGCTCGAAGGCGACCCGGCCCTCGGGATCGCCCCAAGCGGCGATTCGCCGGAGACCCTGCTCCCGGTGCAGCCGCTGCACGCCCTTGATGGTCAGGCCCTCGTCGTGCAGCAGCCGGCGCACCGCCTTGAGCAGGACGATGTCCTGGGGGCGGTAGAAGCGTCGGCCGCCGGCCCGCTTCAGCGGCGACACGAAGGTGAACTTGGTCTCCCAGAAGCGCAGCACATGCTGCGGCGCCCCGACCTCCTCGGCCGCCTCGGAAATGGTGCGGAAGGCGTTCGGGCTCTTGGCCACGGTCAGGCGGGGGCGACGGCGTCGTGCACCCGGCCCTTCATGATCTGCGAGGCCCGGAAGCTGATCACCCGGCGCGGGTGGATGGCCGCCGGTTCGCCGGTCTTGGGATTGCGGCCCATGCGCGCCCGCTTCTCGCGGACCTGGAATACGCCGAAGCCGGACAGCTTCACCGTCTCGCCGCGTTCAAGGGACTCCACGATGAGCTCGAGCGTGCGTTCGACCAGCATCGAGCATTCCTGTCGCGACAGCCCCACCTCTTCGTGGACGGCCTCGCACAGGTCCGCGCGGGTCAGAGTCTGCGCCACCGCTGTCTCCCCTCAGTGCTCAGTGGCGGACATAAAAGGCCAGCCACGTTGAAATGGAAAGGCGAATTGCGTTTCAGAGGCGAAACGCGCACGCCCCCCAGGTCAGCCCGCCGCCCATCGCCTCAACCAGCACGAGGTCGCCGCGCCGGATGCGTCCGTCCTGGACAGCCGCGTCGAGGGCCAGGGGAATTGAGGCGGCGGAGGTGTTAGCGTGGGTCGCCACCGTCGAGATCACCTTGTTCTCGTCCAGCCCCAGCCGCTCGCCCACGCCGCGGATGATGCGCTGGTTGGCCTGGTGCGGCACGAACCAGTCGACGTCCTCGATCGTGATGCCCGAGGCCTCGCAGGCGGCGGTGATCGCCTCGGCGATGTTGACCACGGCATGGCGGAACACCTGGTTGCCGGCCATGCGCAGGTGCCCGACCGAGCCGGTCGTCGCCGGCCCGCCGTCCACGTACAGCAGGTCCGTCTTGCCGCCGTCGCAGCGCAGGGCGAAGCCGAGGAGGCCGCGGTCCGCCTTGGTCCCCTCCCCCTCCTGCGGCTCGAGCACGACCGCCCCGGCGCCGTCGCCGAACAGCACGCAGGTCGACCGGTCGGTCCAGTCCATCAGTCGCGTCATCTCCTCGGCCCCGATCACCAGGGCGCAGCGGGAGATGCCGCGGGCGACGAAGCCGTCGGCGACGCTCAGCGCATAGACGAAGCCCGAGCACACCGCCTGGACGTCGAAGGCCGGGCAGACCGGAACGCCCAGCTTGCGCTGGACGATCGAGGCCGTGGCCGGGAAGGTCATGTCGGGCGTGGTGGTCGCCACGACGATCAGGTCGACCTCCTCCGGCGTCCGGCCGGCGTCCGCCAGCGCCCGCCGCGCAGCCGCGACGGCGAGATCGCTGGTCGGCTCGTCGTCGCGCGCCCTGTGCCGCTGCCGGATGCCGGTGCGTTCGACGATCCACTCGTCGGAGGTGTCGACGATCTTCGCCAGATCGGCGTTGGTGACCACCTGTTCCGGCAGGTAGGAGCCGACGCCGGTGACGGCGCTGCGGGTGACGCTCACTGGGAAGTCTCCTGGGCCGGATCCGAAGGCGCGGCCGGCGGCTGTTCGAGCACGGCCGTCAGGCGGTTCAGGCTGTGACCCACCTTGGCCAGATAGTCGCTGCGGGCCAGTTCGACGGCGATGCGGATGGCGTTGCCGAAGCCGCGCGCGTCGGCGCCGCCGTGGCTCTTCACCACGATGCCGTTCAGGCCGAGCAAGGGTCCGCCGTTGATCGCGCCCGGATCGATGCGTCGCTGCATCCGGCGCAAGGCCGGGAGGGCCAGCAGGGCGCCGGCCTTCGCGAGCGGGCCCGAGGTCAACGCCTGCTTCAGCAAGGCCGAGATGAATCGCGCCACCCCCTCCGCCGTCTTCAGGGCGATGTTGCCGGTGAAGCCGTCGGTGACGACCACGTCGACGGTGCCGCGAGCGATGTCGGTGCCCTCGACGAAGCCGCGATAGTCGAGGCCGAAGCCGCCTTCGCGCAGGATTCGCGCGGCCTCACGCACCTCCTCGTGGCCCTTCATGTCCTCGGAGCCGACGTTCAGCAGGCCGATGGTCGGACGTTCGACTCCGTGCACCGCCTGGTGGAAGGCTTCGCCCATGATGGCGAACTCCACCAGCTGCTCGGCGTCGCTCTCGATATTGGCGCCGACGTCCAGCACCGCCGTCACCCCGCGCAGGGTGGGCCAGCTGGCCACGATCGCCGGACGCTCCAGCCCGTGCGCCGACATGCGCAGGATCAGCTTCGAGATGGCCATCAGGGCGCCGGTGTTGCCGGCCGAGACGACCGCGGCCGCCTCCCCCGTCTTCACCGCCTCGATGGCGTTCCAGAGGCTCGAGCCCTTGCCGCGGCGCATGGCCTGGGCGGGCTTCTCGTCCATGGCGACGGTCTTGTCGGTGTGCCGGATCTCGCAGACCTCGGGCCCGAGTCCGCACTTCTGGAGCTCGGCGCGCAGCGCGGTCTCGTCGCCGTGGAGGAGGAAGCGAACCCCGTCGCCGCCGTGTTCCTGCCGGTAGTGGCGGACGCCGCCGACCACCACCGGCGGGCCGTGGTCGCCGCCCATGGCGTCGAGCGATATCAGGACAGGGGAAGGCAAGCCGTTTCGACTCCGTCGCGCCGCCGGGCGGCGCTGGTCAGGGGCGACGATAGCGCCGCGTCGGGGGGATGCAACCGGACGGACCCTGCGTCAACCTTCGTCGTCGGGGCGCAGCTTGCGCAGCACGGCGAACGGCGATTCCTCGGCGGGTTCCGGCGGCTGCACGAACTCGGCGCCCGGCTTGCGCGGGAACGGGTCGAGGCGCAGCGCGAGCTGTTCCACGGCGTACTGGCCAAGATCGATCTGGCCGTCCTCGATCAGGTCGGGCGTGGAATCGTCGAGGGTGATCACGATCTCGTCGTCGGTCGCCGTCGGCGCCTCCGCCAGGGACACGGCGAAGGTCTCGTCGATCTCGACGGGGAGCGGCTCCAGCGTCACGCCGCAGATCTGCTCGAGCCGCGCCCGGATGCGTCCGGTCAGGGACCAGCCGCCGGCCGTCGGCTGCAGGCTCACGTCCGCCTCGAACATGTCCAGCGAGGCGAGATCCAGCGCCCGGGCGATGCGCCGCCGCGCGGCCTCGTCGGGCCTCAGCACCCGCGTCAGGCCCGCACCGGCCTGGTGCAGGCGGACGGGTTCGCTGTAGGGCAGCTCGGGAGGGGTCATTGCGGAAGCTCCGCCCACGCCGGGGCGGAAAGCACCGCGGCGAGGGGTTGGTTGGCCAGGCGTTTGCGGCAGTCGAGGGCGTAGGCGGCGAGGACCGGCGCGCCCGGCGCGTCCGCATCCTCGAACACATTCCGCGCCAGCGAGGCGCGAAGGGTGTCGGAATCCCCGTCGCGGAGCGGCGTCTCCCAGGCGGACATGCGACCGTAGAGGGCTTCCCCCAGCCGCCGCATCTTCTTGCCGACCGAGATGTCGCCGACGCCCAGCTCGCGCAGCGCGTTGTCGAGGGCGGAGACATAGACATCGAACAGCTGCTGGCCGATCTCCGCTCCGCGCTCGCCCTCGTCGCGGAGCCGCATGGTCAGCAGCAGGACGTGCAGGGTGTAGAGCTCGAAGCGCGCGTCGATCCGGTCGGCCACGCCCAGCCGGGTGTAGAAGGCCGGCTGCCGGGCCTGGCGCACCGCCTGCTCGTAGAGGCTGTCGCCGATGCGTCCGCGGCGGGAGCGGAAGAGATTCTGAAGCATGACTGTCGGCCCCTTTTCCGCCGCGGCGTTGAACTAAGGCGCAGGTCCGGCTAGGTCAAAGACCTTGTTTCTCCCGCAGGCGCGCCCATGCTCCGTACGAAACTCCTCCTCGCTGCCCTTTCGACGGCGGCCCTCGTCACCGCCTGCGCGCCCGTCGTGGGACAGAACGGCTTCCAGGCGGTCGACGCCAAGCCGGCGGACATCGTCGCCGGGACCGACACGCGCGAGACCGTGCTGACCAAGCTCGGCACGCCGTCGACCACCTCGACCTTCGAGAGCGACAGCATCTGGTACTACATGAGCCAGGTGACCGAGAAGTACACCTACAACCGGCCGCAGGTGACGCAGCGGACCATCACCGAGATCACCTTCAACGACGCGGGCCAGGTGGCCGCGGTGCGCACTCTCGGCCTCGACGACGGCCAGCGCATCGCCATGAACGACCGCGAGACGCCGACCCGCGGGCGCCAGCTGACGATCCTGGAGCAGCTGCTGGGCAATGTGGCGCGCGGGCAGCTGCCGCGCACGGAAGAGGACATCCCCGGCCAGCGCCGCCCGGACTGACCGCCCCCCTTCTCGACAGGCACGAAAAAGCGCCCCGGAGAGCGATCTCCGGGGCGCTTTCTGCAGGACGGGTCGGCTCAGACGATGCGGCCGCTCGCCAGCACCGCCAGCAGCAGCAGGGCCACGATGTTGGTGATCTTGATCATCGGGTTCACCGCCGGCCCGGAGGTGTCCTTGTAGGGATCCCCGACCGTGTCGCCGGTCACCGCGGCCTTGTGGGCCTCGGAGCCCTTGCCGTGGACGACGCCGTTGCGATCGGTGAAGCCCTCCTCGATCACCTTCTTGGCGTTGTCCCAGGCGCCGCCGCCCGAGGTCATCGAGATGGCCACGAACAGGCCGGTGACGATCACCCCCATCAGCATGGCGCCGAGGGCGGCGAAGGCGTTGGCCTTGTCGGGCTGGATCATCAGCACGACCACGAACAGCACGATCGGCGACAGCACCGGCAGGAGCGACGGCACGATCATCTCGCGGATCGCCGCGCCGGTGAGGATGTCGACCGCGCGGCCATACTCCGGCTTCACCTCGCCGGTCATGATCCCGGGGTTCTCCCGGAACTGGCGGCGCACCTCGGCCACGACCGACTCGGCGGCGCGGCCCACGGCGGTCATCGACATGCCGCCGAACAGGAAGGGCAGCAGCCCCCCGAACAGCAGACCGACCACGACGTAGGGGTTGGCCAGGTCGAAGGCGACCGTGCCGAGGCCCTCGAAGAAGCTGCCCGGCGCCGCTTCGGCCGCGAAGTACTTCAGGTCCTCGGTGTAGGCGGCGAACAGCACCAGGGCGCCGAGGCCGGCGGAGCCGATGGCGTAGCCCTTGGTCACGGCCTTGGTCGTGTTGCCCACGGCGTCGAGCGCGTCGGTCGAGTGCCGGACGTCCGGCGGCAGGCCGGCCATCTCGGCGATCCCCCCGGCGTTGTCGGTCACCGGGCCGAAGGCGTCGAGCGCGACGATCATCCCGGCCACGCCCAGCATGGTGGTGGTGGCGATGGCGATGCCGAACAGGCCGGCGAGCTGGTAGGTCGCCACGATGCCGACGATGATGGTCAGCGCCGGCAGGGCCGTGGACTCCAGCGACATGGCCAGGCCCTGGATGACGTTGGTGCCATGCCCGGAGACCGAGGCGTTGGCCACCGACTTGACCGGGCGGTAGTTGGTGCCCGTGTAGTATTCGGTGATCACCACGATCGCCGCGGTCACCGCCAGGCCGACCATGCCCGACCAGAACAGGCTCATCGGCTCGATGGTCAGGCCGCCGGAGGTGACGACCGGGCCGAGCAGGTCCTCGCCGCGGAGGAACTGGAACAGGCCGAAGATGGCGGCGATGGAGAGCACGCCGGTGACGATCAGCCCCTGGTAGAGGGCGCCCATGATGTTCTGCGACTTGCCGAGGCGGACGAAGAACGAGCCGATCACGGAGGTGACGATGCACACCGCGCAGATCAGCAGCGGCAGCAGCATCATGGCTTCGACATAGGGCTGGCCGCGGAAGAAGATGGCCGCAAGCACCATGGTGGCGACCGTGGTCACCGCATAGGTCTCGAACAGGTCGGCGGCCATGCCGGCGCAGTCGCCGACGTTGTCGCCGACGTTGTCGGCGATGGTCGCGGCGTTGCGGGGATCGTCCTCCGGGATGCCGGCCTCGACCTTGCCGACCATGTCGCCGCCGACGTCGGCCCCCTTGGTGAAGATGCCGCCGCCCAGGCGGGCGAAGATGGAGATCAGCGAGGCGCCGAAGCCGAGGGCGACGAGTCCGTCGATGACCTCGCGGCTGGTCGGCTCGAAGCCCGCGCCGAGGGTCAGGAAGGCGAAGTAGCCGGCCACGCCGAGCAGGGCCCCGCCGGCGACGAACATGCCGGTGATGGCGCCGGAGCGGAACGCCAGATCGAGGCCTTTCGACAGGCTCTCGGAGGCGGCCTGGGCGGTGCGGACGTTGGCGCGGACCGAGATCAGCATGCCCGCGAAGCCGGCGGCGCCGGAGAGCACCGCGCCGATGGCGAAGCCGATCGCCGCCCACGGACCGATCAGGAAGAAGGCGGCGATCAGGATCACGACCCCGACCACGCCGATGGTGGTGTACTGGCGGCGCAGGTAGGCGGAGGCGCCCTCCTGGATGGCCGCGGCGATCTCCCGCATCCGGTCGGTGCCGGTGGAGGCCTTCATCAAGGCGGCGGTCTGGACGGCTCCGTAAAGCACCCCCAGTCCGCCTGCGGCTATGACAAGCCACAGATAGCTACTCATGGTGTTTCCAAACCCTGTCATGTTGAGGCGCCCGGCCCTTGGCGCGGGGGGCGTTTTCGCCTCTCACCGCCTTCCGGTCCCCCCGTGCGCGGCGGACGCAGCTTGCGTCCTTGGGGAATTGCGGCGGAACGGTGCCAAATGCGTCCAAAGGACGCAACAGGCTTGGTGAACGGCGGTCAACCGGTCGGAACGCCCGTGCGCCGGCGCGGCGCCTGGCTGACCACCTCGACGCGGGTGACCGCGCCGCGGCCGGCGATGACCGCCGCCGAGCGCATCAGGCTGGCGGCCAGCGCCGAGGCGTCCAGCCGGGTCCAGTCGTCGGCCACCACGAAGGGGGTGCGGTGGGCGGCGCGCACGAGGGCGTCGCGCAGGAAGGGCTCCTTCAGACGCATCGTCTCCGGGGTGGCCGAACCGCCGAGGTGGAGACGGAGCGAGACGAAGACGTAGTTGCGCAGGCGTCCGCCGGCGATGACCGGCAGGCCGACCCCGGGAATGCTGAGGCTGGCGCCGGCCGCCGGGGGCCGGTCGGAGGCGCCGGCCGCCGACGCGGAGGCGAGGGCCGGAACGGCGACGGGAGCGGCGAGGAGGTCACGGCGGCGCATGGGCCGATCCTGCCGCCGCGGTCTTGAGAAACCGTTTCAGCCGTGCGCGTAGCCCGGCCGGGCGAAGACCACGGGGCGGCCCTGGAAGCGGGCCTCCAGCCCGTGCCCCGCCGCCACCCGGCCGATGCGGGTGAGACGGATGTGCCGGCGCTCCGCCTCGCGCCTGACCGCCGCCTCGTCGCGGGCCGGCGCGGTGAAGACGATCTCGTAGTCGTCTCCGCCGGTGACGAGCTGTTCCAGCCCCGCCTGCGGATCCACCCGGCCCTCGAACCAGGCCGTCCCCGCCGCGGACAGCGGGGTGAGTTCGAGATCGATCTCGACCCGGACGCCGCTGGCGGCCGCGAGGTGGCCAAGGTCGGCGACCAGACCGTCCGAAACGTCCATGGCCGCCGTGGCGAGGTCGCGAATCACCGGCGCGAAGGCCACCGGCGGGCTCGGGGTGCGGTAGTGATCGGCCAGGGCGGCGAGGCGCTCGGGATCCAGCGACAGCCGGTCCTGCACCGCCTGCAGGCCCAGCCAGCCGTCGCCGATCGCCCCGGTGACGAAGACCAGGTCGCCCGGCCGGGCGCCGGCGCGGGACACCGCCTGCCCCTTCGGAACCCAGCCGAGGGCGGTCACGGAAAAGGCGGCGGGCCCCGGGGTCACCACGGTGTCGCCGCCCAGCAGCGCGACCCCGAACAGCTTCTGGTCGGCCCGCAGGCCGTCGACGAAGGTCATCCGCTCGGGCCAGCCGCAGCGGGCCGACCAGTGGCAGGCGAGCAGGTAGCCGAACGGCTCCGCCCCCTTGGCGGCGAGGTCGGACAGGTTCACCCGCAGCAGCTTGCGGGCGACGGTGTCGAGCGGATCCTCGGGCAGGAAGTGGACGCCCTCGACGATGGCGTCCTTGGTCAGGACGAGGTCGTAGCCGGGGCGGGACGGCAGGACGGCGACGTCGTCGACCAGCCCCCTCGCCCACTCCGGATGGGCCAGCGGCGCCAGCAGCCGGCGGATGGTCTCGAACTCGCCGGCGACGTCGAGCGCGGGCATGACGCCTCCGGCTAGCTGCGGACGTCCCGGGCCACCCCGTCGAGGGCGGCGTTGACGAACTTGGCCTCGGCGTCGTCGAAGAAGGCCTTGGCCAGCTCGACGTACTCGTCGATGACGATCTCCTTCGGCACGTCGCGGCGGTCGAGCAGCTCCCAGGCGCCGGCGCGGAGCAACGCCCGCAGGGTCGAGTCCAGCCGCTCCAGCCGCCAGTTCGACGCCAGCCGCGCCTTGACGGCGGCGTCGACCTCGCGCTGGCGCGCCACCACGCCGCGGACGACGTCGGCGAACCAGGCCTCGTCCGCCTCGGCCAGCGGCTGACCCTCGATGTCGCCGTCGAAGCGGTGGTTGGCGAACTCGCCGATCACCGTCTCCACCCCCTCCCCGGCCAGCTCCATCTGGTAGAGGGCCTGGACGGCGGCGAGGCGGGCCACGGTGCGGGCGCGGCGCTGGCGGGAGCTGAGGCCGGGCTCGGCGCGGGACTTTTCGGCCCCGGCGAGCTGCTCGAGGACGGACTGGAGGCTGTTCGGTTCGGTCACGCGCCCAGTCCTACGCGCAGGCGCTTGCGCAAGGCAATGAGGTCGAGACAGGCGCGGGCCGCGGCGCCGCCCTTGTCGCCCTCGCTGCGGCGGGCGCGGGCCCAGGCCTGGCCCTCGTCCTCGGGGGTCAGGATGCCGTTGCCGATGGCGAGGCCCTTGAGCCCCAGCTGCATCAGGCCGGCCGCCGACTGGTCCGAGACGATCTCGAAATGGTAGGTCTCGCCGCGGATCACGCAGCCGAGGGCGACGTAGCCGTCGTAGCGCGGGGCGGTCGGATAGCGGCCCGCCTCCTCGGCCATGGCGATGGCGGTCGGCACCTCGAGGGCCCCGGGCACCGAGACCACGTCGTAGCTGGCCCCGCGGGCGCGCAGGGCGTCGGTCGCCCCGTCCAGCAGGGCGTCGGCCAGGGCGTCGTAGAAGCGGGCCTCGACGACGAGAATGCGCGGACCCTCGCTCATGCCTGGTCCTCCCCGTCCATGTCGCGCCAGCCGACGATGCGCAGGCCGTAACCCTCGAGGGCGGCCGGGTTCGGGCGCGTGGAGCTCATCACGATCATGTCGCGCACCCCGAGATCCTTGAGGATCTGCGCCCCGACGCCGTAGTTGCGCAGGGCCCGCTCCACCGCCTTCGGCCGCTCGACGCTGGCCAGCCGCTCCGCCAGCCCCTGCAGTTCGGGATCGCGCAGGAAGACGGCGACGCCGGCGCCGGCGTGGCCGGCGATCTGGCGCAGGGCGCGGGGCACATAGTCCTGCCGGGACTCGACGTGGCCGAGCAGGTCCGCCGCGAAGTCGACCTGGTGCATGCGGACGAGGGTCGGCCGGTCGGACTCGACCTTGCCGTGGACCAGGGCCACGTGCTCCACCCCCTCGACCACATTCCGGTACAGCATCATGCGGAACGGGCCGCCGTGGACGCTCTCGAACGGCGTGTCCATCACCCGCTCGACCAGCCGTTCGGTTCGCCGGCGGTAGGCGATCAGGTCGGCGATGGTCCCGATCTTCAGCCCGTGCAGCTGGGCGAAGGCGATCAGGTCCGGCATCCGCGCCATGGTGCCGTCGTCGTTCATGATCTCGCAGATCACCCCGGCCGGGGTCAGGCCCGCCATGCGGCTGATGTCGACGGCGGCCTCGGTGTGGCCGGTGCGGACGAGGACGCCGCCGTCGCGGGCGACCAGCGGGAAGACGTGGCCCGGCGAGACGATGTCGTCGGCGCCGCGGTGCGGATCGACGGCGACCTGGATGGTGCGGGCCCGGTCGGCGGCGCTGATGCCGGTGGTGACGCCCTCGCGCGCCTCGATCGAGACGGTGAAGGCGGTGCCCATGCCGGCGCGGTTTTCGGCGGCCATCGGCGGCAGGCGCAGCTGGCGGGCGCGCTCGGCGGTGATGGCGAGGCAGATCAGGCCGCGGGCGTGCCGGGCCATGAAGTTGATCTGGTCCGGGGTGGCGAACTGGGCCGGGATGATGACATCGCCCTCGTTCTCGCGGTCCTCGGCGTCGACGAGGATGTAGGGCCGCCCGTTGCGGGCGTCCTCGAGGATGTCCTCGATCGGGCTGATCGGGCTGTCGTTCATATTGGCCGCCGGTTGCATCAGGCCGTCTCCTGCCACCGCGCGAGGTATCGCGCCAGCATGTCGATCTCGAGATTGACCCGATCCCCGGCCGCAAGCGTCCCGAGGGTGGTCGCCGCGAGCGTGTGCGGAATGATGTTGACGCCGAAATGGCGGCCCTCGACCGCGTTGACGGTCAGGGAGACGCCGTCGACCGTGATCGAGCCCTTGGGCGCGATGAAGCGGTGCAGCGGCGCCGGCGCCTCGATGTCGATGCGGCGCGAGCCGCCCTCGGGCGTCACCGAGAGCACGCGGCCGAGCCCGTCGACATGGCCGGAGACGATGTGGCCGCCCAGCTCGTCGCCGAGTTCCGCCGCCCGCTCGAGATTCACCCGCCGGCCGGCCGCCCAGTCGCCGAGGGTGGTCTTCGACAGGGTCTCGCCCGAGACCTCGACCGCGAACCAGCCGGGACCGGTCTCGGTCACCGTCAGGCAGCAGCCGGCGTGGCTGATCGAGGCGCCGAGCTCGATCGTCGCGGTGTCCCAG
>Ga0233425_10008275_pt1 | contig 13949 bp, 14 predicted proteins | sample Watercolumn_Towu_2_FD_181712 | JGI IMG/M metagenome (GOLD analysis project Ga0233425, IMG submission 181712) | Freshwater microbial communities from Lake Towuti, South Sulawesi, Indonesia - Watercolumn_Towuti2014_140_MG | ecosystem: Environmental > Aquatic > Freshwater > Lake | place...
TGCATTTATCATGCAGAGGAAATCAACGACATTTGTAGAAAAGATTCTCTGTGTCCGCATGAGATTGCAATGGAAAAACTCCGCACAGCAGACGTGATTATTGCAGATTACAGTTACATATTCCACCCGCCAATTCTTGACATTTTGCAGAGAAAAACAAGCATAGAATTGGAAAACTGCATTGTTATTGTTGATGAAGGCCACAATATGCCTAATAGGGTGCGAACAAGTGCATCATACAAATTGAGCAGCATCATGCTCAAAAATGCCATTAAAGAAGCAAAAAAATATCAGTATAAAGAAACCCTGCAGTCTTTAGTGGCATTACAACATATTCTCAATGAATTGACGCAAAGCAATCAGCAAAAGCTTGTCAGAAGAGAAGAATTTATGACAGCAGTCAGTAATCACAAAGACTACAAAAAACTCATAGAAGATTTTGAGTTTATTGCAGAAGCAGTAAGACAATTGCAGAAAAAAAGCGCGATTGGCGGAGTTGCAAAATTTCTTGAAGCATGGCAGCAAAACAGTGATGGCTTTGCAAGATTTTCTGAGATTATCAGAAGCAATAATGAGTTTGTTGCAGTATTGCAGTACAAGTGCCTTGATCCTTCTGTTGTCACAAAAGAGGTCATTGACCAGCTTCATACAGTTGTTCTCATGTCAGGAACATTGACGCCGACAAATATGTACAGAGATTTGCTGGGTTTTGATCCTGAACGAACACAAGAGCATGTGTATGACAATCCATTTCCAGAAAAAAACAGGCTGGCATTGGTTGTTCCACGCACCACAACAAAGTTCAGTGAAAGAGATGAGCAGCAGTTTAATGCAATTGCACAGGAATGTGCCTGCATTGCAAATGCTGTAAAAGGCAATACAATTATTTTTTTCCCCAGTTATTCTATGCGAGACAAGGTACATACATATTTCACAACAGAAAGCAAAAAAACAGTATTTTTAGAGATTGCAAATATGACAAAAGAAGAAAAAACAGGGCTGTTGGAGAATTTCAAAAAATACAAAGAGATTGGCGCTGTTTTGCTTGCAGCAGTATCAGGTTCATATGGAGAGGGTATTGATTTGCCAGGAGATTTGTTAAAGTGCGTTGTTGTTGTTGGTCTGCCTCTCTTGACTCCTGATTTAGAGACAAAACAGCTGATAGAATATTTTGACAAAAAGTTCAAGAGAGGCTGGGATTATGGGTATGTGTTCCCTGCATTCAACAAAGTTTTACAGAACGCAGGCCGCTGTATCAGAAGCGAAACTGATAGGGGAGTGATTATTTTTCTTGATGAACGCTATGCCTGGCCAATGTACAGCAGATGCTTTCCAGAAGATCTGCATGTTGAAATGAGCATAAAACCAGAAGAAGACATTGTGTTATTCTTTGGGAAGAATTAGTAACAGTAAAAATATCCGTACATCAAAACACTAGACAATATTCCAATCAACACTCCTACAAATACTTCTAATGGCTGATGGCCAAGGGACTGGTGCATTTTTCTTGGAATTGTAATATGAAATCTGTTTTTCAAGACAGTAATAATGTTTGACAAAACCTTCCCTTCTTCACCAACTGCCCGCCGTACTCCCACTGCATCCCTGATAACAACAGCAGCAAAAACAAATGAAACAAAAAATAAAGGAGAAAATCCTTCTGTCAATAAAACACTGACAGTCAATGCAGTGACTAATGCAGAATGTCCGCTTGGCATGTTGCCTGTCACAAATAAATCTGACCATTGAAACTTCTCTTTTTTCTTGAATATAAGTACCAAAATTTTTGCACCTTGCGCTATTAACGATGCTGCCAGTATTGACCAAAAGATGTGGCTTGTGATTAGTTGCGTTAACATATTACTCCCAACCTCACCCAAGCATCACTAAAGCAGTAATTTTTCCTTTTCCTGCTGCATTATTTTCCATTGCTTTGCCGATAATAGCTCCTGCACATTTTGTGTAATCACTGCAAGCCATTGCATATCCTGCTGTTGTTGATGTTGTAAGCAAATCTCCTACATTTATTTTGCCAATAACTTTTGTTGGAACAACCCCTGATAATGCAATTGGCACTCCTTCTTTCAATCCCATTGTAATGGTTGGATCAGTTGAAACAATTCCTGCTGCAAGTTTGTCATATGCTGTTGTTGTTTTTCTTACGCCACGCAATGCACTGCTGTCAAGAACAACAACATCTCCTGGTTCAAGTCCATCTCCTAAGAAATGTTCTGCAACGTCGCATCCAGAACAAGAACCAACAGTTAATGCACCTGTAACTCTCCCATTTCCTGAAGCATAGATTGCATTGTTGTAACAACCTAAATATGCAACATTTTCAGAAACAGAATTGTATCCTTTAACACCGCATTCATACGAAGTTGTGCTTGAAGTTTGTCCAATAACTCCGGTATCTCCCCCTATAAAATACCCACCTGTATAATCAGCGTTAGCATAAACCCCAATACTGTCAGAAACAGCATAGACACCATAACTATCTCCAACAAATCTCCCTCCTACAATCCCCGCATCTGGAACATAAATTCCATAATCAGCACCGCTTGTGTAAAAACCATAATTAGTGGAATATGCTTTCACTCCAATTCCTGAACCACTCGTATCATATCCATAAACTGCAGGAGCACCGCTAGTTGCTAACCCATACACTGCTGCATTGGAAGTTGATGTACTTGTTGTCATTCCTGTAACGCCTTTTCCTGAACCTCCTCCAAAAATTGCAGGGTTGGTGATATCAGTAGAGAATGCGTAAATAGGGTATGTTTTATCGCTTTCTTCGACGTATAACGAAGCATCACGTGATGCGCTTGTTGCACCGACAAGCAATTGATCTGGAAACGTATACATTCCGTCTGGAAATGCTCCTGGACTCACATCTGCAGCAGACTGCGTATACGACGCAGCAGAAACAGACATAATCAATACAAAAATAAGTAATAATACACATAATTTTTTCATACTAAACACCTCTTTAGCAGTTTTATTATTTACACGTATTTAATGTTTTCTTTTTCAGATGAAGCGGTGTTACGGCTTCATCCAAAAAATGCTTTCGCAGTGCAGCGCCTTCAAAATTTCGTAGAGACTATCCTAAAGTCCTGCGTTCCCGAAGGGAGCGTCCCCTCGCAACGGACTCAACGTCACATAAAATAGAATTTTGACTTTTTGGCGCTGCACGTTATTTTTGGATGAAGCCCGGTGTTACTATTAACATTTAAATACAACACAATAACAACAAACTCATGAAACTCTGGCTTGCTCCTATGGAAGGGATTACTGATTGTGCGTTTAGAACAAAATGCTACAAACATGGTGCTGACTTGACGTTTACAGAAATGGTACGAGTAGATGCTTTGATTAGAGGAAATAAAGCAACGCATAAATTATTAGAGTGGGATCCTGCGCCTACTGCTTTACAAATTTTAGGTGTGAAAATGAATTCTGTGCAGGAATTTGTCAAACAATTTCCTTCTTACAATATTACACCTGTACAGATTAACATTAATGCAAGCTGTCCAAGCCCTGATGTTATTAAAACAGGAGCAGGCGCAGCACTCATGAAACGCACCCAACGATTGAATGATATGATTTCTTGTTTACAAAAGCTTGATTTGCCAGTCACTGTAAAAATGCGTCTTGGATTAAATGAGTTTGAGAAAAAGAATAAAGTGTATTTAAACACTCTTAAAGCAGTTGATGCAGATGCATTTATCATACATGCAAAACATGCACGACAAGAATCAAGAGAATGTTCTGATTGGAGCATTTATGAAGAATGCATTGCAACAGGAAAACACATTGTTGCAAATGGAGATATTTCCACAAAAGAACATGTGAATTATTTTAAGAAACTTGGATTAAAAGAAATCATGATAGGCAGAGCTGCAATAAAGAATCCAGAAATATTTAGAGAGTTGAAGAGTTATTAACGATTATTTAATCATTATTAATACGAGTAGAATAACACCCTTGACATTCACCATATACTAAATAGTCATATGTTAATCCACAAGTATCACATGTACTTAATTCATCTACTTTTCGCTTACGTTCTTTTTTAAAATAATCCAAAACATCTTGATTATGTGCACGAAAATTTTGATGACAATTATTTAAAGCACGAGCTGCCAGATTGATTATTTCATCAAAAGTACACAAATCTACGTCTCCCCCATACTGTCCGTTTGCAATACTAACGACTCTTTGATAATCTCTTTGTAAATATGCTATTACTGCTGCTGCAACTGTTCCACGTCTTCCTACTATTTTTCTGTATGCTGCCTCTAAAGTTGCGTTTAAATCTAATCCCCTCGTATGATCGATTTCAAAAAAAGCTCTCCATTCTTCTCCTCTTTCAATACACTGCAATATTTTTGCATTAGCTAAACTTAATATCTCATCAGTGTATCTTTCTTTTACAGCTAAATCATATGCTTGAGAATACCATTTTGCAGATTTATAGATTGCTAATGCTCGCAAAGGATCTGATTCTTCCAACCCTGCTGCAGGAATAAGTCTTGCTGCATCTTCCCATAATTTTAGATTTTCTAGATATCCTATTGCACGTGTAGGATCTGTTTCTTGACAAAGATTTGCTGCAGTTTTATACTCTTTTAATTCTTCAGCTAAAATTAATGCTCGCTCTAAATCCCCGGCGTCACTAGCTAGTTGAATACAACCGCCCACTAATTTAGCATCATTCATCTTTCTCGTGTATTGAATTGCATTTTCTGTATCGCGTATTTCTCTTGCTCTTTCCACTGTTAGAGTTTCATCGACAGTCCATCTTGCTTTTCTAAAAGACATTAATGCCTGCTCCATTAATCCATGTTCTCGCGCAACATATCCTGCATCTGCATGTCTTTCTGCTCGTTCAAGAAGTGAAATTGCTCTTCTGATTTCATCAAAAGAAGAGACTCCAACTTTGTAATGTTTTAAGATTAAAAATGCAGCATCAACAGGCATTACTGCTTGTTCATAAGCATCAATTGCTGTTTGAACATCTCCTAATTCCTCAGCAAGACGCGCAAATGTCGCTTTTGGATTAGATTTAAGTTCCCCTGCAATAGGATTACTACATTGAGAAACTTTTTTTCTTGCTTTTTTATATAAATCATTTCTTTTGCGAGCATCCCCCATATAATGTGCAATCCTTACTGCATCAAAGATATCAACAGCCTCAAGCATATGTTCATATACTGCAGTTCTTTTTTCTTCATCAACTCTTCTTAACCATCTTACACGCTCATCAATTAAGATTCTTTTCTCTAAACACTCAACTTCCCATTGGAGCCTTGCTGCATATTCAGGACAGGTTGCTTTTTTTACAAACAGAGAATCAATTACATTTCTCATTGCTTTTAATAACCCAAAATACTGTGATCCCCCAGGGATTCTTCCTTTATCTTTCTCACGCTGATAAATCTCAACCCCTCTTTCTCTATACATTCTCTGCTGCATTAGAACTGTTCTTGCTAATTTTAAATAATCTGTAAGTTCTTCTACTGCATATGCACTTTTGAAAAAAGTGAGACCTAAATGATCTGCCCATAATTGATTCATGCGATCTACACACTCTATTGAAAATTGAGATTCTGCAACCACATCATCAAGAGTTCTGTGTGCATATACATCAACTGAAGACTGACCATCCCTTAGTCGAGACCTTTCCTTTCTCTTTGGATTTCCATGAGGGGCTTTGCCGCCTAAATTGAGATCCCACCAATCTGGATTAGAGGGAGATTTTGCAGGTATCAAATTATCTGTCTCGCTTTTTATTGCTGAACTAACTGCATGGAACACCCACCCAGATTTACGATAAAGTTCTGTTTTTTCATCTTGGGAATACAGAGCTGCTACTGCTTCATCAATATATCCCTGAGATTGAAGAATTACTGCTTTTCTTTGACCCTCATGTTGAAGAATCATTTTCCTCCATCCACTAGTGCCCTTATCCCTGTCTGTGCTAACACCATAATACTTTTCTTTTTGTTCAGAGAAAAAGTAAGTGAAAAATCCAAATGCTCCAGCAATAACCCCTGGTAACAGTCCACCATACAAAAACCCCATCTGTCCGCCTTGCTCAATTGAAACACCACGCGGGTCACATCCATCCATACACCCAACACAACCTCCTACAAATGAACCCCCTACTCCTCCAATAATAAAAGGTATAAAACCGAACCATGCTGCAGTTACTAATGCACCTGCCATATGATCCATTACTGTAAAATGTTTTGTATAAGATAAAGGTAACATTTCTAACGCTAACTCAGGTCTGCGATGTTGTTCATAAAATTCTACTGCACTTTCCAATGACACTCTCCTCAGTAAGACATTGCCTGCTTCTTCTATTTTACTGCTATCAACATAATCTTGAACAATTCTGTCAATAGAACCCCTGTCATGCAAAAGATTACACTGATGAGCAACTTTCAGAAGTTGTGTAGCAATATTTCTTGGCAAGACTTTATCTAAAACAGACTCTAAGGTGATTGCCATTTTATCCTAAAGAGATGGATGTGAGTTTATAAAAGTTTAATTAAAATTGGCTCTGTAGAAAATCTTCGCTTACGCTCAGCCATTAGCTGCAAAATGCCTGCTTCTTTCTTGCAAGGTGCTGTTTCCCCGTAAGGGACAACCCCCAACAACGCACTTTATCTTTTTATAGTAAGGCATTTTGCCCTAGGCTAATGGACTTTTTCTACAGAGCCATTAAAATTGAAAGAAAGGCATCATTATTTCACTAGGAGTTATCCGAATAGGGTTTGCTGTTTGATACAGATTACCTTCAACAGAATATCCTATTGTACACCTTTGTGGGGTAATCTTAATCTCTTGCACTTGCCTGTTATGAATGTTAGGAGTTTCCTTGACAGTAAACCCTGGCAAAACTATTTTTGCAAATGTCCATAGCAGTTCTGGAATAGTCACATTTGCACCAAATGCCCTAATGCGATTATAATTTCCATATATTTTCTGTAAACCTGTTGATTTCTGCTCATCTGCTCTGCTTAAATGAATTGTCAGAGGAGTTATTTTCAGCGTAATATCTGTTGATGTTGGAACTAAACCAGTATATTGTTGATGAGGGGATGGAACACTATCAAGAGACACTGCAACATCTATCTTACGCACAATGCTGTCAACATATTCTCTTGCTCTACGACTAAAAGGACTTGCTGCTGCACATGCAACTCCTTTTGCAATAATTTTTAATGCTTTATACGGCCCTGGTCTTCCTGTACTTGCATCATAATACTTCTCCAGAAAATTGTATGGAGCGCCAAACGCAGCCAATAACCCATATTTTTTTGGTTTTTTGTTTGCTTTAGTATTGTCGTCAATTTTTAATAAGTACATTTTTCGCATATGATATTTTCTCATATCTTCTGGAGTCAAATCCCTGCATTTTTCCAGCAGTTGTTTCAATACATACTCTGGTGCATGTTCTCTCTTAAACAGCAAATATTTTCCAATAACTGGAATCTGTGTTAACTGATGCGGAATCCATCTTAATGGTGAACGCTTTGGAACTCCTGTTGAATCTGCAATATAATTAATTGTTCCTCCACGCATATGAACAACAGCAGGAATCTGACGTGGATTATTTTTATACATATGCATTAAAACAGAGTATACAATATGCGCAGTGCCGTCTCCCCCATCAATTGCAAGAACATCAACTTTTTCTTCTTCAACTAACTTTCTTACAGCAGGAGTATACAACCCAACTAATTGCTCAAAAGAAGGGTCTTCTACATTTGCTCTACCAACACAAACATGCTGAACAAAATCTTTTGCGTTTTCTCTATCAATGATGTTATCTAACGTATCATGCACTCTATGAACACTATTTGCTTTTGAAACAGTGTTACTTAATATCCCTATTTTTACCTGCCCCATTACTCAAAGGAGTGATTTTGGATTTATAAGTATTGTTTGAGATTCTCTTTTTTGTCTACTGGTGTCTAGTGCTATTGCCGAGAATAAAGAAAAAACAGCACTCCACTAGACATTCTGGCGTGAAGTATATAAATAAGTTCAACTATAATATTGCTTATAAGTTTTAGTCAAAACTCATGAGAGGTTATCAAAATGCAAAAAAAACAATCAAAAACAAGAGATACTCCTTTAATGGAGGTCACACTCCGCAGATATGAAAAACCTGTTGGGTTAGAAGAAAGGGAATTAATCAGAAAGTTTTGCCTTGGTGTTGGGCTTCTGCAGCCAGGAGACAGCAGAGATGTTGTTGTAGATGTATTGCTGGCATTAATGACTGCAAAAAGACAGCGCCAGATGCTAAGCTCAGAGGATATTAATGAAAAAGTCATAGAACTGCGGAAAAAGTACAATCTTCAGATGCTTGGCATTGCTCCGTCAAATGTACGAAGGCAGATAAAGAGATTGCGGGAATTATTATTAGTGGAGAAAATCAAAAGCAAATACAGAATTATTGAATTCGGCACATTGATGGGACAGTATGATGAAAAGTTCTCTCAATTTCTGCTGCCAACAATAGTGACAAGGATAAAAGAATACTTCACAGAAATTGATAACAGGTTTGGATGATGGATACATCTGAATTTGAATTTATTTTGAAGCAGGGAGAGGGGCAGTTTATAAAATTTAAAGAAAAAGGCTTCTTAAAAAGAATAGGTTCTGATAAAGGAGGATATTGGGAAATACAATGACAATTTACGACCCTCGTGAAGACTCATTTCTTCTTCAAAAATATGTTAAAGAATATGCTTTTGGAAAAGTGTTGGAAATAGGGACTGGATCTGGAATACTGGCAGTTGAAGCTGCACAATCTCACAGAGTAACATCTGTTCTTGCAGTAGATATTCAAAAAGAAGTTATTGCACACTGCAAAAAGACAATCGGAAATAAAAAAATCACGTTTCAGCAGAGTAATTTATTTGAAAATGTCAAAGGAAGATTTGATACAATTATTTTTAATCCGCCATATTTGCCAGCAGACAAAAGAGACCCTGACGTTACATTAGACGGAGGAAAACATGGCTATGAGACTATTGAATTATTCTTGCATGCCTCAAATAAGTACTTAACTGAAAATGGAAAAATTCTTTTGCTTTTTAGCTCCTTATCAAAGAAAAATAAAATTGACGAATGTATTGCACAGAATCTATTTACAGCAAAGCTCATTGATCAGCAGCACATTTCTTTTGAAACATTGTATGTGTATTGCATTGAAAAATCAGTTGTTTTGAAAGAAATAGAACATAAAAAAATTACACCTCTGCGATATTTTGCAAAAGGAAGGCGAGGTTTGACATATCTCGGCACATACAAAAATAAAAAAATGATTATCAAAATTCCAAATCCAGAATCAGATGCAGTCTCAACAATTCAGTTTGAAGAAAAATGGTTGAAAAAAATGAATGCATTAAAGATTGGCCCTACATTCTATTATGCAACAGAGTCTTTTTTGGTCATGGAATATATCAAGGGTCTTGAAATATTTGATTTTCTTGAAAAAAGTACGAAACAAAACATAAAAAAAGTGATAAGGAATCTTCTTAAGCAAATGCTTACATTAGATAATAAAGGCATTCTCAAACAAGAGATGACGCATCCCTACAAACATATTATTGTGCGCAAAAACAAGCCAATTTTGATAGATTTTGAGCGATGCAGGTACACAGAACGGTCAAGAAACATTAATCAATTTTTACAGTTTTTAACGTCATATAAAGTTGCAGAACTCTTGCAGAAAAAAGGAATTGTTTTAGATAAAGAAAAGATTAATGCAATCGGAAAGGAGTATAGTAAGATAAAAAAGATCTGTATAGGTGATATTGTATGAACTGTCCAAAATGTAAATCTCCAAATGTGAGATTAGAAGAATATCAAGGATTAGACTGTATTGTCTGCAATGACTGTGGATACGATGAATCTCAACTGTATGAAGTTTATCCAGAACATAAATCTTCGCAAAAAGCAAAAGGAAAATTTAACGTGTATAAAAGTGGCGGAAAAAATAGAACAAAAAAATAAATTCACTTTTTCTTCTTCTTGGTCTTTTTGATTTCTTTTTCTAAATCAAGCTCGTCAAGAAGTTCCTTGTATCTGTTTCTGATTGTGACTTCTGTCACCCCAGCAACATCTGCAACTTCCCGCTGTGTGCGCTTTTCTCCATGAATGAGCGCACTAACATAGAGAGCTGCTGCTGCAATGCCTGTTGGTCCTCTTCCAGAGGTTAATTCACATTTCTGCGCTCTGTCAAGGATTTCTATTGCCTTGCTCTGTGTTTCTGCAGTTAATTTTAATGCAGACGCAAATCGTGCAATGTAATCCACAGGATTGCTTGGCAAAATAGTAATTCCAAGTTCTCGTGTTACAAATCTGTATGTTCTTCCGATTTCCTTTTTCTCAATGCCAGATGCTTCTGACAATTCATCCAATGTTCTCGGCACATCATGTCTCCTGCATGCTGCATACAATGCTCCTGCAACAACACTTTCCATACTTCTTCCCCTGACTAATCCCCGCTGGACTGCATGGGTATAAATTCGCGCAGATTCTTCTTCAACACTCTCTGGCAATTTTAAGAATGAACTGACTCGTTTGAGTTCAGCTAATGCTAATTTTAAGTTTCGTTCAATAGCTGTGCTGATTCTATACTGCCATTTTCTGAGCCTGTAGAATTTGTTTCTTTCTCTGCTTCCAAGTTGATAAAGGTCAGCTTTTCTTCCGACTTCTGTTCCAAGACCTCTGTCATACTGCGTATAAGTCATTGGCGCACCTGTTCTGCGCCTCTTGTCTGCTCCTTCACTGTCAAACTCCCGCCATTCCTGGCCAAAGTCAACCATCTTTTCTTCAACAACAAGTCCGCAGTCTTTACAGATAATTTCCCCTTTTTCTTTATTCCAGAAGAGATTAATGCCCCCGCATTCAGGACATTTTTTTACGTATTGAGCCATAGTCTTTCCCCCACTTGCAATAATGATAAATGATTGCCCCCAATAAATTTATAAATAGTTATGAGAATTGATATATAAATGTTTTGGTGATTTTTCTTGTTTTTCCGAGAAAAACACAAAAATATGCATTTTTCTGGAGAGCAGGGGCAATCTTTAAAAAATAGATAAATTTCCCTTATCTGTAAGAGGTTAGGAGGGAGAATATGAGACTTGAAATGCTTTTTAGCGTTGTTGCAGCATTAGTTGTTATCTTTGGAGCAGCTGTCTTTGCAACAAATGACGCAGAACCAACAGTAACAACAGTACCAACAACAGTGGAGACAACAGAATCTGTGCCTGTCACATTAACAACAGAAATTGTTGATTATGATCCAGAAACAGAAATGCAGTATCTTTATGTACAATCACAAAACATAGAGAAAATGCGCTATGATTTTGAAGAATTAAATGAAATTCAACAAAGAATGTACGACATAGCAGAAGACTATGATCCTGTTGAATACGACTTTTTACAGGAACAGGTTGACAATGAACGAACAATTGCAAAAATGGAACGGGATTACATTCCACCATTAACATAATTCTTTATTTTCTTCTTTTTTTCTTATAGATTCAGAAACATTGAAGGGTCTGGACACACGCTTAACCAATACTCTTGTTCTTCAACTGATGCCACCCCGGGAAAATTGCCTTCTCTTCCTAACATATCTGTTATGAGCTGAAAATGAAGATGCGGAGGATAATTTCCATTGGCAGGAGGACTTCCTATTTCTGCAATTTTCTCTCCACATTGAATGTGTTTTCCTTTGAACATATGATGTAATGAATTCAGCGTTAAATGACCGTAGAGCGTGTAAAAAGTATTTCCTTCAACAGTATGCTGTAATATAATTGTAGGGCCATAATCTCCTTCTCCAACATTATTTTGAAAACTATGAACGACACCTGCAATAGGAGAGAAAATTTCTGTTCTTGCAGGAGCCCAAATATCAATTCCCAAATGCACTGTTCGTTGCCCGGAAAACAAAGGAGTATGATATATTGTACGATCTTCATTATACCTGCCTATTCCTACGTCTTTATTATTTTCCTGCAACTTTCTTTTAATGTATGCTGAAAATTCATGAACATCTGCAACATTAATGGAAGCAAGCTCTTTGTTTTTTTGTGTTAAATCAAACACAAATGCTTTTTTCAAGTTAAATGCCACAATAGGACAAGGACAGAGATTATGTAATAACCTCATGCTCTTACCTCTGTTCGTGTTTCTGAAACAAGATTTCCCCGCTCTTGTAAAGCAGTGTATTGGAGTATTGCGACAGGAAGTAATTCTCTCTTGTGCTGATAATTAATTGTTCGTATTCGTTCAGGCGTCAAATCTTCTGGAAGATCATACTCCCTTGATAATACAACAGGACCATTATCAACGCGCGTTGTTACTTCATGCACTGTTACTCCATGCCTATAACTTTGTGGAATCCTTACTGCTCTTCTTGTTTCTCTCTGAAATGTTACTTCTATCTGTTCTCCTGCAGGGACATCTACTGCGTGTTTATCATCAACAATAACATAGCCGTAGCATGCTCTCGTATATGCATCACGCGTTGGTGTTAATCCAGGAAGCCTGTTTGGATTTCCCACTTGTGTAATTGCAGGATGTATATTGAGCATTCTTCCTCTGTATACATCCATCACATGCGGTCCAAAAATACACACATAGCTGTCAGAGACAATAAGAGAAACATTTCTCTCTTGAAGTGCAGTAACTAATCGCTTTTCGTATTCAGCTTTTGCTGCAGCTTTCCGCTGAACAAATTCTTCCCTTGTTTCATGACTGTGATTTTGCCGAAGAGCTCTCCATGAAGATGGAATTCGGATTGTTAGTCCATCAAGTGTCGGCCTTGCAACAATTTCTCTTCGCCTGTTTCGTATGGGAACTTGCAGCTGTCGCGGCCATAACTCTGCTTCTTGCCATGCAGCCTCCCATTGTTCATCAGTATCATCAACAAATACTGCACTCAAATTACACTGCTGAGCAAAACTGTTTTCTCCGTGAACAAGCAATCCTGCAAGAGACTCAAGATTTCCCATCCTATACCCTAAACTAACTCCTGTGATGGGGTCAACAACCACTCTTCCTATTTTCTCGTCATTTCCTACTTCCCTACATGAGGTAATATATGCAATGTTTATCATAGTTTTCACCCTTACTTATGCAAACAGTAAAAAAAGAAAGGAATAATATTAACATTTTGTTATTATAGTAACATTTATATATTAGTTTGTTTTTCCAAGAAACATGGTAACAATTGCACGCATTTGTGAAAAAATGGTTGAGCAAAGACCATTTTTGCAAGAAGCATTGCACTCAGGGATTATTAATTATGGCGCTCTTGCTGAGACGATGATGCCAGATGTAGAAAAAGAATTTGGCAAAAAAGTCAAGCATGCAGCAGTGATGATGGCTTTGAGAAGATTGCAAGAAAAATTAGAAAACATGCCTATTACGCACCCAAAGTTTTCTGCAGATTCTGACCTTACTATAAAATCAGATTTGTTTGAAGTGACTATTGTGCGTTACCCACAAACATATACGCTCATCAATAAATTTTATAACCTTGCTGGGGCATCTGATTATCTTACTATCACCTCTGGTACAAATGAAATTACAATTGTTGCTGCAAAAAAGTACAGAAATGCAATTATGAAATTAGTGCAGAAAGAAGATATTCTTGTGGAGATTAATGACCTCGCAGCATTGACTGTTAAATTACCGAAAAATGCACCTGACATGCCAGGCATATTTTATTTAATCTCAAGAGCATTAACATGGGAAAATATTACAATTGTAGAAGTAGTTTCAACATATACAGAAAATACGCTTATTCTGAAGAACAAAGATGTCAGCCGCGCGTATGAGATTTTGCAGAAGACGATTAAAGAAAATTCTTAAAAACCTTAAACATTATAAAGAGCATTATATTT
>Ga0233425_10008276_pt1 | contig 13947 bp, 18 predicted proteins | sample Watercolumn_Towu_2_FD_181712 | JGI IMG/M metagenome (GOLD analysis project Ga0233425, IMG submission 181712) | Freshwater microbial communities from Lake Towuti, South Sulawesi, Indonesia - Watercolumn_Towuti2014_140_MG | ecosystem: Environmental > Aquatic > Freshwater > Lake | place...
CCACGGCATCACCGACCTTGAAATCCGACGCCCACGCCAGCATGGTGCGCCCCGTCATCGAGGCCGCGGCTGGCGTCGGGATCAATGCGGACAGTTTGCCGGCGTCTTGCAACTTCATCTTGCCGCGCGCAATTGCCGTTTCAAGGACGGAATGATTACAACGCCCGCGCATATAATCCCTTGCCGTCGCCTCAAGCGAAGATGCGAAGGAAGCGAAACCGGCCTCACGCAGCGCGACGCAAAGAGAGGACAATTCCGGGTCGCGCTCAGGCCCGGAGGCCATGCGCTTGCGGGTTTCCGTGACGAAGATAGCCCAGCGCAGCCGCCCGGCGCCCTCGCCGAGGTCAACCACTTTGGCCTTGCCAAGCCCTTGCGATTGATAGTCCGCGGCATACTGCGCGGCCTGCGATTCGGACGGAAAAGCATCGTACAACGAGAAGCCACCCGGCAGGCTCGTTGTGTCGGGAGACGGCGCGCGCTCGGCGGCCAATTGATGCGAGCCGGCAACGAGCAACGAACAGCCAGTCATGGTCAGCGTCGGTGTAATAGGCTGCAACGATGAATTGGTTTTCATGCGGGTCTGAACTCCTTCAAAAATACGTCCAAGTCTTCGGTGTCGGTGCGGCCGAACATCTGCTCGACGCTATCCGGGCCGAACACGCGGCGCAAGGATTCCTTGTCGGTGAACTTGTAGGTCACTTCGCCGACGTCATCCTCGCGCTCCACCTTGACGACGGTCACGATGATGCCTTGCTGAATCCATCGTGAACCGACGCGCACTTCGTCGCCACGACCGAGCATCACATCGAGAGTGGTTCGAGTCATCATCACGCACCAGAAAGGTCAGCAATGACCGGCACGCCAGCCGCAACGACGTTCTCGTACTTCTCAATCAGTTGTTCGACAGTGTTCAGGTCGAGCAGTGTGATGGAGCGGTCGCCAACTGAATACGTGGCAACCTTGCCGGCGAGGATGTTATCTCTCGCGGCATAGAGCTGTCGAAGCGTTGTGGCAGCGTCTTGCATCGCAACAGGGACGAACGTCAAGCAAAGATGACTTCGTGATACGCCCCGGCAATCTGCGGAGAGTCCCAGTACGCAAGTCCATCATTGGCAACGGTCGGCATGAATTGCAGGCCACACGTCGAGGCGGAACGATGCGTTTCCTTCAACCGTTTCATGTCGTGTTTGTTCTGTTGAAAGTAGGAGTGCCCAAAGTGCCAGAACCGGAACGCGGCGTTCGTGACAAAGAACGACGGCAGGCAAAGCAATCGGCTGCCGAGACGATAATCCGAGCCGCGATAGCAGGCTTCGGTTGCCTCGTGCCCGCCAATCTGCCGGAGCGTCTTGGTAGGAGCAGCCCACAATGCGCCCCACGTCGCCAAGTGCTGCTTGTGCATTTGATGCAGGTCGCACGGCTCAGAAAACGTGTGCACCCGGCAATCAGCGGAAATGACGCGCGTGTTGCACACAGGGTCAACGAAGACAATCTCGCCGTAGTACACAGCCGGAAACTCAAGCGTGCGCAGGTAGGAGATGCAGCGGTCGTCAATCCATCCGTCGTCATCGAGGAACAGCATCACGTCCCCGGCCGCCTCGCGGATCATCACATTCTGCGGCAGGGCACTCGCCTGTGAACAGATTTTCTTTTCGACCGACGTGCGGAAGACGCGAACAGGAAACGGCAGGTCACGCAGCACCGACCGCAGGGCGAACATCGTCCCGTCAATCGAGTTGTCGTCGCAGACCAAGAGTTCAAAGTCCAAGTCACGTTGCGTCAGGAGAGAGGACACCAGTTGCCCGCGCCGCCAATGGCCGGCGCGATTGTAGGTTGAAACGGCAATGCTTATTTTCATTTTGCTGAATCCTTTACCATTGAAGACCGTCGCCGCCAAGCAGAGAGGCAACGCGGTCGCGTTGTTGTTGCACGTCGGAAAGCTCATCGGACACGACAGACGGATTCGCCCCGGTGTCTCGAGGCGGCGGCCCGGTTTCCTCGACATCGAAGGCCAGAGGCCGGACGGCATCGTAACCAGCAATGTTGATGACGGCGCAATCGAGATAGTGATTCGGGCCGCGTGTGACCCACTCGTAACCGATGCGACCGCCAGCCAAGCGACGTTGGACACGCACTTCGCCGGCCAGTTGCTTCTTGTAGTCGTTGTCGGCATTGGACACCATGACCCACTTGGGCGCGTCCTCGGTCAATCGCTTCACACGTCCGGCCCACGTGTCTTTGTAGTCGTTCGGGCGAAACCGGAGACAGTCAATGACCTGCCCTTTGAATAGGCCGCCTTCAATCGGCACTTTCGCCCAGCGCAGCGGCACAAGCAGCGAGGAATTGCCGAGCACCGGCACGTAGAGCTTGCCCTCGCGCCGTTTCTGCATACACCATTCGAGAACCTCGCTCGTCCGGTAGGGCATATCCACGAACACAGCGAACGCGCCCCACTTGTCGGCGGCGGCTTCCAATTCCTCGAAGCCGGGAATGCAACCGTAATCGAGGCCGACAGAATCACGATTGCGAGCATGAGCGCGGCTCTCGAAGTAGATGTTGGTTTGTTGAATATCGGCAGACACAATGACCACGTGTTCCTTCGGGACGCTCTCGACAGGTTCGCGCGCTCGCACCACGTCGAGAAGATTCTCAAACTCAGAGTTGTCGCCGTAGAGTTGCCACGGCTCGGCCAGCCACGAATTGATGAACCGCTGCAAGTCTTCCGGCGAGGAAGCGTTCGACTTGAGGAACATGACTTGCACTTCGCCGAATGTCGTCCACACAGGGTAGAGCGCATTCAAGTGGTAGGATCGGCGGCCAACGTCGCGCGGCGCGGCGGTAGGTCGCCACTCTCCGAGCGCAAGCATCATCGGCTTGTCAGAATCCGTGATTGGTTTTCCGCAATCCTTATTCTCGCAAAGGTACACCGTCGAGCGCAGCACGTGTTCCATGTCCCACGAGCCGTCATTCCGCTTGGCCTTCGGGTCATGGTAAAGCTGGCGATGCCGGAAGAATTGAAAATGACCGCAGTGCGGGCAGGGCATGAAATAGCGACGCTGATCGCCCTTGAGAAACTCGCGCCATATTTGACCGGACTCAACAGTCGGCGTCGAGCCGATAACGGTCTTGCGATTCCAGCGGTCGCGGTTGCGTTCCAGAAGTTGCTGCAACGCGCCGGTTTCTTTCTTCGTCTGGCCGGGCCATGTATCTACCTCGTCGGCGGCAACGACACGGACGCCGCGGCTTTTCAAGTTGGCCGGAGAGCCGGCCCCGACCAGCCAGCACGAAGAATGTCGGAAGTGCATTTCGAGCAGCTTGAAGTGATCGGAGTTCGCCGGCAACTCGGCGGCCAGCGAAGGAGAATCCCGGAACGGCGGTTGGAAGCGCGTCTCAGAAAACGAACGTGCAAACGGCTCGGACGGCAACCCGATCATCGCGCTGTCACGGTCAACCACTATCGCCTTGCGAACCATGTTGAGCATCGTCTCTGACTTCTGCGAGCGCGTTGACCAGCAAAGCACAATCGTTTCGACAGTCGGGTCATCGAAGGCGTCTTGCGGTTCGCGCACATAAGGACACCAGTCCGAGCGATACATTCCGGGGCGAGGCGACACGCGGCTGGAGAGATAGACATTCTGTTCCGCCCAGCGCCACGTCGAGACACGCGGCGGCGGCATCATAATCTTGTCAATGGCTCGCCGTGTGGCAACGGCAACATCGAGGGCGGCGGCTACCATGTTCGCAGTTCTCCAATCATTGACCGGACAAGCTCCGTTTCAGCAGCGGGAACAGCGACGCGTTGAGAAACTCCGTCAACGCCAGTTCCGCCTTGTTCGGGTCAGAGGGATTGACCAGCAAGGCAAGCTGGCGCGGCATCGAGACAAGCATCTGCCGAACGCCATCGGCCCACCGGCTGACAGCGTTCTCAGCTTCCGACCAGACCTCGCGGCGCAGCATTTCGCGCCGGTCAAGTTCCGACTCGGCTTCGAGCATCCGTCGCACTTGCTCGGCATGAATCCGAAGCATGACGCGCTGCTGCATCGTGTCCTTGTTTTGCACGGCCTGAACGAACTGACCGAAGGCGCGGATCTCCAGCGTGCGCAAACGGTCAAGCGCACCCTCGACACCCGGCGTCGTGTTGATAGGAATGGAGACATCGGTACCGGCACCGGCGGGCGGAGGCGCACCCGGCGTAGCCGCAGCCGAGGCCGCAACGGCAGCGTGTTGGATTTCGGTCTTGAGGAACGTCCGGCGACCCGTCGCCACGAGCCATGCCCGGCCCTCGTCAACTGGAATCATCACGCGAGGCCGTCCACGCTTTCTGCGGCGTTCGTAATACGACGGCAACCCCTCTGCGAGCCACGCTTCAACGCCGCGTCTTGTGCCTGTGACCAGCTTGGCAAAGTCGTCTATCGGCACTGCCGGCGGACTGGATTTTTGCACAAGTGACTTTGGCGATTTTGCCTCTCTCGAAGGTGATACCCTCGCGGGTAGCGACTTACTTTTCCGAGGCAACGGAGAACCTACGACGGGGGGGGCTGAGTTGACAGAAGTTGACGCTGTTTTTGTGGGTGCAGATGGCATGGCCTCTAAAACCGCGTAAAAACGAATAATTCAAGGACGCAGGCACAGTCTATCAGAACCACCAGCAAAGCGCACCGGAGGCCATTTCCGTGCGAATACGGGCCAAACGCAGGAACGCTCGGAAAAACAGGGTGTTTCTGACATCGCGCTGTTGACGCGGCTGTTGACAGGTCAAGCATTGCCACGCACCCAGTCTGGTAGTCTGTATTGCACCTTGCCAGACGACAGCCATCGCTTGAGTTGAGCTTTCATCATCCGGTTGCGGGTATCAATCGCGGCCTGCACGATCACCGGATACCTGCCGCCAAACGCGCGGCGGGCGAACCTGACAAGGTTCTCGGAACGAATACCGCGGAACAAGGGAGAGCGGATGAATTCGATAGTGCCATGCGACACGTTGCGGAGAGCGACCTTCGGGGCGCGGACGCGGAGAGGATTGCCCTTGGCCAGCCAGCCAGCGGCGAGAATGCCGATATGCTCTTTGCGGGAACGAAGAAAGGCACGGTACGCGGCGGGCGTCAGATTGACGGGGCGGCCGGTTTTGCGAATGCCAGTCGAGCGACGGACGAACGAATACCGTCGCCAGTCCACGTCAGAGCGACCGCCGGAGGTCGGACGAAACGCGGCCCGCACTGTGGCCATGATATTGCGCTCGGCTTTGCTGCGGTCAGCGGGAAGCGACTTCTTGACGAGTTCCTCGACAAGCAGGGCGGCTTGATGCCGCAGGAGTGCGTCGCACGATTCCGGTACCGTAGCAATCAATTCCGATAGGGTGCGGTTGAAGTCGGTCAGGTTTGGTGTCGGCTGTTTGGATGGCATGGCTTGGATGGTTTTTTCTTCTGTTGTTGAAGGCAGACCGACACTTCCTGACCGAAGGCACGCGACACCTGCTTGACGGCCTCGTTGAAGTACTTGCGATTGACCTCAAGTTTGCGGGCGACACTGGCCTGCGATTCGGATTGCACAACAGAAAAGCCGAACCCGAACGCAATGGAATAGCCAAGCACTTGAAGGCGCCGACTCTTGCCGTTGATCAAAGCGATGACAGCGGCATTGAGGGCGGCGGCGGCATCGCGCTGAACGCGGGACAAGTGAAACTTGACGAAGATTTCAAGAACATCGTCGGACAACGTGTTTTCGCCGCAGAATGCGACAAGGTCTTCGGACACTCGTTGCAGGTCTTTTGGGTCGCAGTTCGCAACAGTGATGCCGTCCTCGTGCGGAGCAATTAGAGGATTTTGATACCGTAGGTCGCTGTCTTCTTCAAGAATGCGCGGCTCGACGACTTCCATTTGATTGTGAAAGATATGAGGCATGGTCGTCAGCCGGCGTGTGCGAGCGAAAGGAATTCGGCGCGCGCCTTTGCATCATCCCGGAATAGGCCCAGCGTGGCCGAGGTTATCATCTCCGTATTCTTCTCCCTGATACCGCGACAGGCCATGCACAGGTGACGCGCACGAATGATGACGCCGCAGCCGAGCGGTTGCAGATGTTGCATGATGGCGTCGGCGATCTCTCGTGTCATCCGTTCCTGCACTTGCAACCGGCGAGCGTAGCAGTGCACCAGACGGGCGAGCTTGGAGATACCAACGACGCGCTGCGTCGGGACATAGCCGACCGTGGCCGTCCCCTCGAAGGGAAGAAGATGATGCTCGCAGAGCGAGAAGAACTGAACGCCGCTGAGTACGACCATTTCGTCCGCTGCGTCTGGAAACGTGCGGGAGAGAATCGCGGCCGGGTCATCCTTGTAGCCGGTTGTCATTTCGGCCAGAGCCTTGCACACACGCTGCGGAGTATCCGCAAGGCCCGGACGCCGAATATCCTCGCCGATGAATTGAAGCAGCCGCTCGACGGCATCATGCGGCGAATCTTCTGCCTGTTGCGCTTCCCACGGAAACACAACCCAGCCGAGTTCCTTGTCTGCGCCAATCTTGTCAACCAGCGCGGCGAATGGCGTAGTCGGGTATTGCGCGGCGTAGCGGCAGCGCGTGCGACCGGAATCAATGATGTCGTCGAGGATGAGGTCAGCTTTATCCGGCGTCGTTACATTCTCGGCGTTGCGGAGGAAGCCGGCGGCGATCATGCCGCCGCGAGGGACGCCGTAGATGGAGCGGCCGGGATTGTCAAAGACGGCCAGCCGTTCACGGAACTGCGCCCACGTTAGAAACGTCTTGGGCGGCCCTACGGGATGCGAAGCAGTTTGTGCAACTGAACGGAGAGAGTCCATGTCGGGTGTTCCTTTACAAGTGCAATGCACCACTCGACGGCGGCGGCGTCAAGCTCCAATCCGCGAAAGGCCGGCGAGAGGCACACATATTTTGGAATGAATGGCAGCGCAAATGGACGTTGCCCACGCGCAAGAGTGAAGCGGACTTCATCGGCGGCGGTCAACACGATTGGAGGCGAATTGCGCTTGGGAGAGAGCGCGACATAATCCACACCATAAGGCAACGCGCCGGTGCCGTTGGTTTCGAGGGCGACGAAGTAGCCGCTGTCCTTGAACAGCTTGAGCAGGTCGGAATCAATTTGCAAGGTAGGCTCGCCGCCGGTGACGACCAGCGAACGACAAGACGGCGCCAGCATAAGAACGGTGTGCAGAAGGTCAGGCCCGTCGAGACTGGCCCGCTTGGTGAAGTCGGTATCGCAATCGAATCCTTGAGCGGCGCGGCGGCACGCCATATTGCAACCGGCAAGCCGCAGGAACACGGACGGCACACCGGCGCGACGGCCCTCGCCTTGAATCGAGTAGAATATCTCTGAGACAGCATAGCGTTTCTGATTCATGGCTTCATTGCTCCGAAGTAGGTACAGCGGCAAGTACAGGTTTCCTCGACAGTAATGGACACAAGGCCCGGCACTTGCGCAACCAACGTATCAAACAGCCAGCGGGCGATGTTCTCGCTGGTCGGGTACACGTCAAACGGAGCAAGCGTCTCATTGAGGTAGTGATGGTCAAGAAACTCATCCACGACAGGTTGCACCATCGCGGCGAGAACGCCGTAGTCGAGAACCATGCCGGTCTTCGGGCCGGTTGTGATAACGGAAGCAGCCCGCACCTTGACCGTCATGCGCCACGAATGACCATGCAGACGGTTGCACTTGCCGTCATGCAGCAACAGCCGGTGAGCGGCCTCGAAACGGAAATCCTTTTCAAGCAGATACACGGTCACACCTCTTTGTTTACTATCGAACACACAACACGCGCGCCGTTCTCTCCATCCTCGAAGACCTCGCACGCACACAAGTCGAACTCTTTGCACAACAGCAAGGCCAGTTCTTCACAAGAGCGCGACGAAAACTCGCACGGATCACCGAACCGCGCCAGCAGCCAGAGTCGCAGACGTTCCTTGAAGTCGTTGAATTCAATGTTGCGGTCGCTGTGGCTGACACACTTCTCGGCACGGATATGGAACGTGTGACGATGCCGGTCGCGTAGATACCCGTACACAAGAGGCGCGGCAGGCCAGCAATGAAACCCGGTCACTTGCAGAGTCACAACGATAGATGTCATCGAGTCCATGCGTGTCCGGCTCCGGTTATAGCGACTATGTTTTGCCAGTTGCGTTCATTCACAGCCGAGCCATACGCGCCCATGTTGTGCCCGAGGCACCACTCCATGCGATTGCCAAGCGTGTATTGAAAGTCCTTCGGAAGATGGCCCAGCGTCCGCAGGCAGGCCCGTTCGATGTATCCTGACCAGCGCACCGTGGACAGCCACGATGACGAATCAAAACTATCGAAGGGGAAGGCGACGCACAGTTCCGAGATTGTCAGGCCGAGGCCGTGAATCCAGCGGCCGGGAAACCGGGCGCGACGCTGGCAGACTGTCGCCAAGATATGCCGGCGGATCTCGCGGTTCGTGTTCACGATGTTGCCGCAGCAAAATCTGTCGTAGTCGCGGCACACTTCGTCGAAGTAGCTCCATGAATCCGAGCCGGGGTGAACAACAGGCATTGGACGCAGGCCGCGGCGTTCCAGTTCCCGGCGAATACTGCGCTTGCTCGCGGTCGGCCCCCAGTCCAGTTCTATGTAGCCCCACAAGAACGGCTCGCAACGGCGGACGACTTCGCAGTAACGGGTGAACAACTCCGGGCCGCCCGGCACTTTATCGAGCGCAAGCTCGCGTACCTGCTGAAACGACACGCCAAGAGAACGGGCCGTCGTCGCCATCAGGTTGAATACACCAGAGTCGAGCAGCACCGCTTTGCCGGCGCTGTGCAGCGTTCTTAGTTTCTCGACAGCCTCGTCAACGTCGGGAAGCTCATTGACGGCGACGAGCATATTCTCGGCGTTCGAGGCGACGCTGAACAACGTCTCGAGGCCGGTCGCAAGGAAATACACATTGCGCCGGTCACGTTGCCACGTCCCGCCGGTGTGATGCGACGGGTCAGGGCTTGAGTTTCTTGATTTGCTTTTTGCCATAGGCTTCGGCCCAGCGGTCAAGGATATGCCCGGCAATCCATGCGTCCGGTTGCACCAGAAGCGCAGAGGATTCGCTCGCCCGTTCGACCATTGCAGCAAACGGGCCGGGGAACGGAAAGAACAGCATGGCGTCACGAAGTAGCGGCTGCCAGACTTTGACCTCAGTAATCGGGTCAGCAACAACAAGCAGATGACGCGAGATGGAAAAGACCTCGTGCCGTTTCACTTTGAACACAGGGTCGCCAATCCCGCCCAGCTTCAACTTGCGGAGCAATTCACCGGAGGAGTCAACGGCCTCGGCGGTATAGACGGACAACTCCGTCGTCGAGAAGCCGACGATCAGCTTGGCATCGAGCGCGGCGAGGTAGCGCAAGTCGCGGGCAAGGGCTTCGTCATTCCACGTCGAGAGTTCGGCAGTCCGATTGTCGGCGAGCGCAAACGCTTTCAACTTATCCGCCGGCAAACTCGACACGCGCACGAGCAGATGCGTGTAACCGAGTTCGAGCGCGGCGAGATAAATCCCGTTGCCAGCCCGTACAACGAGATTCGAGTCAGCGACAACCGGCTTCTGCTGGCGAAAGAGAGTGAGGCTTTGCTTGATCGAGTCTAGCGACCGCCGGTCATGCGACCGTGCGTTCTCCGGGTCGGGCGACAGGTCGCCAATCGGAATGAGTCGAATCTCGGACAGCCCTTCGGTCAGGTCGTCGAGCGGGACCGGCTTCGCAGTTTTGGAGGTCTTCCGCGTCCGCCTCGTTTCCATGGTTGGAATCCTTTTTGCGCCCGCACGCGCAGCCGATTCTTCCGGGCGCACGCTTGGCAGTATGGTTCGTGGTTGGCATCCCGGCCGCAGGCCACACATCGGCCGCTGGCGCGCATCTTCTCGCGCCATCGCAACTGTCGGGACTCTGGTTTCCTCGGCATGGTTCGGCTCTATGCGGAAATGCCTGATTTATTGCAAGTACATTTTCTCGAATATATGGTTGACGCTATACGGCATGGCACGGATAAGGAGCAATGTAGTACCTGTTCTTTGTAGGGCGACAGCAAGTAGCACAGCACCGCCAAAGGGAAGCAGGAGCCAGCGGCCCCGGTGAAGTTGATCGGACAAGCTGCCAGCCACCAGTGCCCGAAGACGACCGAAAGAACGAGCGGAGCAGTCAAGTCCGACTTTCGGTTTGTGAGTCCAGCAAAGACAACGACGACCAACGCGGCGGGATATGAGAAGCAGCAACGAGCCATCGGCGACCGAGCACTTGCCCGAAGCGTTCCAGTGGAGGCAGCTTGGTTGAACTTGTCGGACGACAGGAGATTCATTGACCTGTGCGAAAATGAAACACCAACCCCGAACAAAATTACACCGATGCCGGGCGGCGCATACTTGGAGACAAGTTCTTCAAGACAGAACGCGCCGCCCGGTGTTCGGTTGATTGCTCCACGCTGGCCAGTCGCAAGGCCGCGGCTGTCACGCCAGCGCAACAGCAACCAACCACTCCCCGAAAGGAGATATGAGCAACACATCAAATTGTGACTGGTGTCACGAACAGCAAGCCAAGTTCCGCGTGTCAGTAACGGACTTGGACGGAGTAGTCCAAGACAGCGCATCAATCTGCCGCCTGTGCGCTGAGTTTCTGAACGCAGAAACTGAGTTATCAATCCCGACCGACGTTACAGACGACGAGTACAAAGCCGTCAGAGGCAGATAGCACCAAGCAACACAAAGGAGATCCAATGTTCTCGACTCGCCTCTACTATTGCAGCGCAAACGGCAGGACGTTCGAGGCCGATTGCCAGACACCGCAAGCAGCGGCAAAGATGACTGCGCTACTGCTACGGGTCAAACCAGAACAGGTCGCCGTTTCCACACGGCGGCCACAACCCACAACAGGAGAACGCACCATGAGCAGCAAAACGAAGAAGACAGCAGTCAAGAAAGACAGCCCGACCATTTTCGGGCACAGTCCGACGAGCGTGATTCGGACGCTCGGCAAGGCAGGCATCACAAACGCGAAGGCGGTCGTCGCCGTGTTCAAGAGCGGTTACAAGGTCAAGACAACGGACGCCAGCGTCCGCACGTTCCTTTACGCCGGCAAGAAGGGCCAGCGCGGCCCCGGCGCGGAACTCACCGAAAGCCAGTTGAAGCAACTCACCAACGCGATTGACGCCGAGGTCGAGTCGCAGAACCCGGCAACGGAACTCAAGAAGGCGGCCTGACGCAATGACCGCCAACATACAACGGGTCACACCGAGCGAGATTGAGGAACGGCTTTTCGCCGCCTTGTTTTTCGCGTGCATCGCCGGGGCGGCGATACTCTACGGTTTCACGCTGGCAGCAATATGCTGCCGGCTGGCCGCCGTGTAGCACGGCGGCCGATTCGCAAAGGCCGATAACTGCGTCGTGACAGACTTCCGCAGCTTCTCGCTCATCCCTACAGGGCAGAACTCACTCCTGCTGGAAGACCGCGACGCAGTCGCACCGTGATGCGGTGCCTGACGAGGCCGTCAGAAAACGAAACACACCAACCGCCGGCCAGAGCGCCGGCAAGGAGATCGCAGTATGACACCATCAAAGCTAGTCACCGTGTTGAAAGACGCAATCACACACAGCGAGCAATTGCTCATTGTCGGAGCGCCGGGCATCGGCAAGACCGACATCGTTGAGCAGGCGGCTCAGGACATCGGTTGCGACATTCTCAAGAGCCACCCGGCCATTGACGACCCGACCGACTACAAGGGCTTGCCATTCCGGGCGGACAATTCGCACGCCGAGTTTTTGCCGTTCGGCAACCTTTGGACGGCGATGCAGGCAAAGAAGCCGCTTGTCTATTTCATTGACGACTTGGGACAGGCGGCCGAGTCGGTGCAAAAGGCACTCATGCAATTGTTGCTTGGCAGGAAGTTGAACGGCCACCAACTGCCCGACTGCGTGACGTTCGTTGCAGCGACCAACGACGTGAAGCAGCAATCCGGCGTCAGCGGCATGATCGAGCCGGTCAAAAGCCGCTTTGACAGCATCGTGCACTTGGAGGTCAGCCTCGACGACTGGTGCGATTGGGCCTTGCGTAACGACCAGCCAGCCGAGTTGATTGCGTTCCTGCGCAATCGCCCGGAATTGCTCCACGCATTCACACCGACCAAAGAGCTTGTGAACAGCCCTTGCCCGCGCACGTGGGCAAGCATCGGACGTCGGCTTGCTCGCGGCGTCAACGACTTCGACTTGTACGCTGGGGCGGTCGGCAAAGGGCCGGCAAGGGAATTCACGGCCTTTTTGGAACTCATCACGGAAGCGCCCAGTGTGGACGCCATTCTCGCTGACCCGGACGGTCAGCCAGTGCCGGAGAAACCGGCGTTGCGTTACCTCGTGGCGACCGCACTCGGTCAACGCGCCGAGAAGCAAAACATCGAGCGCGCGTTCCGATACCTGCAACGGATGCAACAGCAGTTCCGCGTCCTCGCCATGCGCGACGCCATTCGCCGCGACAAGATGCTCGCCAACACAAAGACGTTTGTGGCGTGGGTCAGCAGCGCGGAGGGCAAGCAGATATTCTAGGACGACAATGAGCACTGAATTCATTGCCGTTAGCAAGAAGCGCGACGAACTGGAAGCACACAAGTTTCTGTCCATGGCCGACATTGCAAAGGAGCGGTTACTAGGACAGACGCCACGGTTCAAAGCGGAAGAAAGCGTAATCGTGTCGCTTGGAATTCAGATTGCAAGACGGCTGATCAGGACGGGCAGTAAGGCCGTCCTAGTCAGCTTGGATACGCAGTCAGTCATTCCGAAAGACGACGGCAGGCTCTATATCGTGAAGGCCACGATACGAGACGCGCCGAATCACAAAGTACGGCAGGCCGGTCTTGGCCTGCTTGAGCAGCAACCGGAGATCAAAGCACATGAAGACAAGTTACAACAGCAAGCGCATTGACGGCGGTATAACGACGCTGGTACTTGACCAGCCGTTCTTTGCGACACTGGCCATGCGATTGCAGGTCAGCCAGTCCGATCAAGTACCGACGTTCGCCACAGACGGCAAACGGATGCTTGTAAATCCGTCCTACTTGGACACGCTATCGGAAGGCAAAGTCGTCACGGTCATAGCGCACGAAGTATTGCACTGTGCGCTTGGCCATCTGTGGAGAATCCCGATGGGCACGGACGCAAAGCGATGGAACACCGCCATTGACTACGAGGCCAACGCCGTGTTGATGGACTTCAACAAACAAGCACAGGCCGCCGGCCGAGCCATTCCATTCGAGCCGGTACCCGGCTGGTTATACGACCCGGCGTTCGACAACACAGCGGCGGAAATCATTCTCAGGAAGCTCCCTGAGCCGCCGCCCGCCGGAGGCAACAAACGGAACGGCCAACCGAACGGCAAACAGAAAGGCCAGAGCAGCAGCACGCCATCGAAACAACACCAGCAACCCGACGACCAACCCTCGCCGGGCGAAGTGTTGCCAGTGCCGCAGAACGAACAAGCCGCCATGAAAGAGGAATGGGAGAAGGCCGTCATTCAGGCGGTCATGGCAGCAAAGGGACGCGGCACAATTCCCGGCGCAATCGAGAAGCTCGTCGAAACGCTCACCGACACGAAACTGGATTACAAGCAACTGTTGCGAGACTACCTGCGCGACATTGCCGAGGCTGACTACTCGTGGAGCCGGGCCAATCGTCGTTACGCCGGCACCGACTTTCTGTTGCCGACACTTCGGGACGAAGGCAGCGGTCATGTCGTGTGGGCCGTGGATACCAGCGGCAGCACAAGCGCGTTTTGGGACGGATTCATTACAGAGGCGCAGTGGTGCCTCGACACACTCCGTCCGTCGAAGCTAACCGTCCTGCAATGCGATACGCGTATCACGTCGCGGCAGGAATTCGAGCCGGGCGACAACATCGTTCAGGCCGTCACGATTCGCGGCGGCGGCGGAACGGACTTCCGGCCAATC
>Ga0233425_10008277_pt1 | contig 13942 bp, 12 predicted proteins | sample Watercolumn_Towu_2_FD_181712 | JGI IMG/M metagenome (GOLD analysis project Ga0233425, IMG submission 181712) | Freshwater microbial communities from Lake Towuti, South Sulawesi, Indonesia - Watercolumn_Towuti2014_140_MG | ecosystem: Environmental > Aquatic > Freshwater > Lake | place...
GATGGTCCGGCCGAGCTGGTGATCACGGTGCGGGATCTGTCCTGGTGGCAGTGGGGCAGGGGCAATCAGGCCCAGAAGGTGTGTCCCACTGACTTCGATACCAAGCCCCCCAGGATCCGGGTGGCCAACGTCCCCACCGGCATCAAGCCGGGCGGTTCGGGGGTGATTGTCTACGGGGCCAACGAGCCGATCAGCGACCATGGCGTCATGCTTGAGGGGACCTTTCATCCCGGCTATCCGGTCCCGACCAGAAAGGACGGGGTCTTTGCCGCCTTTATCGCCCTGCCGTACGATGCCGAGTCAATTAAGGAGGCGAAGGTGGTGGCCAAGGACAGCGCCGGCAATCAGGCCTCCCAGCCTCTGAATCTCAACTTCCGGCCGGTGCGAAAAAAGTTGGGTAACATCGCGGTGAGTGACAATTTCCTCACCACCAAAATGCCCGAGTTTGCCGAGCACTATCCCGAGATGAAGGGGACCCCCATCGAGCAATTCCTCTTCGTCAACAACGAAGTCAGAAAACGCAATACCGACGCCATCAGGGAGGTATGCCGCAAGACCGATGCCGAACGCCACTGGCAGGGCCGCTTTGTGCGGATGGAGAGCGCCCCCATGGCGGGATTCGCCGATTACCGGACCTACTCCTATCAGGAGAAGCAGGTGGACTCCCAGGTCCATCTGGGGGTCGATCTGGCTGATCGCCAGCAAGGCCCGGTCATGGTGGCCAATAACGGTAAGGTCGTCTTTGCCGATTATCTCGGCATATATGGGAACATGATCATGATCGACCATGGCCAGGGGCTGTTCAGCCTCTACGGTCATTTGAGCGTGATCCAGTGCAAGGTCGGGGATATGGTCAAGACCGGCGACGTCATCGGCCTGACCGGGACCACCGGCATGGCTGGCGGCGATCACCTCCATTTTTCGATGTTGGTCAACGGGGTCTTTGTCACCCCGGTGGAGTGGTGGGATGAGCATTGGATCAAGGACAATATCCTCCTGTTTCTGGAGGAGAAGCCGGCCCGCTAGCGCGCGGCGCGGTATTGCAGTCCATGTCCCGAATTAGGATCCTCACCGAAAACCTGGCCAACCAGATCGCCGCCGGCGAAGTGGTGGAGCGCCCGGCCTCGGTGGTCAAGGAGCTGGTGGAGAACGCCATTGATGCCGGGGCGAGCCAGATTTCGGTCCAGATCGAAGGGGCAGGGACCAGAATGGTGCGGATCATTGACAATGGCTGCGGCATGGATCCAGACGACGCCCTGCTGTGCCTGGAGCGCCATGCCACCAGCAAGCTGCGCTGCGCCGACGACCTGATCCGGCTCCAGACCTTGGGTTTCCGGGGCGAGGCCATTCCTAGTATCGCCTCGGTGTCCAGGCTCTCCATCACCACCAGACCGGCAGACACCGTGCTGGGCTGCCGGGTGGAGGTCCGTTTCGGGGCGGTGCATGCTGTGCATGAGATGGGCTGCGCCCAGGGGACGGTGGTGGAGGTCGCCGACCTCTTCGCCAATGTCCCTGCGCGGCGCAAATTCTTGAAGTCGGCCAATACCGAGCTGGCCCATATCGACGAGGTGATCCGTTCCTATGCCCTGGTGCGCTATAAGACCGGGTTTACCTATCAGGTCAATGGCCGGGAGGTGATCGACCTGCCGGGGGGAGAGGAGTCGCCGGAGCGGCGGGTCAGGCAGGTGCTGGGCAACTGCCCGGGGTTGATCCTGATCGAGGCCGATGAGGCGGCCGCCCGGGCCGAGATTCGAGTCGACGGGCACTTGGTGCCGCCGGATGAGGGCGGAGGCCGGGCCGCCCGGCTGTGGACCTTCGTCAATGGCCGATACGTCAAGGACCGGATGATCAGTCACGCCGTCGCCGAGGGGATGCAAGGCTTCTTGATGAAGGGGACGCGGCCTGCCGGGGTGGTCCATGTCACGTTGCCGCCGGAGGCGGTGGATGTCAACGTCCACCCTACCAAGCAGGAGGTCCGCTTCAGCGAGGGCAATCTGGTCCATAATAAAATTGTGGCGGCGGTGTGGCGGAGCCTGGAGGCATACCAGGAGCGATTGAAGGGTGAAATCTTTGGCCGGTCCCGCAGGGAGGCCGGAGCTGGCCTCACTCCACGGCCCAATGAGGGAGGCGTTACCCCGCTCCGGGCCGCCGATACTGCCATGGGTACTGACGACCGGCATGAGACGGGTTGGCGCCCGGTGGCTGATCATCGCCAGGAGCCTATGGGCACCACGTGGGGTGAGCCGGAGGAGGCAGCGGCGGGGTCGGTCTTTGAGGTCTGCGAGCCGCAGCCCTTGCCCTTTGCCTCGATGCCCTCGGTTACCCCAGCCCCGGCACGCGAGGAGGAGTGGCCGTTTGGCCCGGCCCAGGGGGAGGGGGATCCCTTACCCATTGAGCCCCCTACAGCGGCCAGCGAGGATCAGCCAGCCCCTGTGGGGGAGGACCGGCCGTCGGTGCGCTATCTTGGCCAATTGCTCGATACCTACCTGCTCTGTGAGCTTGATGACGGGCTGGTGGCCATCGACCAGCACGCGGTCCAGGAGCGGCTGCTCTATGAGGAGCTGAAGCAGCACTATGGGGCCTCGACCATGCCCAGTCAGATGTTGATGTTTCCGGCCATGGTCGAGCTGCTGCCGGCAGAGATTCAGGCACTGGACGCCCATGGCCCCGAGTTTTCGCGTCTGGGGATCGAGGTGCAGTCCTTCGGCGGCGACACCGTGGTGATCAAGGCGGTGCCGGCGGCCTTGGGCCATCTGCCGCCAGCAGAGATCTTGCGAGGTATCTTGAGCCGTTATGTAGAGGGCCAGGGTTCTGGACAGAGCCCGGCCCGGCTGGAAGAGATTCTGGCCGGGATGGCCTGCAAGGCTGCGATCAAGGCCGGGCACCGGCTGGTGGAGCAGGAAGTGCAGCATCTCCTTGACCGGATGCATGGGGCTGGGATATTCTCCCACTGTCCCCATGGCCGTCCGGTGATGAAGCGGTTTTCGAAAAACGACATCGAGAAGTGGTTTCAGCGGGTGTGAACGGCGGCCCCTAGAGCAACGGCCATGAGGGAAAAAGCCCATTTGCCCATTCCTTGCCGCCAAACGTCCAACACGTTATATGTCTAACGGCGATCTCCTGACCAAAACTGCCTTTATCACCGGCGCCACCTCGGGCTTCGGCGAGGCCTGCGCCCGCTTGTTCGCCAGTCACGGCTGGCGCCTTGTCCTCACCGGCCGGCGTGGTGAACGGTTGCGGGCCCTGCAGGCGGACCTGGCGTCGGACTGCCTGGTGATTGAGCAGGATGTCCGCGACCGGGCGGCGGTGCGCCGGGATATTGCCGCCCTGCCGCCTGAGTTCCAGACGATTGATGTCTTGATCAACAATGCCGGTCTGGCTTTGGGGCTTGGCCCGGCCCATGAGGCCGATCTCGAGCAGTGGGAGGCCATGATCGACACCAACATCAAGGGCCTGGTCTACTGCACCCGCTTTATCCTCCCCGGCATGGTGGCGAGAAACCGGGGGCATATTGTCAATATCGGCTCGGTGGCGGGGAACTGGCCCTATGCCGGGGGCAATGTCTATGGGGCCAGCAAGGCCTTTGTTAAGCAGTTCTCCCACAATCTCCGTGCCGACCTGCATGGCACCCGGGTCCGGGTCTCCAACATCGAACCAGGTCTGGCCGAAACCGAATTCTCCGTGGTCCGCTTCGGCGGCGATGCGGCTAAGGCGGGGAGCGTTTACCAGGGGACGCAACCCTTGGTTGGCGATGACATCGCGGCAATCGCCTATTGGCTGGTCACCCAGCCGCCCCATGTCAATATCAACCGGGTTGAGGTCATGCCGGTATGCCAGAGCTGCGGCCCGTTTGCCATCCACCGGGAATAAGCAAAGCGCACAAGTTATCAAGAATCATCCGGCCATGAGCCGTTACTTTATTTTCCACCAACGAAAGGATCAAACAATGAGCACCCCAGTCGCAGAAACCAATTTTCCGGCCCTGACCCTGATCCATCGCGGCAAAGTCCGTGACCTCTATGACTTGGGCGATCGTCTGCTCATGGTCGCCACCGACCGGATTTCGGCATTCGACGTGGTGATGGCGGATCCGATCCCAGCGAAGGGAGCGGTGTTGACCAAGCTGTCGCTGTTCTGGTTCGAACTCCTTAAAGACATCGTGCCCAATCATCTCCTGACCGCAGATGTTAGTCAGTATCCTGCGGTCTGCGCCCCGTACCGGGACCAGCTGGCCGGCCGTAGCATGGTGGTGCGCAAGGCCAAGCCGCTGACGGTGGAGTGCATCGTCCGGGGCTATATTTCCGGCTCGTTCTGGAAGGCGTACAAAAAAAGTCCGGTGGTGTGCGGTTTCTCTCTGCCACAGGGGTTGCAGGAGTCGGAAAAGTTCCCCCAGCCGCTGTTCACTCCCTCGACCAAGGCGGCCTTGGGCGCCCATGACGAGAATATCTCCCTGGAGCAGATGCGGGAGATCATTGGCGCGGCCGAAACCGACAAGATCGCCGATATCTGTGTGCGCCTGTACGAAACGGCGGCGGATTATGCCCGCCAGCGCGGGATCATCATCGCAGATACCAAATTTGAGCTGGGCTGGTGTGACGGTGAGCTGATCCTGATCGACGAGGTGTTGACCCCGGATTCGTCACGGTTCTGGCCGGTGGACGATTACGCCATCGGCCGGGGACAGGCCAGTTTCGACAAGCAATTCCTGCGGGATTACCTCTTGTCTCTGGATTGGCCGCAGACGCCTCCTCCTCCTCCCCTGCCGGCGGAGATTGTCGCCAAGACCCAGGCCCGCTATTTGGAGGCCTTGGAGCGGATCACCGGCGCTGGGCTTGGAGGGTGATCCACCAGGATTTAGCAGTCAGTAGTCGGAATTCAGCAGCAGAGAGGTGGAGCGTGGGCTTGACGGCAGGACAACTGGAAAGGGGGGGCGGCCTTTAAGATTCTGCCTCCTGAATCCTGTCTTCCGACTCCCGCCCTCCACGCACTTACAGTCCGTGCTCCTGAAGCTTCTGGATCAGTTCTTTTTGGGCGGGGGTGAGGTGTTGCGGAACCTCGGCCAGGAAGCGGACCAGGAGGTCGCCGCGGGGGCCGAGGGGTCCGGAGGGCAGGCCATGGCCCTTGAGACGGAGTTTGGCTTGGGGTTGAATGCCACTGGGTACCTTGACGTTCAAGGTCTTGCCTTCCAGGGTTGGCACGGCAATGGTGCCGCCCAGAGCGGCTGAGGAGAAGGGGACGAGTTTTTCCAGGATCAGGTCGTTGCCATCGCGGCTGAAGAGGGGATCAGGCAGGATGGTGATGACCAAATAGAGGTCGCCCGGCTGCCCGCCTTGGGGCGATGGCGCGCCCTTGCCCGAGACCCGGAGTTTTTTGCCGGACTCGATCCCGGCGGGGATCTTGACCGAGACCCTGTCGCCATCGGAGCCGCGGCCCAGGGCGATGGTCTTTTCCGAACCATTCATCACTTCGCCCAGGGTGATGGCCAGTTCCATGGTAATGTCATTGCCCTTGGCCGGTTGGGCATGCCGGGTGCCAAATCCCTGCTGGGACTGGAACGGGTTGCCGCCGCCCATGCCCCCTTGGCTGAAAAAGGTTTCATAGTGCGGGCCGCCTCTGCTGCTGCGGCCGCCGGCCTGGGAGAAGCCGCCCAGATTGATGCCGAACTCCCGGAAGATCGAGCCCAGGTCGGCGCCGCGAAAGATGTCCTCCTGGCTGTAGCGTTTCTGGAAGGTGTCGGAGCCAAAGGTGTCGTATTGCTGCCGTTTCTCTGGATCGGAGAGCACGGCGTAGGCCTCGTTGATCTGTTTGAATTTCTCCTCGGCCTTCTTATCGCCCTTGGTTCGGTCGGGGTGATATTTGAGGGCGAGTTTGCGGTAGGCCTTTTTGAGGTCGTCCTTGGTGGCGGACTTGTCAACGCCCAGGGTTTTGTAGTAATCCATGACGTATAACTCGAGAAGAATCGGCAGAGGTGCTGGGCCAGGCGCGAAGTCCTGTGCCCAGGGTCTCATGGTAGCTGCAAGGGATGATGAATTGTGTCGCTACTATAAGGAGTGGTAGGAGGTTTGGCAAGCGTAAACCTCTGTGCCTCTGGAAGCGATCCAGACTGGGGAAAGTGGGTGGAGATCATCATTATTGTGGCCATGGCCGAAAATCGGGTGATTGGCCGGGACGGGGCCATCCCCTGGCATATCCCGGGGGAGCAGCGCCGTTTTCGCGACACCACCTGGGGCTGGCCGCTGATCATGGGCCGCAAGACCTTTGACTCCATTGGCAGGCCGCTGCCGGGGCGGCGGAATATCGTGATCTCCCGGCAGGCCGCCTATGAGGCGCCAGGGTGCGAGGTGGCCGGCAGCCTTGGCCAGGCCCTTGCCCTGTGCGCCGGCACTGCCAAGGTCTTCGTCATCGGGGGGGAGCAGATCTTCACCGAGGCCCTGCCCCTTACCGATACCGTGATCCTGAGCAGGGTCCATACAGTGGCCGATGGGGATACCTTTTTTCCCCCGTTCGAGGATGGGTTCGTCATAGTTTCAAGGGACTTTGTCGTTGATTCGGTGTCATATACCATCGAGGTGTATCGCCGCAAGGCAGGGTGAATGATATTTCGCTGCCGCAGCGGCGGGGAGAAGGCAACAAACGTGTGAAGATGCCGTACGAACCATGCCCAGTGAGGGCGCACTAATAACCGGAGGGCTCAGCCATGCCACAGAGTGTCTATCAGATAGTCGAGTTTGTCGGAACCAGCAAGGTGTCCTGGGAGGATGCGGCCAAAAACGCCATCGAGATCGCCAGGAAAAAGTATAGCGACCTGCGGGTGGCCACTGTCAAGGAACTCGACATGACCATCGAGGGCGAGATGGTGTCAACCTATCGCGCCAAGGTCAACGTTTCGTACAAGTTCCACGTCTGAGCAGGGGCGTAGATGGCCGGATTGCCAGAGCCGTTCAAGATCTATTTCGCCGGTTCGATTCGCGGCGGGCGTACCGACGCCGACCTCTACGGCCGCCTGATACGTCACCTGCAGGGCTATGGCACGGTGCTGACCGAGCATGTTGGCGATCCTGGGCTGCTGGCCGCCGAGCAGACCATGAGCGAGGCGGCGATTTTTGACCGTGATATGGAGTGGTTGGCCGCGGCGGACCTGGTCGTCGCCGAGGTGAGCACGCCGTCCTTGGGCGTTGGCTTTGAAATCGCCATGGCGCAAGGCTTGGGCAAGGAGATCTGCTGCCTCTACAGGCTGGGGGGGAGCAAGCGTCTGTCGGCGATGATCGCCGGTAACCGAAAGGTTCAAGTCTACTCCTATGCCACGGTGGATGAGGCGGAGCGGGCGATGAGCGCCTTTGTCCAGCAGACGCGGGCGGACCGGACTTTGCCAGCGGTATCCGGCGAAGGGAGGGCAAGGCGAGCTTTCTCCTCGCCTTCCGGGTGAGGGCAGCAACGAGGCAATCTCGGGCGGTAAACTCCATCGTCAGTCAGTGAGTGCCCGGAGCCGCCGGTAGCTTCCCTCGGCGTCATTGGCTGGCATTCCGAGTCCAGTCTACTCCTTGCCATCGTATAATTCTGGATAGAGTTTAATCAAGCAATCCGGGCAGATGCTATGGCTGAAGGCTGCCTCGGAATGCGCTTTGATATAAGACTCAATCTGTTGCCAGTAGCCTTGGTCATCCCGGATCTTCTTGCATGCTGCGCAGATCGGCAGGAGGCCGCTCAGCAGCTTTACCTTGGCCAGCGCCTCCTGCAGTTCGGCAATGACACGGGCTTTGTCATTTTCGATCCGCTTGCGTTCAATGGAGTAGCGCATAGACCTGATCAGCATCTCCCCGCTGACCTGCCCCTTGACCAGATAATCCTGGGCCCCGGCATTAACTGCCTCCAGACCGGAGCGTTGGTCATCCAAACCCGTGATGACCACGATGGGAGTGCTGCTCACCGCCGCGCCCAGCTTTTTCACGGTGCTCAGCCCTTGGCTGTCCGGCAGGCCGAGGTCGGAGATGATAATGTCAAAGCCCCCAGCCGCCGCCTGCCGGAGGCCATCGTTAAGCCTCGTCACATGGGTGACGACGGTGGCCGCCGCCCCGCTCTTCTGTTCTTCCGCCGACTCCTGCAGCAGTTCCTGAATCAGGAAGGCATCGGCCTGGTCATCCTCAATCAGTAAAACCCGGATGGGCATAGCGCCTTCCTCCTAATTTTCCTTTGGCGGCATCTTGACAATGGTAAACCAGAACTCCTTGATCATGCCCACCACCTTGGTGAAGGCCTCGAAACCGATGGGCTTGGTGATGTAGCAGTTGGCGCCCAGGTCGTAGCATTTGACAATATCTGCCTCCGCCTCCGAGGTGGTCAGCACCACCACCGGAATGGAGCGGAGCGCACTGTCGGCCTTGATCTCCCGGAGGGCTTCAATCCCGCTTTTCCTCGGCATATTGAGATCAAGCAGGACGAGATCCGGACGCACGGCATCTTGATACGGCGGCTCTTTGCGCAAAAAGCGCAAGGCCTTCTCGCCATCGTCAACCACATGGAGGTCGACCATCACTTTGGCCGCCAGTAGACTTTCCCTGGTCAACTCGACATCGCCGGCGTCGTCTTCGGCAAGCAGGACATCTACCCGTTTGGGAGTGGTCATGGGGTGCTCCTCGTTATTGTCATGGGATCAGCTCGTCTGGCGAGTGCTTCTTTGCCCTGACGAGCGGGGGAGGGTAAAGAAAAAGGTCGAGCCTCCGTCTGACTCCGATTCGACCCAGATATGCCCGCCATGGCGCTCAATGATCTTCTTGCACAGCGCCAGGCCAATGCCGGTGCCGGAGTACTCTTCCCGGGTGTGCAGCCGCTGAAAGAGCTGGAAGATGCGCTCGAAGTGCTGCGGCTCGATGCCAATGCCATTGTCGCTGACCGAAAAGACCCATTCCGCCCCTTTTTTCTGGGCCGCAATCCGGACCTCCGGGCGTCTCCCCGCTTCACAATACTTGATGGCGTTGGTGATCAGGTTCTGAAAGACCTGGCCAAGTTGCACCTCATCGGCCATGACGGTGGGGAGTTCGGCCACGTCGAGAACCGCCCCCTTCTCCTGCACCACAAATTCGACATCCTGCTGGACGCGGGCCACGAGGGCATTGCAATCGACCCTGGCGAATTCCCGGCCCTTGGTGGTCACCCTGGAGAAGGAGAGCAAGTCGTTGATCAGGATCTGCATGCGGTGGGCGCCATCGACGATATAGCCGATATAGACGCCGGCCTTATCGTCCAGTTTGTCCTGGTATTTTCGGGCCAAGAGCTCGGTGAAGCTGCCGATCTTGCGCAGTGGCTCCTGGAGATCGTGGGAGGCCACATAGGCGAAATGTTCCAGCTCCTTGTTGCTCCGTTCCAGCGAGGAGGCGTATTCCCTGAGCGTTGCCTCGCTCTCTCTCCGTTCGGAGATGTCCCGGGCGGAACTGAGGATCAACCGCTCGCCATTGATGGCAAGGCTCTGGGCATGGATTTCCACCGGCATCACTGACCCATCCTTGCAGCGGTGCGCCGACTCGAACACGCATTCGCCCCGTTCGATGATCTGCTGGATGCGCGGGCCGGCCTGGCTGGCGAACTCGGGCAGGTCCAGGGTGGTCACCGACATGCCGATGATCTCCTCCCGTTGGTAGCCGCGAGTCTTGTGGGCCGCCTCGTTGACAAGGACAATCGTGCCCTCACCGTCCACCAGGAAGATGGAGTCCGAGGCGGCGTCGAGCAATTTGGCCTTGAACAGCGCTTCCTCCTGGGCCTTGCGCAGTTCGGTGGTGTCACGGAAGATGGCGTAGATGTACTGCCGGCCGCCAATGACCAGCGACTGTAGCGACACGGCCACGTTTCTGAGGACGCCGGATTTTGTCCGGTGCACGGTGTCGAACTTGCTACCGCCAAGCCGTGCGATTCGCTCGGTGCGAACCTTGTTCTCCTCGGGGGTATTTGGGGCCTCGTAATCCGCCACGGTCAGTTGGGCGAACTCTTCCCGGCTATAGCCCAGCTGCAGGTGGGCGGTCTCGTTGAACTCAACCGCCCTGGTTGACTCCGCATCGATCAGCAGGATGCCGTCCGGCGATTCGTTGAAGATGGCGCGGTAGCGTTGTTCCGACTCATTGCGCTGGGTCTCGGCCCGTTTGCGTTTGAGGATCTCCCAGGTGCTTTGCATGTAGAGGGTGAGCTGGCGGGCATCGGCGTCGTTATAGGCCGTTTTCTTGTTGCCGATCCCCACCACGGCGACGATCTTGCCTTCATCGAAAACAGGGATGCTCATATGCCTAAGCACGGGGAAGTGGCCTTCGGGAACGCCTTTCCTGGTGGCCAGGCTGGGATAGTCGTTGTGGATCGCCGGCTGCCGCAGCCGTATGCAGTCGGCCCACACCCCGGCGTCGGCCAGCGGATAGTGTGGGGTCTTGGCCGCCGTGCAGAGCTGTTGCGCCGCCTCTGACCAATGATAGAGTCCCAGGGTCTGCTGCTCTTCATCAAAGAAGTGCAGGTAGCCGACCTGGCTCCCAGTGATCCGTACCGCCTCTTCCAGGCTATGCCTGGTGATCTGATCCTCGTTGTCGAACCTCTGCTGGTTGAGGTCAAGGAGCGCCGAGAGCCGGTCTTCGTTTAACTTCAAGGCCTGTTCCGCTTGCAGGCGGATATCGATGAGCCGACTCAGCTCCTCGTTGGCCTCGGACAACTCCAGGGTCCGCTCCTGCACCGCCGCTTCAAGGTCGACATTCATCCGGCGCAGGGCCTGGTCGCTTGTCTCAAGCCGCTCGGCCATACCGTCGAAGGAGCGGGCCAGGACCCCCAGCTCATCCGGGCTCTGGCTACGGATACGGCAGCTGAGATCCCCGGCGCTGATCTTGGCGCAGGCCTCATTGAGCCTCCGCACCGGCACAGAAAAGGCGCGGATGACCAGGAAGGCGCCCACTAACAGCGAGATGACGAGACTGCCTACCACCACTATGCTGGCCGCATCGATTTTTTCGGAGAGGGCGATGGACTGATCGTGATTTAGAGCGTGGAGCTGTTGTGCGACCGGGGTGATGATGGCCAGTTCTTGCAGCAGGCGGGCCGTGATCCGGTTGCGAAAGTTAGCGACTTGTTCATTCTGGGCCTGCGATGGGTCTTGGTCGGTATGCGGGCCATACTGTTCGAACAAAAAACCTAGGTTACGGTAGTTGCGGCTCAGGCGGGAGAGGAGATCCTTTTCCTGGTCTGAGTCAAAGAACGCCTCCTCTTCCTTCAAGAGTGTGCCGATGGACTGGTATTTCTCGAGCCACTGGACGTGGGCGCGTTCCTCATAATAGATATGGTGCTCATAGGTAAGGATGGAGAGGGCGGCCAGTTGATTGGCCAAGTCCTGGGCGACGATGGCCTTGTTGGCGGCGCGCTCCACCTGGCTGGCCGCGCCCAGGAAGAGAGCGGTCAGAATCACGAGTAGCACCACCGGAAGGGTGGCGAGAGTGATGAGCTTGCTGCGGATTTTCACGGGGTGCCTGTCATCGCTTGATCACCGACACCGCACCGGGACGGATGGCGCTGAGATGCCTCGGCTCGACGAAGGTGAGGAAATTGGGGAAGGTCTGGGCGGCGGGCAAGGAGCCGCGTTCGACCATCCACTTATAGGTGTCCTCCAGATTGACGAAGAGGCTATTGTCCAGCCGGACCTCGATGTCGGTCCGGGTCCATATATCGTCAACGTCTTTTTCGCTCAGCTTCGCCGCCGTGGCGACCATGGCCTTGGCCGGAGTTGGCTCGCGCTTGGCGAACTCCTCGGCCTTGAGCAAGGCCTGCAGGAGCTGAGGGGTCACCTGCAGGTCCAGGGGGACATCGGTGCGGGTGGTGAGGATGCCGTAACTGATAGACAGCCCGGGCTCGGCAAAGACTTTTGCCTGGTCGCCAAGGGCGCGGGCGGCGTTCAGGACTAGCTTGTTGGTCATGGAAAATCCATCGATCTCACCAGCGGCCAGGGCCGGTTGCAGCTGTTCGCTTTCCATGAAGACCGGGGTGACGTCGCCGCTGGCCAGGCCGTTTTTCATGACGAAGAGGTCGAGGAAGAAGTGGCCGAGGACCCCCTTCTTGGTGCCGATCCGTTTCCCCTTGAAATCCTGGGGGCTGTTGATGCCCCGGTCTCGGCGGGCAACGATACGAACCGAGTCGTCGTCGGCCATGACGGTGGCGAGGATGGCAAATTTGCTCTGCCCGGGAACGGTCAGGGAGACAATGGGCGGCGCCGCATTGACGGCAAAGTCGCACTCCCCGGCGAGCAGACCGGTAAAGGCCTGCTTGCCGTCCATCTCCTTGATGGTCACCGCGAGCCCTTCGCCGGTGAAAAAGCCGTGCTCAAGGGCGATCCGGGGCAGGATGTCGGTGATGCCGCCATGGCAGAGGGTGATGGCGACAGGCTCCGCCTTGGCCGCCGGTTGCCGGGGAGTCTCCTGCTTGTCCTTGCAGGCGGAGAGGGCAAGGCACGCCAGGCCGAGCAGGGCCAGACGGCGCCAGCGGGGGGGCACGATTCCAGTCAGTGGGGAGTTGTGCATGATGGTCTCCTATCTGGTGAGTCCAACGGCCTTTGGCCTGACCGCCCGCAAGGGGCTTGTGTCGATCAGGCGAAGCATGTTGGGTAGGGGGCGATTAGGGTTGTCGCTCTGCTGGATATACCAGCGGGCGATGTCCTCCATGCCTATCAGCATGGCATGGTCCAGGGACAGATGCTGCTCGAACATCCCCATGGCTTTCTCGGCCTCCGCTGGCGGGATCTGCAGGGAAGCGCTGATGATGGCCTGGGCCTTGCCCGGGTTTTCCTGGATCAGTTCTTCGGCCTGGGCCAGGGCTTTCAAGAGTTGCAACGCCAGGCCTGGCCGTTTCTCGAGAAGTGAGTTTGTGGTCAGCAGGGAATAGAAGTTCCGGTACAGGCCTGGCTCCTCCATCAGAACCCCGTTGGCGCCCAAGGCTTGCCGGGCCTGATTGGCAACCCTGGTGGTCATGGCGATGGCATCGACCTGGCCGCTGGTAATGGCGGGGAGCACGGCATCACCCTTCTGGAAGTCAACCGACACCTCCTTCAGGTCAATGCCATGCCTTTCCAAGAAGAGGGTCAGGAAATAATGGGGAGCCGTCCCTTTGACGGTGGCGATCCTCTTGCCGCGCAGATCGGCGGGGGTGGCGATGCCGCGGTCGGCGCGGGCGGCCAGGCAGCTCAAGTTGTCGGAAGTGATCAGGGCGCTCAGAATACGAAAGTCACCCCGCTGCAGGGCAAAATCGACCACCGGCGGCTCGGCGGCCGTGGCGAAATCGCACTCTCCCTTGAGCATGGACTCCAGGGCCTCGCGGCCAACCACGAACTCCTTGGTGGTCACCGTCAGGCCCTGGGCCGTGAAATAGCCCTGGTCCTCGGCCACCAGCAAGAGCTGATGCATGACGGATGAACGACAGATGCTCACCGGTTGCAGGGCGGCAGTGAGCTTGGCCTCCTCCTGTTTGGGCTTCTCACACCCGGCACAGAAGAGGGACAACACCAGCAGCACGGCAGCGAAAGGACGGAGAACCAGCCGGGATCGCCTCCCGGAGGCGGCGCGATGCTTACGATGTCTGGTCATGCCGCACCTCCGTGTCCTCATAAGGTGGCGCCGCGCACACCACCCTGTTGCGGCCGCTGTCCTTGGCCTGGTAGAGGGCGGCGTCTGCCACCGCGATTAGTTCGTTCATGGATTTTGCCCCATCCTTGGCCCCTGCCACCCCCATGCTGACGGTCTCCCCTGTGTGTTCATGGATTTTTTCCCGGATCCTCTCCGCCACCGATAAGGCGGCCCTTGTCGGGGTATCCGGGAGCAGGATCAGGAATTCCTCACCGCCATAGCGCACCACCAGGTTGGTGTCGCGCACCTCGTTTTTCATGGTGCAGGCCACGGCGATCAGGAGTTGATCGCCGGCGCAGTGGCCATGTGTGTCG
>Ga0233425_10008278_pt1 | contig 13941 bp, 9 predicted proteins | sample Watercolumn_Towu_2_FD_181712 | JGI IMG/M metagenome (GOLD analysis project Ga0233425, IMG submission 181712) | Freshwater microbial communities from Lake Towuti, South Sulawesi, Indonesia - Watercolumn_Towuti2014_140_MG | ecosystem: Environmental > Aquatic > Freshwater > Lake | place: Indonesia...
CGGGGAACCAGGATGCATTGGAGGAACCCATGATGGACCTTGAAGAACTCAAGAAGAAGAAACTCGCCGACCTCTATGAGATGGCGAAGACCCTGAACATCGACAACTACAGCGGCAAGAAGAAGCAGGACCTGATACTCTCGATTATCGAGGCCGAAAACAAGCAGAAGGACAGCGACGCGGTGAGCGTCATCGGCGTGCTCGAAATCCTCGAAGAGGGCTTCGGCTTCCTGCGCTCGCCCGACTACAGCTACCTGCCCAGTTCGGATGACATCTACGTCTCGCCGTCGCAAATCAAGAAATTCTATCTGCAGACCGGCGACACAATCATGGGCCAGGCGCGTTCGCCCAAGAACACCGAGCGCTACTTCGCCCTCTTGAAGATCGAGACGGTGAATGGCGAGCCGCTCGAGGTCATCCGCGACCGGGTCCCGTTCAGCGAACTGGTCCCGCTGTACCCGAACCAGCGTGTCCATCTCGAAATCAAGGAGCTGAACGACTATTCGATGCGCGTCACCGACCTGTTTGTCCCGCTGGGCAAGGGTCAGCGCGGCCTGATTGTCTCGCCGCCGCGCGCGGGAAAGACGATTCTGCTCCAGAAAATCGCCAACAGCATCACGACCAACCACCCGGAAATCACCCTCATCGTCCTGCTGATTGACGAACGGCCCGAGGAAGTCACCGACATGGAGCGGGCCATCAAAGCCGAGGTCGTCAGCTCCACGTTCGACGAGGCCCCGGAGCGCCACATCCAGGTCGCGGACGTCGTCCTGGAGAAAGCCCGGCGCCTGGTCGAGACCAAGCACGACGTCGTGATTCTGCTTGACAGCATCACCCGTCTGGCCCGGGCGCACAACCTCTGCGTGCCGCATTCGGGTCGCACGCTCTCCGGCGGTCTCGATTCCAACGCCCTGCAGAAGCCCAAGAAATTCTTCGGCTCGGCCCGGAACATCGAGGAAGGCGGCAGTCTGACGATTATCGCCACCGCCCTGATTGACACCGGCTCGCGCATGGACGAGATGATTTTCGAGGAGTTCAAGGGCACCGGCAACATGGAGCTCGTGCTCGAACGGCGACTGGCCGACCGGCGCGTCTTCCCGGCGATTGACCTGCAGAAATCGGGCACCCGCAAGGAAGAGCTACTCCTCTCCGAGTACGAATTGAACCGGGTCTGGATTATCCGCAAGCTCCTCGCCGAGCTGAACCCGGTCGAGATGATGGAGTTCGTGCTCGACAAGATGCGCCTGACCAAGAACAACCTGGAATTCCTGGAGGCAATGAACGAATAGTCCGGTCCCGAGCATCGGTGTAATCGGCGGAATCGGTGGATAAGAAAGGACAATCATGAAACCCAAGATTCATCCTAAGTACGTTGAGTGTACCGTGACCTGCGTCTGCGGCAATATCGTCAAGACCCGCTCGACCAAACCCAAGATTAACGTCGAAATCTGCTCGCACTGCCATCCGCTGTTCACCGGCAAGCAGAAGGTGCTCGACGTCGCGGGCCGGGTCGAGAAGTTCCGCGCCAAGCAGCGCAAGGCTCAGAAGCCGGCCGCTGAAGCCAAGAAGTAGACGGGCGAGAATCAACCACTGGTAAACTCGGACCGACACCGATGAAGTCCCCAAGACTCGAATCCGTGTTCATCTGTAGTCATCTGTGGTTCCACCAGGTATGACGGTCGAAGAACTCCGCGAACGACTCCAGAAGATACGGGAGTTCCTTTGACGTCCCGGGCAAGCTCAAGGAACTCGCCGGTCTAGAACAGAAGACCACCGCCCCGAACTTCTGGGACGACCAGCGCGCGGCGCAGGTGACGCTGGCCCAAATCAACTCCCTGAAACAGCTCGTCACCGGCTTTGCCGCAGCCGAACAGGAGCTGAACGATACCATTGAACTGGGCCGGCTCTTTGCCGACGACCCGGCCACCGCCGCCGAGATTGACCGTCACCTCGTCATCCTAACGAAAACCTTGCGCGACCTTGAACTCGACGCGCTCTTCGACAAGGAGACCGACGACCGCGCAGCGATTCTCACGATTCATCCGGGCGCCGGCGGCACCGAATCCTGCGACTGGGCCGAGATGCTGATGCGCATGTATCTGAAGTACATCGAGCGCAAGGGCCTCGGCTACAACGTTCTCGACCTCCAGGCCAACGAGGAAGCCGGCATCAAGGACGCCGCGATTGAGGTTACCGGCCGGCACGCCTTCGGCCTGCTCCGGTCAGAGACCGGCGTGCACCGCCTGGTGCGCGCCTCGCCGTTCGACGCCAACAAGCGCCGCCACACGTCGTTTGCCGCGGTCTTCCTCTACCCCGAAGTCGAAGACGTCGAAGTGACGATTGACCCGGGCGATTTGAAGATTGACACCTTCCGGGCCGGCGGCCATGGCGGCCAGAACGTCAACAAGATTTCCTCCGCGGTGAGGATTACCCATATGCCGACCGGCATCATCGTCACCTGCCAGAACGAGCGCTCTCAATTGCAGAACAAGGCCAATGCCATGAAGGTCCTGCGCGCCCGGCTCTACAAGTACTACCGGGCCGAGAAGGACAAGGAACTCGCCGCGCTCGAAGAGGCCAAAACCGAAATCGCCTGGGGACACCAGATTCGCTCGTATGTGTTCTTTCCCTACCAGATGGTGAAGGACCACCGCACCAATCTGGAGACCCACGACATCGAATCGGTAATGGACGGCCAGCTCGATGACTTTGTCTTCGCCTACCTGACGAGCCCGAAGAAGACATGAGAACGCGCCGCGTTCGAGGTGTTTCCTCTCCGCTTCGGAGAGGCGACTCCTCGAACGCATTAACCCGACGCTGTAAGCGGTAAGCCATGAGTCGCGTCCGACTTCTACCCGAGGACACCAGCCGCAAGCTCGCGGCCGGCGAGGTGATTGTCCGCCCGGCTTCAGCGGTCAAAGAGCTGATTGAGAACTCCATTGACGCCGGCGCGCAGCGCGTCCTGGTTGAACTGAAGTCCGGCGGGCGTGACCTCATCCGCATCAGCGACGACGGCTCGGGCATGGAACGCGATGACCTGCGCCTTGCCGTGCACCGTCACGCGACCAGCAAGCTCACCGAGATTGACGACCTGAAGAAGCTCCAGACCTTCGGATTCCGGGGCGAGGCGCTGGCCAGCATCGCCGCGGTATCGCGCCTGCGCATCGAAACCGCAGCCGGGACCGGCCCGGTCGGCACGTTTGTCCTGGCCGAAGCCGGCGAAGTGAAGGAGGTCGGTGACATTGCCCGAGCCCGGGGCACAACCGTGTCCGTTACCACCCTTTTCTACAACATGCCGGTCCGCCGCGGGTTCCTGAAATCCGACAAGTACGAGACAAAGCTAGTACTCGAAGTCGTGAAGCAGTATGCCCTGATGTTCACCAGCGTGCACTTCAGCCTGCGCTCGGATGGCGAGGAGATTCTGCTGGTCCCGAAATCCGGCACGCTCAAAGACCGCATCGGCCTGTTCGCGGATAACGAAATCGCCGAGAACATGGTTGAGTTCAAGGTCGAGCATCCGCAACTCGTCATGAGCGGTTTTCTGCTTAATCCATTCGCCTCACCGGCCGGCTACGCTCTGCAGCAGGTGTTCATCAACCGCCGGCCGGTGCGCAACCGGACCGTGACCCGCGCCATCTACGACGGCTACGGCCCGGCCCTGCACGGCGCCAATCCCAGCTTCGTAGTGATGATTGAGACTGCGCCGGAGAAGGTGGACGTCAACATCCACCCGACCAAACAGGAAGTCCGCTTTGTTGACGAACGGTTCCTGTACGACTTCACCAGCGAGATGGTGCGCAAGACCCTCGGCATCAAGCGCAGCGAAGAAATCCCGGCGCGCGAGGTGATGTTTGAATCTTCGTTCCTGTCCGGCGGGCCGGAAGCCCAGGCCTTCTGGCAGCTCCATGGCTCGTTCATTTTCGCCCAGGTGCAGACCGGCTACTGCATCATTGACCAGCACGCCGCGCACGAACGAATTCTCTACGAGGAAGTCCTGAAAGGTCAGGAGCGAAGCCCGGAGCAGGGACTGCTCTTCCCGATGACCATCGAGCTGACGCCTGAGGAATTCGCGGTCTACGAGGAAACGCGGGAAACGCTCGCCACGCTCGGCATCCAGTCCAAACCGTTCAGCGGCCGGACAATTGTTGTCGAGACCCTGCCCGCCGGAACCAGCATCACGCGCGACGACATCCGCGAGTTGTTCGTTGACCTCTCGAAACTCGAGAAGCGCAGCCTGCGCCTGCGCGAGAAACTCGCCGAAGTCGTTGCCTGCAAGGGCGCGGTCAAGGCCGGCCAGCGCCTGAACCAGACCGAAATGGAATCGCTCATCAACCGTCTGTTCGCCTGCAAGAACCCGTTCTTCTGCCCGCACGGCCGCCCGGCAATCATCCGCTTCACCGTGGATGACCTCGCCAAGCGGTTCGGAAGAACATGAAGCCGACGACTATCGGCTATCGGCTACCGGCTATCGGTCGGTCACGAACAGACATTCCCCGCGGGCCATAGACGGCATGCCCCAAGCGTTGTTCTGTCTGGTCGGTCCTACTGCCGTCGGCAAAACCGAAATCGCCGTACGGGTCCTCGAAAAGCTCAAGGGTCGCATCGTCTCGGCTGACGCGCGGCAGGTCTACCGCTTTCTTGACATCGGCACCGACAAGCCATCACCGGAGTTGCGCAGTCGCGTGGGCTTCGAAATGCTCGACGTCGTTTCGCCGGAAGAACCCTACAGCGCCGCCGACTATGCCCGCGACGCCCGTAGAGTAGTTGCCCGGCTCACGACCGAGAACGTGCCGTTCATGCTTGCCGGCGGTTCAGGACTTTATCTGCGCGCGCTCTTCTCACCATTCTTCGCCGCACCCCGGGTAACGACTGCCCTGCGCGAGTCCTTCGCCCGGCTCACCAGCCCTGAACTACATACGCAGTTGCAGGGCATTGACCCGCTCACCGCAGCCCGCCTGCACCCCAATGACCGCCAGCGCATCGTTCGCGCCCTGGAGGTCTTCGAGGCAACCGGCAAGCCGCTGTCCGAACTTCGACACTCGGCTGCACAGCAATCCGACCTCACGCCGGTCTACATCGGCCTCGAACTGCCGCGCGACCTGCTCAGAGAGCGCATTGATGCAAGGTTCGACCGGATGATTGCCCAGGGGCTGGTTGAGGAAGTGCGCCAACTCACCCGTATGGGCTACGGCGCCGCAACGCCTTCGCTCGATGCAATCGGCTATCGCGAGGTTCTCGGGTTCATTGACGGCCGCTGGACGCTGGAATCGGCAATCACGGTTGCGCGCAAGCGCTCGCGCGCCTATGCCAAACGCCAGATGACCTGGTTCCGGCACCAGCCCGGCATTACCTGGATTGACGCCCGCGACGCCGACCAGGCCACGCGCGAAGTCGAGCAAAGGTTCCTCGACCATTTGACCGAGCTCCGCCGCCAGTGAAATGACTCGCCCGGTGCGCGACCCTCCCGCCCTGCCCCCTGTTCCCCGACTCCTGACTTTGTTCCCCGTCCCCCGGCCCCCGACCCCTGACCCCTAGCCGATGCGTCGCGCCGGCCTGAGAGCGTTTCTCGCCGTTTCTGCCGGCATCATCCTGCAACAAGTCTGCCACATGCCGGCGTGGTTTCTCATTGCTCTTCTGGCTGCCGCACTGGCTGCATCCTTCTTCACCCGCGGCTGGTCGCTGCTGCTCGGACTCCTGGCTGCGGCAGCGCTTCTGCTCCACATTCAGTCGCTGCCCTCGAACGACATTCCGTGGCGCGTCCGGGCCCGCTACGAAGCAGTAGTCCTGAGCGAACCCATCCCCAGGCTTGGCAACCGGACCTATGCGGTCGAATTGACGCGCGTGCGCATCGGCGACCGCCTCCTGCCGCTCGGGCTGCTGGCGCGTCTCGGCTCCGGCCGGTTGCTCCACTACGGAGAGCGCATCACATCCTCGGGAACGCTCCTGCCGTTCGCCTATCCGCGCAACCCCGGTGTTGTGGACTTGAACGAGTACTACCGGCGGCAGGGCTTTGCCGGCAGGATGAATGCCCGCAGCGGCATCGTGATTCAGGACGGCGGTCACGGCAGTCCGGTGCTGCGCGCCGTTGTGATGCCGGTCCGCCGGCACTTCATTGACGTCATCGGCCATCACTTCGCCGCGACCAACCGGTCGCTGCTGGCCGGCCTGCTGCTCGGCGAGAAGGGCACGTTGCCCGAAGAAACCCGCGAGGCGTTCCAGAACGCCGGCATCATGCACGTGCTTTCCGTCTCCGGCCTGCACGTCGGAATCCTGGTTGGCGTCATCGTCATCCTGCTCTCCGTGTTCGGGCTGAGAAACCTCAGCGGGCTGCTGGTCCTGGTGGTCGCGACGTTCATGTATGTGGGCATCGCCGGGTTCGTGGCGCCGGCCGTGCGCTCCGGGGTAATGTGCGTCATCCTCAGTCTCGGGCTGTTCATCCAGCGCCGCTATGACCCGCTGAACGGCCTGTGCATCGCCGGACTCGTCATCCTCCTCTTCAGCCCCGCGAGCCTGTTTGATGTCGGATTCCAGCTCTCGTTCACTGCCGCGCTGTCGATTATCCTGTTCCAGCCTGCCATTCGAAGCCTGTTCGGCGGTCTCACTCACCATCACAGGCTCGACAAATGGGTCCTCTCCCCTGTTTCAGTCACTGCCGCCGCAGGAATCGGCACCGCGCCGCTCATCGCTTACTACTTCTACCGCCTGCCGCTGGCGTCATTCCTGGGCAACCTGCTGGTCGTCCCGCTGATTGGCTTTGCCCTGCCCTGGGGCCTGCTGGTCATGATTACTGACACGTTCAGTCACGGTGTGGCGCTGTTCCTGAGCCTCCCGCTCGACCATCTCCTGTCCTCAATCACCCGGCTCACTGAGATAATCGGCGGCTTCTCATGGAGCGCGCCAGTTGTCGGACGCCCGTCGCTTCTGCTCGTTGTCTGGCTGAGTTCGCTCATCCTGCTCGCCTTCTTCGCACTCACGCGGAAGTGGGCGCGCAAAGCCCTGCTTTTCGCCGCTGCCGCCGGCGCGGGTGTCTGGGTCTGGAGTGGAGCGCTCCAGCCAGACCACCTGCGCGTGACGTTTCTAGACACCCTGCGCGGCGACGCCACTTTCGTCGAGTTCCCGGACGGCCGCCGGATGCTCATTGACGCGGGCTCGGAGAACGACTTCTGGTTGACGCCGTTCCTGCGCAGTCGCGGGGTTTCCCGGCTCGACCTGCTGGCCATCACCCATCCTGACCGGCACGTCTGCGACGGAGTCGAGAACCTCACTGACCTGATTCCGGTTCGCACGTGTCTTGTCCCGATAGACTCCTCAGGCAAACCGGAATACGACTCGCTCATTCGCGACCTCAAGAGACGCGGCACACAGGTCGTCACCGTCGGCAAGGGTGACCGGCTTCCCGCCGCAGGCAATTCCCTGACCACCGCCCCCCGGTCCCCAACCCCTGCTTTCAACGCCAATCTCCTTCATCCCTCCCCTCTGCACCGTCGCTTCTTCACCGACCGCGCGCTAAGCGCCAACGACCTGTCGCTCGTCATGCGACTCGAATCTCAAGAGGACACCCTGCTCCTGTGCGGCGACCTCGACAACCCCGCGCTTGCTGCTGGGCTTCCGATTCAGGCCGGCTGGTTGCGCGCTCCGCATCAGGGCAGCATCCGAGCCAACAGCGACCTGCTCCTCGACTCGGTCCGCCCCCATGATGTTGTCGTCTCTGGCTGGTCTCGCCTGAAACCCGCGTTCCTCGACCGTTGCGCCGCGCGTGGAATCCGGGTCCACAACCTCCGCGCGGACGGCGCGCTCACCCTGGACCTGCGCTAGGGACGAGCGGGAGCGTCCACTGGCGCAGCATCCCCCCCAGTACCCAGGGGAGTGCCCGGGGGAGCATCCCCCCCCATAGCCCCCCGGGTAGCCCCCTGGAGTGTGCCCCCCTGAGTCCCCGGGAGAGTCCGGGGGATAGTCCCCGGGATAGTCCCCCACTGAGTCCGGGGGATAGTCCCGGGGAGAGTCCCCTGGAGAGTGGGGGGATGAGTCCAGGGGATAGCCCAGGGGAGAGAGGGGGGCAGCACCCAGGGGAGCGCACCCCCAAAACAAGGGGTTCATGGGTAAGGGGTTCAGGGGTCGGTGGTTAGAGCGAAAAACGGCTCGAAACCGAGTGTTCTAATAAGTACACTTGTTCCAGTGACGAGGCTGCGCTAGGTGTCAGAGGACACGATTTCGGACTGCGTGACTCGGAACCGGTTGAGCCCGACAGTGGTTGAGCGAATCCGGGAACTGATGACTGAGAAGTCTCGGCAATGCCGGAGGTCAGTGGCCGAAGGTCCGGTCTTCCCTGGCGGCCTTGGCGTCTTGGCGGTTGACTCCGGAACCGAGCGTGAATCCTCGCTGACCAGTTGGCTTGGCGGCCTTGGCGTCTTGGCGGTTGACTCCGGATTCCCCTATCGGTGCAATCGGCGTAATCGGTGGATGATTCCGAAGTGGGACTTGCTTCGTGTTGACACTTCTGCCGGTTCAAACTATACTAACCGCGGACGGCGCGAGCCGCCCGGGTTTGTCGGGTTCGCGATTGCTCCTGCGAGGATGGCGTAACTGGCAGACGCGCTGGACTTAGGATCCAGTCCTTTACAGGGTGGGGGTTCAAATCCCCCTCCTCGCATGAAATCAGGGTTCAGGGGTTCCGGGGTCAGGGGTCAAGTGACCCGTCTGACTGGAACTGAGTTGACCCCTGATGGCGTGACTTGCTTTTCGTCTTTGTGCCTTTGTGTCTTGGTGTTGGCGATTTGAGAATAAGGAGTTGAATTTGCAGTTAAACATGACTGAGCCCAAACCGTGGCTCAGGGAAATTGAGATTGAAATCGAGGCCGAGAAGGTAAAGGAGAAGATTGACCACACCATCGGCCACCTGCTCGAAGAAGCCGAAGTCCCGGGCTTTCGCAAGGGGCGTGTGCCGCGGCACATTATCGAATCCCGGTTCGGCGCCGAGATTGAATCTCAGACCGCCGGCGACCTGATTCGCGAAGCCTACGACGCGGCAATCGAAGAGAAGCACCTCCACCCTATCCGCGCCGGCGAGGTCAAGGACTACGAACTGGCTGCGGACAAGCGAATCCGGTTCAAGATTGAGCTCGAGGTCATCCCCGAGTTTGAACTGAAGCCCTACACCGGCATTGCCATCGAGCGCCATGAGCCGACCGGGTTCGACGATGAATTCGAGCGCCGCCTGAACGCCCTGCGCGAGCGGCTGGCGACCTATACCCCGCTCAGCCGCCCGTCTCAGAACGGCGACTTCTTGTTGGTGGACTACACCGTGACCCGGTATGACTCGCTGGAAGCGACGGCCGGCAGCCAGACCGACAAGCGCTCGAACGTGATGCTTCACATCGGTGATTCGCAGAACTTCCCGGAGATGAACGCGCAACTGATCGGCCTGAATCCGGGCGATGAGAAGGACGTCCGCATCCGCCTGCCGGACGACCACGCCGACAAGGAACTGGCCGGCAAGACCCTGGTCTATCACTTCGGGGTGCGCGGCATCAAAGAGAAGCACCTGCCGGAAGCGGACGAGGAATTCGCCAAAAACCTCGGGTTTGAGAACCTGGACGGTCTGAGGGTCTGGCTGAATGACAGCATCGTCGCTGACCGGGAAAAGGACGTTGAGAGCGACCTGCTGAACCAGATTCACAACTGGCTGATTGCGCAGCACGAGTTTCCGGTCCCGCCCAGCTTTCAGGAAGAAGTCTACCAGCAACTGCTGGCGCAAATTGAGACCGCCGAGACCCCGGAACTGAAGGAAAAGGTAATGCCGGTCGCCGAGAAGAAGGCCCGGTTCCAGGTCGTCATCGCCCGGATTGCCGAGAAGGAAAGCATTGAGGTGACTGACGAGGAGCGCGACAAGGTCATTGACGACTACATCGCCCGGACCAACATCCCGCCCGGCGACGTCGAGAAGCTGCGCGAGCGGGAGAGCTTCCGCTACCGCCTGCTCGAGGAGAAGGTAATGCGCTTTTTGCTGGGCAAAGCGGACATCAAGGGCACCGGGGCCCAGGGAACCAGGGGCACGGCGATCATAACCGACCCCTCGGAACCCCAGAGCCGGCAGACCCCTGAACCCCCGAACCCCTGAACCCTGGAGGATTGATGTTGATACCAATGGTGATTGAACAGACCGGGCGCGGCGAGCGCGCCTATGACATTTATTCGCGGCTGCTGAAGGACCGCATAATCTTCGTCGGCATGCCGATTGACGACAATGTCGCCAACCTGATTATCGCCCAGTTGCTTTACCTTGAGGCCGAGGACCCGGACAAGGACATCGCGCTGTACATCAACTCGCCGGGCGGCATTGTGAGTTCCGGTCTTGCCATCTATGATACCATTCAGTACATCCGGCCCAAAATCAGCACTACCTGCATGGGCATTGGCGCCTCGGTTGCGGCGCTGCTGTTGTCGGCCGGCGAGAAGGGCAAGCGGTTTGCCCTGCCCAACGCCAAGATAATGATTCACCAGCCCTGGGGCGGCACCCAGGGCCAGGCCTCGGACATCGAGATTGAGGCGCGGGAAATCATCAAGACCAAGGAGCGCCTCAACGAGATTCTAGCGCGACACACCGGCCAGACCGTGGAGAAAATCGTCCGCGATTCGGACCGCAACTATTTCATGACTGCTTATGACGCCAAGGAATACGGCATCATAGATGAGGTAATCGTCAAGCGCGGCGTACCCAGCGCCGCGCCGGCCAAAGCATGATGACCCCGGACGGCAAGGCCCCGACGGTCAAGAACCACTGCTCGTTCTGCGGCCGGTCCCAGGAACGCACCCGGCGTCTGATCGCCGGGCGCGACGCGCACATCTGCGATGATTGCGTCCGCGTCTGCGGCGACGTGCTCAAGGACGAAAGCAAGAACAAGCTGCCGATGTCCATGCGCACGATTCCGCCGCCGGCGGAAATCAAGACGTTCCTAGACGGCTACGTCATCGGTCAGGACCATGCCAAGAAAGTACTCTCGGTCGCGGTTTACAATCACTACAAGCGCATCTTCTCCAAGCGAATGGGCCTGGATATCGAAAAGAGCAACATCCTGTTCGTCGGCCCGACCGGCGTCGGCAAGACCCTGCTCGCCGAGACCCTGGCCAAGTACCTGAACGTCCCGTTCTCGATTTCCGACGCCACGCCGCTCACCGAGGCCGGCTATGTCGGCGAGGACGTGGAGAACATCCTTCTGCGCCTGCTTCAGGCCGCGAACTTCGACACCCGGCTTGCGGAAATCGGCATCATCTATCTCGACGAAATTGACAAGATCGGCCGCAAGAGCGACTCGCCCTCGATTACCCGGGACGTCTCGGGCGAAGGTGTCCAGCAGGCGCTGCTGAAGATCCTCGAGGGCACGATGGCTAACGTGCCGCCCCAGGGCGGCCGAAAGCACCCGGAACAGCACTACATTCAGCTCAACACGCGGAATATCCTGTTCATCTGCGGCGGGACCTTTGTCGGACTCGAGAAGATTATCGAGGCCCGGGTCCAGCAGTCGGCCATCGGGTTCGGCGCGAACGTCATCGGCAGCGAAGACGCGAGCCGGAGCGAACTCCTCGCCCGGGTCGAGCCGGACGACCTCGTGAAGTACGGCCTGATTCCCGAACTCGTCGGTCGGCTCCCGGTGATTGCCGCGCTCCGGAACCTGTCGCGCAAGGACCTGATGCTGATTCTCACCGAGCCCCAGAACGCGCTGGTCAAGCAGTATGAGCAGTACTTCCAGATGGAAGGCGTCCGACTCACGTTCGGCGACGGCGCGCTGGAGATGGTCGCCGACCTTGCCTACAAACGGAAGACCGGCGCCCGGGGCCTGCGCGCGATTCTTGAACGCTCAATGCTCGAGATAATGTTCGAACTGCCTTCCCTGACGCGGGTTGCGGAGTGCATCATCACACCCCGCGTGATTCTCGGCAAGGACGCGCCGAAGTACATCGAGAAACCGGCCCGGCGACGGAAAGCGGAATAGCCTGCGCCGCGAAAGCGACGCAAGGACAAAGTCCAAAGCTCGAATCAATGCCAAAGGCCAAAGTAGAAGGCCAAGGCGTGCCAAGTGGAAAGACGCGGCCCATACCGGAGCTGGCGACCGAATTCCTCTACTACCTTCAAAGGGAGAAGCGCTACTCTGCCAACACAACCGCTGCCTACGGCATTGACCTCGCCCAGTTTCAGGATTTCGTCAAGGACCGGCTGGGCGACCGGCCGCTGGAGTCCGTGACGCATGCCGACATCCGCGAGTTCCTCGGGTTCATGCTCCGCTATGGGTATGAACGGAAGTCGGCCGCGCGCAAATTGTCGGCCGTCAAGTCGCTATACCGCTTCCTGCTCCGTGAAGGCAGGGTCAAGACGAATCCCTGCCGGGAGGTAAAGACTCCGAGACTTGAAAAGAAGCTGCCCGGGTTTCTGACGCAGTTTCAGGCCGAGCAGGCGATGGACGTACTGGGCGATGACGAGGCGGCATTCCGCAACCGGGCGATTCTGGAACTCCTGTACGGTTCGGGACTGCGCGTCTCGGAACTGGTCGGCATGAACCGAGACGACATCGACTGGCACAGTGAAGTCATCCGCATCACCGGCAAGGGTAACAAACAGAGGTTTGCGCCGCTCGGCCGCTGCGCCTGCGCCGCACTGGAAGCATACCTGAAGCGGCGCTCGCACCCGACTCACGAGGCGGTGTTCCTGAACCTGCAGGGCGGCCGGCTCACGCGCCGCTCGGTACTCAACATCGTGCACCACCAGTTGTCAAAGGTCGCGGAGGTCAGTCACACGAATCCGCATGTTCTGCGTCACTCCTTCGCTACGCACCTTCTGGAGCGCGGCGCAGACCTGCGCGCGGTGCAGGAGTTGCTCGGCCATGCCTCGCTGGCCACGACCCAGCACTACACCCATGTTACTATTGACCGTCTGAAGACGGTCTACAACAAAGCGCATCCCCGCAGCGGAGAGTGAGCCGACCGGCGGTCACCGACAACCGACCCAGCCTTCATCCGCTCGGCCCGACCGCATCGTCACATAGCAGAGGCAGGGCGCATTCCACGCCCTGCCTGTGACTTCCGCTATCGCTCTACAGGTTCTGCTTCGCGAGTCTCACCTTCTGCGAGTCTTTGGGATTCTTCAGACCATAGGAATCCAGCGCCACCCGCGCGGAATTGCGGTCGGCGAGTTGTTCGACGAGCGCGTCCACCAGCCGCCGGGTATTGTCCCAGTTCTGGGGCACGCTCTTGTACCACGTTTCAAGCGTGGTCTTCGCCTTGGCGAATTCCCCGGTGCCGCGGTAAAGCTCAATCAGGTCCCAATACAGCTCGGGCGACATTCGCACGATGTTCTGGTAGATGCTCTCCGACGCCGCGAAATTGCCCTGCGCTCTCAGTATTGCGGCCTGGCTCCAGGCCGTCTGAACCCGGATCGTCGGGTCCTGCTTCACCATCGCGTTGGCGCTATCCAGGTAGGTCTGCGCCAGGTCGACCTTGCCGAAGTTGGCCAGCAATCGACTCATCAGGAACATCAACTGCGCCCGCTTGTCATCGTCCAGCCCGAGCTGCAGCGCCCAGATGGCCGACTGCACGCCGTGCGCCGTGTCGCGCTCCCGGTCGCAGTATTGAGCGACATCCAGGAACGTCCGGGCGTAGTTGATGAGCAGGCCCCGGGTGTTCTCATCCTTCACCACCCGCGGGTCGAGACTGCTCTTGAACTTGAGCTTGTTGAACACGATGTCGATTGTCGCCGGGCCGTCAAACTCCTGCCCGACCGGAACCTCCTCGGGTACAATCAACTGCGCCAGGCCCTTCTGCACCAGATGGCCGCTGACATCCTTCGTGTTCTCGGGTGAGACCGTAGTCGCGAAGTATATCGGCATCTGGGGCTTGTAGTCGGCGAAGACACGCCGGCGGAACTCCTCGGGGGTGATCGTGTACTCATCC
>Ga0233425_10008279_pt1 | contig 13940 bp, 10 predicted proteins | sample Watercolumn_Towu_2_FD_181712 | JGI IMG/M metagenome (GOLD analysis project Ga0233425, IMG submission 181712) | Freshwater microbial communities from Lake Towuti, South Sulawesi, Indonesia - Watercolumn_Towuti2014_140_MG | ecosystem: Environmental > Aquatic > Freshwater > Lake | place...
CGAGTGTCCCGGCGAGCAGCTCTGCGCGGTGGACGGCGAATGCCGGGACGCATGCTTGAGCGCCAAGGACTGCGTCACGGGACAGCTCTGCGTCGGCGGAGTGTGCGCGGTGAAGGAAGAGCTCGACGAGAACGGTCAGCTTCCGCCGCAACCCGGCAGCGACGCCGGTACGACGACGAAGTGCACGCACAACAGCGACTGTCCGGGTGACGAGGTCTGCCTGCCCGTTGGGCAATGCGGCCTCGAGTGCAAGGCAGTGAAGGACTGCGCCACGAACGAGAGCTGCGTCTCCAACAAGTGCGTGCCGAAGGGCGGCGGCCCGACCACGCTGCCCGAGCACTGCAAGAACGGGCAGAAGGACGGCGACGAGAGCGGCGCTGACTGCGGCGGTAGCTGCTACCCCTGCCCGAGCGGCAGCGACTGCGGCAAGGCGGCGGACTGCGCGAGCCTGGTCTGCACTGCCAGCAAGTGCCAGGAGGCGACCTGCTCCGACGGCGTGCGCAACGGCAGCGAGACCGGTACGGACTGCGGCGGCCCGAGCTGCGCCGCTTGCCCGGCCGCCCAGCCCTGCAACGGGCCGACCGACTGCACGACGGGCATCTGCAAGGCCAGCATCTGCGTGGACGCGACCTGCGCCGACGGCCAGCAGAACGGCAAGGAGACCGACGTGGACTGCGGCGGCGGCACCTGCCCCGCCTGCGACGGCGCGAGCAAGGGCTGCCTGATCGGCGGCGACTGCACGAGCGGCGTGTGCACGGCGTATTCGTGCGCGCTGCCCACGTGCACCGACGGCCTGAAGAACGGCAAGGAGACGGGGCAGGACTGCGGGGGCACCGACTGCAAGGCGTGCAGCAACGGCAAGGGCTGCACGGCGCCCGCGGACTGCGTGAGCAAGGTGTGCAGCAGCGGAACCTGCGTCGCCGGGAGCTGCACCGACACGGTGAAGAACGGCAACGAGACCGACGTGGACTGCGGCGGCGCCGACTGCGCCAAGTGCGCGGGCGGCAAGGCCTGCACCTTGCCCACGGACTGCGCGACGGGGAGCTGCGTCGGCAACCTGTGCAAGGGCACCTACAAGCTCACGCTCACGCCCGCCGGCACCGGTGCCGGCACGGTGAAGAGCGACGTCGGCGGCCTCGACTGCGGCGCCAAGTGCAGCGTGGACATCCTGGAGGGCACGAGCGTCGTGCTCACCGCGACGCCGGCCTCGAGCTCGACCTTCACGAGCTGGAGCGGCGGCGGCTGCACGGGCACGGGCACTTGCTCGCTGACGATGAGCGCGGACGTCACGGTGACGGCGACCTTCGGGGGCGTGGCGCCGGGGGGGGAGATCTGGAAGAAGGGCGGGCTCGGCACCCCCGCCTACTTCCGCGCGGGCGCCGTGGACGGCGCCGGCAACTACTTCTTCATCGGCACATTGTCCAACAACATGGACCTTGGCGGCGGACCAATCCCGGCGGACGGCAACGACGCTTTCGTCGTCAAATACTCACCGAGCGGTGCGTGGATCTGGTCGCGCAAGCTCGGCGGTCCAGGTTTCCAGCAGAGCGAGCAGCTCGTGCTCGAGCCCAGCGGCGACCTGGTGGTCATCGGGCGCTCGGGCACCGCGGCCAGCCTCGATCTGGGCGGAGCACCCAAGAGCTGCAGCGCCAACGGCGTGTTCCTGGCGCGCTTCGCCCAGGCCGACGGTGCACACAAGTGGTCGACCTGCGTCGGTTCGGGGGTCGAGTCCGTGACCGCGGCCATGCTCGACGGCTCGAATCTGGTGATCGCGGGCACCTTGCTCGCCGGCAGCACGGACTTCGGGACGGGCGCCCTCACCGCGCAGGGGCGCGACATGTACATCGCGTCGTTCTCGATCGCGAACGGCGCCGCGGTGGCGGCCAAGAACTTCGGCGGCACAGGTGACGACTGGGGCACGGACCTCGCGCGCGCCAGCGACGGCAGCTACGCGATGACCGGCGCGTGCTCGGGCAGCATGAGCTTCGGCAGCGGCGTCACCACCACCGGCAAGGGCAGCACCGACCTATGCGTCCTCAGACTGTCGTCCAGCTGGACGCCCACGTGGGCGAGGCAGCTGGGCGACCTCCAGGAAGACGCTGCGCTCACGGCAGCGTTCGCGCCGAGCGGCAAGCTGGTCGTGGCCGGAACGTTCAAGGGACAGGTGGACTTCGACACGGGCGTCGTCGACCTCGCCAAGGGGGCAGCGGATGTGGTCCTGGCACAGCTGAACCCAGCGACGGGAGCCATCGAGTGGCACAAGGTCTGGGGAACGACGAGCTACGAGGAGCTGTCCGAGCTCGCCATCGCGGCCAACGGCGACTTGGTGCTCCTCGGCAACGTCAACGAGCCGATCAGCTTCGGAGGCCCCAACCTCAGCCCGAAACCGGTCGTGGTGAAGCTCTCGCCCACGGGCTCGTATGTCTGGGGCTGGCAAGCATCCGGCGCCGATGCGTACCACTCGACGCAAGGGCTCGCGCTCACGCCCGGCGGCGGCGTGGCCTTCGGCACGATCTACCCTTCGAACGGCGGGAGCTGCCGCGTCCTCGCCCCTTGAGTCTCTCGCTCATGACCCGGCCCCCTCACCTGCTCCACTTCCGCGTCTCTCGCTGCAACTCCTCGTAGGGGATGAAGACCATGAAGCAAATCGGAGTCGTGGTGGCGCTCGCGGGCGCGTTCCTGGTGACGGGCGCTTGCAGCAGCGATGACGCGGCGGAGGAGCTCCGGCGCGCGAAGATCGCAGAGGGTTGCGTCATCAACTCGGACTGCTCGCAGTCGCCGGTGCCGCTCGTGTGCGCGTTCCAGCGTTGTCACATCAAGTGCGTGACGGACGCGGACTGCGAGCCCGGGCTGCGCTGCATGCTCGCGGACAAACCCGTGCACGTGTGTCAGCTGCCGGACGAGGTGCCGAACCCGCCGTGCAAGTACTCGAGCGAGTGTCCCGGCGAGCAGCTCTGCGCGGTGGACGGCGAATGCCGGGACGCATGCTTGAGCGCCAAGGACTGCGTCACGGGACAGCTCTGCGTCGGCGGCGTGTGCGCGGTGAAGGAAGAGCTCGACGAGAACGGTCAGCTCACGCCCCTGCCGGGCACCGACGGCGGCGCGGTAGAGTGCGAATACGACTCGCAGTGTCCCGGGGACCAAGTCTGCCGACCGCAGGGCACCTGCGGTCTCGAGTGCTTGGCAGCGAAGGACTGCGCACCGGGCGAGAACTGCGTCGCCAACAAGTGCGTGCCGAAGGGCGGCGGCCCCACCACGCTGCCCGAGCACTGCAAGAACGGGCAGAAGGACGGGGACGAGAGCGCTGCGGACTGCGGCGGTAGCTGCTACCCGTGCCCGAGCGGCAGCGATTGCGGCAAGGCGGCGGACTGCGCGAGCCAGGTCTGCACTGCCAGCAAGTGCCAGGAGGCGACCTGCTCCGACGGCGTGCGCAACGGCAGCGAGACCGGCACCGATTGCGGTGGGCCGAACTGCGCGGCTTGCCCGCCCGCTCAGCCCTGCAACGGGCCGACCGACTGCACGACGGGCATCTGCAAGGCCAGCATCTGCGTGGACGCGACCTGCGCCGACGGCCAGCAGAACGGCAAGGAGACCGACGTCGACTGCGGCGGCGGCACCTGCCCCGCCTGCGACGGCGCGAACAAGGGCTGCCTGATCGGCGGCGACTGCACGAGCGGCGTGTGCACGGCGTATTCGTGCGCGCTGCCCACGTGCACCGACGGCGTGAAGAACGGCAAGGAGACGGGGCAGGACTGCGGCGGCACCGACTGCAAGGCGTGCAGCAACGGCAAGGGTTGCACGGCGCCCGCGGACTGCGTGAGCAAGGTGTGCAGCAGCGGAACCTGCGTCGCCGGGAGCTGCACCGACACGGTGAAGAACGGCAACGAGACCGACGTGGACTGCGGCGGCGCCGACTGCGCCAAGTGCGCGGGCGGGAAGGCTTGCACCGCGCCCGCGGATTGCGCGACGGGGAGCTGCGTGGGCAACCTGTGCAAGGGCACCTACAAGCTGACGGTCACCCCCGCGGGCACCGGCGCCGGCACCGTGAAGAGCGACGTCGGCGGCCTGGACTGCGGCGCCAAGTGCGCGGTGGACATCCTGGAAGGGACGAGCGTGGTGCTCACCGCGACGCCGGCCTCGAGCTCGAGCTTCACGAGCTGGAGCGGCGGCGGCTGCACGGGCACGGGCACTTGCTCGCTGACGATGAGCGCGGACGTCACGGTGACCGCGACCTTCGGGGGCGTGGCGCCGGGGGGGGTGGTGCTGACGAAGCAGCTCGGCGCGGGCTACCAACCCGTTCACCCGGGCGGCGTGGACAGCGCCGGGAACTACTACTTCAACGGCTCGCTCGACTGGCCAATGGACCTCGGAGGCGGACCGGTGGCTCCGAATGGCATCGATGCCTTCGTCGCCAAGTACTCTCCGAGCGGCGCGTGGCTCTGGTCTCGCAAGCTCGGAGGCGCGGGCAATCAGTATGGCGACCGGATGGTGCTCGAGCCCGGCGGGGACGTCATCGTGGTCGGGCGCAGCTCCGCGACGGCGAGCGCCGACTTCGGCGGCACATCGCTCAGTTGTGGGAGCAGCTCCGTCTTCTTGGCTCGCTACTCGGGCAGCGACGGCGCGCACAAGTGGTCCAAGTGCGTGGGCTCGGGCGTGTACTCGGTGATCTCGGCGCTGCTCGACGGCGCCGGCAACGTGGTGATCGCGGGCACGCTGGAGGCGGGCTCGACCGATTTTGGAACGGGCGCGCTCACCGCAACCGGCTACGAGATGTTCGTGGCTTCGTTCTCGCTGGCCAGCGGCGCACCCGTCGCCGCCAAGGACTTCGGGGGCCCCGGGGATGACGTCGCGAAGAAGCTGGTGCGCGCGGCCGACGGAACCTACGCGCTGGTCGGCTACTGCAGCGGCAATGTGGACTTCGGTGGAGGCATCGTCACGACAGGCAAGGGCCAGTCGGACCTCTGCATCGCGAAGCTCACTTCGGCGTGGGCACTCGCATGGGTGCGTCAGCTCGGCGACTTGAACGACGACTCCGCCGACACAGCGGCGTTCACGCCGAGCGGCAAGCTGATGGTGGCGGGCTACTTCAAGGGTCAGGTGGATTTCGAGGCCGGTCCCGTGGACGTCGCCAAGGGCGAGGGGGACATCGTCCTCTTGCAGATGAACCCCACGACGGGCGCCATCGAGTGGCGCAAGATCTACGGCACGACGTCCACCGAGCGCGTCGTGGACATGGCGGCCGCCGCGAATGGCGATCTGGTCCTGATCGGGAGCAACCAAGCCGCGCTGAGCTTCGGCGGGCCGGATCTCCAGCCGAGCACCTACTGCGTCAAGCTCTCTCCGACGGCCTCGTACGTTTGGCAATGGACCGCCCTCTCCTGGGCCGACGCCGCGACGAGCCTCCTGCTCACCCCGAGCGGAGGAGCGGTCTTCGGCATCCATTCTGGCGGTTTTGGTGCCACGGGCTACGTCCTCGCCCCATGACCCGGCCCCCTCACCTGCTCCACTTCCGCGTCTCGCACTACAACGAGAAGGTGCGCTGGGCCCTCGACCTGAAGGGCGTCGCGCACACGCGCGAGGCGCTGGTGCCGGGCCTGCACATCCCGCGCGTTCGCTTCGTGAGCGGGCAGAGCCAGATCCCCGTGCTCGTCCTCGACGGCGAGGTCCTCGCGGGCTCGGCCAAGATCATCGACGAGCTGGAGCGCCGCTTCCCGGAGCCGGCGCTCTACCCCGCCGACGCCAAGCAGCGCGAGCGCGCGCTCGAGCTGCAGGCGCACTTCGACGAAGATGTCGCGCCGGAGCTGCGCCGACTGTTCTGGTCCTGCTACTTCGATCATCCGGCCGAGTGCGCGCGCATGGCGACGGACGGGTTCAGCTCGGCCTTGCGCCTGTTCTGGCGCGGGATCTACCCGGTGTTCCTGCCGCTCTTCCGCCGCAACATGGGCGCCTCGGGCGCGGCCATCGAGGCGGCGCGGGCACGGCTCGGCGAGCACTTCGACTTCCTGGAGAAGCAGATCGGAACGAGCGGCTACTTGGTCGGCGACGCGTTCAGCGTCGCGGATCTGACCGCCGCCGCGGTGTTCACCGCCATCCTGCGGCCAAAGGGCTTCCCTTACCCGCTGCCCGAGCCGTGGCCGAAAGAGCTAGTCGATCTGAAGGCCAGCGTCGCGGGCCGTGCCGGGAGCAAATGGGTCGACGAGATGTACGCGAAGCAGCGCGGGAGCTCCGCCGAGATCTCGTGAGCGCGAGAGGAGGGAGCTCGCCGAAAACGGTGTGATCGGGCGCAAGAAGACGCGCTGAAGAGCACGGGCGGCTGACCGCTCGAACGCCCTCTCGCGCGGTCTTCGTTCGCTCGTTCGCCACCGCACTGCGCGACTCGAGAGCTGTGCTAGCGTTTCCGCCAGGCGTGGTGGTGCCATGGCGAGCGCGGTCGCGAGCCTACCGGTGGTTACCTGGGACGAGTTCCTGGCGCTCGACTGGCCGCACGAGTGGGCGGGAGGGGTTGCCTACGCGATGGGCGCCACGACGCCCAGGCACGCGCAGCTCTGCGCTCGCCTAGCGGGCCAGCTTCCCGCGCGCGGCGTGTGCTCGAGCTACGCGGCCGGGCTCGTCGTGTACGTGGCCGAGCTCGACCGCGGGTTCTTGCCGGATCTCACCGTGGTCTCCGGCGCGCCCATCGAAGCCCCTGGGAAACCCGGCGGGGTCACCAACCCGACGATCGTGTTCGAGGTGCTGAGCCCGACCACACAGGTCCACGACCGGACGACCAAGCTCGACGCCTACCAGCGCCTGCCGTCCCTGGAGGCCTACGTGCTCCTGAATCAAGAAGGCGCGCGGGCGGAGGTGCATCGGCGTACCGCGGCCGGCGCGTGGACGTCGGATGAACACGCCGGCGGCCTGCTGGAGCTCCCACGGGGCTTGCGCGTCGACCTCGACGAGCTGTCGCGCTGACCTCGGCCATTCAGGAGTGACCGTCAGCGGCTCAGCGACCCACGTCAGCCCGGTGGAGCGCAGCCGTCGTAGGGCTCCACGACGATGCTGAGGTTGCCACCGACATCGACGACGACGACCTGCAGCCCGTCGCCGGGGGCACCCACGCACTGGGTGAAGTCATCGGACATGTCGAGGCCTGCTTTCAGGGTTTTTCCGCTCGATGCGCACTTCACGTCGATGATGTAGTGACCCGGCGCGGCGGGTCCCGTGACCTCGACCGTGAAGCCGCCCGCCGACCAGGTGGCGCCCACGGAGGTGTCGCGGGGCCACGCGCGCGACTCCTCGAACGCACCAGCGCACGTCGCGCCGCTCGAACCGCCCGTACCGCCACCGCCACCGGTACCCTCGCCCTCGTTGGTGGACGTGCTCGAGCACGCGATGGCAGTCAGCAGCAAACTGACGACACCGAGCGAGACCCGCCGAGCCCTCATCGTCGATCAGTATCGCCTGGGCGAACGAGCCCGGTCAACGTCAGGGCGTCGCGACCGGCTCTCGCCCAGTCGCCGTCGCCAGGCGCTCGTCGACGAGACCATGGACGCAGCGCACGCTCCGTGTATCGCGCGTCTCGCGCTCGATTCGCAGCGAGGTCTCGCGTTCCGGGCCGACCCGCTGCCACTGCTCGTCGTGCCAGAGGTGATAGCCGATGGCGGTGAGCGCCACCGACCGCGGCTGCACGCCCGCGTTGCAGCAGCGCCAGAAGAACTCACCGTCCTCGCCGCTGAGCCCATCGAAGCGACGGTCGAAGCCGTTCACGCGCTCGAGGACCTTCCTGCTCGTGGAGAAGTTGGCGCCCATCTTCAGGCAGACCTTCAAGTAGGTGGAGGGCGACACCGCGCGCGCCAGGGCGTCGGAGAGCCAGATCGGACCGCGCATGTAGGTCCCACCCAAGCGTTGGATCCACATGCTCGAGAGTCGGTGGTGGAACTTCTCGTAGACGGGCACGTAGTGCTTCTCGCGGCAGGTGAAATACGAGCGGTAGTAGGCGCTCGTGATCCCTTTGCCGGTCAGGTCCTCGACCGTGAGCGTTTCCGAAAACGCTCGGGTCAGCTTCACGCGCCCGCCCAACAAAAGACGATTCTCCCGCGCGAGCCTCAGGTGAGCCTCGACGAAGCGGCGATGCACGACCATGTCTCCGTCCAGGAAGATCAGCCAGTCCGAGTCCGCGACACGGATACCGGCGTTGCGGGCCTCGGCGAGCCGGTAGCCCGTGTCGGCCTGCCAGTGATACTCGAGCGGGTAGGGATAGGTCTTCCGCAAGGATGCGACGAGCTCGCCCGTCTCCGGTCTGGATCCGTCATCGGAAACGATGACCTCGAAGTCTCTGGCCGTCTGCACGCTGAGCGCAGCGAGGACGAGTCGGAGGTACGCTGGTTGGTTGTAGGTCGCGACGACTACCGAAGCGCGCGGCATGACGCGCGCGCTCCCTGCAAGCTGCGTGCGCGAGGGCGGCGCTCGAGCAAAGCCTGAACGCACGGCGGCGGCACCGCCTTGCGCCAGTGTCGTGGAATCGACCACTGCTCGTGTGGCCGCGCCGCAACGAGAGCAGTCGCTGCCCGGGACGCCGGTTGGGCACGTAGCTTGCTGGTCCGACTCAGCCCCGATACGGGCGTGAAACGGAAACTGCAGGAAGACGGCTGAAGTGAGGGCAGTCGCCACGGTACGGTCGGCACAGCTGTGACCGCCCGGCAACGGATGTGGCGGCGGGCGCTCACGCCGGATTGACCATCGAGGTGGGTGCCCTCGGGGAGGAGCGGATGAGTGTGATCGGTGGCTCACAGAGTACTTTCTTGCAGGCGACCTGCGAGGTCGCGGCGCTGGCGGCAGCCATCGCCGCACGGCACTTCCGGGATGTCGGCATCGCCAGGGACGCTCGGAGCAAGTCCGACGGCTCCCCCGTCACCCGAGCGGACATCGAAGCGGAGCATGCGGCGCGCGAGTGGATCGAGCGGCGCTTCCCCGGCGACGGCATCGTGGGCGAGGAGCTCGGCACGGTTCGTCCCGATGCGCGGCGGCGTTGGATCGTCGACCCCATCGACGGCACGAAGTCCTTCGTCTGCGGTGTGCCCCTCTACGGGACGTTGATCGCCGTGGCGGAAGGGGACGAAATCCTGGCCGGGGCAGCGCACTTCCCCTCGATCGGCGAGGTGGTGTGCGCCGCTCGCGGGGAGGGCTGCTTCTGGAACGGCGCACGTGCGTCCGTCTCCGACGTCGACCGAGTCGAAGAAGCGACTGTCCTGACGACCGACGAGCGCTTCCTGCAGGACGCGCGACAGCTCGCCGGCTGGCGCACGCTCTCCGAGAGGGCGCGGCTGAGTCGGAGCTGGGGTGACTGCTTCGGGTACTTGCTGGTGGCCACCGGGCGTGCGGAGCTGATGGTCGACGGCGTGCTGGCCGCCTGGGACGCCGCCGCGATTCTTCCCATCGTCGAAGAAGCAGGCGGGGTGTTCACGGACTGGACGGGCGCGCGGACGGCGTTCGGAGGCAGCGCCATCGCAACGAATCGTGGCCTCGCGCAGACCTCCCGCGCGCTGCTCGGTTGCCGGGCTGCTTGATGGCACGGGGCTTGCTCGGCACATTCGCGTGAGTAGAGGTGTTCGCGCCCGGGAGAAGACGGGGTTCTTCGCGGCTTACGCGCAGGCGAAGGGTCCCGCCGAGGTCGAAGAGGTCAGCGATCTGATCCAGCGGCCGCTCGGCTATTTACTGGCCGGCGTGCTCCGACCGACGTCGGTCACGCCGAACGCCGTGACGGCAGTCGCCGTGGTCAGCGCGCTCGCTGCTGGCGTGTCCTTCGTGATCGGAGAGCGCATGCTCGGGGCCGCATTCGTCTTGCTCACCGCCGTGCTCGATAGCACCGATGGCCAGCTCGCACGCATGCGCAAGAGCGCCTCGCTGACCGGGCGCATGCTCGACGGCACTGCGGACATGGCGGCCGGCGTGTGCATCCTGACGGGGGCCACCTGGATGCTGGTGGCCGAGCACGGGACGACGTCCTGGCGCGCGCTCGGCGTCGCGCTCGCATGCTTCCTGACCGCGCTCACGAGCTCGTTCCAGCATTCGGTGTTCGACCACTACAAGAACGTGTGGGTGCGCATGACGCTGCCGGGCGCGGCGGAGCCGGACGATTGGCAGAGCGCCCAGGCCCGTCGTTCCGAAGCCGGAAACGTGGGACCCGTGGCCGCGTTCGCGTGGGCGACCTACGTCTCGTACCTGAGAGGGCAGGTCGACTCAGCGCGGCGATACGACCCCTGGACACGCTCGACCGGCTTGCCGAGCTGGGACGCGGAGCGCGCGGCCCGCTACCGCCAGGAGCACGCCGCGGTCATGCGCGTGTGGACCCTGTTCTTCGGCTTCGGGACCATGCTCCTCGGTGTGGTCGTCGCCGCAGCCTGCGACGTGCTCGAGGCGTACGTCGTGTTTCGGCTGGTCGTGCTGAACGCGATCTTCTACGGGCCGCTGAGGGCTCTGCAGCGCAAGGCGTCTCGCGCTTCGTTCGGCCGCGAGGTCGCATCGCCGGTGGCGCTGAGCGGCGTGCTGGCGCCGGAGAAGGTTGGGCGGTCATGATTCGTCAGCAGGGCAGCCACGCGGGCAAGCGCATCTTCTTCGGGTGGGACCGCCACCTCGCGGGCGAGGTGGAGGCCTACGTCGCGGAGCTCGGAGCTACCGGACCGGTCGTGTCCGTCGACGCCTTCGACGGCGCGCCGCACTATCTGGCGGCGAGCGAGTGGGTGTGCCGGCACGTCGCCGGGGCGCCGAGACACGTGGGCGTCCTGATCTGTGCGACCGGGATTGGGGTCGCCATCGCAGCCAACAAGTTCCGCGGGATCTACGCCGCGCGCTGCCTGACCACCGAAGATGCGGAGCTGTCGCGGGTCGTCAACAACTGCAACGTGATCTGCCTCGCGGCTCGTTCCGGTTTCGAGCTGAACCGCCAGCTCTTGGCTGCGTTCCTCACGGTGCCCTACGAGGGGCGACGCCTGGACCAGCTCGAGAAGATCGCCTCGCTGGGCGTCGAGGGCTCGAGCTTGCGCCTGGTCTCCGGCGCCGTACCGGCTCCGCAGCGGCGCGTAGGTTGAGTCACGCGCCGCTGGTCACGGCGAGACCATCGCCCAGGTCGCGAGAGTTGCCGAGGACGCGCCCGAGGGCAGTCTTCAGCCCAGCCACGTGCCTTGGCTCCAGATCGCCGAGCGTGCTGAGCTGGAAGTGCCCCGGGTCACCCGGAACGCCGTACAGGACGTAGTAGCCCTCAGCCTCCAGGTGCTGCGCGAAGCGTGGGTACGGCAGGCTCGCTGGCAAACGGAAGTTCAACGCCACCCACGAACGATGGGCTGGATCGAGCTGGGCCGGGATCCCGAGCCCCGCAAGATGCTGGACCAGGTCGTCCATCTGCGAGCGGATCCGGCCCATGTGGGTGTCGATGCCCACGCTGTGCAGGTGCTTGCAGGCAGCGTACAGGGCCGCGTGCAGGGCCACGGGCTGAGCGAAGCGCGGCTGCTGCTGCTGCCGCTGGAAGTCGAGCTCCGCCACCAGATCGAGGTAGTAGGAGCGAGCAGCGCCACGCAGCCGGGGCAACGCCGCCGAGCGGGCGAACACGATCCCGAGCCCTGGTGCCGCCATCAGGGCCTTCGCCGAGGAGGTCACCGCGAGATCGAGGCGCGAGGCCTCCAAGTCCAATGGGTAGGCAAAGGCGTGCGAGACCACGTCAGCTGCGACCAAGACGCCGCGGCGCGCAGCGGCGCGGCCGATCCGGGTGGTCGGATTGGCCAGACCCATGCGTGTCTCGTGGCTGACGAAGTAGATCCACGCGAGGCCCGGGTCGGCCATCAGTGCCGCATCGACGGCGGCCGGATCGATGGGCTGGTCGTCGGGCAAGACGAGTCGAACGTGATCGACCCCGCACGCCGTGGCCTGCGCCACCAGCCGCGCGCCGAAGAAGCCGTTTTCGACGATCAGCCCACGGCCGGCGCCGCTCAGCGCGAGCAGACATGCCTCGTTGGCGCCCGTGCCGGTGGTGGTCAGGATCGCCGTGGTCCAGGCTTCGGGCTCCCGGATGCCGAGGAGAGACTTCAGGTCCTCCTGGGTGGCGCGGAACATCGCGCGGAAGCTCTCCTGCCGGTGGTAGTTGCAGGGCGGGTCCGCCAGGTACTCCGCGACTTGCCGCGGCATCCGAACGGGCCCAGGAGTGAAGAGAACGAGACCGGAGCGCATGGCCGCGGCTCAAGCAGGTTTCATTCCGTAGTCCTCCGCCCGCGAACTTGCGTTGGACCCGGTGTTGGTCCGCCACGAACGCGTGCTCCGCCGTAACAGGTGTGCGCTGGCCGCCCACGTGCCGATGACTACGTGAGCGGGAGGCCCGTCTCTTTCGGCTGCCTGGGCGACGATCCTTGGCTGGCATCTTGCTTGCGACCGGGAGCGACCCATGAAGGCCGTCATCCTCGCCGCGGGCGTCTCTTCGCGCCTGCGCCCTCACACCGACTCTCTGCCGAAGTGCCTGCTGCCAGTGGGTGGCACACCGATCCTCGCTCGCGCGCTCGACACGCTGGACGCCGCCGGCGTGCATGAAGTGGCCATCGTGACGGGCTACCGAGAGCGGCAGATCCGTGAAGCGGTGCAGGCGTGGCAACCGCAGCGCCACGTGACGTTCATCTCGAACGCGGCCTACGCCAGGACCAACAACTGCGTGTCCATGCTGCTCGCCGAGGGGTTCGTCCAAGGCGCCGAGCTCCTGCTGGTCGACGGCGACCTGGTGTTCGACCGGACCGCAATCGACGCGCTCTTGCGCGCGCCGTACGCCAACTGCTTCGCCTTGCGCCCAGCCCACGACCTGGGGGACGAGGAGATGAAGGCCGAGCTGGACGCCTCGCTCCGGGCGCGCGTGCTGTCCAAGCAGCTGGAGGTTCGCCGGGCCGCCGGTGAGTCGGTCGGGATGTTCCGCTTCACGAGCACGCGCAAGGTGTACGAGCACCTGCGAACGCGCGTCGTGGACCGCGGGCTCGTGGACGAGTGGTACGAAGCAGCGTTCCAACAGGCCATCGACGATGGCCTCGAGCTCCACGCCGTTCCCCTGGGCGGCGCGTACGTCTCCGAGATCGACACGCCCGAAGATCTGGCCCGAGTGGACCGCGAGCTGCGCGCCCGGTCCGCCCCGGCGCCGAGTCGCGAGCCGTACCTGGTCGCGCAAACCTGGGCCAACGATCGCGGCTCGCTCGAAGAGGCCTCTCGGCTCGGCCTCTCGCGGGTCGAAGGGGACCTGATGCTGTGCTTCTCCGACGGGATCTACGACGGCGCCGTGATGGCCCACCCGGGGCCGCACCTGCCCCGGCGCACTCCGGAAGGGCACTTCGCCTACTCTGTGGCCGAGGTCCGCGAGATCGTCGGGCGCACCAGCGGCCGGGACGCTCCGCGATTGGAGGAGCTGCTCTCCGATCTGGTGCGACTCGACCTCTCGGCGTTCCTGGAGTCGAAGGTCCCGGGCACGTTGGCGCGCGTGCAGCACCTGCTCGTACCGCACGCGCGGCGGCTGAAGCTGATCTCTTTCGACGGCGAGGAGCTCAGCCAGGCGACCGCGGCCGGCGTCGCGGCGGGTTGCCTCATGAAGCATCGGCCCTCCCAGAGCGCGATCGACGCTCTACGCTCGCTCTACGGCTTCAGCACGCTGCTGCTCGACGGATGGTACGTCTCGCGCTCGACCATTGCCGCTGCGCATCGGGCTGGCGTCGAAGTCGTCGCCTTCGACGTCGAAGCCGAACGCCGGCAGGCGGTCCTCGAGATGGGTGTGGACGGCATCGTGGGCGAGCCGGCGCTCACTTCCGCTTCCGTCGCGCCCAGTCGTTCTCGGCCCGACTCCGGCAGCCCCTCACGGCCTCGTCCGCCGCATAGGCCGCCTGCTTAGTCAAGACCGAGCCCGGCACTGGCAGCTTCGGCACAATCAAGAGCTCCAGGCTCAGCTG
>Ga0233425_10008280_pt1 | contig 13938 bp, 9 predicted proteins | sample Watercolumn_Towu_2_FD_181712 | JGI IMG/M metagenome (GOLD analysis project Ga0233425, IMG submission 181712) | Freshwater microbial communities from Lake Towuti, South Sulawesi, Indonesia - Watercolumn_Towuti2014_140_MG | ecosystem: Environmental > Aquatic > Freshwater > Lake | place: Indonesia...
CGATTCATTTTATTTTTTCGCCGCGCGTTCGTACACCGCGAGCGTCTCGCGCGCGGTGCGCGTCCAGGGAAATTGCCGCGCACGTTCCAAACCATCCTGGCGTTTTTGCGCGCGCAAATCGGGATCGGTCAACGCGCGCGCCATCGCGTTCGCCAACGCGTCCGCGTCGGTTGGCGTCACGAAAATTCCGGCGTCGCCCGCGATTTCCGGCATCGAAGCGATATTCGAAGTGATGACCGGGACGCCGCACGCCATCGCTTCCAAAATCGGCAAACCGAATCCTTCGTACAGCGACGGATAGACGAACAAATCGGCGGCATTGTAAATCAACGCGAGATCGTCTTCGGGAACATAGCCGGTGAGGATCACACGCGCGGTCAGCGCGAGCGTTTCAATCGCGCGAAACAATTCGCCGTACTTCCAACCCTTGTCGCCGATCAACACGAGCGTGTGCGGCAAGCCGCGATCCACGAGCGCGCGAAACGCGCGCACGAGCATCGGCAGATTTTTGCGCGGTTCGAGAACGCCGGTGTTCAAAATTATTTTTTCGGGCAAATGATATTTCGCGCGGATGCGCGCAATCGCATCGCGATCGTTCGCCGGTTGAAAGTGCGGCGCGACGCCGAGCGGTACCGCCGAGACGCGCGCGGAATGGATTTTGATGATTCGCAAAATATCCTGGCGCGTGCTTTCCGAATCCGCGATGATCGCGCCCGCGCGCGTTGCGGAAAGCGAAATCATCGAACGGAAAAAGAACACCTTGTCCGCCTTGTGTAACTCCGGGAACAGAAAAAAAGTCATGTCGTGAAACGTTACGACGGTCGGACAGGTCGAGCGAAACGGCATCGTATAATGCGGACAATGCAGAACGTCCAAACGCTGCCGCGTCGCGAGTTTCGGCAACGCGAGTTGCTCCCACGCAACGCGATGCAAGCGCGAGGGCAAATGCACCCCTTCGATTTGCGCGCGTCCGGCAGAATCGAACAACGCTGCGTGAAGCGGCTTGACGAAAATCACGTACTCGTTCGCCGTGTCCACTTGAAGCAACGCGCGGATTAAATTGACGATGTAATTCGCGGCTCCGAATTGAAGCAGAGGCAGAGCCGTTGCATCTATGCCGATTCGCATGTTGAGTTAAACCAGGAGCGTTCAGTTTTTTGCGGCGTCATCATACACTTGAAGCGTTTCTCGAATCGAGTTTTCCATCGAAAAAGTTAGCGCGCGTTTCAACCCGCGTTCGCTCAGCGCGGCGCGGCGCGCGGGATCGCCAAGCAATTGCGCGATTTCATTCGCGATGATGTTGGGATCATCCAGCGCGACGCAAATCCCGGCATCGCCAACAGCTTCGGGCAACGCGGAGGAATCGGAAACCAGGACGGGCGCACCGCACGCCATCGCTTCCAACACCGGCAAACCAAATCCTTCGTAACGCGAAAGATACACAAATAAATCCGCGCCGGAATAAATCGCCGGTAAGTCGTCGTCGGGAACGTAACCAAGAACGATCACTTGGTCGTTCAGTTCGAGTTCCTGGATCATGCGAAAAATGTTTTGCGCGAACCAGCCGCGTTGCCCGACCAAGACCAAGCGGTGTGGCACATTCGCGATTTGGCGCGCGCGCGCGAAAACGCGGATGAGCAGTTCGATGTTTTTGCGCGGTTCGAGCGTGCCGACGAAAAGAAGGTATCGCGCCGGCAAGGGATACCGCGCGCGCGTGGCAAGCGCGTTGGGTTGAGGAGCGAAGAGCGCGCGCGCGTACGGATAGATCACGCGAATTTTTTCCGCCGGGACATTGAGACAGGTATGCAAATCGCGCCGCGTGCTTTCGGACAAGGTGATGATACGCGTCGCGCGCGTAATGCCGTGCCACGCGAAAAACTTCCACCACATTCGTCCGACGCGCGTCATCGTTTCGGGAAAGCGTTCGAACGTCAAATCGAAAATCGTCGCAACGCTCGGACGCGCGTACCCCAGCGGCGGCACGAACACGGCGGAATGAAGCAGATCGAGTTCGCCGCGCGCGTGCCAATCGCGATAGAATTGTTGGCGCAACGCGTTCGGCATCCAGCGCGGCGTTTGCACATCGCGATAATGCAAATTCGCTTGGCGCGGCATGCCGCGTTCGCGCATCATTCGCGCGTTCGCGAAAATTTCGTACGCGTTGTGCACATCGAGTTCGCTCAAGCCGGTCAGCAGTTGCTCGAAATAGCGATGCGACCCGGCAACCGGCGATTGCAAAATAATTCCATCGAGTCCGATTTTCATACACGCTGATGCAACCCACTCTACCACAAAACCATTTCAATCGCAAACGTAAAAATAGAAACCCGTTTTCCGCTTGAGGCGAGAGAACGGGTTTCGGTTTTCATTTGACAATCAGCGGTGAAAAGAATTTGTACAATTCGCTCAACACGTTAAGCGTTACCGGCACCGCCACCGGACTGCCGGAAACCGGATTGCCATTGAGCGTTGCGGTGATGACAATGTTGCCGAGATTGTAAACGCCGGGCGGTCGGCTACCGGTTGAAATCGTCGCAGTGGAATAAGTCGTGGTCGTAACAATGCCGGTGGTGGGCGCGAGCGTTACGCCGGATGGCGCGGTCGCGTTCCAAATAAAATTGCCCGCGCCGGTGTTGGTGATTTGCAAAATCGCTTGTGTGCTTCCCGGCGCGTACGCTAAAAACGCCGCAGTGATGGATGAGGGGCTTTGAAAGAGATGCGGTGAATTTTGTCCCGCGCGCCCGGAGTGAAGCGCATCGTGGCGAAACATTTGCCAGGGCAACGCCGCGCCTGCGGCATTGCCGGACGCGTTGGGCCATCGAAACGCGACGACCCAGCCGCGATAATTGCGAACCGGGTTTGAGATCGGATAGTATTCGCCCGCGGCGACGATTTCGAGATTGCCATCCAGATCAATGTCCGCGACCGCCGGTGAATTTGAAACCGGCGAGGCGCCAACCCACAACGTCGGCTTGGGACTGCTCAGGTTGTCCGCGGTCAATTGTTGACCGCTCGCGCTCACAACACAAATTTCCGGTCCCAAGCCAAATAAAATTTCCGGTCCCGCGCTCGTCGGCACAATGTCCGCGACAATCGGCGATGAGGTGATGAGTAAATTTTGTCCGTTGTAAATTTTTGGCGCGATGCTCCACAGCAACGAGTAATCGCGACCGCTCCACGCGTACAACGTGCCTGGCGGTGGATCGCCTTGATTCAATCGCTCCGTCCCGGCGATAATGTCCAAATAACCATCGCCGTTGAGATCGGCAAGCGCGGGCGATCCGAACACAACACCATCCGTCGTCAACGTTCGCAACAAGTTGCCCTGGTTGTCGTACACCTTCACCCATTTGCCATACGTGGTCGGATCGAACGCGCGACCGGAGCCAATCACGATTTCCAATTTACCATCATTGTTGATGTCGCCAATCGCGGGACTCGAATGAAGTGTTTGATCCACATACTTGCCATAGTGTCCAATGTCGGTCGGACAGGGACCATTGGGACACAATGTTCCGTACAATGTATTGAAACCTGGGAATGGTTTTGGTCCATCCACCGCATCGTGATTGAATACGCGCAACAAACCGCCGTTCTGCGTTCCCGCCGCCGGATTGTACGACATATCGCCGCCGAAAATAATTTCGAGCTTGCCATCGTTATTCAAATCCGCAATCGCGGGCGACGACCAAATCGTGTCCAACATTTCGGCGGGCCAATAGTTGAACGGCGTACTGCCACTCCCGCGCAACGCGACGCCATCGGTGCCGCGCACGACATACATTCGCATATCCCACGCGCCAAAAATCACTTCGGGAATGCCATCGTTGTTCACATCCGCAATGGAGGGACTCGGAAATACCCCATCCGCGCGTCCATTGCCATTCCGATCCAACGTTGTGACCTTCCACAAACGATTTCCATTTCGATCATACGCGACCACGCCACCCGATAATGGCAGATTGTGGTCGTCACACAAGCCCACCACAATCTCTAAGTAGCCATCACCATTAATATCCCCCACCGCCGGACTCGAATTGATGTGCCCTTCGACCTGACGTTCCCAGCGCACCGTGCCGTTTGAATTCAAGACCGACAAGTATGGCACGGACGCGACTTCTTGCGATTGCAATGTGCCGACAACGATTTCCAATGTGCCATCGCCGTTTAGATCCGCAAGCGTCGGCGAAGAATGCATCACATAGCCGGCATTGCCACCACCCAACTGACGCGTGAACACCGGCGTGACGGTATTCGTCGCCAAGACCGGCGGCGCGCCAATCACAACGAGCCCGGCGAAGAAAAGACCGGCTCCAATAATTAATAGGTGTTTCAATTTTTGCGAGGACATAGAATCAAATGGCTCCGCTCAGGCGAAAACAATATGCGCCGTGAATCCAAAATGAGATTGAATCGAACGACGCGATGGGTGTGATGAATCGCGACGCGCTCCGGGCGGAGTTGATTGGCAAGGCGAGGTGGTGGTGCAGATAATCTATTGGAGCAGTCCTACTATACCACAAGAAAACTCAAGCCGCAAACGAGGATCGCGTTCGCGGCTTGAGTTTGAAAATTCGTTGTGATACTGACGGCTTATTTCACAATCAATGGCAACGTTACTTTGACGGGTTCTGGCGGCACGATCGGTCCGGCGGGCGCGGCTTGCGCGGTGTGCGATGCGTCACGGCGAAACATTGGCCACGGTGCGATCGTGTTAGGTACATTCCCGCGAAACGACTCGGCAATGCGTTGCGAGGTGGGCCACCGATATGCCACAACCCAGCCGTGATAATTGCGAACCTGGTTTGTGATCGGATAGTATTCGCCCGCCGCGACAATCTCTAAAAATCCATCGCGATCGATATCCGCGACCGCCGGTGAATTTGCGACCGGCGATAAACCCATCCACAACGTCGGCTTGGGACTGCTCACATTGTCCGCCGTCAATTGCTGTCCACTCGCGCTCACAACACAAATTTCGGGACCCAAACCAAATAAAATTTCTGGTCCCGCGTTTGTCGGATCGATATCCGCTACGACCGGCGATGAAGTGATCAACAAATTTTGCCCAACCACATTCTTCGGTGCGATGCTCCACAGCAATGAAAAATCGCGACCGCTCCACGCGTACAACGTGCCCGGCGGCGGACTGCCCTGATTCAATCGTTCCGTCCCGACGATGATGTCCAAATAACCATCGCCATTGAGATCGGCGAGCGTGGGCGATCCAAACACAACGCCGTCCGTCGTCAACGTTCGCAACAAGTTGCCTTGATTGTCGTACACCTTCACCCATTTGCCATACGTCGTTGGATCGAATGCGCGACCGGAACCGATCACAATTTCCAATTTGCCATCGTTGTTGATGTCGCCAACCGCAGGGCTCGAATAAAGCGATTGATCCATGTACTTGCCATAGTGCCCAATGTCGGTCGGACACGGACCACCAGAACAAATCGTTCCGTATAATGTGTTGAAACCTGGGAATGGTTTTGGTCCGTCCACGGCATCGTGATTGAATACGCGCAACAAACCGCCGTTCTGCGTGCCCGCCGCCGGATTGTACGATATATCGCCGCCGAAAATAATTTCGAGCTTGCCATCGTTATTCAAATCCGCAATCGCGGGCGACGACCAAATCGTGTCCAACATTTCGGCGGGCCAATAGTTGAACGGCGTGGTGCCAGTGCCGCGCAACGCGACGCCATCGGTGCCACGCACGACATACATTCGCATATCCCACGCGCCAAAAATCACTTCGGGAATGCCATCGTTGTTCACATCCGCAATGGAGGGACTCGGAAATACCCCATCCGCGCGTCCATTGCCATTCCGATCCAACGTTGTGACCTTCCACAAACGATTTCCATTTCGATCATACGCGACCACGCCACCCGATAATGGCAGATTGTGGTCGTCACACAAGCCCACCACAATCTCTAAGTAGCCATCACCATTAATATCCCCCACCGCCGGACTCGAATTGATGTGCCCTTCGACCTGACGTTCCCAGCGCACCGTGCCGTTTGAATTCAAGACCGACAAGTATGGCACGGACGCGACTTCTTGCGATTGCAATGTGCCGACAATGATTTCCAATGTACCGTCGCCGTTCAAATCCGCGAGCGTCGGCGAGGAATGACGTACATAACCGGCATACCCGCCGCCCAACTGACGCGCAAACACGAGCGTCGGCACGCTGACCGCGTAAACACTTTCTGCGCTCGCCAGGATCGCGATCACAAGCATCAACGCACTGACGAGTGTCGTACGTTTGAGCATTTGCGGGGTAGCCATTTTTTCTCCAGGATTATCTCTACACCAACTTTGGGATAGCATCACTTTACAAATAGAAGGTCTGTCATTGCCGCAAGTACGGAATGACAGACCTCTGCGTCCTCAATTCCACTTTGGCGGCTCGGCGATCATTGTGTAAACGAACGACACTTTAGACCCGTAGCTTTGCGTCCCCATCTTTTGGTGGGTTTGCCTTTGTCAGTGTTTTCGTATCTAGTACTTTCTACCTAAAATTATGCCACGATTCGCTAGTACTTGGAATAGGACTTGTGGGGGATAGTCAAACACGCGACATTGAAATCAGTGTCGCGTGTTTTGAATGAGATTCAAAAAATTTTGACTATCAGCCGGTCGGAGAAACTCGTTTTCTTCACTATTTCAAAACAGAAAACGGGTTTCTCGTTCATCTCTCCGGCAGACAGTTAGCCGATTGCCCTGTGAACGATGCGCAGATACATCCACGCCAACCACGGCGCGCGCCGCGCGACAAGTTGCCGCGCGATGTACCACAAACTTTGTAAACGCGTAAGCGGCAACACTGCATCAAGCCGCTCCCACATCGTGCGCGGATCGTTCGCGCGCAGATGCGCGGCGCGAATCAAAACCTGGGACAGCACGATGCTCGTGATCTGCACTTGGATAAAATCACTTTTCGCGCGCGCGGGCAAGCGCACAAAATAATGATGCCAGCCCGCGCGCACTTGCAGACGCGGCAACTTCACATCGTTGATCGCGATTTCGCACGCGGTTCCAAACGGCGCGTACGTTCCCAGCTCGAGATCCAAAAACGCTTGCGCGTCATCGCGCAGAAAAAATGTCGCGGTGCGATCGATCTGCCGATGCGCGCGCCCCGTTGAATCGGTCTGGCTCGAAATCCAACCCTGCCCGTGAACTTCGTGTTGTCCCACCACGAACGCGTCGCGCAATTCTGCGACCGGGTGCGAACCGTTCCAATGCGCGCGCCGACAACTGCCGCACTCGCTCGGCGCGTGCGTGCTTTTTAGCGCGGCGCGAAACGCGCGATATTTCGCGCCCCACCAAATTTCTTCAAACGTATTTTCGTACACGTTCCCCAACACGCGCCCGGACACACAACACGGATGCACGTCGCCATTGTAGCCGATCACGGTATCGAGCCACGCGACGCCACACCCTTTGCGAAATCCAAGCGCGCTCGTTTGCGCGGGCGTCAAATCGGTTTGAAAGAATCGCTCATCAATCGCAAATTCCGGCGGCGGGTCGCCCATCTCGTGATAAAAGCGCGCGGGCGATTCCAAACCGATCGCGATGCCCAACTCGCGCGCCAGGTCGCGCGCCGCGCGATACGATTCGCGCGCGCGGTCGCGCGAACTGAACGCGCCCTTGTGCGCGAGATCGAAATCCTGGGTCAACGCGAAATCGTCCAACGGGCCGATCGTGAAATTGCGAATGTTCATTTCATCCACGAGCCGCACCATTGCGGGCATCTCCGCGACATTGTCCGGCATCGCGACGAACGCGACCTGGAGATGCGGCGTCGCCGAACCGAGGCGGCGTTTCACGCGATTCAAATTCAAAATGTTTTGCTTGACGACCTCCAGCTCCGCGCCTTCGCGCAAACGGCGAAACGTTTCCGGCGTCGCGCCGTCCATCGAGATCGCCATATGATCGAGACCGGCGTGAATCAATTCCTCCGCGACGCGCTCGGTGAGCAACATTCCGTTCGTCGTGATGTGCACGCTCAAGCCGTACGTTTTGATGTGACGCACAATGTCCGGCAATTGTTTGTTGATAAGCGGTTCGCCGAACCAGGACAGGACGACGCTCCGCGTGTTGCGAAAAAGCGAATCCAAGCGGTCGAGCAAATCCATTTTCAAATTGCCAAACTCTTGACCGCTCGCGCCCGCGCTCGGGCTTTTGCCAATCGTGCGCGGACACATCGGACAACGCAAATTGCAAAACGAGCTCGTTTCGAGCATCACCAATTTCGGGTACGGAATTTGTTCGAGGTAATGCTTGCGATAAATTTCCGTGTCCTCAAAAAACTGCACCGTCATTTCATCCTCGACGTTATCTAGCCAGTCCTCAAGCGTCGGCTTGGGGCTGAAGAATCATCACGCGTCCAAATCGCGCAAAAACGTTTGCCATTTCGCGCGCACTTGCGGTTCCAAAAATTCCTGCACCCGCGCGCGTTGACGCGCGATGATGCGCGCGCGCAATGCTTGATCGCACACCAACACATTGACGATTTCGGCAAGCGCTTCGAAATCTTTGCGCTGAAACAAAATCCCGGCATCGCCGAGCGTTCCCGGCACCGAAGCGGCGGCATACGCCAACACCGGCAAACCCAGGTACATACTTTCGATGAGCGGCTTGCCGAATCCCTCGTGCTCGCTCATCGAAACGTACACGCTTGCGATTCGATAATACGTGACCAGGTCTGGTTGCGCGGTTTTGCCCGCGAAAATAATCGCATCGTCACAAGCCAGGTCGCGCGCAAAATCTTTGAGCCAATGCGCGTACGCGGGCATCCACGCGTCGCCCACAAGATACAAGCGCGCGCGCGGTTCGATGCGCCGAAAAAAATAGAGCAACTTGACCAGGTCCTCTTGTTTTTTGTTCGGCACCTGCCGTCCAACAAACAACAAACTCGGACCGGCATCGCGTTCGCGCGCGATCAAAGCGGGATTGACCGGCAAATTGACACGCGCTTCATCGAGCGCGATGGGCAGGATGCCGGTCGCGCGAAATTTTTCGGCGATCAAATCCTGTTCGTTGAATGGCGAATCCGCGAGCGCGAGAATCGTTTGCGCGCGCAGTGCGCGCAATTGCGCGCGCCCCTCGATCATTTCGCGACTCAACGCGGGATCGGTCGTTTCGAAAAATTCCGGCGGCGTTACATTGTGATAGATCAAAATCAAATCGAGCGACGCCGCGATCAGGCGTTCGGCGACCGGCGAGCCGATGCTGTGATGATAAATCGCGCGCGTCTCGTCCGCACGCGGATGCCAGGTTGTGAACGGACGAATCAAATGCTGAATCGCCGGGTCAATGTACAGCGCAAAAATTTCGGACGCGTAACCCAGCCCGCGCACCCAGCGTTGCAACAACAATGCTTCGTCCGTGATCGCGTCGCCCAGCGTCGCGCCGACGATGAATTGATTGAGCGTCGTCACGCGCGCCTCGCCGCGCCGTTTGAATTTTGCCACGCCGCAAAAATGCGCGCGAAACGATCCAACACGACGTCCCAGGTGAAATTCGCGCGCACAAAGTCTGCGCCGTTCGCGCCCATTCGCTTTGCGCGTTCGGGATTGCGCGCGAGCCATTCCAGCGCGCCGACAAATTCTTCGTAATCGCGAAACCACAATCCGCCGTCGCAACGCCGAACCTGGGCTTGCGTTACCGCGCAATCGTGATGCACCAACACCGGGCGCTGGCATACCCACGCTTCCATAATCGTAAACGAAAAACTTTCATTCACCGACGGTTGGCAAATGGCTAACGCGTCCGCGCACGCGCGCGCCTTGTCCGCTTCGGAAACAAACCCGCGATATTCAAACGCGGGATGCGCGGGTGGTCGCACAGGTCCATCGCCCAACACGATGAGCCGAATGTCGCCGCCCGCTTCAAAATAACGCTGAACATACTGATAAAGCAAGTGCGTGTTCTTGCCGTGTTCCAAGCGTCCGACGTAAACGAGATCGCGCCGCGACGCATCGCGCGGCAAATCCAGCGCGGGCAATTCGACACCCGCGCCCATCACCGCAAATCGTTGCGGTTGAATTTTCAATTTGCACAACGCGAGATCGCGTTCCTCCGGCGAGTTGAATATAACACCGCGCGCGTTTTCCATCAAGAGGCGCGTTACTTGCAAGTACGCGTACGCTTCATCGTGCAAGCACGGCAACACAATCGCGCGATTGGGCGCGCACCACACGGCATAATGCGCGAGCGGCATCGCGTACGGCAAAACGATCAGCGCGTCGAACTCGGACGCGTGCGCGCGAATGTGGCGATACAACGGCGCGCTGTGCGCGCCGGTTTCCAACCACGCGAGTTGTTCATCGAACGGAAGCGTGCCCAACAGCGTGAGCCGAAATTCTAACTGCGCGCGGTGAAAGTGATCCCAGTGCGTAACCGGGAATCGGCGCACCAGGGCGCGATTGATTTCGCTTGCGCCAGCCGGAAAAAAATTTTCCCACGAGTAATGACTGCGCGCGCAGGTCGTCCACACCTCGATAGTCCATCCGCGTTGCGCGGCGGCTTGCGCGAATCCGTGCGCGAGTTTTTCCGCGCCGCCCGCAACCTCGTCGCTGTACCGATGCACGATCACGGCGAGTCGCATCGCGTTAGTTTTCCTTCGCCGCGCGCAATGATTCAAGTTGAGATTTCAACGCGAGAATTTGACGTCGTTGATCCTGGTTTTGCGCGGTCAATTGATTCAACACACTAATCAAATGCCGATTGACGTTGACCTGGTGCGTAAGCGCGCGGTTCACGTAAAACAAAATGATGCGATGCAAGTAGGCGCGCACGCGCACCCACAGCGCGCCGAAAATCGGAAACTGGGTCGCGCGCGTCGCGGGCAATTGCGCGGCAGTGTCCACGTTCGCAAAGGTTTCATTCGCCAGGCGAAGATGATGATACAAGTTTGGATCGTACTCGATGTCCGTCGGTTCGCCGGGATACGCCGTGCCGCCGAACGATGGGAAAACGCGTTGCGCGTACCCCTGCTCTTGGCGACGGCGCGCGATCTGTTCGCGAATGTGCGCCATAATTTCGGCGGCGTTGATTTCGGGATCGTGAATTTCAATCAAGTCGTCAGAAATTTCTTGAGCCATTTATTTCCTCGTCGCGATTTATCGGTGTCATTCTGAGCGAAGCGAAGAATCCCTGCCACGCCCGGAGACCCTTCGCTTCGCTCAGGGTGACGGTAAAATTTTGAAAATGCAAATCGGATAATTCCAGGGCGATGATGCGCGCGGCGGATCGAAACATTGCGCGAACTGAACCTGGGAATTGAGTTGCGCGTGATCGCGCAGGGCACGTTCGTCCACGCCGAGAATGTGCAACACGATCCAGTCCGCGCGATAGGATCGCAACATCGGAATAAACTCGCGATCCGCAAATGGATTTGGGTGCGCCAACAACCAATCGTTCAGAAATTTTGTGTGCGCGGGCAGAACACTGCTCGACCCGGCGACGGTCGCGCGTTGATGATAGTCGGTCGCCGCCAACGTTTCCGCGCGAATGAGCAGGCGCGCGCGATCTCCTGCGGCGGACAAATCAATAATCGCTTCATCGGGTAAAGTATTCTCGCGCAACCACTCGAACGCCGGGTGCGTTGGCGGCGGGTACGCAAAATTTCCCGACGGCGGCGGAATGATTTCAAAAATCAAAACGAGCGCGAGCGCGACGCGCGGAATCGGTTTGCTCATGCGGCGAATTTCTTGCGCCGCGAGCAGGAACAAGCCGATGCTCGCGACGAACGCGTAACGCGAAAACACGCGCGCGCCTTCGATGAACGGCACGAGCGCGACGAGCAACAATCCCGGCAGTGGCACCGCGCGCTCAAACGGCGCGGGCGGCGCGCTCGCAAAAAAATCGGGTTTGAGTTGATGCGCGAAACGCCAAATGATTTTGTTGATCGGTGCAAGCCAATCCACTTGCACGAGCGCGCGATCCCACTTGGCGAAGAGACCGAACGCGAAAATGATTCCGACACACATCAGCACGACCGCCGGGACGCGCGTTTTGTCTTGGGTAACTCGCGCGAGTCCGCGCAACGCCAACGCGCCAGTTACGATTCCGAAATTCGCGACCGACGATTCGTCCGGCGGCGCAGGATAAAGTTGCCGCGCGAGATTGGAGAGAAACGGATGATACAACGCTGGAATAAAAATGCTGTTCAAACTCGCGCTGTAAAAATTCAGTTGGTCAATCGTGAACAAGGATGTCGCGGCAGTGATGCCCGCATTCGCAAACACAAATAATACCGGCGCGCTCGTTACCGCCATCGCGCTCGTCGCGATGAACAACCTCGCGAACGCGCCCCGCGCAGTGATGCGCCGATTCAAAAAATTTCCGCCAACCCACCCCGCGAGAATGAATCCGCCAATCCCCAAAAAGTACAAATGCGTCGCGACGACCACGCCCCACAAAATTCCGGTCAAGCCAAACCAGGCGATTGAACGACGGGATACCAAACCGCGTTCGAAACTCCAGAGCATCCACGGCAAAAGCGTGGACGCGATCAGGACATTCAAATGTCCGTCAATTCTGAGCCAGCGAAATCCCCAAAAGGTGTACGCGAGTCCGGCGAGCGTCGCGACCCAATGCGAACGCGTGCATCGTCGCGCCAGGTTGTATATTCCGGCGAACGCGACAAAAAAAGAAAGCACTGCCGACGCGTTGTATGCCAACGGTGCACCGCCCAATTTGTAAAATGGAATCAAGAGAATGAAAAAGCCAGGGGTATAGCCGAATAAAAAAACATTCCATCCTGCCGGGTGGAAAACACGCGCGGAAAAAAATTCGCCCGCGAAAAAATGCTCGCCGTACCACGCGATGCCCCACAGTACTTCCAACACATCGCCGTACGCCGGAATCGCGTTGAACCAATCGCGCACGCGCCAGCCCCACGTCAACAAAACCAGGAAGAGAAACCAGGGAAGCGTGCGTTCAATAATTTTCATCTTGATTAGCCGCGCCGCTTAAACACGCGCGCATTTGCGCGCGCACAACCTCCGGCACGAACGCGGCAAGGCGGTCACGTTGTTGCGCGATCAATTGCGCGCGATATGGCGCGTCCGAAATAATTTGATGCGCGCGTTCCGCGATCCGCGGATAATTTTTTTCGTGAATCAACACACCCGCCCTGCCCAATGTGTCCGGTACGCCGGTCGAAGCGTACGCGAGAATCGGAATGTCGCAGTGCATCGCCTCGACGAGCGGCACACAAAATCCTTCGTGCTCGCTCATCGAAACGTAAATGTCCGCGATGCGAAAATACTCGCCGACCGAATCCACGCGCCCGGCGAAAACGACCGCATCATCCAATTTCAATCGCGCGACAAGTCGGGTGAGCGCGCGCGTGTACTCCGCCATTCCTTCATCCGAGCCAACCAGCCACAAACGCGAATCGGGTTGAAATTGCGTATGATAAAAATAAAATGCTTTGATGATGTCGTGAACGCATTTGTTCGGCGCGATACGTCCGACGCTCAACCAATTCGATGCCGTGCGCGATACGCGCATCGCGCCGGACGCGCGCAAATGCTCGAACGCTAAAATCGGCGGGACGACGCCAAGCACACGAAAACCGGCGTGCGTCAACTCTGCCTGGTTGAACGACGAATCCGCAATCGCAATTGCCTTGTTCGCGAGCAACGCCAAATCGCGCCGCGCGTCTTGCAAGCGTCGCGCCAAATCGCCATTGACCGCGAAAAAAAATCGCGGCGGTGTGATGTTGTGATACCACACCACGACGCGCTCGGGCACATTCAAAACAAAACGATTGGACTGTCCGCCAACCGAATAATGTAGAATCAACAAATTGTCGGGACGACTGCGATACGCTTCGAGCGGGCGACATTCACGCGCGAGCCCTGGTTCACACAACTCGGCAAAAATTTCGGATTGAAAATCCCACGCGCGCAAAAC
>Ga0233425_10008281_pt1 | contig 13937 bp, 9 predicted proteins | sample Watercolumn_Towu_2_FD_181712 | JGI IMG/M metagenome (GOLD analysis project Ga0233425, IMG submission 181712) | Freshwater microbial communities from Lake Towuti, South Sulawesi, Indonesia - Watercolumn_Towuti2014_140_MG | ecosystem: Environmental > Aquatic > Freshwater > Lake | place: Indonesia...
CTACATCAGCTCCATCTCGGTCATGCTCGACACCGATGGCAACCCCGGCACGCCCGAGCAGCAGGTCACGTTCAGCTACAACAATGCCACCAACACCATCAGCAGCAGCGGCCCCTTCCCGCCCGGTTTCCCGGCGACCGCCAATCTGCTCACGCTGAATGCGGCAAACGGCTTCGCCCACGGCATCCTGGTCTTCAACTTCCAGAGCGGCGACTACACCTACTACACCGCCGGCATTGCGCACGAGGGCGATACCTTCGATCTGGCCTTCACCGCCGCCGATCTCGATGGCGACACCGCTTCGGCCGTGCAGACCATCCGCGTCGTCGACGGCAAACCGCAGGCGAATGACGACACCGACACCCTCTCGGCGCTGAACGGGTTCCTCGAGGGCAATGTCATCAGCGGTGCCGGCACGGACGGCGGGCTCTCGCTCGGCTCGCAGCTGACCACCTTCACGCAGCAGGGTACCGGCGTGGACAACCCGGCCGACAATGCCAGCGTCACCTCCATCGTGTTCCAGGGCGTGACGTTCAACCTGACGGTAAACAGCAGCGGCTCGGCTGCCGGCGGCAGCTATGTCATCAGCGGCGGCAAGCTGACCTGGACGCACGCCAGCGACGGCAGCCAGCTGGTCTTCGGCAGCAACGGCTATTACAAATACACCCCGCCCTCTGCGGAAGTGCCCAACCCGGCCACCAGCCCGACGAACAAGCAGGTCCTGTTCACCAGCGACCCGTCACTGATTCCCGCCGATGGCGTCACGCTGCAGGGAATGCAGCGCAACAGTGGCATCGCGGGATCGGGCACGCTGAACTACAACGCCACGACCGGCGTCGGCATCACGGAGGGCAGCAGCACCAACCTGAACAACCTCGAGGTACTGGTCGTCAACTTCAGTCATGGCGTCTATGCCCAGGGCGTCCAGGGCCTGCGCTTCGAGATCCAGAACGGCGGCGCGACCGAGCCGCTCACCTTCACCTTCTACCATATCGACGGCCACGAAATGGGGCAGTACACGGTCGCCGCCAACGGCTGGGTGACCATGCCGGCCGAATTCAGCAACGTCGGCAGCGTCACCATTCTGGCCGACGCATCGAGTTCCGTGCGCATCCGCACGGTTGAGTTCGACGGCGTGCTCAACAACGCGGCCGCGACGCCCATCGCGCCCGAGCAGGTCGAATACACGCTGACCGACAGCGACGGCGACACCTCCTCGGCAACGCTCACGCTCAACATCGTCACCAACAACGTCGTCGGCGACGCGGGCGCCAATACACTCGCCGGCACGACGGGCAACGACTACATCGCCGGCCTCGGCGGCGACGACACGCTGAGCGGCGGCGGCGGCAGCGACATCATCCAGGGCGGCGATGGCAACGACCTCATCGCCGGCGGCGACGACGACGACACGCTCACCGGCGGCGCGGGCAACGACACGATCGCGGGGGACGCCGGCAACGACATCCTGCGCGGACAGGAAGGCAACGACACGCTCATGGGTGGCAGCGGCAACGACCGGCTCGAGGGCGGCAGCGGCAACGACGTGCTCGTCGGCGGCAGCGGCAACGACGTGCTCGTCGGCGGCCCCGGCACCGATACGCTGACCGGCGGCCTCGGCGCCGATGTCTTCCGCTGGGAACTCGCCGATCGCGGCGTCAAGGGCAATCCGGCGACCGACACGGTGACCGATTTCGATGTTGCTCCCTTCGTCTCGGGCGGCGATGCCCTCGACCTGCGCGACCTGCTTTCCAACGAAAGCCATACCGCGGGCAGCACCGGCAACCTGAGCAGCTTCCTGCACTTCGAGCAGTCGGGCAGCGACACCATCGTGCACATCAGCACGACGGGCGGCTTCAGCGGCGGCTACCTGCCCAACCAGGAAGACCATTCGATCACGCTGCAGGGCGTCGACCTGATCGGCGGCTTCAGCACCGACCAGCAGGTGATCCAGGACCTGCTCAACAAGGGCAAGCTGATCACCGACTGAAAAAAGTCAGTCTCCGCGACACGGCGATATCAATCGCCAGAATTGGCGCACGGCCCGGCGCGTCCGGGTTCGCCCTCAGGCGGCCGGCTCCCGGACCGCCGGGCCGGTCGCGCCGTCGAAGCCCACCTCGGCCAGCGCCCGCATCTCCTCCTCGCTCACCACGCCTTCGGCGATCGCCTGGATGCCGATGCCGCGCACGATGGCGCACAAGCCCTTGAGGAAGGCCTGGTTGCCCGCGTTCGACTCCAGCCCGCGCACGAAACTCGCATCCACCTTGACGTAGTCGAGGCCGAGGCCGTGCAGCTGGCCGACCTGGCTGAACTGGCGGCCGAAATGCTCGATGCCGACCCGGCAGCCCGCCCCTTTCAGCTCGCGGCACAAATCGCGGAAAGCCTCGAAATGCTTGAGCGCCCCGCCTTCCGCCAGCTCCAGCCAGAGGCGCCGCGCCGCCTGGGCATGCTGCCTGAGCAGGTTGCGCAATTCGCCGCTGAAGGCCGGATCCTGCAGCGAGCTGGCCGACAGATTCACCGCCAGGCCGGGCATGGCCGGATTGGCCGCAAGGTCGGCCAAACCAAGCGCAATCGCCGCCAGATCGAGGCGCGCGGTCATCTTCAAGCGCTCGGCGACCGGCAGGAACTGTCCCGCCGGCAGCCATTCACCCTGCTCGTCGAGCATCAGCCGCAGCGGGCATTCGCGGTGGATCAGACGCTGGCCGAAATCGACCACCGGGAAGGAAATCAGCCTCACCCAGCGACGCTCCAGCGCATTGCGGATCAGACGCGACCATTCCTCCGCGCTCTTCGGCGCATCCTCGGCGCCCGCCCCGCCGCTCTCGCGGATCGCATTGGTGCCCTCGGTTTCGGCGGCGGCCAGCGCGGCATCGGCCTGGGACAGGACGGCGCTCAACTCGGTGCCGCGGGGAAACACGCCGACGCCGATGAAGGCGGCCGGCGCATCGCCGACGAAGGGTGCCGCCTCCTGCACCAGCAGCGGCAGCATGCGCCCGGCCTGCTCGCGGGCGCCCGACTGGCCGAGGACGAGCAGCGCGAAATCGGCGCCGTTGAGGCGGGCCGCCAGTCCTTCCCTGTGCGGGTCGGCCGCCTGCAACACCGCGGCAAAGCGCTTGAGCAGGTCGTCCGTCGCCGCGCGCCCCTGGCGCCGGTTGATGCCGGCCAGGTCGGCCACGCGGACGAGGATCAGGCCGACGCCGCGCGAATCCTCCGCCTCCAGCGCCTGATGCAGCCGCGCCAGGAAATGGCTGCGGTTGGCCAGCCCGGTGAGGGAATCGCAGTTCGCCTCCAGGCGCACGGATTCGAGCCGGGCGGCCTCCTCCTCGAACATCGCCTTCAGTCGCAGCACCGTCGCATTCATGGCCGAGGCCAGCTGGCGCAGCTCGGGCACCTTCGGCACGTCGATGGTGACGAAGCGGCGCGCCGTGATGGCCTGCGCCTGGCCGATCACCTCGTGCAGCGGCCTGCGCAGGCGGCGCAGGATCAGGGTGCCGAGATAGCCACCGACCAGCGTGGCGACGAACAGCGCCCCGGCCAGTTCCCACACGTTCTTCCACAGCGACTCGTAGGCGAAGCGGCTGTTGCTTTCCAGATGCACCGTGCCGATCTGCTTCCAGCCGCTCGTGATCTGGGCCATTCCGGGTGCTGCGGCGATCGGCAGCAGGCGCACGAACCAGGCCGGCGCGCCATAGCTGCCCGGCGCCAGGCGCCGCTCGACCATCACCTTGCCGCGCGGGTCGGTGACGCGGATCAGCTCGTAATGCCCGCTGTCGAACAGCGCCGCCACGGCCAGCTCGATCTCCACCGCATCGGACGCCTTCAGGCTGAGCGAAAGCGCGAGCGTCGTCGCATTGTCGGTGTTCTTCATCGCCAGCTGCTCGGAGAGGTAGCTGCGTGCGCTCAATGAAGAGGCCAGCAGGCTGCCGGCGAGCGCGATCAGCATGCTGACGATGACTGCAAGCCAAAGCTGACGATACATCGACATGATTGTTCTTCCTTCGACAAGGACTTCGTTAAATATTCCTCAGAATTCGAACCCTTCGGCCCGGGCGCGGTTCAACAGGTCCTGCCAGCGCGTCAATCGGCCCACTTCCGTCGCGGCAGGCATGCCGCTTGCTGTCGGGTTCGACCAGATGCCTTTGCTGTTGAAGCTGAATACCGGCTGCAAATCGGCGCGGCGAGAGGCCGGCCGGATGTCCGTGATCAGGTTGTCGAGAATCAGCGGCTCGGCGTCCGGCTCGGCATAGAAGGCCAGCACCATGTGCGCCTGCGACACGCTGCTGGCCGGGCCGCCGATGCGTGCCTTGACGTAGATGAGCCGCAGTTGCTCGTTGGGCACGCCGGCCTCGAGCAGCGTGAAATATTTGGCAATGGTGAAATCCTCGCAGTCACCCTTGCCCTTGGCGAGCGTTTCGATCGGGGTTGCCCAGTAATCTGTTTGCCCCCAGATCTGGATATCCTCGGCGAACTGGATTTTTCGGTTGAAGAACTCGTTGACGCGCTTGAGCTTCTCCTGCACGGACAGCGACTTGCTGGTCTCGCTCAACTGGCGCCAGTCCTGGAACAGCGCCATTGACCCGCCCTGCCGCTTGAGCATCGACAGCATCCGGTCGAAATCGGCTGCGAGGGTGACGCCCAACAGGACGAAGGCCGCCAGAACAAAGCCGGCAAACGCCCGCGGTAGCCTCGGCCCCGCCATCTGGGATATCATTCGAAAATGACGCAATACGTTGATAGCAAAAGAAGAAGCCTCTCCATGCCGCGCGTTTCATTAATCCTCTGCCTGGCCCTGATCCCGCCACTGGCGCAAGCGCAAGCGGTCACGCTGAAAAGCGCGGCCCAGAAAGCCGTGCTCTCCAATCCGGAAGTGCTGCAGCGCTGGCACGCCTATCAGGCGACACAGGGCGAGCGCGATGCCGCATTCGGCGGCTACTTGCCCCGCCTCGATCTCTCCGCCAACAAGGGGCGCGAAGACCGCAACAGCCCGACACTGAACCGTACCTTCACGCGCGACTCGACCTCGCTCACCCTGACGCAAATGCTATACGACGGGTTCGCCACGCGCAACGAGGTGCAGCGCTTCGACCACGCCCTGCTCGTGCGCCTGTTCGAGCTGCACGATGCCTCGGAAACCGCGGCGCTGGAAGCGGCGCGCGCCTACACCGACGTCCTGCGCTACCGCAGGCTCGTTTCGCTGGCGGAAGACAACTACGTCTACCACCGCTCGGTGTTCGAGCAGGTGCAGAAGAAAACCCAGGCCGGCGTCGGCCGCCGCGTCGATCTCGAGCAGGCCGCCGGCCGCCTGGCGCTGGCCGAATCCAACCTGCTCATCGAGACCTCCAACCTGCATGACGTCAGCGCGCGCTACCTGCGCATCGTGGGCGAACGCCCGCCCAGGGAGATGGAACCGCTCGTCAACCTGAAGAAGGACATGCCGGCCAGTGCAACGGATGCGCTCGCCGCGGCACAAGCCACCAACCCGGCCCTGCTCGCCTCGATCGAAAACGTACGCTCCGCCGCCGCCGCCTCGCGCGTGCGCAATGCCGCCTACCAGCCGCGCTTCGACCTGCGCCTCATCCGCCAGCGCGGGCACGACGTCGACGGCATCAACGGCCGCGACGACGCCAGCATCGCCGAGGTGGTGATGAGCTGGAACCTGTTCCGCGGCGGCTCCGACCTGGCGCTCTCGCGCCAGTACGCCGAGCAGCACAACGTCGCCAAGGACGTCCGCGACAAGACCTGCCGCGACATCCGCCAGACCGTGGCCATCGCCTTCAACGACACGCGCAAGCTTGCCGAGCAGCTCGAATACCTCGACCAGCACCAGCTGTCCACGGAGAAGGCACGCGACGCCTACCGCAAGCAGTTCGACATCGGCCAGCGCACCCTGCTCGACGTGCTCGACAGCGAGAACGAGCTGTTCCAGTCGCGGCGCGCCTACACCAACGCCGAGCACGACCTCGCCATCGCCTACCTGCGCACCCACGCCGGGCAGGGCAAGCTGCTCGCCACGCTCGGACTGTCCCGCCCCGGCAGCCCGCCGCCGGCCGAACCGCAACTTTGGGCCGCGGGGGAGGATGTCCCGGAAAGCTGCCCGGCCGACGATCCGCACGTCTATGTCGCCAACAAGGCCTCGCTCGACGCACGCGCCAAGGAGTTGCTGAAGGAACTGGCGCCCGCCCCGGCCCAGGCGGAAGCCGCGCCTGCCGCCGCGGAGGTCAGCCAGGAGCGCGCCGTCGCCGAAGCGCTCAAGGCCTGGTCCGAGGCCTGGAGCAAGCGCAACGCCGAAGCCTACCTCGCCAGCTACGCCCCCGCCTTCGCCCCGGCGGAGGGCGGCACGCGCGCCGCCTGGGCCGACAAGCGCCGCGCCGCCCTCGCCCGCGCCAAGGAGATCGCCCTCGACATCCGCGACATCAAGCTCGCCGTCCAGGACGCCGAACACGCCAGCACCCGCTTCAAGCAGGCCTACCGCTCCGAGCAGTACAAGGACGTCGTCCTGAAAACCCTCGAATGGGAGTTCATCGACGGCCGCTGGCTGATCGTGCGCGAGACCGCCGCCCCCTTGCGCTAACCACCGGCCGGGGCACGCCGGCCTCCCGGAAGAACGTCCAGGCATAGGGATTGCTATCGACCCCTCATGGGTCAATGTTTCCCTGTCTAGTGCGAGTTCATGGATCGCCTGGTCGTCGACCGCCGTTTCTGGATCGTTCCCCTGCTGTTCTGGACGGCGGTGGTGGCGGTGTCCTATGGGCTCAACATCCGCAGCCTCGACCGGCACATCAGCGAGCTGACTACCAATCAGGGCCGCTTCATCTTCAAGATGATCGAGGCCATGCGCATCTGGAACGCCCGTCACGGCGGCGTCTACGTCTTCACGGACGACGATACGCCGCCCAATCCCTATCTCGACGTCCCCGACCGCGACATCGTCACCAGCCAGGGGCAGCATCTGACCCTGGTCAACCCGGCCTACATGACACGCCAGCTCTCGCGCACCGTGCTGGCCGAGGCCCAGGTGGGCCTGCGGCTGACCAGCCTGAATCCGCTCAACCCGAAGAACAAGCCCGATGCCTGGGAGGAAGGCGCCCTGCGGGAGTTCGAGGCCGGCCGCTACGAGAAGGCCGAAACGCTCGACGACGAGGGGCGTCGCACGGCGCGTTACATCGGCGCCCTGACCACGCGCCGCGACTGCCTGCGCTGCCACGAGAAACAGGGCTACCGGCTCGGTGACGTGCGCGGCGGCATCAGTGTCTCCTTCTCCGCCGAGCCCTACATCAAGGCCTCGACGCCGCAGCGGATCAACACCACGGCCATCCACGTCGCCGCCTGGCTCCTGCTCGTCACCATGACGCTCTACGCGCTCAGGCAGATCCGCTCCCGCGTGCTCTCCCTCAAGCGGGCCGAAGAGGAACAGCACCTGCTGGTCGTCGAGCGCACGCGGGAACTCCAGCGCGAGGTGTGGGAGCGCAACCAGGCGGAACTGCGCCTGCGCCGCCTGGTCGATGCCTCGGGCGAGGGCATCTACGGCATCGCCGCCGACGGCAGTTGCACCTTCTGCAATCCGACCGCCTGCCGCCTGCTGGGCCTGCAGGACGTGACGGCGATCCTCGGTCGCGACATCCACCTGCTCGTCAGCGGCGGCAACGAAGACCTGCGCGCCCGCCTCGATTCCTACCGGGAAGGCATGGCGGCCCATGCCGAAAGCGATGCCTTCCGCCGGGCGGATGGCAGCTCCTTCCCGGTGGAATACCGGATCGCGCCCATTCTGGCCGAGGGCCGGGTCATGGGCGCCGTGGCCACCTTCCAGGACATCACGGTGCGCAAGCGGACCCAGGCGCAGGTCTGGATGAAAGCCAACTACGACCACCTGACCGGCCTGCCCAACCGCAGCCTGTTCCACGACCGCCTGGAGCGCGCCGTGCTGCACGAAGCGCGCCGGCAAGGCCAGGTGGCCGCGCTGTTCATCGATCTGGACGGCTTCAAGGCCGTCAACGACCGCCTCGGCCATGAAGCCGGCGACGCCCTGCTCAAGGAAGCGGCACACCGCATCGATGGCTGCATCCGTGAGAGCGACACCGCCGCCCGCATGGGCGGGGACGAGTTCACCGTCGTGCTAACCGAGGTCGCCGATCGCCAGGGCGTGCGGCATGTCGCGGAAAAAATCCTGGCGTCCGTCGCGATGCCTTATCGCCTGCCGGGCGGGGATGCGCGCGTGTCCTGCTCGATCGGCATCGCCCTCTACCCGCAGGATGCGGAAACCGTCACCGCGCTGCTGCACCGGGCCGACAAGGCCATGTACCTGGCCAAGCGCAGCGGCAAGAACGCGATCATGTTCCATGGCGATGACGCCACGGGCGGGGACGGGGCGGCAGCAGAGGATGCCTAGACGAGACCGCTGTTACTGCCTGCAGAAGCAATCCGCGCGACACCGAGGCCGTCATTCCCGAATCCGGGAATGCGCGCTCCCGGATTTGGCAAGCGCACGCGGTGCTTCAGGCCGCAGCGGCAAAGGCCTGCCTTTCCAGCCCCTCGCGATCGAGCACGCGCACCATGAGGCCGCTCTGCTCGATCATGCCGAGGGCCTGGAAGCGCGACAGGATCCGCGACAGGGATTCGCTCGACACGTCGAGCAGTGCAGCGACGATCCGCTTGCGCACCGGCAATACCAGGTAGCCCATCTTGTGCGCAACCGCATCGCAACGGCTCAGGCAGAGCAGAAAGGCAGCCACCCGCTCGCTCGCCGAGCGGCGGGTCATCATCTCGATCGTGTCGGTCACGTGCAGGATGCGCGCCGAGAGGATGCGCGCCAGCCGCCGCATCAGCGCCGGCGAGCGCTGCGCAACGGACAGAAAGGCCTCGGCCCGGATCAGCAGCACGTCGCTTCTTTCCACCGCTTCCACCGCATGGTCGTGCCGCGCCGCGCGCAGCACGTCCTGCTCGCCGCAAAGCTGCCCGGGGCCGACCAGGTAGACCGGCTGCCGCCGATCGGCATCGGCGACGGAGACCTGCAGCAGGCCGGAGACGACGATGGCCAGATGCTGCCCCGTCATGACGGCCGGAGCACCGCGCTCCACGCGGTGCACGCGCGCCGACAGCGCCAGCAGATGCAGATCGGATGGGCTCACGCCCTTCATGAGGGGCAGCGCCCCGATGCACTGCGCGGTCGCCTCCACCGTGGCCCGTTGCCGGCAGGCACGGAGCGAAGCCAGGGCGGCGAGGCTGGTCGCCGAGCGCACGCCCCTCGGACAGCCGATGTCCGGACCGCAAGGACGAAAAGCCTTCAGGTCCATCGGCCGGCGCGGGGTCGGCTGCGTCACTTGGCCGGCCGCAGGTGCGCGACGCCGCCGTAACTGCCGATCCACAGGCCGCCGTCGTCGGTCGTCGCCATGGCGAACACATTGTTGGCGAACAGGCCGTCGGCCGTGGTCATGACCTTGAACTTGCCGTTCTGCCACTGCGCCAGGCCGTTGTTGGTGCCGATCCACAGCCGGTTCTGCTGGTCACGATGCAGCATGAAGACGTGGTTGCCCGGCAACCCTTCCCGGGTCGTGTAATGGACCCAGCGCCGGCCGTCGAAGCGGGACAGGCCGCCGCCCCAGGTGCCGGCCCAGATCTGCCCGTTCGCGTCGACTTCCAGCGACACCACGTAATTCGGGTTGTAGGCGACGTCGACGTTCTCCAGCCCCATCTCCTCCTTCTGGCGCGCGTGATGCACCGAGGCGCGGCCCGGGTCGCTCTTGTAGGCGATGGCGTCCTTCACTTTTTCGTAAGGCGCGCCCAGTCCCCTGGCGTGGTTCCAGTTCTCCCACTTGCCGTTGGCGAAGCGCGCCATGCCGCCCTCTGTCGCCAGCCATATCTCGCCGTTTTTGCCCTCGGCCAGGCCATACACCCAGTCGTTGGGCAGCCCGCCCTTGGTGTTCTCCACCGTGTAGAGGTCCCACTTGCTGCGGTCGTCGAGCGCGCCGCCGCGCACGCGGTTGGCGCCCGACCAGGTGGCGATCCAGATGTCGCCGTTGGCCGTGGTAAGGACGTCATAGACGAAGGCGTCGCCCAGGCCTTCCGGGATGTTGTAGGTCTTCCAGGTGCCGGCCGCCTCGTCGTGGAGCGAAAGGCCGCCGCCATAGGTGCCGGCGGCGATCTTGCCGTTCACCCGGCCGACGTAGAAGACACCGTTCGAGAGCAGTCCGTTGCGCGCATCGAACAGCTTGAAGGAATCGTCGCGCGTGTCGTAGCGCACCACGCCGCCGGAGGTGCCGACCCACATCACCTTGCCGTCGGCGAAGATCGACTTGACGTTCTTGTTGCCGACGCGGAAGTGGGTGAACTTCTGCGTCGTATCCACCTTCACCTTGCCCTCCCGCACCGGCTCCGGGGGCGCTGCGCCGGGTGCCGCAACTGACGCTGCCGGGGCCGGCGCAGGCGCCGTCCCGCCGGGACTGACTTTTGGCGCCGCCGGTTCGGCTGCAGCGACCGCATGGGCGGCCGGCTTTGGCGCCGGCGCGGCAGCCTCGTCGCGCTTGCCATCCAGCGCGAAGACAGCCACCATCAACCCGGCGATCGCGATCAGGCCCAGCGCAACTGTTTTATGTCCGATCCGCACTCTCTTCTCCTTTTCAGCGCCGGCCGATGCGCGTCACGCCGCGTTTCGTGCCGGCCCAGATGTCGCCGTCCGGTCCCACCGCCAGCGCATAGACATGGTTGTCGAGCAGGCCTTCCTTGCGCCCGATCGAACGGAAGCTCTTGCCGTCGTAGCGCGTCACGCCCTTGTCCGTGCCGAACCAGAACGCGCCTTCGGCATCGCGCGCGATGGCGTAGACGATGTTGCCCGCCATGCCCTCGGCGGTCGTGAAATTGCGGAAGGCCTTGCCGTCGAAGCGCGTCACGCCGCCGCCCCACGTGCCGGCCCAGACGGCACCGTCCGGCGCGGCCAGTATCGAAAACACGTAATTCGGGTTGTAGCTCGGCGAGCCCTCCACCTCGACGACGAGGTCGTGGCGCGAGCGCGTGCCGAGACCGGTGTTGGGGCTGGCCGGCAGCGCCGCGGGATTCGCCGCGCCCATGCCGTCCTTGTGCGTCCATGCGCGCCAGGTCTTGCCGTCGAACATCGAGATGCCGCCTTCGGTGCCGAACCAGACGCGGCCCTGCGCATCGACGTCGATGCCGTACACCCACTCGTTGATCAGTTCCTTGACGTAGGTGCCGAACTTGCCGGTCTTGATGTCGTAGTGGTTCGCCCCGGCCCAGGTGCCGATCCACAGGTTGCCCTGCTTGTCGTTGGCGAAGGCGTAGATCCAGTAATCCGCCAGGCCGTGCATCGGGAAGAAGGTCTTCCACTTGCCGTTCTTGTAGCGCGAGGCGCCCCCGGCGTTGGTGCCGAACCACTTGTAGCCCTGGCTGTCGATGCCGATGGCGAAGACGTACTCGTTGGCGAGACCGTGCTGGCGCGTGAAGGTGTTGCGCGGCTTGGCCGTCTTCAGGTCGATCTCGTGCACGCCGGCCGAGGTGCCGACCCACAGCGTCTGCGAGGACTTCTCCACGGCCAGCGCCCGCACATACACGTTCGGCCCGACCTCGAAGGATTCGATGACGCGCTCGCCGGCGTTCTTCGCCTTGGGCTCGGGCGCGGCAATGCAGGGAGCAGCCGCGAAGAGGGCCGCGGCGGCCATACACAGTAAGCGTCGCATCATCTCCTCATGGTGCGCAGATAGGAAAGCACATCGTAGATATCCCGCTCGCCCAGAATGCCGAAGAAGGCCGGCATGGCCGCCCTGCCCGTCTTGACGGTGGTGGCCAGCATGGGATCCGGCAGGTTGAGGCGTTCACCCCGGGCGAAATTGGGCGCCTGCGGCATCACGGAGATGCCGCTGACGCCGTGGCAGCCCGCGCAATGCGTCTGATAGATGCGCTGGCCGTTGGCCAGGCTGTTCATCTGCGCCGCCGCCGGCAATGCAGTGAAGAACGCCAGACAACCGGCGACGGCCGCGGGATGCGTCACGCGGTACGCCAGCCGCTTCATTTCGCCTGCCCGCTGCGGCCGCGGGCGGCCTTCTTGACGCCGCGCAGCTTGCTGGCGTGTGCCGTCAGCCGCTCCGCCTCCTTGGCATCCGTCGTCAGGCCGTAGTCGCCCGACCGATAGGCGGCGGCCAGCGCATCGATGGCGGGCAGGTAGTCGAGATCGGCCGCCTTGCGCAGCCGCGCCAGCGCCTCGGGGCTCTTGCGTTCCGCCTCGCCAATGCCGAGATTGCCCGACAGGTAGGCCTGCGCCAGCGTATTGGTCGCCAGTTGATGGCCCTGGTCGGCCGCGAGCGTAATCAGCCTGCGCGCCTCGGCTGCATCCTTCGTGACGCCCTCTCCGGCCGCATACATGGCGCCGAGTCCGTACTGGCCGTCGGCATGGCCCTGGGCGGCCGACTTCCTGAAATAGGCGACGGCCTCCTCGTCGAATTCGGCCTTGTCGAGGATATAGCCGAGGAGTGCCTGCGCGCCCGCGTGGCCGGCATCGGCCGAGCGGCGCAGCGGCGCCATGGCGCCGATGAGATCGCCCTCGCGATAGGCCTTGGCGCCCGTCTGGTAATCCTCGTTCGGCCCTGCCCAGGCGTGACCGCCCAGCATGGCTGCCAGCGCCAAGCCCGCCAGGCTCAGCCCGCTCCGTTTCGATGCGACAGACCGCACGCTCCACCCCGCTTGCTAGCGCGAGGCGATCGTCTGCCCCGCATTTCTGCCGTTGCCGGCGTTGGCGAATTCCTCGAGCTTGCGATACAGGCTCGACAGGCCGATGCCGAGCTTTTGCGCGGCGGCGCGCCGGTCGCCACCCGAGGATTCGATGGCCCTGTTGATCAGGTCGGCTTCGATCTGCCGCAACTGATCGCGCAGGTTCCCTTCATTAGCAATCTGCATGCCAACGCTCGGGGCCGCGACCGGCTGGCGCGTGATGTCGGGCGGCAGGTCCATCACCGTGATGCTGCCGCCGTCGGCGAGGATGTGGGCGCGGTTGATGACGTTCTCCAGCTGGCGGACATTGCCCGGCCAGGCATAGGAGAGCAGCGCCTCCTCGGCCTCGGCCTCGATGTCGAGACGGCGCTCGCCCGGAATGCCGCTGATGCCGTTCAGGAGGTGGCGGATCAGTTGCGACAGATCGCCCCTGCGCTCGCGCAGGGGCGGCATGTGGATGTGGAACATGCTCATGCGGAAATAGAGATCCTCGCGGAACCTGCCCTCCTTTACCATCACCGACAGGTCGCGATTGGTGGCGGCAACGATGCGCGTGTCGACGCGCCGCACCTGCTCGCCGCCGAGCGGCCGCACTTCCTTGTCTTCGATGACGTGCAGCAGCTTGGTCTGCATGTTGAGCGGCAGCTCGCCGATCTCGTCGAGGAACAGCGTGCCGCGGTCCGCCATGGCGAAGAGCCCCTTGCGCGCACGGTCGGCGCCGGTGAACGCGCCCTTCGTGTGGCCGAAGAACTCGCTCTCGAGCAGGTTTTCCGGAATGGCGCCGCAATTCACCGGGATGAAGGGAAACGCCGCGCGCGGGCTCTGGTCGTGGATCGTGCGCGCCACCACGCCCTTGCCGGTGCCCGACTCGCCGGTGATCAGCACCGTGCTGTCCGTTCCCGCCACCTTGCCGACGAGCCGGTCCACATCCTGCATCGCCGGCGAGGCAAAACGGAACAGGCCGCGCGAGCCGCCGACCAGGCTGCGCAGCACCTTGTTCTCCGCGCGCAGGCTGCGCATCGACTCGATCTGCGACAGGCGATGGAGCAGCTCCTCGTTGCTCACCGGCTTGACGATGTAGTCGGTGGCGCCCGCGCGCAGCGCCTCCACCGCCGTCTCCATCGAGGCGAACGCCGTCACCATGATGAACTGCGTGTCGCCGCCCGAGGCCTTGAAGTTGCGCACCACATCCACGCCATTGCCGTCCGGCATGCGGATGTCGCACA
>Ga0233425_10008282_pt1 | contig 13934 bp, 11 predicted proteins | sample Watercolumn_Towu_2_FD_181712 | JGI IMG/M metagenome (GOLD analysis project Ga0233425, IMG submission 181712) | Freshwater microbial communities from Lake Towuti, South Sulawesi, Indonesia - Watercolumn_Towuti2014_140_MG | ecosystem: Environmental > Aquatic > Freshwater > Lake | place...
GATCGCCAAATCGCCTTCGGGGATATCGAGCGACAGGACTCGGTACCCGAATCGCCTTGCCACCTCGGCGGCTTCGGCCGAGCGGGCGGCGCCTTCCTCGCCGCGGGAACCGGTGAGGTGCAAGACCGTGACCTCCGCTCCGCCGCGACACGCCTTGATGACGGTTCCGCCGGGCCCGATCATCTCGTCGTCGGGATGCGGCGCGACGATGAGGATCCGCCTGGCAGCCGGCCCCGCAAGAGCGACGGGCTCCAGCGTGCCGCGTAGGCGCATGCTGGCCATGACGTCCGCGAGCGCCACGAGATCCTTGGGTTGGGTCCAATGGCGAAGCACGAATTTGTAGGCCTGCCGAGCGAGTACGAAGCGCTCGATGTATTTCAGGAATCTTCTTGCGAGCCCCATCGCCCCAGCCTTGCCCATGAATTCGTCGATCTTCCGGGGCGACTGCCGTCGCGTCAAGCGATCCGCGCGATGACCATGCGGGTCCTTTTTCCCTTCGTCGGAGACTCGGTCGGCGGCAGCCACTTGGCGACCCTTGCGCTGATCAATCATCTCGATCTTGCGAAGTTCGAACCGGTCGTCGTGCTCGACCGCGACGGCCCGCTCGCCCGAAAGTTCGACGCGGCCGGCCTCGACCATACCGTCGTGCCTCTCGGACGCCTCGCCGGCGAGACCTCGGGAATTGCGGATGTATTTTTCGCGTTGTTCGACGCCGCGCCGAAGGCTGCAAGATTTCTGAGGGAGAACGAGATCGACCTCGTTCATACGAACGATCTTCGATGTCACTTGACTTGGGGCCCGATCGCAAGGCTGTCGGGCCGCCGATGGGTCTGGCATCTTCACCAGCTTTTGTCGGGGTCGGTGCTTTGGATGGCACCGACCGCGCTGGCCGACAGGATTCTGGCGGTTTCTCCTCAAGCGGCCGACAGTGCTCCCGCCCTGGCGCGCGGCCGGACGACGGTCCTTCCGAACGGATTCGATTTCGGGACGCTGGCGGATCGGCAGGCGGCGAAAGCCGGCCTGGCGAGCGAAATCGGCATCGAAGCGGGGCGCCCGATCGTGGCCTATGTCGGCAACATGACGCGCCAAAAACGACCGGCTGTTTTCGCCGCGGCCGCCGTCCGCGTCGCGGCGGCGCTCGCCGAACCGCCATGTTTTGTCCTCGTCGGCGACGACCGGGGCGGCGAAAGAGCGGAAATCGAGAGGTCTTTTGCTCAGGCGGGGCTATCGGCCCATGTTCGATTTCTGGGGTATCGCGAGCGCGTTCCGGAGCTTCTTTCGGGAGTCGATGTCCTGGCGGCGCCGGGTGTCGGCGACAGTTTCGGACGCACCTTGGTCGAAGCGCTGTCCGTCGGCACGCCCGTCGTCGCTTCACGGTCGGGCGGGCACTCGTTCATCGTGGCGGATGGCGAGACCGGCGTCTTGGTCGAGCCCGACGATCCCGACGCTTTGGCACGAGGCCTGCTCAAGGTCCTCGACGACGAAGAACTTGCCAGGGGCCTAGGGAAGAGCGGCGAGCGCGACGTGAGATCGCGCTTCGACGCGGCGGCGATCGCCAAGGACGTCATGGCCGTTTACGACAGCCTATTCGTGACCTGACATGTGCGGCATCGCTGGTTTCGTCGATTTCGCGGGGCGTACGCCGGGCCAGGAGCTCGGCCGGATCGCGCGCGCCATGGGCGACCGCATGGCCTATCGGGGGCCCGACGCCGACGGCGTCTGGACCGACTCGGCGGCGCAAGTCGCGCTCGCCCATCGGCGATTGGCCATCGTCGATCTTTCGGCCGAAGGCCTGCAGCCGATGCACTCGGCCTCGGGTCGATACGTCATCACGTATAACGGCGAGGTTTACAACTTCCCGGCGCTGCGCGAGGAGCTCGTCGCCAAAAGCTGCGTGTTTCGCGGCCATTCGGATACCGAGGTGATGCTGGCCGCGATCGAGGCCTGGGGCCTCGCGGAAGCCGTCGGCCGGTTCGTCGGCATGTTCGCTTTCGCGCTTTGGGACCGCAAGACGCGCGCGCTCCATCTCGTGCGCGACCGCATGGGCGTCAAGCCGCTGTCCTATGGCCGTTTCGGCGACGCGTTCGTTTTCGGGTCCGATCTCCACGCCTTCGCGGCGCATCCCGCCTTTCGACCCGACATCGACGGCGAGGCGGTCGGGCTCTATCTCCTGCGGGCCTGCCTGCCCGGGACGACGTCGATCTATCGGCAGGTGAAGAAGGTCCCGCCCGGCGCGATCGTGACGCTTGGTGCGGACGGCGTCGAGCGAACGGATTTCTACTGGCGCCTCTCCGATGTGGCGGCAGCGGGCCTCGCCGATCCGTTCCGAGGCGGTGCCGACGAGGCGGCCGATGCGCTCGAGGCCTTGTTGAAAGAGGCGGTCCGGCTGCGCCTCGTGTCCGACGTGCCGCTCGGCGTCTTTCTTTCCGGCGGAGTCGATTCCTCGACCGTCGCGGCGCTGATGGCCGAGACCGGACCGCGGGTCAAGAGCTTCACCATCGGTTTCGAGGCGGATGCCTTCGACGAAGCGGCGTATGCGCGCGCCGTCGCGCGCCACATCGGCGCGGATCACACCGAATTCACGCTGACCTCGGCGGAAGCGATGGCGGCGATCCCGCGCCTTGCCGCGGCGTATGATGAGCCTTTTGCCGATTCCTCGCAGCTTCCGACCCTCCTGGTGTCGGAAATGGCGCGACGCAAGGTCACGGTCGCGTTGTCGGGTGACGGCGGCGACGAGCTCTTCGCCGGCTACACGCGCCATCTTTGGTGTGAGGCGATCGCTCGACGCACGGGCGCGATGCCGCCGACGCTTCGTCGTGTCATCGGCCGGGCGCTCGCGGCGATGTCGCCCGATCGCTGGGACGCCGTCGCGCGCGCGGTCGCGCCGATCACGCCCGAGCGTCTTCGCCAACGCGATCCGGGCGACAAGATTCACAAGGTCGCCACCATGATGGAAGCGGACGACGCGCGCGGCATGTATCGCGCCTTGATCAGCCTCTTCGCGAGACCGGAAGGCGTTCTGGCGAGCGGGCGAACGGTCGCCGATCCGATGCTGGACTCGGCCGCCTGGCCGCGCTTCGGCGACTTGACGTCGCAGCTACTCTATCTCGACGCCATGACCTATCTGCCGGACGACATTCTGACCAAGGTCGATCGCGCGTCGATGGCCGTCAGCCTGGAAGCCCGCGAACCCCTGCTCGATCATCGGGTCGTTGCCTTGGCCTGGCGATTGCCCCTTGGCCACAAGATCAGGCAGGGGCGCGGTAAGGCGGTGCTGCGCGACGTGCTCTATCGGCGGGTGCCGCGCGCGCTGATCGATCGCCCGAAATGGGGTTTCGCCGTGCCGATCGGCGAATGGCTTCGTGGGCCGCTTCGGTCATGGGCCGAGGACTTGCTCGCGCCCCGGCGCTTGGCGGAGGACGGCCACTTCGATCCCCGGCCGGTTCGCGCGCTCTGGGACGAGCACCTGTCGGGACGGCGCAATCGCCACCATCTGATCTGGGTGATCTTGATGTTCAACGCGTGGCTGGACTCCGGAGCCGCGAGAGCCAAGACGATTGACACCGCGAAGGCCACCGCCTAAACGAGCGCGGCCCCGAAGACCATGACCGAAGTCGAATCACAAATTCCGACCGCCTCAGGCGCGTCGCGGCTCAAGGCCGTGATCGGTTTCGTCCTGCGCGCGGCGATTTCGATCGGCCTGATCGCGCTTTTGCTCGCCAATATCGATCGCGAGGCGTTGCTCGATCAATTTCGGGACATCGAATTGTCCTGGGCGATCATGGCGCTCGCGCTGCTGTTCTCGCTCGCTTTTGTTCAGGCGGTGCGCTGGGTCGTGGTGCTCAAGGCCTGCGACGCCCACATCAAGTATTGGGATTCGCTCCGGATCGTTCTGATCGGCCAGTTCTTCAATCAAACGCTGCCTTCGGCGATCGGCGGGGACGCCGTTCGGATGTGGGAAGCGCGTCGCGCCGGCCTATCGCTTCGGATCGCCGTGACCAGCATAGTCATCGACCGGCTTCTCGGATTGGCCGCGGTCCTGGTGGTCGTCGGCGTCGGCTTGCCGCGCATGCTCGGGCTGATCGAGGACCCGATTGCTCGGAACGGTTACGGCTTGGCGATCGTCGGATTGATCTCCTGCTATGTCGGATTGCTCGGGTTCTCGCGCGTCTGGCCGAGGGGCTGGAAGTTCAAGATCGTCGACGCCGTGCTCAAGCTCTCGGAAGACGCGCGCCTGGTTCTGCTTGCGCCCAAGGCCGCGGCGCAAGCGCTTGGCCTCGCGGTCTTCGCCCAGATCGGACTCGGCTTTTGCGTCCACGCGTTGGCGCGCTCGATCGGCGCCGAAATCCCGGTCAGCGACTGCATCCTGCTTTTTTCGCCGGTCATTCTTTTTTCGACCTTGCCGATCTCGGTCGCAGGGTGGGGCGCGCGCGAGGGCGCGATGGTCGTCGTATTCGGTCTAATCGGCGTTGCCAGGCCCGACGCGCTCGCGATATCGCTCTTGTTCGGTCTGGTCTCGATCATCCTCGGGATGCCGGGCGGCGCGCTCTGGCTGATCGCGCGTCGGCGCAATGCGGATGCGGCTGCTCAGGCGACCGTCGTGCCGACCAACTCGCGGTAGATCGCCAGAGTCTTCGCCGCGACCTCGACGTCGGAAAATTCCGCGACGGCGATCTCGCGCCCGCGCGCGCCATACCTTCGGCGTAGCGCCGCGTCCTCGATGAGCCGCGAGAGCGCCGCTGCCAGCGCCTTCGCGTCGCCCGGCGGCACCAGCAAGCCGTTTTCCTCGTGCCGGGCGATCTCCCGGCAGCCGCCGATGTTGGTGGCGACGATCGACCGCGCCGAAGCCGCCGCTTCGATCAAGACCTTGGGGACGCCTTCGCCGTAGGTCGACGGCAGGCAGACGATCGACGCACTGGCCAGAACGGCCGGCATATCCTCGCGTCGACCCCACCATTCGACCGCTCCCTCCTCGTGCCACGACCTGAGTTGGGTCTCCGGGACCGACCGGGGATTGCTTGCCTTGGTGTCGCCGACCAGGGCGAAGCGCGCGCGCGTGCCCGCGGCTTTGAGGTACCTCGCGGCCTCGACGAATTCGCCGACGCCCTTGTCCCAAATGAGCCGCGCCGGCAGGATCACGAGCGGCGCGCCGGTCGTCGGTTCCTCGCTCGGCGCGAAAGTCCCGAGCGCGACGCCCGATCCGCGGATCAAGCGCAGTCGCTCGCCGGGCAATGCGCCGATCCGGAGCAGCGTTTCGCCGTCCTCGGCGTTCTGCACGATCGCGCGCGCCCTCGCGTGACCGAGCGCGAGGCGATAGCCGATCCCCGCGAGCGCACGGAGCGCGCCGACCTTCGCGCCCTGCCCGGAAAACATCTGTCCGAGGCCGGTGATCCCGGCGACGACGCCCGGTACCCCGACCAGGCGCGCCGCCAATCCGCCGTAGAGCACCGGCTTGATGGTCAGGGTGTGGACAAGCGCCGGCCGAAGCCGCCCGAGCAAGCGCCAAATCGCAGCGAAGGTCGCCAATTCCTCGAACGGATTGGTCCCTCGCTTGACCAGCGGAATGACGTGATAGGCGAAGCCGGCCTCGCGCAGCGCCTCGATGCGAAAGCCCTCAGGCGCCCAGACGTGATCGTCGGGGGCCGCGACATGAACGTCGAAGCCCGCGTTCTGGGCGGCGCGCGCGACCGGCAAGCGATGCGACAGGAAGAAATACGCCTCGTTCACGACATAAAGCAGGATCGGGCGCGCGCTCACGTCCGGCCTTCCAGCAGCGCGGCGTAGGCGTCGACGACGCGTTCGATCCCGAAGCGCGCCGGCAAGAGCGAGGGGCGCGGCTCCGTCGCCGGCATCGGCCTGACGCCGCGCATGGCGCGAACGAAGGCGTCGCCCGCCGCCGCCATGGCGACCGCGGCGCAGTCCTCGGCGACCTCGGCGAGCCCGCCCGATTCCGGCGTGCCGATCACCGGCGTTCCGAGGGCGAGCGCCTCGAGCGCTGCGTTCGGCATGCCTTCCCATCGCGAGGGCAGCAGCAGCGCATCGGCACCGGCGATCGCGGGCGCGGGATCGGGAACGAAGCCGGCGAAGGCGACGCGTCCGGCGATGCCGAGCGCCTCGGCCTGCGCCTTGAGCGCCGGGCCGTCGGGGCCCTCGCCCAAGATCGTGACGTGAGCGTCGCCCGCAAGCGCCGCGACCCAAGGCAGAAGCCGGTCGAGGCCCTTCTGCTTGGTCAGGCGTCCGGCGACGACCAAGCGGACGCCGTCGCCCGGATGGCGGCGGGGCGTCCGGGCGCTCGCGCGCAACGCTTCGACATCGACGGGATTGGCGATCCGGCGCAATAGGCGCTCGGGGACGGCAAAATCCTGCGCCAGCTCGCGCGCCATCCAATTCGATTGGCAGACGATCGCGTCCGCCTGGGGGTAGAGCAGGCGATAGCCGATCGCGAGGGTGCGGGAAAAGGCGAGGTTGGGAAGACTGAGCGACGGGGTGTTGGGTTCGCGAATGATCAGGCGCGGCCGCTTAGGCAGGAACGGACGCATGGCGAGCATCGCCAAATTGATGTAGCCAAGCGTCGAAAACACCACGTCCGGCCGCTGGCGCCGGAATTCGGCGAAGAGCCGCGGGCCGGCGCGCCGAAGCCGCGGCGCCCCAAGGTCGACGACCTCGACATGGCTCGGAATGCGCCCGACCAACGGCCCCTTGCGTTCGAACAGGTAGAGCGTCGAGCGAAAGCGATCCTTCGGTAGGCGGTCCAGCAGCGCGAGGGCGACTCTCTCGGTTCCGCCGCCCCCCATGAAGGGCAAGGCCATGGCGAGATCGAGCGCCACGCCGCGTTCCTAGCCGGAACGCCGAAAACGCTCGGCCGCCGCGTCGACGCCATAGGCGGCGAGCAGCGCCAAATAGGATTCGATCGGCACGCGGTAGACCGACTCGCCGACGAAGACGTGAATGACGGCGAAATAGGCGACTAGCCCAAGCGAAGCGACGAGCGGCGGCCAATCGCCGCGCCGCGCCGCCGCGACGATCCCGATCAATCCGACCGCTCGGCACAGCAACGCGAAGCCGACGCTGAGGACCGAAACGAGTACCGCCGTCGACGACATCTCCGAAACGGCGGCGACAAAGGCGGTAAAGGTGTTGTAGCCCTCGAGTACCACCTTGTCCCAGGCTTTGGGTGCTTCGATGCCGAGCGTGCTGCGCAGATTGGTCGCGCCGCCGCCGAAGAGCAAGTTTCCGACCGACATGGACCAAGCCTGCAAGGCGACGGTCGGCGGATAAATCAGGAAACGGCGCGCAAGAAACTCGTTGGTCGCCGCCGCTTTTTGCGGCGGGGCAAGCGAGGCGTAAGCCTCGCCTTGCTCGGCGCGCCAGGCCTCGATTTCGGCGAAGACGCGGTCTTTGGCGTCCTGCAGCGATCCGCCGCGTCGATAGAATTCCAGGCTCGAGTTGTTGTCGCGAATGAACAGCGTGTTGTGCTCGACCGAACTCAGACGAAAGCCGTGGCCCGACCTCTCGGCATAGACCATCCACGGGACGGTAATGGCGGTGCCGATGGCCGCGGCCGACAGCGCTGCGACGACCGTCCTCGGGAGCGCGACTCGACGATCCATGATCTTCGCCAGGATCGGGACCGCCAAAGGCAGGGCGGCGATCAGGACTTGGCCTCCCGGTCGGGTGAGCGCTGCCAGCCCCGCTACGATGCCGACGCCCAAGATATCCACCGGGTTGGGTGGGCTCCGATCGCGCAGCAGCAGCCAGCCGGCCACGGCGTACCAGAATGCATTGAGATTGAGAGGCTGCAGGATGTAGGCGGTTCCGACCAGCAGGGGATTGAAGAGAATCAAGGCGAGCACGAGGTCGGCGCGGCGGGGGAGCCAAGCCGAGGCGACGCGACGCATCAAGAGACCCGTGCCGAGCAGCAGCGCGAGGTTGACGATCAGAGTCGGACGCGGCGACTCGCCGCCCGTCATCGCCAGACCGGCGGCGACCACGACGGTGTAAAGCGGCAGGCGATAAAGCGACGGCGCTGCCGGATCGTCGGGTTGCACGAAGGCGCCGTGGCGATAAAGACCGACCGCCGGGTCGAGATAGGTGCCGAGATCGCCGCCCTCTCGCCAGGCGTCTTCCGGCACGACCCAGAGATAGAGCGCGGCGTGCAGCAGGCAGTAAAGCGCGACCAGCAACCGGCGGGCGCCGCGCTCGGAAGCCGGATCCTTTGTCATCTCGCGCTCGCCGGCGACCGCGCCTCCTGGCTCGACAGTTCGAGTCGAGCGAGCGCTCGAAGCAATTCGATCTGTCGACGGTGGTCCCGGGTGAGCATGATCAGGACAATCGTGATCAGGCCGAGCAAAATGAATAGCGTGAGGAAAATGATCGCATAAATCGGATACGAGACCATGAGAATCTTGGTCAGGTAGTTGTCGATGAATGGGTTGTTGTAGGCGAAGCCCAGAACGAACAGCGCCACAAACCACGGAAACGACAGGTCGATAAGCACCAGGCGCCGACGCACCAGCCAAAGGAAGAGCAGGACCATGGCGAGGACGATTAGCGTGCGAGCCACGACCGACCGCTTTCGAGAAGCCACTCGATGACGAAGAGATGAAAACGATAGAACATCGCGAGCGCCCGCAGCGGACTGAGCGATGAAGCGCCGCTCTCGCGGGGCGACTGCGCAATCTCGATCGACGTGACGCGAAGTCCCATGCGACAGGCCGACACGAACATCTGGGGTTCGGGGAATCGCTCGAGATCGAGCGCCGACAATCGACGAATAGCCGCCAAATTCGCGCCAAAAAGACCCGTGTTGACGTCGATCGGCGCTTTCCCGCCGGTCAACATCGAGGCCACGCCCGCATAATACGACTTTGCCATCCGCCGAAGCCCGCTGCCCTGGCCATGATTGATCCTGATGCCGGCGACAAGATCGGCTTCGTCTCGAAGCAGCGGCGCCAGGACATCCGGCACGCGCTCCGCCGGATGTTGGCCGTCGCCGTCGAGCCGAACGACATAGTCGTATCCTCGCGCGATGGCATGATCGAACGCGATATGGGTCGCGACACCGATTCCGGCGTTGAAGGGGCAGCGGAAAAAGAGCGCCCCCCTCGGCAGGTCTTTCGGGTCGATCGGATCGATCGAACCGTCGTCGATCACCAGCGGTCGATAGGCCGAACCGAGGTTCAGCACGGACGTCGCGACGCCGATCGCGGACCGTCCTTCGTTGAACGCCGGGATCAGGACAAGAACGGACTTTTCCGCGATCGCGGCGGGCGTCGACATGCCTCGGGCTCGATTTCACTGGCGCCGCCGATCGCGGCGACCGGCGCATGCTGCCATTGCCGATCCCGCTTCGCAAGCCGCCGTGCGACGCCTATAACGGCGCGGAGCGCGAGCGTTCGGACGGGCGGGGGAGCGGATGAACAGGCTTGGTCTGGAAACGTCGCCCTATTTGTTGCAGCACAAGGACAATCCGGTCCATTGGCGACCCTGGGGCCCGGACGCCTTGTCGGAGGCCAAGGCGACGGGCAAACCGATCTTGCTGTCGATCGGTTACGCCGCTTGTCATTGGTGCCATGTCATGGCGCATGAGAGCTTCGAGGACGAAGCGACGGCGGCCGTGATGAACGACCTCTTCGTCTGCATCAAAGTCGATCGCGAGGAGCGGCCCGACATCGACACCATCTATATGAACGCGATCCATCTTCTGGGCCAGCACGGCGGCTGGCCGCTCACCATGTTCCTGGACTCGGACGGGCACCCCTTTTGGGGCGGAACGTATTTTCCCAAAGTCGCGCGTTACGGCATGCCCGCCTTCGTCGACGTGCTCTACCGCGTTCGCGAGGTCTACGACGGCGACAAGGCGACGGTGCATCGCAACTCCGGCGAATTGATCCGCGGCCTGGGCGACATGACGCGCTCGCCGGAGAGCGTGACCATCGGCCCGGCGGTGCTCGACCAGATGGCGGCGAAACTCGTCGAGATGGTCGATCCCGATCACGGCGGGCTCAAAGGCGCGCCGAAGTTTCCGCAATGCGCGCTCTTTCTCTACCTCTGGCGCGCCTGGCTCAGGACCGGCGACGCGGCCCATCGCAACGCCGTGCTTCTCACGCTTGAGCGCATGAGCCAAGGCGGCATCTACGACCATCTCGGCGGCGGCTATGCGCGCTATTCGACCGACGCGGTCTGGCTCGCGCCGCATTTCGAAAAGATGCTCTACGACAATGCGCAAATCCTCGATCTGTTGGGTCTCGCCCATGGCGCGACCGGCGCCGCGCTCTTCGCCGCCAGGATCGAAGAAACCGTCGACTGGCTGCTACGCGAAATGATCGCGCCGGGCGGCGGCTTCGCCGCGACCCAGGATGCCGACAGCGAGGGCGAGGAGGGCAAGTTCTACGTCTGGTCGGAAGCCGAAATCGACGGCGTCCTCGACGAGGATGCGCTGCGGTTCAAGCAGGCCTACGGCGTCAGCGCCCAAGGCAACTGGGAAGGCCACAACATCCTCAATCGTAGCGCCGATCCGCGGCTGAGGGACGAACCTTACGAACGCGATCTCGCGACGCTCCGCCGACGCTTGTTCGAAGCGCGCGAGCGTCGCGTCAAGCCCGGCTGGGACGACAAAGTGCTCGCCGATTGGAACGGATTGATGATCGCGGCCCTGGTGCGGGCCGGCATGCGCTTCGGACGGAAGGAATGGCTCGATGCTGCGCGTCGCGCTTTCGATTTCGTCCGACGCGAAATGACGGTCGACGGCCGGCTGTGCCATGCTTGGCGCGAGAGCCGCCGGCAGAAGGCGGATATGCTCGACGACTATGCCGCGATGTCGCTCGGCGCGCTGGCTCTTTACGAAGCTCGCGGCGACGCCTCGACCCTCGAGGCGGCGAAAGACTGGGTTGCGGTCCTCGACCGGCATTTCTGGGACGAGCAGGGCGGCGGCTACTTTCTGACGGCCGACGATGCCGAGGCGCTGATCGCGCGCCCCCGGCACTGCCAGGACAACGCGACGCCTGCCGGCAACGGCATGATGGCGGAAGTCCTGGCGCGGCTCTGGCATGCGACCGGCGATGCGGCCTATCGCCTGAAAGCAGAAGCCTTGATCGCGGCGTTCTCGGGCGAACTCCGGCGGAATTTCCTCGGCCTGGCGACGCTTCTCGGGGGGCTCGAAATACTCGAAGCGGGAGTCCAGGTGGCGATCGTCGGTCGGCGCGGCGAGGCGGACGCGGATGCGTTGCTCGCCACGGCCTATCGCTCGCCCGAGGCGTCGTTGGTCGTCACCGTCGTCGCGCCCGGGACCGCGTTGCCGGACGGCCACCCGGCGCGAGGCAAGACGCAACTTGGCGGCCGGGCGACGGCCTATGTCTGTCGCGGCGCGGTGTGTTCGCGCCCGGTCGTCGCGGTCGAGGACTTGGCCGAGATCTTGTCGAAGAGGAGCGGGGGATGACGCTGGTCGGAAAAATCGCCTGGGTCACGGGTGCCGGTTCGGGGATCGGCGAAGCGGGCGCCGTGGCGGTCGCCCAAGCCGGCGCCCTGGTCGTGCTGTCCGGCCGGCGCGCGAGCGAACTCGAGCGCGTGGCGCGGCGGGTTGCGGCGGCCGGCGGACGAGCGGAGGTTGCGCCGCTCGACGTCGCCGACGGCGAAGCGGCGGCCAAAGTCGGCTCGGACATCCGCGCCCGCCACGGCCGTCTCGACATCCTGGTGAACTCGGCCGGCATTAATGTCGGCAAACGCCATTGGCGCGACGTGACGCTTGCAGACTGGAACGTCGTGGTCCGCGCCAATCTGGACGGCACGTTTCATTGCATCCTGGCGGCGCTGCCGGCCATGCGCGAGAGACGCGACGGGGTCATCGTCAACGTCGCGTCCTGGGCCGGCTGGCAGACCCTCAATTTCTCGGGCGCCGCCTACAACGCCTCGAAGCGCGCCGTCGTCGGCCTGACCGAGACGGTCAACATGGAGGAATCGAAGAACGGCGTGCGCGCGACGGCACTTTGCCCGGCCGAAGTCTCGACGCCGATCCTCGACAAACGCCCGGTGCCGCCCACGGCCGAGGATCGCGCCAAGATGCTTCAGCCGGAGGATCTCGGCGCGGCGATCCGCTTCGTCGCGGAACTGCCGCCGCGCGCATGCGTGAACGAACTCGTGATCTCGCCGACCTGGAACCGCATATATCTCGGCGGCGACGACCTCAGGCCGAGGTAGCGGATTTCCGCCTGGCCGGAGACGCGGGCAGATCCGCCGGCAGGGCCTCGCCGCTCGCGGTCAACCAACGATGCAGGTCCTCGAGCGAAAGGTGCCCCTCGCAGACGCGTAGCAGGGCTTCCGCGAGGTGCGGCGCTTCGACGATGCAGAGCCGCGCGACGTTGAGGATCCCCGAGGGCACCGAGGGATCGTAGCCTGGATGGCACAGCGTGACGCAGCGCGCCTGGGCGTGGCCCATGAGCTCCGAGGCTCTGAGGACGTCGGTGCAGGCATTGAGGCCCACCAAATCCTCCGACGTCTTGGATTTGACCTCCAGGACGATCGGCTGAAGGTTCCCGATCCTTAGGATGTAGTCCGCAAAACCGCGTTTGGGCGGCACGTCGGTCTTGTCGAAATCGATTCCGATCGCCTCCAGGACGCGCTCGAGCGTCGCCTCGAACGCCTTTTCGCGGTGCTCGTAGTAGTCGGAGACGAGGCCGGGCTCGGGACAGCGGGCGGCGCGTTTGCGGTGACGGCCCGCCAGGCGGTCGCGCTGCTTCTTCTTCCATTGGCGGACGACCTGCACGAACCAATTCTCTTTGGCCGACGGAGACGGCTGGGCGTTGGCAAAGGCCTTGAGCCGCTCGGGCTTCCGGTTCTGGTCCATGGCCTGGATCGGCGAGACGATCCCGTTCTTGTAGAGAGCCAGCATGTCGGCGCGGCTCAGGCGGTGATCGGGGGAATCGGATTCGATTTCGGCCATCCAAAGAACTTCGTTCGGCAGCCCCTCCTCGACGCGCCGCGCCGTTCGGCGCAAGAGGCGCGGCAAACGCGCCAGAAATTCGGCAAGCTTGAGCAGTTGCGGCTCGGCGTCGTCGGCGCGCGCGTCCTTGACCAGGGCGAAGACGAGGGCCGCCAGTCCGGCAATCACCTGCGCGAGATCGCGAAAGTGGCTCCGCAGCATGCCGAGCGTCAGAGCCTCGGCTTCCTTCTCGAGATCGCGAGACGGTTCGCCTTTGATCCATCGAATGGCCAGATTCGTCGATGCGACTCGCCCAGCGTTCGCCTCGGGCGTGTCGGCGAAATGCCGACTCAGATCCCGCCGAATCGGAAGCGCCAGCCTTGCACGATCGAGCATGTAGGGCGGGATGCGCGTCCCGCCGCTTGCGGGCAAGTCGAATTCCGGCGAACAGAGGCAGGCGTAAATGACCAGGGCATAGAACTCGTCGAGACGCTCGGCCTTGCCGTTTTGGTCGGGCAATAGACGTTCCAACTCGGCGCCATGTCGAAGGACATAGTCGAGCAGGTAGCGCGCCGTCCTGGGCCTCAGGCCGCTGGCCGCGACCGCGCGGCCGATATTCGTCGCCCGGAGCGTCATGGCCCCTCGACGAAGCCTTGCTCGCGAAGCTCGGCGATCGCGCGCCTCATTTGGTTCTTCCAGTGCTCGACCCCCGCGCGATTGATCTCGATCTCGCGGGTAGCGCTCAACGTCGCGTCGATGAAGCGCTGGGCGTCGTCCTCCGTCTTGCAGACATCGAAGGCGATCAGTTGCAGCGCCACGGCATCGAAATGGATCGGATCGAGGCGCGATTGGAGCGGCTCGATGACATCGAGTTCGAGATAGCGCCGAGCGACGCGGATGTCCTGGTTCTGGGCGACGAAGACGATCCGCCCCTCGCCGTCGGTCTCGCCGAGGCGCCCGGCCCGGCCGGCCATGTTGTGGAATTCGGCGCGCGAGATCGGAATGCGGCGTCTTTGGC
>Ga0233425_10008283_pt1 | contig 13933 bp, 14 predicted proteins | sample Watercolumn_Towu_2_FD_181712 | JGI IMG/M metagenome (GOLD analysis project Ga0233425, IMG submission 181712) | Freshwater microbial communities from Lake Towuti, South Sulawesi, Indonesia - Watercolumn_Towuti2014_140_MG | ecosystem: Environmental > Aquatic > Freshwater > Lake | place...
ACCCGCGGATGGACCCGTTGTAACCCGTCGCCAAGATCATCTTCTCCCGGACGATCACCGCGCCGACGTGCTTCCTGTCGCAGGTGGAGCGGGTCGCCACCTCGCGCGCGATCGCCATGAAGTACTTGTCCCAGCTCTTTCGCATCGTCTCGTTCTCCGGCCGACGGCCTATAGCCCGATCGGCCTGGGCGCGCGAGACTTGACCCGGCGCAGGGCTCGTGGCTTGTTTCGCGCGTGAATCGCTCGCCGCGCCGCGCCGCCCTCGGCCTGCTCGTGCTCTGTACGAGCGCTGGCGTGGCTTGGGCCACGCGCTCCGGCAGCGATCGCGCCAGCGCGGAGGCCGCCTTGGCAGCGCTTTCGGCGACGCCCGCCCACGCGCGTTTGGCGCACGAGCCCGCCACCGCGGCGCGACGCGCGCTGACGCGGGCGGAAGAAGCCCGAGCTGCGGGCGACACCGCGCATGCGCCCGAGCTCGAGGCCCTGGCACGCGAGCACGCGGAGACGGGCACGGACTTGGTCCGCGCCGCAGAGTCGGAGAAGAAGCTTCGCGACGTCCAGAAGCAGCTCTCCGACGTCGAGACCAAGCTCTCACGCGCTCGAGCGCTCTTGGAGGAGACGCTGGCCCGTCGCGGGCGCGCGCAGGCCAAGCTCGACGAGCTCGAGAAGGCGCGGGTCGCCACGCCGGCGCCCGCCGCGCCCAAAGCCCCGCCTGCCCAGCCGCCCAAGAAGCCGGGAAAGGCGGGCAAGCCGTGAGGCGCTTCGCTCCCCTCCTGGTCGCGTGCGCGCTCTGGTCCTGCGCTTCGGCGCCGCGCCCACGCATCTTCGCGGACGTCGACGCCGCGAGCGGCGGCGCGCAGGCCCGGGAGTCGAAGGAGCTCGCGCCGCAGGCCCACGCCGCGGCGGAGGCGCTCAAAGCGCGAGCGCAGGCGGCGCACGAGGGCGGCGACACGGCCTCGGCGCAAATCCTGAGCGAGCACGCCCTGGCAGCCTACGCACGCGCGTTCGTCTTGGCCCGACTCGCCCGCGCCGAGCGGGAGCTCGAGAAGTCGACCCGCGAGCTCGCGCAGCAGAAGTCGGCGCTCGCCGACGTGGACGAGAAGCTCGCGCGCGTCTCCGCCGAGGCCGACGACCTCGAGCTCCGCGTGCGCGTTGCGGAGGACGCCCTGCCCCTCGCGCCGAACGCTCCCGCCGGGCCCGAGCGCGAGAAGGCTCGGCTCGAGGCCGCTCGGGCGCTGGCATCCCAAGCACGGCTCTTGTGCGTCGCTTCACGCCTCCTCGACCCCAAGCGCGAGAGCGCGAAGATCGAGCTCGACAAGCTCGGCGAGCTCGACCGCGCGCTCGCAGCCAGCCCCAAAGCGACGCCCATCGACGCCGCGGTGGCTGCCCGCTCCGCCTGCCTGGCCGAGCTCACCGCCGCGCGCCGCCAGACCACCCAGGGCGCCCCTGCCGCGGGCGTCGCCGACGCGCTGCTCGCCGAGCTCGCGCGCGCCGGGTCGTTCAACCCGTTCCGGGACGACCGTGGCGTCGTGGTGACGTTGCGAGGGCTGTTCGACGCCAAGGGAGCGCTGACCACGGACGCGGCGCGCGCCCTCGAAGCCCTGGGCCGAGTGGCCAAGGCGCACCCCGGGTTTCCGGTGCTCGTGGTCGTCCACGGAAAGCGCGACGAAGCGCGGGAGAAGCGCGTGGCCGAGGCGCTCGGCGCTGCGGGCGCAACCCGCATCGAGGCGACTTCTGCCGGCAGCGCGCAGCCCGTCGTGGACCCCGGCCGGCCCGGGGCGACCGGGCGGAACGAACGCGTGGAGATCATTTTCGTTGCTCCGGCGTCCTGAGTCGTTCCTGCCTGGCTGAAAAGTTCGAGGCGACTAGACGAAGTGGGCTCAGGCCCTCAAACTTCGAAGAGGCTGAGCCGTCCAAGCTTCGAAGACGTGGCGCGCGACTCGAGATACGGAGAACAGATCGTGTGGACGGGCCGACCCGAGCGGCTCGAAACGCCGATGTTTCTCCGGGCGGCGGCGGTGGTGATGTTCGCCGCAGCGTTCATCTCGGTGTGTTTCGCCATCGTCATCGCGCGCTCCCTCGGCGCCTCGCCGACTCCGACGCTGCTGTTCGGGGCGTGGGCCGTGACGCTCGGCCTCGTGCTCCTGCACGGCCCTCGGGTGTGGCTGGCTCGCGTCAGCTACGAGGTCACCGAGCACCACGTGGTCTTCAAGCGCGGGCCGTTCCGCCGCAGCATCGAACGCAGCGCCGTCAGCTTCGCACGCATCCACTGGCTCGGCCCGGGTGTCGGTGACGTCGAGCTGGTCCGAGCGGTCCCCACGGGGGCGCTGCGCCGCCGGCTGATGTTGCGCCTGCACGGCCTGAAGGCGCCCGACCGCGTGGCCGCCATCGTCGCAGGGCACGAGGACGTCGTGCTCCCGGGTCGCGACGACCGGCTCTTGGCCCAGCGCCTCCAGCTCGGCGAGCGCGTGCTCTGGGCCGCGCACCCGCGACCGAGCTGGCGCGCCTACCTGCCACGCCACCGCGGCTGGACCAACGTCGCGCTCTCGGTCTTCCTCTTGGCCGTCGGGGTCCGCATGGTGACCACGAGCGTGCCCACGCTGAAGAAGCTCCTCGCCGCCGGCATCTCGAGCCAGACGCTCACCTTCGAGGCGCTGGTCACGGGCCTGGGCCTGGCCACGCTGACCGTGCTGGCGACCTCCTTCGTCCTTTTCTACCTGGCGGTCATCCGCCCCGGGCGGCTCGCGGGCACGACCCGCTACCTGGTGACGAATCGCCGCGTGCTGATCCAGCGCGGCAAAGAGGAGCTCCACCTCGACCGCAAGAAGATCGTCGACGTGATCGACGCCCCGGCGGGAGATGGCCTGCGCGACGTGTTCTTGGTGCTCGACGGCCCGCGCGCCCGCGCGCTCGCAGCCAACGGCGCGTTCCGCGAGGACGAGGCGATGCCGGGCCTGTGTCCGGTGCTCGAGCGCGTGGACGATCTCGAAGGCTTGAGCCGCGCGCTCAATGCGCCGGAAGAGCCCTTGCCGCGCGCCGCTTGAGCCCGGGCGCGAGCTTCTTCAGGCGACCGAGCACGGAGCTCTGGTGGCGCTTCGCGTTGCCCACCCAGCGCTGGCGCTCCGGCACGGCGACGTCCAGGTACTTCTGCCAGGCCTCACCGGCGTCGAGCAGGTGAGCGGCTGCCGCTTCGGGCTTGGTCGCGGCTCGGGCCAGCGCCATGGCCGCGAGCGCCTTGTAGTAGTGGATGTCGTAGGCAGGGACGAAGAACACACTCGGCAGGTCGAGCGCCGAGCCGACGCCGGGGAGCTGGATGGCGGTCGCGCTCGCCATGGCGTCGAGCGCCCGCGGCAGGTCACCGTTGCGCTCGAGGGCGACGCCGAGCCCGTAGTAGGCGAGCGCCGTCAGGTCGGGCCGGTCCGCGGCGCCGAGCGCCCGCTTGTAGTCCAGGATCGCGAGATCGAGCTCACCGAGCACCATGTTGGACTCTCCGCGGTTCGCCAGGATGTTGGCTCGGAAGCCGGGCTCCCACACGCGCTCGAGGGCCTCGCTGTACGCCGCGCGCTCGCGCTTCGGGTCCCCGAGGCGAGCCGAGGCGATGGCCACGTTGAACCACGCGCGCCCCGAGAGCGGTGAGCTGGGCTCGAGCTCCAAGGCGCGGTCCAAGAGCTTGCGCGCGTCCTCGTCGCGGCCCACGGCCGGATCCGACAGCAGATCACCGGCGACGAACAGCAGTCGCGCGTCGCGGCTCGCCGTTCCGCCCGCGAGCTCCACGATGGCGAGGGCGGCGCGCATGAACCGCCCGGGCAGCGTGGGGTCGAACCACGCCGTCTCGTCCCGCGCGATCATGCGCTCGACGGCCACCAGCGTCTCGTAGTCGCGGGTCGCGGCTGGGTCGCGCGCCTTGTCCCAGAGCGAAGGTTCGGCGCGCGCCGGCGCGCTGGCTGCGACGGCGACCAGCACCGCCGCCAAGCTCGCGCGAACCCTCACCGCGGCTTCCTCGGGCGCCGCCCAACCCCGAGGGCCCCCTCGGCCTTCTTCTTCGCGTGGGCGAGCCAGGGCGAGCGCGCGGAGTCGGGGCTCTCGACGAACACGCGCCAGAGCTTCCGAGCCAGCTCGGGGTGCGCGCGCTCCGCGAGCATGGCGGCGACGGCCGAGAGCTCGCCCTCGGGGAGCGCGACCACGCGCTCCCGGTCCCGCGCGCCGGCGAGCTTCGCCACTCCCAGGGCGCCGCGCGCTTCGGCTGCGACACCTCGCGCTTCTTCGCTCCGGCCCTGACGATCGAGGGTCAGCGCGGTCGCGCCCAGCACCACGTCGCTGAGCCCGGGAAGCCCGCGCAAGCGCCGCGCTTCGCCCAGGTAGCCGAGGGCCTCGTCGAGCGTGGCGGCCTCCTGCCGCAGCACCGTCATCGCGGCTTCGAGGTAGACGCGCTGGCGACGGCGCGGATCGGCCAGCAGGGCGGCGCGCGGCACGAGGGCTCGATAGGCCGCGACGGCCTCGGCGTGCTCGCCGCTCGCGAGGGCTGCGAGCGCGAAGTCGTGGAGCGCCGCGGGCTCGCCCAAGCTCGCCTTGTCGAGGGAGCGCGCGCGCAGGAACACGGGCCACGCCTCCTTCTCACGACCGCTCCCCACCAGCGCCCGCGCCTCGAGCACCAGCGGCGCGACGCTGCCCGGCGAGAGCTCGCGCGCACGCGCGGCGCTTGCCGCCGCCCGCGCCGGTGCGCGGAACAGCTCCGCGTAGCCGCGCGCGAGCGCGTCGCAATAGGCGCGCAGGCGCGGACGGCGCGCGCCGTCCCAGGCCGAGCGCGATTCACCCACGGGGCCCTCGGGGGCGCACTCCGTCGGGCGGGGGCTCGCCGCGCTCGCCGCCGAAAGGTCCGCGCCGACGTCCGGCGGCGGCGTCGCCTGCGCGAGCGCCCCAGGGGCCCACACCATCACGGCGAGCACGAGGCGGAGCTTCGGCACCACGCCCCGAGCGTACCTCAGCTCACCGCGAAGGGCTGCCGGAGCACGATGGTCTCTGCGCGGCGGGGCCCGACGCTGACCAGGAACAGCGGGACTCCGGCGCCCTGCTCCAGGAATCGAACGTAGGCGAGCGCGGCCTTGGGCAGGTCGTCCAGGCTCCGGGCCGCGGAAAGCGGCTCACTCCAGCCCTCGAGCTCCTGGTAGACGGGCTTGCAGAGCTCCGGACGGTCGAGCAGGTCGATGGGCAGGTCCTCGACCCTCCCGTCCGGCGTTTCGTAGGCGACGCACACGCGGATGCGCTCGAGCCCGGTCAGCACGTCGAGCTTGGTGACCGCGAGCGCGTCGAGCCCGTTGACCCGGCGGGCGTAGCGCAGCCCGGGCAGGTCCAGCCAGCCGGTGCGTCGCGGGCGCCCGGTGACCGACCCGAACTCGACCCCTACGTTGCGAAGGTGCTCGCCGGCAGCGTCGGAGAGCTCCGTCGGGAACGGCCCCGCGCCCACACGCGTGGTGTACGCCTTGGTGATCCCGACCACGCAGTCGATGCGGCTGGGCCCGATGCCCGATCCGATGGTGGCGCCGCCGGCCGTCGCTGAGCTCGAGGTCACGAAGGGGTAAGTGCCATTGTCCACGTCGAGCAGCGTACCCTGCGCGCCCTCGAACATGACGTTCTCACCTGCCGAGAGCGCGCCGTCCACCGCGCGGGACGCGTCGCCGAGCAGCGGCGTCACGCGCGCCGCGAGCGGGGCGAGCTCGTCCACCAAAGCGGCAGCGCTCGGACAGTCGCCACCGAGCGCGGCCAGCGTCGGCCGCCAGCCTTCGATGGCCACCTCCACCAGAGCGCGCAGGCGAGTGAGATCACGCAGGTCGCCGGCGCGAACGCCGGTGCGGCGCGCCTTGTCCTCGTAGGCCGGACCGATGCCCTTCTTCGTCGTACCGATGGCTCTTCCTTGCCCGAGCGCGGCCTCACGCAGCCCGTCGACAGCGAGGTGGTACGGCAGGATGACGTGCGCGCGGTCGCTCAAGAGCAACCGGTTCGTGAGGTTCTCGTGGCCGCGCTCGACGAGCTGATCGATCTCGCCGAGCAGCACCTTGGCGTCGATCACCATGCCCTGGCCCAAGATGCAGCGGGTGGCGGGGCGCAGGATTCCGCTGGGCAGGAGCCGCACCACCAACTTGTCGTCACCCACGACCAGGGTATGCCCCGCGTTGGGGCCACCCGCGTAGCGGACGACGACCTCCGCGGACTCGGTGTAGTAGTCGACGATCTTCCCTTTGCCTTCGTCGCCCCACTGCGCACCCACGATCACGACGGCGGTCATCTAGCTTCGTTCCTTCCGAATGGGATCCATCCCGGCGAGGGACGCGATGTGCGAGGCCAGCGCGAGCGGCTCGCGCGTCGATAGCTCCTCCGCGAATCCGTCGGCGACTCGGCGCAAGCGCGCGCCGTCGCTCCCGAGCTCGACCCAGTGCGAGTAGTGCCACGCGCGGGCGTGACCGGCCGCATCGGCGGGAGCGGTGGCGCAGGCGATCCCCTCGCTGCGCAGAGCAGCGAGCACGAGGGCGCTCCCCTCGCCACTCACCAGCACGCGAAACGCCGGAGGCGTCGCCTTCTCCCCGAGCGCCCAGCTCAGGTGATCGAGCGCCACCGCGAAGCCCGCGGCAGGTCGCGGAGCGCCGAACTGCTCGAGCAGGCGGTCGTAGCGGCCGCCCGAGCCGATGGCAGCGCCCGGACCCTCTGCGAAGATCTGGAAGGTCACGCCCGTGTAGTAGCCGAGGTCGCGGACCTCCCCGAGGTCCACGCTGATCTCCGGCGCGAGCCCGCTCTCCGTCGCGAAACGCCACACGCTCTCGAGCTCCGTGAGCCCGGCCTGCGCCGCGGTGCCCGCCAAGAGCGCGTGGGCCCGCGGCCAGACGTCGGCCCCGCCGTGGAGCTCGGCGAGCCCGACCAGCGCGCGCCCGAGCTCGGGCGCGAGGGCGGCCGCGCGAGCGCGTCGTTCGAGCTGGTGCGGGTCCTTCTGCGAGAGCGCCTCGACCAGCCCTGCTCGTTCCGCCTCGCCGACGGGCTCGAGCAGCGCTCCGGCGATGCGCGCGTGCCCGAGGTCGAGCACGAAGTGCTCGAGGCCCGCGTCGCGGAGCGCCCTGCACGCGACCTCCAAGATCTCGAAGTCGCCTTGCGGGGACGCGGCGCCCACGAGCTCGATGCCCGCTTGGGGGATCTGCCGGTGTCGGCGCGCCCGCTCGCGGCGGAGCCGCACCACCGAGCCCTCGTACGAGATCCGGGCCGGCCCCACCGCGGAGCCGAGCCGCGTGGCGACGAGCCGAGCGATCTGCGGAGTCATGTCGGGCCGGAGCGCCACCACCTCGCCGCTCTCGGGCTCGACGAACCGCAGCACCTCGCGGGGATCGAGGGCGCCCAGGCCCCGCTCGAGCACCGCGGCGTATTCGAACACGGGCACCGTGACTCGCTGGTAGCCGTGGAGCTCGAAGCTCCGGGCGAGCCTGCGCCCGAGCTGCGCCAGCGCGCGGCTCTCGTCGGGCAGGAGATCGCGCATCCCGGCCGGGAGCGGGTGCTCCAGGGGGCCGAGGCTGTCGTCTCCAGGTCGCATGGGCGCGTGCCCTCGCGAGGGCGCCCGAGTCTCACATGGCGGCGCACCCTTCGCCACCACTCTTCGGGACTGACGAGCGCAGGGTTTTTGGGCTACGAAACTGGGCATGAGCCACCACGGAGCCCCGGAGTCGCCCCCCATCGACGTGCGCGAGCGCGGCGCACCGCGCGACGGCGAGCCGCAGACCCTCGACCGTCGGCTCTTCATGCAGCTGCTCTGTTTCGAGTGCGGGCCGACGCTCGCACCGCCCGACGTGGTCGCGCGCCTGGGCGCGCGGCTCCAGGCGGCGCGCATGCCGTCGGTGATCTACGAGGACGTGAACCACCCCTTCGCGCTGGCGGTGCTCTCGTACTCCGAAGACCCCGCCGACTTCGTGACCAAGGTCCGCCCCGCCGCCAGCGACGAGAGCCTGGTGGGCCTCAAGCTGCGGCCGGCGCTGACCATGCTCGGGCGCACCTACTCGACGGGGTTCGAGAGCGACCTGCCCTTCTGGTTGATCGAACGCCCGCGGCAGACCGTGCAGAACGCCGCCTGGAATTGGGCCGTGTGGTACCCGCTGCGCAGGAAGGGTGCGTTCGAGCGCCTCGAGCCGAAGGAGCGAGGCGGCATCCTGCGCGAGCATGGCAGCATCGGGAAGGCCTACGGCGACGCCGACCTGGCCCACGACGTGCGGCTCGCGTGCCACGGCCTGGACGAGAACGACAACGAGTTCGTCATCGGCCTGGTCGGCAAGGAGCTGTACCCCCTCTCCCACGTCGTGCAGGCGATGCGCCGCACGCGTCAGACGTCGGAGTTCATGGAGCAGATGGGACCGTTCTTCGTGGGCCGAGCGGTCTGGCGTTACGCCGGGGGTTGAGCCTGCTCGTCGTCTTCGACCTGGACGGCACGCTGGTCGACTCGCGCCGGGACATCGTGTGCGCGACGAACTTCGCGCTGACACAGCTCGGTCGGGGCGCGCTGCCCGACGACGTCGTCACCGGCTTCATCGGCGACGGTGCGCGGACGCTGATGTCGCGAGCGACCGCGATCGAAGAGGCTGACCCGAGCCTCGAGCCCTACCTGTCGGCTTTCCTCGACTACTACTCGGATCACGCGCTGGTGCACTCGCGCCCGCTGCCCGGCGCGCTCGCCGTGCTCGCGACGCTGGGGGAAGGGCTCCCCATCGCGCTCTGCACCAACAAGCCGCGGCGAACGACGCTGCGCGTCCTCGCCGGGCTGGGCATGCGCGCCTGCTTCACCGCTATCGAGGCCGGCGGTGACCGCCCGCAGAAGAAGCCGCACCCGGCGCCGCTGCTGGCGCTCGCGGAACGCCTCGGCTTCAGCCCGGGCCGCGTGGTGATGGTGGGCGACGGCCCGCAGGACGTCGCGTGCGCGCGCGCCGCGGGGGCGCGCAGCGTGGGCGTCCTGGGCAACATCGCCACGCCCACGGCGCTGCGTGCGGCCGAGCCCGACGCGCTGCTCGCGAACCTGGGCGAGCTGCCCGCTCTGCTCCACCGCTGGCGTGCTCAGGCCACGAGCAAGTGGTAGGCCGCGCTCAGCTCGGCGAAGCGCTTCAAGAGCGAGGCCCGCTCCTCGGCGCTGGCGTTGGGGTACCGATCCGGGTGCACCGCGGCCGCCAGGGAGCGAAAGGCGCGCTGGACTGCGTCGCGGCTGGCGCTGCCGCCCAAGCCGAGAACGGTCAGCGCCTGGCTGCGAGCGCGGTCCTTCCCGCCCTGACGAAGCGCCGCTCGGCTCTCCCGAGCGCTGGTGTCCCGCTTGCGAGGCCGTCCGTGCAAGAACTCCCGCGGCGAGAGCGGAATGGCGCGCCCGGGCTCCGGTCGTGCGACTCGGAAGCGCAGCTCGGCGTCACCCAGCGTGAACAGCGCGTCGAGGCGTTGACGGAGTTGCCGGCGGAGCGCCGCGCTGAGCGCGCTCGGTCCGAGCTCGGACTCCTCGAGCAGGATTTCGCCGGCCCGGCGCCCGGGCGCGCGGGTCAGCTCGCGCGTGAGGCGCCGCAACGCTTCGTCACCCACGAAACCCTGCTGGCGCAGGATCTCGCCGATACGCGGCACGTCGAGGGCGCTCTCGACGCGCGACACCAGGCCAGCGTCGAGGTGGACGCGGTGTGACCTGCCCCGGGTCGGCCCGTCGCTTTCGATGAGCTCGAGCACGCCGCTCGCGCGCGCGCGGTGCAAGACGCCGAGCAAGTCACCGAGGGTGGTCGCAGACAGGCGCCCCGGGAGCCGCATGTCTGCCGACTACCGCGCGCGCTCGACATCGGCCAAGATCTCGGGCGGCGGCTCGGCGAGGGCGCTCTCGGCGGTCCTGCCGATGGGGCCCGTGGGGTCGATGGCCGCAGCGCGACCGAGCGCCGCCCGCGCGTCGGTCTCGCGACCGGACTCGAGCCAGTGCCGGCCCAGGGCAAGCCGCGCATTGCCCTCGATGCGGGCGCGCGCGGCGGCGTGCAGCCGACCTGGTGCGCTGAGCACTACGGCGAGCGCCGCCTCCAGGTCGCGCGCGGCGTGGGCGCCGCGACCCAAGGCCTTGGGCAGCGCCATTCCGACCAGGCCGCGCTCGAGGAATGCGAGGGCCGAAGCCAGCGGATCGGCATCGCGGCCGGGCTCGGCGTCGAACAGCCGGCGCAGCGCCGGTACGGCACCAGCCAGCACACCCTCGCCGGACTGAGCGTTCGCGAGGGCCTCGCCGAGCGCGTGCTCTGACGCCAGCACTTCGCCCAAGGGAAAAGTGCCGGCACGCGCCAGAATGGCGTCGAGGCGCGCGGCGTCCGCGCCGGGGCGCGCGGCGGCGGCCAAGAGCTCGGCGCGGGGCCGAAGCAGAGCGGCGACGGCCGGCGGCAGCCGAGCGAGCTCGCGCGTCGGCCCCACCGCGGCCAGGTGCCAGGCCAGGTCGTTGGCCTGCGCGGCATCGCCCGCACGCGCGCCGGCAGCAAGCGCCTCGCGCCGCTCGTCCGCCCCGAGCCGCCCCAAGAGCTCCGCGCTCAGCGGGAGCGGGCTCGCGTGCTCGACCCGGCTGTGCGCGCCTCGCACCGCGGAGATCAGCGCTTCGACGATGCGGCGGAGATTCAGGTCGCGATAGGCGGCGATGAAGCGGGCGACGGCCGAGCGGCCTGCTCTGAGCGCCGCGACCGCCTCGGCCATGTTCCCCCGGCGGATGACCACGTCGAAGAACACGGCGGCCTCGGCCTGCACCAGCTCTTCGACGGCCGGCGCGCTCACGCGCAGGTCGTCCAGCGTGAGGTCGCGCGCCACGCCCTCCAGCGAGACGACCTCGGCGACGGTCGCGAGCACCCGCGCGACGCTAGGGTCCTCGGCGCTCTCGCCGGCGAGCACGAGCCCCAGCTCCCGGGCCACGCGTCCGACCTCGTCGTCGGCGGCCACCGCAGGCATCGGTGCGGCGCCGAGGTGCGGGTCGATGCGGAGCACGTCCGCCAGCGTGTCGAGATCGGGGCTCGGGGGGTGTTCGAGCCCTGCTCGAAGAACGCTGCGGATGACCGCGACTGGCAAGTACTTTTCCTCGCGCAGACGCCTGACGAGGCGGAGCCGCTCGAGGTGCGTGTCGTCGTACCAAGCCTGGGTCTTCCCCTGTCGGGCGGGCGCTGGCAAGAGCCCCTCCCGGAGGTAGAAGTGAATGGTCTCACGCGGGATGCCCGAGAGCTCCTCGAGCTCGCCCATGCGCATGCGTCGGCGTGCCATCAGCGCTTGGGCGCTTCTGTCGCGCCCACCTCGACCCGCGCGGACGTCAGGCGGGACGCCGGAGAGCAGAGCTCGCGGCCGCCGGAGGCCGGAGTGCAGGATACCCAGCGCGCGCGCACCTGGAGCTCTCCGTCGACCGTAGCGGTCGCGGCGAGCACCAGGGGGAGGCGCAGGCGTCTGGGCGTACCGCCCGTGGCGCTGCCCGGGCCGACGCGGGAGCGCAGCGAGCGAGCGAGCTCGGGCGTCTTCACCACCAGCGCATCCGCCCAGGCCAGCCGACCTCGCGCGACCTCGACCTCGAGCTCGCAGAGCACCCGCCCGGGAGCTGCCTCTCGGCGACAAGAGAGCCGGGCCTCGTCACTGCTGGCCTCCGCCTCGACGACCGTCGTCGAGAGCGAGGCGACGAGGGCAGCGGCGCTGGCGATGAGCTTCATCGAGCTCGGCAATGATGCCGCGAAAGCGCGCGCGAGTCCCAACGAAATCGCGCGCTGTACTCAGCTGGCGCTCGGCGGCCCGTAGAAGTCCACCAGCCGGATCGGCTCGCGCGAGACCTGTGCCTTGACGCGGGCTCGCTCTCCTTGTGGGTCGCCACCGATCTGGAACACGGTGGGGGGGTCGACCTCGATGCTCACGGCGTCCACCAGGTAGTCGAAGACGATGTTCGGGTCGTGGAAATCACCGCGCCAGATCGCGGGGAAGTTCCGCACGAAGCCCAGCGAGCTGATGGTCGAGACGCGGAGCTGCATGCGGTCGGGGCGCTCGTCCGCGAAGGGGAACATGCGGAAACCAAAGCCGTAGTATGGGATGGTCGCGAGGCCGACGATGCGCCCGGGGCCTTCGTAGATGGTCTCGCCCCGCGGGATGGGCTGCCCCATGAGACCGCCGCGCTCGCCGATGCGGTAGGCCTCGGCGCCCTCGTTCTTGATGCGGAAATGGGGCACGGGACGCACGACGAACGTCGGCAGGGAGCGGGTCACTGACGCGAGGACGTAGCTGAGGCCCCCCGGCGCGTAGCGCTTGAGCGGCGTCTTCGCGAGCATGGTCTTCACCGCGGCGTAGTCGGTGAGCACCACCGCATCGACGCCGAACCCGGCAAACGGCGCAAGAAACCCCTCGACCTCCACCAGGCGCAGCGGTCGGCTGCCGGCGTCCTCACGTAGGCGCTGGATGTCCGCCGACAGCCCTCGCCCCTTGGTGCGGCTCGCGCCCGCGACCCAGGCCAGGGCATTGCCGGTACCGAGCTTCAGCAGGCCGAAGCGCGGCACAGGCCGGCCCTGCGCCTTCGCTTCGCGAACCACTTCCGTGACCATCACCGTGAAGGTGCCGTCCCCGCCCCCGGTGAGCACGGTGCCGTAGCCGCGGCTCACCAGCGTCCGCGCGATGTCCGCGGCGTCCTCGAGCTTGCGCGACACGAAGAGGTCGCCACCAAGGAGGATCTGGTCCAGGGTGGAGATCACGTCCGCGGTCACGCTCTTGGCGTTGCCATTGACCACGACCGCGATGCGCTCGCTCGGAGGCGGCACGCTGGGCGCGGGGCCCGGGGCTCGGCTCTCGGTCACCGGGGCCGAATACCACGCCGCCCGAGGGATGCCGACCGGCCACTGAGCCCACGAAACTACTTAGGGAATTTGGCGCAGCCCGCCGCGTTGGATTACGCTGTCGTCGCGCAAGGGGCCCGGGCTGTCCGTCATGGGGAAGAAAGACCAAACCAAGGCGAAATCGGCAAGGAAGCCCGAGAAGGGCTCGGCGAAGAAGGGCGCGCAAGGAGCGGCGGCGAGCGCGGCCGATGCCAAGCGCAGCGGGCTCCGCGGCGCAGCCCCCTGGGCGGCGCGCCACGCGGCCAAGCACGCGGCCGAGGCGCGGGCTCGTAATGCCTCCCCGCCCCCGCCCGGCAGCGCCCGCGCGACCCTGCGCGTGCCGGAGAAGGCAGAGATGATCAAGGCCAAGGTGGCCGAGCTCCACAACGCCATGGTGAAGATCCGGGCGCTGCGCAAGCACGCGACCGACAAGTTCTTCGAGCTCGGCCAGGTCCTGGGCATGATCAAGGATGGGCGCCTCTACGAGGCGAAGGGCTTCAACACCTTCGAGGCCTTCGTGGAGCGCGAGGTGGACCTGAGCAAGACCGCGACCCTGCGGCTCGAGCGCGTCCCGCGCGTGTTCCAGGAGGGCGCGGCCCGCGAGCTGGGCCTCGAGGCCGTGCTCGCCGCCATGGAAGCCATCGACGGAGTCCTCACGGGGCAGCGCCAGCCGGCGGCGCGAGTCCAGCAGCAGAGCCCCTTGCCGCTCAAGCCCCCGACTGGCCGCAAGTGAGCCCCGCGGAAATGCGCGAAGCTCCCGCGCGGACGTGGTAGCTCGGCCCGGCCGATGCGATTCGTCGACGAGTGCCTGCTGCGAGTGGAAGCCGGGGATGGCGGCCGCGGTGCCGTGGCGTTCCGTCGCGAGAAGTTCGTGCCCTTCGGCGGGCCCGCCGGGGGTGATGGTGGGCGCGGCGGCGATGTGGTGCTGGTCGCGGACTCCGGGCTCGGCACGCTCTACGACCTGATCCACCTGCGCGTGCTCCGGGCCGAGAAGGGAGAGGAGGGCGGCGGCAAGGACATGTTCGGGAGATCCGGCAGCGACGCGGAGCTCAGGGTACCGTTCGGCACGGTCGTCTTCGACGTCGACTCCGGCGAGC
>Ga0233425_10008285_pt1 | contig 13931 bp, 13 predicted proteins | sample Watercolumn_Towu_2_FD_181712 | JGI IMG/M metagenome (GOLD analysis project Ga0233425, IMG submission 181712) | Freshwater microbial communities from Lake Towuti, South Sulawesi, Indonesia - Watercolumn_Towuti2014_140_MG | ecosystem: Environmental > Aquatic > Freshwater > Lake | place...
TCGTTATCGACTTCGGGGCCGAATACGGCATCTGGATCTACAATAATAACTCAAACTGGACCCAGCTGCACACCGTAAGCCCGGCTGCTCAGGCTGAGCCTGTCATACCGCAATCGATATACCTGCCCCGCGGCGACGAAGAGTTGATTACCAGAATGAGCCTTGAGTCAACGCTTACGCAGGATAACGCGGGAACTAATTACACTCAAGTGAGCACGCTTGCAAATCCGCCTAAGAGCGATAGCTTATTGCCGAATCTATAGTCTCATCAGAGTATAAATATTAATTCGTAATGCAAGGGTCAGGCCGGTAATCCGGCTTGACCCTTGCTCATTTATCCGGCCGCGTCTTGACAAATACGCAATTATAAACTATACTTTATTTATGCAAGGTAAAAATAAACACCTAATCAGGTACCTGGATTCACGGATATCCGATATCATCAAGAAGAGATATTCGTGCCTCATATTGGGCCCGCGGCAAGCCGGAAAGACCACCCTCGTCAGCAATCTTCTCGAAGGCAGGAAGGACGTCGTCTCCTATCTTTTACAGGACCCTTCGGTAAAGATAGAGCTGGAAAGATCTCCTTCCAGGATAATAAACCAGGTCCGCGCGCTCAAAGATAATCCATGTGTCTTTATCGACGAGGCGCAGAAAGTGCCGGCCTTATTCGACGCCATACAGCTCCTCATCGACAATAAGGACGCGCATTTTATCCTTACCGGCTCATCCGCCAGAAAGCTGAAGAGGCACGGGGCGAATCTTCTGCCGGGAAGAATAAAGCGTTATCATCTGAGCCCTTTGCTATGGGGGGAATTGGGGCTGCTCAAGGAACCTTCTATCAGGGAGATCGCCGTCAAGAACATCAACCGGGACGTGCCCTATTCCTTCGATGACACGCTTATTTACGGATCACTGCCCGGGATTGTGACTCTGCCGCGGAAAGAAAGGCCGGATTTTCTGAGGGCCTATTCGGAGATATACCTCGAGGAGGAGATAAGGGCGGAAGCCCTGAGCAGAAAGATAGGCGCTTTTTCAAGATTTCTCGAGCTTGCCGCCGCGGAGTCGGGCACAAGCCCCAACCTGTTTAAGCTGTCAAATGAATCGGGGGTGAGCCAGCCGTCGGTCAAGGAGTTTTACAATATACTCGAAGATACGCTGGTCGTCGAACGGGTGGAGCCATACCTCAAGAATGCCCGTAAACGCATACTGTCCTCGCCGCGGTATTATTTCTTTGACCTGGGCGTGAGAAATACTCTGGCGCGCTTGCCGCTTACGCCCTATCTGGCAAACGCTCAGAAGGGCGTGCTTTTTGAGCATGCGGTCATGCTCGAGATAATAAGGAGAGTAGAAGCTATAAATAAAGGCTACAAAATATGTTACTGGCGGACATCGGCCGGCGCGGAAGTCGATTGTATTATCGATATGGGCAGCCGCGTCATCCCTATAGAGATAAAAAGCTCTTCCTATGTTACTCAGTCGGAGATAAAAGGATTGAAGAGTTTTATGGGTGATTACCGGAGGGTGGCGAAGCAAGGTTACGTTATCACTATGGGCGGCAGGAAAGAAGCCCTCGCGGACAATATCCTCGCCGTACCGTGGTTTGATCTTTAGGCATATTGATAAAAACACTAAGAAAGCGGTGAGCAGACATGAAAAAAGCGATGATAACCGGTATAACCGGCCAGGATGGTTCTTATTTGACCGAATTTTTATTGCATAAAGGCTATGAGGTGCACGGTATTATCCGGAGAGCGAGCACATTTAATACGATCCGAATAGACCATTTATATAAAGATCCTCATGACCCTGCCGCGCGTCTCTTTCTGCATTATGGCGATCTGGGGGACTCAGAAGAACTCACCAACCTGGTCTATAACATAAAACCGGATGAGATATATCATCTCGGCGCCCAAAGCCATGTAAGGGTCAGCTTTGATGTGGCTGAATATACGGGTAATTGCACTGCGCTTGGGACGACGCGTCTTTTGGAGGCCATAAGGCGCAGCGGTCACAAGGCGCGTTTCTACCAGGCGTCATCAAGCGAGATGTTCGGTAGCGCCCAATCCCCGCAGAATGAAGATACGCCGTTCTGTCCGCGCAGCCCATACGCTGCAGCCAAGGTCTACGCGTATTGGATGACGCGCAACTACCGGGAAGGCTACGGTATATTCGCTACAAACGGCATATTGTTCAATCACGAGTCGCCCCGTCGGGGCGAGACGTTCGTGACTCGGAAGATAACGCGCGCCGTAGCCGCCATAGCCGCCAATAAGCAGAAGGAGTTGTATCTGGGTAATCTCGACGCGAAGAGAGACTGGGGGTTCGCCCCTGAATACGTGGAGACGATGTGGAAGATGTTACAACAGGGCAAGGCCGACGATTATGTTGTGGGCACAGGCAATACCCATTCCGTAAAGGAATTCGCCGAGGAGGCCTTTAAGTACGCCGGTATGGACTGGAAAAAATACGTTAAGAAGGACGAACGCTATTACAGACCGACAGAGGTGGATGAGCTGAGGGCCGATTATTCGAAGGCGAAGAGAGACATAGGCTGGTCGCCGCACGTGACATTTACGGATATCGTAAAGATCATGGTTGATTCGGACATGGAAGCCGCGGGGTTGAAGCCGGTCGGAGAAGGGATGAGGTGCCTTCAAGAAAAATTCGGGCACGACAGGTGGTTTAAATGAGCTTCTGGACTGGTAAGAGAGTCCTTGTAACCGGAGGAGCCGGGTTTTTAGGCTCGCACCTTGTGAAAAAACTTAAAAAATCCGGCTGCGCGGATATATTTGTGCCATTGGTCGAGAAATACAACCTTGTGGATATAGAGGCCGTCAGACGCCTTTACCGGGATTCGAGGCCGGATATCGTAATACACCTTGCGGCGGTTGTCGGTGGAATAAACGCGAACAGCAAAAATCCGGGAAAATTCTTTTATGACAATCTGATGATGGGCGTTCAGATGATGGAGGAGGGGAGACTAAACAATATTCAAAAATTCGTGGCGATAGGCACTATATGCGCCTATCCTAAATTTACTCCAGTACCTTTCAAAGAGGACGATTTGTGGAACGGTTATCCGGAAGAGACCAATGCGCCTTACGGCTTTGCGAAGAAGATGCTTCTGGTGCAGGCCCAGGCTTACAGGCAGCAATACGGTTTTAACGTCATATATCTCTTGCCGGTAAACCTCTACGGCCCGGGTGACAATTTCGATCCTGAGACATCTCACGCCATTCCTGCAATAATAAAAAAATGTATCGATGCCATCAGGAACAACAAAACGGAGATAACGGTGTGGGGAACCGGTAAGGCGACCAGGGAATTTCTTTATGTCGAAGACGCGGCAGAGGGAATCCTGCTGGCAGCCGAAAAATATAACAAGTCCGATCCTGTCAACCTGGGGGCCGGATTTGAGATATCTATAAAGGATTTAGTATTCCTTATCGCAAAGTTGACCGGTTTTAAAGGAAAGATCCTGTGGAACAAGTCCAGGCTGGAGGGCCAGCCTCGGCGCAGGCTCGATACCTCAAGAGCGCTGAAGGAGTTCGGTTTTAAGGCTGGGACGCCTTTTGAGGATGGTCTCAAGAAGACGATAGAGTGGTATGGGGATCTACTATGAAAACAATCAGATTCTTCTTAGGTAAAATGTTGTATTTTTTTGTGTTTTCCATGGTTGTTTTAAAGCGGATCTGCTTATTTCCATTCAAAAAGCATACCAATTCCATGCGAATTATTATACGACAGGCTATCTGGAAAACGAAGCTTGGCTATCTGGGAAAAAATACTAATATCTACCCTTATGTTCTGATACATGATCCGGAAGCTGTGCGTATAGGTAGCAACGTAGATATAGCGGAATTTGTCCATATATGGGGAGGCGGCGGGGTGGAGATAGGAGATTTTAGCATCATTGCTTCGCATGTTGTTATTACCTCACTAACCCACGATGCCAATAGTCCTATATATCGTGATACCATTATAAAAAAGTCAGTTAAAATTGGCAAAGGAGTTTGGATTGGCGCGGGCGCTATAATTTTGCCGGGAATTAGTATCGGTGATAAGGCAGTTATTGGAGCGGGAAGCGTAGTAACACATAATGTGGATACGAATACGATTGTAGTTGGCGTTCCGGCCCGCACTCTCCGCCAAATTAAGACAGGATAAATTTGAATACAAAATGTCCTGCATGCGATTCAGTGAATATTGTTTATCTGGGTAAAATTCCTTCTTCCGATATGTTTGCCGGTAGGAAAATGCAAATTGCTTTACCTGTAGCCGAATTAGCCAAATGTAATAACTGCAATTTTTATTTCCGGTCGCCCCGGCCAAATAAAAAAGAGTTGGATAAGCTTTATGAGTTTGGGAACATAAATAATTGGCAATATAATTTAAGTGACAGAAAAGACTGGCTCATAGCCATTAAGTGGGCAGAAAAACAGAAACGATTAGGTAGTATATTGGATGTGGGTTGTTTTGATGGCGGATTTCTGAGGAATTTAAAAGGAAGGGCAGATTTATATGGTATTGAGATTAATCCCGCAGCCTCTATAAAGGCCGAATTAAACGGGATAACAATAATAGGGAAACAGATTTCTGACATCGATTCCGTATCATTAAAATTCGATGCTATCACCGCATTTGATATGATCGAACATGTTTTTAGTCCGTTTGAATTCATCTCATCTTTAGTTCGTGTCATGAAAGATGACGGCATTCTTATCGTGTCTTCGGGGAACAGTAGTGCTTTGACATGGAAATTGATGGGTAGTCGATACTGGTATTGTGTTATCCCGGAGCACATATCTTTTATAAATGTTAAATGGTGTCAGTTTGTTGCTGAAAAATTAAACCTTAATATCGTATATTCTAAAACTTTTTCCCATGCCGGAGTTAATAGATTTAGCAAGATGCCCGTAGATATTTTAAAAAATATAATCTATTTCATTTCCCCGCGGTTTTTTACAATCTTAAGAAAAACCGCCGCTTCTCTTCTTAGGAAAAAGTTAATAGATGATCCATATAATTGTCCGCCCTATTGGTTTACAAGTAAGGATCATATTTTTATAGTCTTCAGGAAAAAGATATGCAAAAACGCCAAGCTCTTATAAACGCTATTTTTACTATCGTTCAGATAATGGTGGCAAGCATAATTTTATTTTTTCTGTACAAATTCTTGCTGATTAATATTGGTGTTGAGCAGTTGGGAATATGGTCTTTGATTCTGGCGGCCACGGCAATCAGCCAAGTTGCAAATCTTGGTCTTTCGGGCAGCATAACAAAATTTGTCGCCAAATATATTACGCGAGGCGAAGGCACTAATACTCTTCTTGTAATCCAAACAGCCATTGTTTTTATCGGTTTTGTAACCGGCACTATATTGCTAGGGTGTTATCCAATATTTAAATGGTTGCTCGGATTAATTATCCATGGACAATCCCTTTTAGAAGCTGTTTCGGTTTTACCATTTGCTATTTTCGCATTATGGCTTTCTATGATTACGGCTATCTTACATGCCGGACTAGACGGATTCCAGCGCATAGACATAAGAAATTTTATTTTGATAGGGGATTCGACACTGCAACTCTTATTGTGTTATGCGTTTGTTCCTAAAAATGGGCTGATGGGCCTTGCTTATGCAAGAGTTATCGGAAGTATAGCAACATTGGTGATCAGCTGGATTTTGTTAAAAAAATTATTACCATCGTTAAATATATTACGATATAGGTGGAACAAAGACATATTTAAAGAGATCCTTGGTTACAGCATGAATTTCCAGGCCATATCAATAGCAGCCATGTTTTGTGAGCCGGTTACCAAGGGCCTTCTTGGCAAGTTCGGCAGCCTGGCCCTTGTGGGTTATTACGAAATGGCTAACAAATTAGTCCAGCAATTTCGCTCGGTAATAGTTTCCACCAATCAAATCGTAGTTCCAATAATAGCTGATTTACAAGAAAGATTACCCGAAAAGATAAGAATGGTATATCTAACCTCATATAGGCTGCTTTTTTATATAGCGTTCCCTTTATATTTTACTCTCATCGTATTTATACCTTTGATATGCAGATTATGGATAGGACACTATGAGGGCATCTTTGTATTATTTGCCATTTTGCTATCAATAGGTCAGCTTTTGAATACTCTGGCGGGGCCTGCCTATTTCTCCAATCTTGGCATCGGCAATCTAAGATGGAATTTAGCGGGCCATATATTAATGGCTTTATTAAATGCCATTTTGGGATTTTTGTTAGGTTTTATGTTCGATGGCATAGGAGTGGTTGTTGCATGGATAGTTTCTCTGGCGCTAGGCAGTAGTATCATATATATCTCGTACCACGTAATATATGAGATCCCGTTAATAGAGCTCTTCCCGAAACAGAGCATCAAGGTTGCCTGTATATGTGTTGCAGGCGCAATATTTTCCTTGATAGTTCAAGCGACCTTAAACGACATATCGGCTGATATTATAGGTGCGGTTTTATTTTTATTAATCATTTCCGTTCCTGCCTGGATTCATCCAATGAGAAAGCAGGCGGTCGGGTGGGTAAAGAATTATTTGTTAAAAAACCCGGCATTTTTATAAAAAGGCAATAAGCTATGGATATGAATGCATCTAAAATCGAAGGTGGTTTTCGATCAAAGGGGGTAGAGAATAAAAAAAGTGATTTAACCGGACCCATCGTAAGTATCATAACGGTCGTATTAAACGGCGGCGCGATGCTGGAAAAGACCATACAGAGCGTTATCGGCCAGACATATTCCGGCATCGAATATATAATAATAGACGGCGGCTCGGCTGACAATACGATCGATATAATAAAAAAATATCAGAGCAGGATAGCGTTCTGGGTGAGCGAAAAAGACAAGGGTATTTACGATGCGATGAACAAAGGTATAAATTTTGCCAAAGGCGATATTGTTTATTTTCTAAACTGCGGAGATATGATTTATAGTAAAAATGTTCTAGAAAAGGTTATTGACGTATTTAAAAGAGATGAAGGCATTGGAATTGTATATGGTAAGTCCGAACATTTTTTAACAAGAGCCGGAATTAAATTTATTCAAGGTAAACAGTTAAGCTATTCAGAGTTATGGAAAGGCATGAGCGTTTGCCATCAGTCCATGCTATACAAGAAAGTGCTCTTCGATATCTTAGGTAGATATGATACAAAATTAAAGCTTGATGCAGATCATGAATTTTTACTTCGATTTATTAAAGAAAGACCACGTCATCTATATAAAGATACGTTTATCGACCTCATTATTTCAAAATATGATATTTCTGGGTCTAGTGGGAAAGAATTATTTACTAGTTTAATCGAGATGGAAAAAGTGAGCGATGCATATTTTGGAAAATCTTTTTTTAGAAAACTGCATTTTAGAATACAATTCATCAGATATTGTTTAAGATATTTATTGATTAAATCAGGCTTATGGCATATCTATTGTTCTATCAAGTTCAATTATATTAAAAACGTGTTGCAATGGCTGTATTCTAAAGACACACACTAAAGGTGTGCGTACATGCGAAAAATATGAATATATCCATAATCATACCTGTTAAGAACGAAGAAAATTGTATTGGTGACTTGCTGGATTCCTTATCCGAGCAGTCTGTAAAACCCGACGAAATCATAATGGTGGATGGAGGGTCAGTCGACAATACTGTTAGAATTATAAATCACTATAAAGCGAATGGCATGCCGATACATCTTATACAACTATCCGAAGCCCTGCCCGGCAAAGGAAGGAACATTGGCATAGAAGCGGCGCGCAACGATATAATAGCTATGACTGATGGCGGAATGATTGTGGACAGAAGATGGCTTGAATGCCTTGTGGCTCCGTTTGAGCGTGACTCAGCCATTGAGGTCGTTTATGGCGTATGTGATTGCTATGCAAAGACGCTTTTTGAAAAATGCTTCGTAATAGTATATGTGGCAGCCAATAAAAAATCTACTAGCCCGCATACTTATTTTCCAACGCTCCAATCTTTTGCGTTAAAAAAATATATATGGGAGAAAGCCGGTCGAATGCCCGAGCACCTAAGAGCTACTGAAGATTTAATTTTTTTGAACGCAATCGAAAAGCTACGTGTAAAATCAAATATAGCTTACGATGCCATTGCTCATTGGCGCCCACGGTCATCCTTGAGAGAGACTTTTATACTTGCAAAAAAATATGCCGAGTGCGATGCCTTGTCCTCATTTCATATTCTCAGGCACATAAGGAAATGGTTTATATATTTATCAGGATTATGTTTTTTCTGCATGGGATTTATTTATCCTGGTTGGTTTGCGGTTTTGCTACTGGGATTTACAGCAAATACGCTGCTTGTATGCAGTAAAAATTGGGATAACTTTATAAATCTTTTACGTTCAAGCCCCATAAGAGTTTTTATTACCATCTCGCTTGTAATAACGGCTCTTGATATAGGCGGAATGATTGGTTTCGCTAGAGGAGTTTTTAAAAAATTCACGATATTTTTTACCGCTCTGGAAGATAAGGCATGAAACTACTTATAAACCTGCAAAGGTGACGTAAAATGCCAATCGACATAATAAAGCTTCGGAAATGGTTTATTTTTTTGTGCGTAGTGTTTATGGTAATCGGCGCATGGGTGGGCTTAGTGTTGCAGCCTATATTTACGCTAGCATCATTGATTACATTCGTGATTTTAACCAGCTTTTTTGTTATGCCGCAGGCTATCATTCCTCTGTTATTGGTCGTCCGAAGCAGCTTGGATATTTTTTCTAAGGTTGGATTTAAAGTCGGGCCAATGCTGCTCAATATTCCTTCTTTAACCAGTCTGCTTATACTCTGCTTTGGAGGCGCTTATATTATTCTTAATATCTGCATAAAAAAATATATGGCTATTGATAGGGTTGGCAAGGCTTTCTTTCTTTGGATAAGCACATTATTATTTTGGGTTTTTATCGCGTATAATAATTTTCATATCGATGGGTTAGCCGGCCTGCGGGAGTGGATACGACTCGCATCATTATTTACGATATACGCATTATCTTATCAACTCGCGCAGATCATGGATTATAGAAATATAATACGCTATATATTTTTTGCGTTGCCAGTGCCGCTTTTACTAGGCCTGTATCAGGTAATAACCTCCACTGGTATAAAAGTTGACGGGATAAATCGTGTAAGCGGAACACTCGCCCATCCGAACAGTTTTGCGCTATTTTTAGTTCTATTTATAGGGCTTACGTTATGGAAAGTTATTTCAAAAAAAAACAAAGCTTTATGGTTATTGTTGCTGATGACTGAAATGTTCGTTTTGATAAACACGTTTAGTATCGGCGGAATAGCCATGTTTATCATCATGTGCACGGTCCTAATATTTAGAACGATGAAAAAAAAATACCGTATAATTGGCGCTGTGTTTGTATTGTCTGTGATTATAGGATTTTCTTTGCACCCGGCAGGTCAGCTTCGAATCGCAGAGATTTCCAGGACCGGAGATCCATTAGAAGCCATGAAAACCGGAAGGATTTCAGGTGAAGGTTCTTTTGCATGGAGAATTTTGAATTGGCGCATGTTCTTTGAGGAGTGGAAAGAGAGGCCGTTGCTGGGGTATGGGCTTTCGACCACAACAGAGATGGTCAGCCCTATGGGCAATATTCCTCACAATGATTACTTAAGATTTATGGTTGAAACAGGGCTGATCGGGCTACTGGTATTCCTTTGGTTTTTAATACTTTTGGGTAAAGAAATATGGAAGGCGTGCTGCGCGTCAAATATGGTAAATCCGGAATTTTCGAATCTCGCATTTATCGTATTTTCTATTTACATGGCTTGGGTGGCAGGAAGTTTTGCAGATAATTTTATTACAGCCACGGGGTTTCAGTATTATTTTTGGGCGCTATTAGGCATTCTTATGGGACAGAGCCATAAATTAAGAGTACTTAATAAAATAATGCGATGAATATAACACACTTACTGGCAAGCGATCTTAAGTCAATATCCGCAGGAGGAATAGCCTCCTATGTAAGGGGCCTGATCAGGGCACATAGAAAAAGCGGTTTAAATTTGTCATTTGTCGGGGTAACGGGAGACCGCGAAGATTCGATCGACATGTGGGCCAAGAAGAGCATAGATGCCGAGGAACTCATGTTTCTTCCCGTGGCATACACAGCCGAAAAACACCTTACGTATGCGAAGGGGGTGCCACTTAATGCTATTTTTTTGTTAAAACTTTTCATAAACAGAAAGAATATTGTTTTCGCATCCGGCCTTTTGCATATTCATAGATTTGAGGCAGCGATCCCATTTTTATTGTTTAAAAAAAATATAAAAATTGTATTAACGATACACGGCCTTAGCAGGGCTATTGAGCAGGCAAAAAGCCATCCTTTTTATAGTAAAAAATGGTTCAAGCGCCTGTATTATATTGCTGAAAAATTCGTTTTACATAGAGTTGATAAGGTAATCTTGGTGAGCCAGGAGGGGATGGATTATTATGTGCAAAAGTACTCAGATTATAAAGAAAAGTTTATTCTCATACCTACATTTGTTGATACGTCTTTATTCAGCATAGAAAATAAAAAGATCGAGCTAAGGAAAAGGTATAAGCTCTCTCCGGATGGCAAAATAATACTATTCGCAGGCAGGTTTGACTATCTCAAAGGCCTGGATCTTCTTATCGAGTCATTTCAAAAGTTGAGGCAAGAGGTGCGTGATAGCACGCTTTTATTAGTCGGTGACGGCAGGGAAAAAAATGGGCTTAAGAAAAAAGTTTTAGATTTAGGAATCGAAGGAGTTGAGTTCAGGGATATGGTTAGTCATGATGAACTCCCGCAAATAATGAATTGCGCAGATATATATGCCCTTACCTCTTTGTGGGAGGGAATGCCTCTCGTGGCTTTAGAAGCCATGGCATGCGGAATCCCGGTGGTTTCCACCGATGTGGGGCAACTTGGCGAGATAGTGAAAGATGGAAGCACGGGCTATCTTGTTGCAGCCCGGAGCGCGGCGGAGTTTGCACTCAAGATGAGGTTGTGTATGGATGGGGCGCCTTCGATGACGTCAAGCTGCAGGGCCATGGCTGAGAAATATTCCCTGCCAGTTATAGCCGATCGCATACTCACCGTTTATCGTGAGATATGAAATATGGATAAAAAATTTGACGATAAATATTATTATTCTTACGAATCCCGTAGCGCAATTCGTAATAAAGGAGACAAGCCCTATCTGTATTCTTATTGGGCGCGATATTTTCGGGCACTAAAACCAAGCGGCAAACTATTGGATGTAGGTTGCGGGTTAGGTTTTTTTCTAAAACGCATGCAAAATATATATGATTCTTACGGTGTCGACGTATCTGAATATTCTGTAGAGGAGACAAGAAAAGTTGCGCTAAAAGCGAGAGTGCATATAGCCTCTGCTACTGAGTTGCCGTTCCATGACGATTATTTCGATATAATTACAGCATTTGATATCGTAGAACACCTGGAAAACCCAGAGGTATTTTTTCGAGAAGCGTCTCGCTTGCTGAAAAAAGACGGAATGCTTCTTATAAGTACGCCGAATCCAGCCTCCCTTGGCGCTAGGATAAAAAATAAAACGGAAAATGCAAAAGATCCTAATTTGCCATCCAAGCCAAGCTATGTATGGATAGGTTGTGTGGACAAAACCCACATTACAATATTAACTCCAGAAGAATGGTCTGGTATAGTTAGAAGAAATGGTTTTGACATAGTTAGGCAGGGGACCGATTTTCTGTGGGACGTGCCTTATACAAAATATGTGCCCTATTCGATCCAATGGCTGATATTGATGGGGCTTACATGGATTCTCGTATGGCTAAATGGATTATATCCTTGGAAGTTCGGAGAAAACTATGTATGTGTGGCAAGGAAAACTAAGAAAGCGTAGATTCTGTGGAACTTTCTATAATAATAGTTAACTATAATTCCGGAGACCTGCTCAAAAAGTGCGTTGACTCTATATTTAGGTGGATAAAATATTTGGATTATGAAGTTATAGTTGTTGATAATCACTCTACCGATAACAGCATGGCGTTTATTAAAGAAACGCGGGTTTCTAACATAAGAACTATTATAAATTCCTCGAACCATGGTTTTTCGAAAGCAAATAATATAGGCATAAAGCAGGCCTCCGGCAACGTAATTTTATTGCTGAATCCGGATACAATTCTTACAAGCGATGTTATTGGGCCAATGTATAAACATATTATGGACGATATCTCCATAGGTGTGTTGGGGAGCAGGTTAATATTTCCGGACGGATCACTGCAAACATCGGCCTATGCTTACACGAGTCTTGGAAAGACAATCCTCCAGCTTCTTGCCGTTCCTCTTAGGCCGCTCTCTGCTTTCTTTTCAAGAATAAAATTTTTCAGGCATATTAGCGTATTGAAGCCTTATCTGTTACGTTATTCTTCCGACAAAAGCCTTTTAGAAGCAGACTTTGTCACAGGTGCGTGCATGATGTTCCGTAAGTCAGTAATTGATACGGTAGGACTTATGGACGAATCATTTTTTATGTATTATGAGGATGAAGATTTGTGCCGTCGTATAAAAATGGAAGGGCTTAAAATAATTCAAGATCCGGAGATTTCAATTGTGCATGATTTTGGATGGGGAAAGAGAGGCGCCAATATTTTTCTTATAAGGGAAAGATACAAGAGCCTCTTATATTATTGCAATAAGTATTACGGAAATAGGCCAATTTACAACGCAGTTTTCATTGCGCTCAATACCTTTATTTTTTGGATTTCGATTTTATTCGCCAGAATGCGGCTTATATACAATAAGAAGGCACAATGAATAACATTGCCGCAATAGATATCTTGGGTATAAAGATAAATAATGTTTCTATGCAAGAGACCATTGACGTGATAGAGGGGATTATTAAGAGCAAGGCTCCATATTATATAGTTACCCCAAATGCAGATCACATAGTAAAGCTAAATCATGACAGCCAGTTTAGGGCGGCGTATAATGAGGCCTTTCTTCTGCTAGCTGATGGAATGTTGGTATTGTGGGCGGCAAAATTCCTTGGAAGTCCGCTGAAAGAAAAAGTGTCCGGGTCCGATATTTTACCCAGGTTATGCGAAGTCTCGCGGGAAAAGGGATATAAGTTGTTTTTCCTGGGCGGCAAGCCCGGAAGCGCGTCAAAGGCCGCCGATATCTTAAAAAATAAGCATCCGGCCCTGCAGATAGTCGGCGTCTATTCGCCGCCGTTCGGATTTGAGAACGACGAGGCTGAAAATAGGCGCATAGCCGAGATGATAAGATCTGCCGGGCCTGACATATTGTTCGTCGGCCTCGGCGCGCCGAAACAGGAGAAGTGGATATACAGGCACTATAAGGAGCTGGGCGTGCCTGTAAGCATAGGCGTGGGTGGTACCTTCGAGTTCGTCGCCGGGGTTGTGAGGCGCGCGCCGCTATGGATGCAGAAGAGCGGTCTCGAATGGCTGTGGCGGCTTGCCATGGAGCCGAAAAGGCTCTGGCGCCGCTACCTCGTTGAAGATATGGAATTCTTCTGGCTCGTGTTGAAGCAAAAGATAAATATTAAATAGAAATAAATAGAAAGGCACTTTCGCGCGTAGCGCCGGGGAAATCCCCCGGCGCTGTTTTTTTAAGCAAATTATTTTAAAATAAGCTGCATGATTTTGACCTCTTTTTACGTCTTATATAGTAGGGGGTATAGGTCCTTGCATGTGTGCTCAGGGTCGCGATTTGCGACTACTACAGTATGTATAATTATATTGACAAATAGCCATATAAAATGTATATTTGGAGATAGCGGATGGATCGGAGGCTTGGGAGATTCGTATGGGATATGGATAGGGAGGCCGCTAATATAGCAAAGCATAGCGTTGACTTCACAACTGCTATGAAAGTTTTTATCCTCCTTCGCAGAAAACCCCGGGCTTTTAAGCCCGGGGA
>Ga0233425_10008286_pt1 | contig 13930 bp, 14 predicted proteins | sample Watercolumn_Towu_2_FD_181712 | JGI IMG/M metagenome (GOLD analysis project Ga0233425, IMG submission 181712) | Freshwater microbial communities from Lake Towuti, South Sulawesi, Indonesia - Watercolumn_Towuti2014_140_MG | ecosystem: Environmental > Aquatic > Freshwater > Lake | place...
TCCTTACTTGATGTTGTGGGCGTCGTTGATGATCTCGGCGGCCATGGCGTCGAATTCCTTGTTGGCGCGCTTGGCGTAGACGCCGGCGATGGTCCAGGCGACGATGAACTCCGACAGGGCGAACAGGATGCCCACGTTCACAGGCCCCCAGACCTTGATCTTGAACCAGTCCTGGTAATAGGCCGCGCCGACCGGCAGCAGGAAGTAGTAGATGACGGAGAAGATCATCAGGCCCCAGAGGAACGTGGTTTTCTTCCTGTGCAGCGCCTGGAAGCGCGGGTCAGCGTCGATCGCCGCCCAGTTCATTTCGGCTTTTGCCATGGCAAGACTCCTATAGAGCAAAGGGAAACGCCCGCAACCCGACACGGACGGTGGCGGCATGCTACGCGCCGGGGCTTACATCCCCCTTACAGGGCGGATAGGGGGGTGTGGAAATGAAAACCCCCCGGACGAGCCGGGGGGCGGTGCCCGTCGCCGAGGCAACGGACGGGGGAGGACCGGGCCAACGAAAGTTGGGTTGGGGTATCCTAGCCGGGCAGCCTTACGCCACCCTTACAGCGATCAGTCGGAATCCAGCGTGCGAGTACTCATCGTCGAGGACGACCCCATCCTCCAGGACAGCTTGACCCGTGCCATGCGCGCAGCCGGTTACGCCACCGACCACGCCGCGGACGGGGACTCAGCGATGGCTCTGCTCAAGGCCGGCGGCTTCGACCTGGTCATCCTGGACCTGGGCCTGCCCAGGCTGGACGGCCTGCAGGTGTTGAGCCGGCACCGCGGAGCCGGCGGCATCACCCCGGTGCTCATCCTCACCGCCCGCGACGGCGTCGAGGATCGGGTCAAGGGCCTGGACCTGGGTGCCGACGACTACCTCACCAAGCCCTTCAACCTGGCCGAACTGGAGGCCCGCGCCCGCGCCCTGTTGCGGCGCGGCCAGGGTGGCAGCCCCCACCTGACCTGCGGCGCCCTGGACTACGACACCGTGGGTCGCCGCGCCAGTGTCGCCGGCGAAGCCCTGGAACTGTCGCAACGGGAGGTCTCCGTACTGGAAGCCCTGCTGTTCCGACAGGGCAAGGTGGTCAGCAAGGACCAGCTCATCGAAAGCCTGTGCGGCTACGGCGAGGAGGTCAGCGCCAACGCCATCGAGGTCTACGTGCACCGTTTGCGCAAGAAGCTGGAACCCGCCGGGGTGACCCTCCGCACCTTGCGCGGGCTGGGGTATCTGATGGACAAGATTTGAGCGGGAAACGAGGCCATGAAAATCGCCGTGCAAACCGAAGCCTTCGACCTGGAAGCCGAAGTCCGGGCCCTCTACGAGAGCAACCCCAAGGTGGGCGCCGTCGCCAGCTTTCTGGGCCTGGTGCGGGACATCAACGAGGGCCAGGATGTGTCCGCCATGACCCTGGAACACTACCCCGGCATGACCGAGAAGGCCCTGGCCGACATCGTCGAGCAGGCCCGGGCCCGCTGGGAAGTCATGGATGTCTGCGTCATTCACCGGGTCGGGCCGCTGAAGCCCGCCGACCCCATCGTCCTGGTGACGGTCGCTTCCGCCCACCGCGGCGACGCCTTCGCTGCCTGCGAGTTCATCATGGATTTCCTCAAGACCCGGGCGCCGTTCTGGAAGAAGGAAGCGACCCCGCAAGGTGAGAAATGGGTGGACGCGCGGGAATCGGACGACGCGGCGGCGGCGCGCTGGAGTCAGTGAGCCGCTTCCCAGTTCGGCCCCACGCCCACCTCGGCCTTGAGCGGTACCTGTAGCACCGCGACGCCGCACATCTTTTCCGGCAGGCCGGCGCGAACGGTTTCCAGCTCGCCTTCCGGCACCTCCAGCACCAACTCGTCGTGGACCTGCATGATGAGCTTCGCCTTCAGCCCTGAAGTGTCCAGCCACCCCTGCACCGCGATCATGGCCAACTTGATGAGGTCCGCCGCGGTGCCCTGCATGGGGGCATTGATGGCGGCCCGCTCCGCGCCCTGTCGGCGGGCCGGTGCGCCGCCGGAAAGCTCCGGCAGGTACAGGCGGCGGCCGAACAGGGTTTCCACATAGCCCTGGGAGCGGGCCTGCTCCCGGGTGCGGTTCATGTAGTCCAGCACGCCGGGATAGCGGGCGAAATAGCGGTCGATGTAGGCCCGGGCCACGGAGCGTTCCACGTTGAGCTGCTGGGCCAGGCCGAATTCCGACATGCCGTAGATGAGGCCGAAGTTCACCGCCTTGGCCATGCGCCGCATCTCCGCGGTGACCGCTTCCGGGGCGACGCCCTGCACCTCGGCGGCGGTGGCCCGGTGGATATCCGCATCCTCGTGGAAGGCCTTCAGCAGGCCTTCGTCGCCGGACAGATGGGCCATGATCCTCAGTTCGATCTGGGAATAATCGGCGGAGACGATGACGTGCCCAGGCTCGGCGATGAAGGCCTCGCGGATCTTGCGGCCCTCCACCGTGCGTACCGGGATGTTCTGCAGGTTGGGGTCGTTGGAGGCTAGGCGGCCGGTGACCGCCACGGCCTGGGAATAGGTGGTGTGCACCCGGCCGGTCGCGGGGTTGACCATGCCCGGCAGCTTGTCCGTATAGGTGGACTTCAGCTTGGCCAGGCCCCGGTAATCCAGGATGAGCTTGGGCAGGGGGTGGTCCAGGGCCAGTTCCTGGAGGGCATCTTCATTGGTGGACGGGGCACCGCCCGGCGTCTTCTTCCTGGGCTTGAGGCCAAGTTGGCCGAACAGGATCTCCCCCAGTTGCTTGGGGGAGTTGAGGTTGAATGGCTGCCCCGCCGCCTCGTGGGCCCTGGCTTCCAGTTCCAGCATTTCGCCGGCGAGGAAGCCGGAATGCTGGCGCAGCCGGTCTGCATCCAGCCGGACGCCGGTGCGTTCCATGCGCGCCAGGATGGGCAGCAGCGGCATCTCGATGTCCCGGTACACACTCTCCAGCCTGGGCGTGGCGAGCAGGGCGGGATGCAGGGCCCGGTGCAGGCGCAGGGTGATGTCCGCGTCCTCGGCGGCGTAGGCGGTGGCCCGCTCCACGTCCACCTGGTCGAAGCCGATCTGGTTCGCCCCCTTGCCGCACACTTCCTCGTATTTGATGGTGCTCTCGCCCAGGTGGCGCGCCGCCAGGGTATCCATGTCATGGCGCTCGTGGGCTTCCAGGACGTAGGACTGGAGCAGGGTGTCGTGGGCGATGCCGGCGAGATGGATGCCGTGATTCATCAGCACGTGCCAGTCGTACTTCAGGTTCTGGCCCACCTTGGCGTGGCCGGCGTCTTCCAGCCAGGGTTTCAGGCGGGCGAGGATTTCCGGCAGGGGCAATTGGTCCGGCGCCCCGGCGTAATGGTGGGCCAGGGGCAGGTAGGCGGCTTCACCGGATTCGATGCTGAAAGACATGCCCACCAGCTTCGCCTGCATGGGATCCAGGCTGGTGGTTTCCGTGTCCAGGCAGACCAGGTCGGCGGAGCGGAGCCGGGCGAGCCAGTTGTCGAAGGTTGCCCGGTCGAGGATGGCGACATAGTGGCGTTCGATATTCCCCTCTCCCGCCTGTGGGAGAGAGGGAAGGGGGGAGGGGGCAGTTGCGGCGGCGCCGTCGGCTGGCTGTAACGCATCGCCCTCTCCCCCATCCTTGCCCACGTCCGGCTGTGCACAGCCGGACGGCCACAGCGGCGGTGAGGCATGCTCGCCGAATTCCCGCTTCCGCCCCCCACCTACGGGAGAGGGGTAGTTCATTTCCTTCAGCCAGGTCCGGAAGCTGTACCTGGTGAACAGCTCCCGCAAGGCGTCGCTGTCCTCCGCCTTCCAGGCCAGATCATTGGGATGCACGTCCAGGGCCACGTCGGTCTTCACGGTGACCAGCCGGCGGCCCGTGGGCAGCCAGTCCAAGGCCTTGCGCAGGTTCTCGCCGGCCACTCCCTTTACCTCGCCGGCCCGGGCCATGAGGCTGTCCAGGTCGCCGAATTCGTTGATCCATTTCGCGGCGGTCTTGGGCCCCACTTTTTCCACGCCCGGCACGTTGTCGACCGCGTCGCCCATGAGAGTCAGGTAGTCCACGATGCGTGCCGGCGGCACCCCGAACTTGGCCAGCACGCCGGCTTCATCCAGGGTCTCGTAGGTCATGGTGTTGATGAGGCGGACTTTGCCGGTCACCAACTGCGCCAGGTCCTTGTCGCCGGTGGAGACCACCGTCTCCAGGCCAGCTTCCTCCGCCTGACGGGCCAGGGTGCCGATGACGTCGTCGGCCTCCACCCCGTCCACCATGAGCAGTGGCCAGCCCAGGGCGCGCACGGCCTCGTGCAGGGGGGCGATCTGCTTGGCAAGGTCGTCCGGCATAGGGGGGCGGTGGGCCTTGTAGTCCGGGTACCAGTCGTCTCGGAAGGTCTTGCCCTTGGCGTCGAACACGCAGGCTGCGTAGGCACTGGGGTTGTCCTTGCGCAGCTTTTTCAGCATGGCGATGACGCCGTGCATGGCGCCGGTGGGAAGGCCGTCGGCGCTGCGCAGGTCGGGCAGGGCGTGGAAGGCGCGGTAGAGGTAGGACGAGCCGTCCACCAGGAGCAGGGTGTGGATCATGGGGCCTCCGGAGGGTCACGCATTGTATTCGGCGTGCGTGAAGCCTGCGGCGCTACAATCCGCGCGTTTGCATTTTCCCGTCCGGACCATGAGCAAACCCAAGCTACCCGATCTTTTCGATCCCGGAGGCAGCGACGAGGCACGGCTGTCCGCACGGGAGTCCTGGCGCATGTTCGAGATCATGGCCGAGTTCGTCGAGGCCACCGAGCGGCTGGCGCCCATCCGCCCGGCGGTGAGCATCTTCGGCAGCGCCCGCATCCAGCCCGACTCGGCTTACTACATGCTGACCGAGACCATCGCCCGCAAGCTGTCCGATGCCGGATTCGCCGTGATTTCCGGCGGCGGCCCGGGGGTCATGGAGGCGGCCAACAAGGGCGCCTTCTTCGGCAAGTCGCCCAGCGTCGGGCTGAATATCCAGCTGCCCCACGAGCAGCGCATGAACCCCTTCCAGGACATCAGCCAGACCTTCCGCCATTTTTTCGCGCGCAAGGTGATGTTCGTGAAGTTTGCCAGCGCCTACGTGGTCATGCCCGGCGGTTTCGGCACCCTGGACGAGCTGATGGAGGCGCTGACCCTGGTGCAGACCGGCAAGACGCGGCGCATCCCAATCATCCTGGTGAAATCCGCTTTCTGGAGCGGCCTGGTGGACTGGTTCCGCGATACCCTGGTGCGGGAAGCCATGATCGACGCCGCCGACCTGGACCTGGTGCAGGTGATCGATGAGCCAGGCCAGGTGGTGGAGGCCATCTTCCGCCATTACGAGACACGCGGCTTCCAGCCTTCCGCCCAGGAACGGGAAATCCTGCTCAATCTCTGATCGGTCTAGAATTAGGGCGTCCCCCACGAGGTATTCATCATGCGCATCGCCGTTCCTTGTTTGTTAGCCGTCCTGCTTGCCGGCCCGCTGTCCCACGCCGCCGAGAAGCCGCAGCGACTGGAACCCCTGCCTTATATCCCGCCGCCGCCGGGCATGGTGGATCCGGCATTGGAGCCCCAGATCACCATCGTGCAGCGTGGCGAGGACCGGGTCGAAGAATTTCGCGTCAAGGGGCGCCTGTACATGATCAAGGTGACCCCGCCCCACGGCAAACCTTATTACCTGATCGACCAGCGTGGCGACGGACAAATGCGCAAGTACGATGATTTGTCGCCGAACTTCCAGGTGCCCCTCTGGGTCATTCATGAGTTTTAACGGTGGCCGGAGATAATCCCCACGCCGCCGCGCCTGCGGCGGTTTTCTTTTAACTCAGCATGCCCACGCTCACCATTTCCCGTCCTCACGCCGTTGCCGGCCTAGCCTGGATCAAGGAGGGCTGGCGCCTGTTCAAGCTGGCGCCGATTCCCTGGACCGGGATGACCGCCCTGGTCTTCCTGGTGCTGATGGCCCTGGGCATGCTGCCGGTAGCCGGCGGGGTGCTGGTGCACGCACTCTCTCCCTTCATCGTTGCCGGCTACCTGGCTGCCAGCCAAGGGGGAGACCGGGGCGAGCCGGTGACCTTCGTCTATCTGGGCGCCGGCTGGCGGGAAGGACGCGGTGCCCTGCTGATCATCGGCGTGGCCTACATGCTGGCCACCCTGCTCACCTTCAAGCTGGTGGGCTTCCTTACAGGCGGCGACTTGGAAGCCCTGCTGCGCCAGATGCAGAATCCCGGCGCACTGACGCCCGAGGAGGCCGAGCGCATGTTGTCCACCGCCATGCCCGCCCTGGGCCTGGGCACCCTGCTGTTCGCGCCGCTACTTATGGCCACCTGGTTCTCGCCCGGACTGGTGCTGTTCGAGCGCTTTCCACCCGGCCGCGCCATGTGGTGGAGCCTGTGGGCCTGCGCCGTGAATTGGCGGCCCATCCTGTACTACAGCCTGATCCTGGGGCTGGCAGGGGTGGTGGCGGTGCTGATCCCCTTCGGTCTGGGGCTGCTGGTGTTCGTGCCCTGGACGCTGACCTCTACCTACGCGGCCTACCGTGACATATTCGTGCCGGTGGAGGCGCCGGTGGAATGAGGCCGGGTTATTGGCTTCTTCCCTTGCTGCTGCTGGCCGGGCTGCCCGCGTGGAGCGCCGCCCCGGCCAGATTCGGCGATGCGCTGTACAAGAAGTTTCACCACGACCGCTGCTTGCAGTGCCACCAGTTCAACAGCAGGAAGCACCCCGGCCGCGCCTATACCTCGCACCGTTCCCGCTACCTGTGCGACAACTGCCACACCCGGCGCATCACCGGCCTGCCTCGGGGGGCATGGCTGGCACCCTCGGAAAAACTGGACTACGGCGGCCTGGATGCGGCGGAAACCTGCCAACTCATCAAGCGGAACACAGGCACGGGCGATGCCCGGAACCGTCTGGCCGAGCACCTGCTCAACGATCTCCGCGTCCGTTGGGCCCTGGAAAGCGGCATGACTCCGGCGGGGCGGTTCCCTGCCGTGCCCGGTGGCTACGAGGAATGGGCATGGCAGGTTCGGACCTGGATCGATGGCGGCATGTTGTGTGATTGACAGGGACGGAGCGGCCGGCTGCGTCTTGATCCGTGCCTGAACTTTCCTACATTGCGGCCTTTCTCGCCGGCCTCCTTGGCGGTGTCCACTGTGTCGGCATGTGTGGCGGCATCGTCGCTGCCATGTCATTCCAGCCGCGGACGGCCGGGGAAGGTGGGGAGCGCCGCTCATTTGCCTTCCTCCTGGCCTACAACACCGGCCGGCTAACCAGTTACTCCCTGGCCGGCGCCCTGGCGGGCCTGGTGGGGTCGGCCGCCTTCCTATCCGAACACCTGCTGCCTTTGCAGCATGGCCTCTACCTGCTGGCTCAGGTGGTGATGATCCTGCTCGGACTCTACCTGGCCGGCCTGAGCCGGACGGTGCTGGTTATGGAACGCCTGGGCGGCCGCGTCTGGCGCCGCCTACAGCCGCTTCTGTCCAGGTTGCTGCCGATACGCAATCTGGGCCAGGCCCTGGCGGCCGGCGCTCTTTGGGGCTGGTTGCCCTGCGGCCTGGTTTACAGCGTACTGGTTTCAGCGCTGGCCGCGGGCGGGATGGGACGCGGTGGCGTGCTGATGCTCGCTTTCGGGCTGGGCACCCTGCCCAATCTGCTGCTCATGGGCTGGGCCGCGGAAAGCCTGCGCCAATGGGTGCGCCATGCCTGGGTGCGGCGCGCCGCCGGGCTGCTGGTGGCCGCGCTGGGAATCTGGGGACTGACCCGGTTTGCCTCCTGAACCGGTGCCAAGAGGCTAGGGCGCGTTGAAGGTGCGTGTGAACTCGGTTTTCATCGCCTTGCCGAGGACGTTGGCATTGACCAGGAAGCGCAGGGTGTCCGGGGCGCTCACCCGGTATTCGCCCAGGTAATACACCTCGTTGCCTTCCCTGATCTCCCGGATGGGAATGCTGGAGAGGTAGTTGCCCTGGTTCACTGCGCCGGCGTAGACCTGGCCAGGGACGGATTTTGCCTCGCCCGCCCGGACCCTCTTCAGCAGGGTGATGGTCAGCAGGCCCCGGCCCGGCCGGGGTTCCACGTTATAGGTCTTCGCGGCCTCCGGTGTGAGTTCGCTGGTGGGCACCGCGACGCAGTGCATTTCCAGGTCTCCTTGCTTGGCGATTTCCACCGCCTGGGCTGGGACAACGGCAAAAAATACCCCCAGCATCAATGCGCGCGCATACATGCCAGTGTCTCCTCGGGTTGTTGGCTTTGAAGTTGAAATATAGCGCTTCCGGCCCTGGTTGCGTCCGACGGTGGCGGAAGAAGCGGATGGTAGACTGGCTGCCACCCGGTCAAGCCCTAAACGCGTGATGTCATGACCCAGATGACCCCCCAGGAAATCGTCCACGAACTCGACAAGCACATCGTCGGCCAGAATGACGCCAAGCGCGCCTGCGCTATTGCCTTGCGAAACCGCTGGCGGCGCATGCGGGTGGGCGACGGCCTGCGTCAGGAGATCACCCCCAAGAACATCCTGATGATCGGCCCCACCGGCGTCGGCAAGACCGAGATCGCCCGTCGCCTGGCCCGGCTCTCCGGTGCCCCCTTCATCAAGGTGGAGGCTACCAAGTTCACCGAAGTGGGCTACGTGGGCAAGGATGTGGACAGCATCATCCGTGATCTGGCCGAGATCGCCGTTAAACAGGCGCGGGAGGAGGCTACCCGCAAGGTGCGCCTGCGCGCCGAGGAAGCCGCCGAGGAACGGGTGCTCGATGCCCTGCTGCCTGGCGCCCGGGACGCCTGGCAGGCCGACGCCAAGCCCGAGGAATCCGCCACACGGCAGAAATTTCGCAAGATGCTTCGGGAGGGGCAGCTGGACGACAAGGAGATCGAGCTGGACCTGGCAGCTCCCGCCGCTTCCATGGAAATCTTTGCCCCGCCCGGTATGGAAGAGCTCACCACCCAGCTCCAGGGCATGTTTCAGAACCTGGGCCAGAAACGCACCCACAAGCGCAAGCTGAAGATCGCCGAGGCCATGAAGCAGCTTGCCGACGAGGAGGCCGGGCGCATGGTCAACGAGGAGGAGATCAAGCTCATCGCCCTGCGCAACGTGGAATCCAACGGTATCGTCTTCCTGGACGAGATCGACAAGATTGCCGGCCGGGACGGCCACGGCCCCGATGTCTCGCGCCAGGGCGTGCAGCGCGACCTGCTGCCTCTGGTGGAGGGCGCCACCGTGTCCACCAAGTTCGGCATGGTGAAGACCGACCACATCCTGTTCATCGCCAGCGGCGCCTTCCATTTTTCCAAGCCCTCGGACCTGATCCCCGAGCTGCAGGGCCGCTTCCCTATCCGCGTCGAGCTGCAGAGCTTGTCGGTGGCAGACTTCGAGCGCATCCTGACCGGTACCGACGCTTGCCTTACCCGCCAGTACCAGGCCCTCATGGAAACCGAGGGCGTGAAGTTGGCGTTCAGCGAGGACGCCATCCGCCGTCTGGCCGAGATCGCCTGGAGCGTCAACGAGCGCACCGAGAACATCGGCGCCCGCCGTCTGTATACGGTCATGGAGCGGCTGCTGGACGAACTCTCTTTCGACGCCGACAAGCGCGGCGGCGAGACCCTGGCCATCGATGCCGCCTACGTGGACACCCGTCTTTCAGTCCTGGCGGCGAGCGAGGACCTGGCACGGTATGTATTGTGAGGTTTTCTTGTTCCGTGTCAGCGGGGGAGGTGGAGCATGATCAGGACGATCGTTGCAGGCTTGGCAGGCGGTTTGGCCACGAACGTGGCGATGCTGCTGACCTTTCGGGGTATCGGCTTCGGCTGGGACGGGCAAGGCATTTTGCTGACGCATGCGACGCAGAGCAAGAAACTCATAGCGGTCTGGACGCAGCTTGACCCTTTGCCGCTGGTGGCCTTCAATCCGGCCCCCATCATTGTCGGTTTGATACTGCTTGCCGTCGGCCATGCGTTCATCTATCGGTCGATCGCGCCGGCCTGGCCACAGGGCATCATGGCGCGGGGCCTGCGCATGGCTGGCATGCTGTTCTTCATGAACTATCTGTTCTGGGAGTTCTTCACGCCCTTCAATCAGTTTGGTGAGCCCTTGCCATTGATCGCTCTGGAGTTGGTGTTCTGGGCGGTGGTCGCCCTGGCTGAAGGTCTGGCCATTGCCTGGATCATGGAGGCCAAGCGTGCGCGTCCGTGACGGCGTCGGGGAGCTTGAAAAAATCCCTTATCCCACGATAAAAAAACCCTAGCCCATGCGGGGCATCGCCCCTGTACAGTTCACAAGTTTCTGATTTCCCTCATTCCCGGAGATTGTCATGGCCAACCGTTCCACCCTCGAACCCAAAGTCGCTGCAGCCGCCAAAGCGGCCGATCTGTTCGCACTTGCCCGCGAGTGCTTCGACGAACCGGCGGACATGGCCTATGCCAAGGACATCCTGAGTTCCGCCGCCTTCACCGGCGCAGCAGACGCCAAAACCGCCCTGGACAAGGTGGCGGGCGACGCCATGTTCACCAAGGACTTCGTGACCCTGGCCATCGGCTACGCGGCACTGGCCGATGCCAGCAAGGCCAAGGACATGCTGGGTCAGGGCGCCGACTTCGCCATGGACGGCAGCGAGAAGGTCTCCGTGGGCATGGGCCAATGGCTGGCCTTGGGCGATGCCGCCGCCGCTGGCAAGGCCCTGGCGGGCGCCCTCAAGGAAGTCTCCGCCACCGAGGAACTGTACGGCCTGGCCGGCGTGGTGGCCGAGCTGAACAACGCCGAGCTGTTCGGCCAGATCGCCGACAAGATCAAGACCAAGGCCGGCCGCGCCGCCGACTTCGCGCGCCTGGCCAAGCTGCTGGCCAAGGGTGGTGACAAGGCCAAGGCGGTGGAAATTATCAACGAGGGCGCGGCCAAGTACGGTAGCCCCGCCGACCTGATCGCCCTGTCCGGCGCCATGGGCGAGATCGATCCGGCCGCCGCCGGCGCCCTCTACGACAAGGCCCTGGAATCCGCCAAGGACTTCACCGCCCTGATGCAGGTGCTGGCCGCCGCCGCCGGCAACGAGGCCTTCACCAAGGCCGTGCTGGCCAAGGGCGGCGCCATCGCCAGCGCCAGCGGCGAGCTGATCCAGCTGGCCGACGCCTGCGCCTCCCTCAACGATGCCGCCGGCGTGGCCGACATGCTGACCAAGGCCGAGGAGGCCGTGGCCAACCTGGACGAGATGCGCAAGGTGGTGGAGGCGGTGGAGAAGCACGCCACCGGCGACGCCGCCCGAATCGAGCGGGTCAAGGCCAAGCTGGCCAAGCGGGAAGCCAACCAGGCCAAGTACGTGGCGATGCAGAACGAAGAGGGCAAGTGCACCACCATCAAGCAGTTCATCGCCCTGGCCGACCGCATCATGGCCGAGCTGGAGGACGCGGCCTACGCCGGCAAGGTGCTGGGCGTGGCGGAAGGCAAGATGCGTGAGGAGGGGGCCTTCCATTTCGCCCGCTTCAAGTCACTGATCCTGGGCGTGGACCGTCTGGGCGACAAGGACTGGTTGGGCAAGCTCTTGGACGAGAGCGTGGCCAATGCCACCGATTTCGTCTGGTTCCGCGAGATCGTCATGACCTGCGCCACCGAGCTCAAGGACGCCGACTACGGCAAGGCCCGCGCCCGCGCCTACGCCGAGGGCCGCGCCCTGGGGGATTCCGCCTATGACTACACCAAGCTGGCCGAGACCGTGCAGACCGCCCTGGGCGATTCGGCCATGGCCGCGAAGCTGCTGAACGCCGCCGCCGCCCGTGCCAAGGACCACTACGCCCTGGCCCACACCGCCAAGCTGTACCGGGACATCGGCGACAACGCCGCTGCCAATGCGCTGTTCGCCAAGGCCGTGGACGCCTGCGCCAGCGGCGATCAGTGCGTGCAGCTCGCCACCCGCCTGAAGGCCTACGAGCTACCCGTTTCCGAGATCGCTCCACTTATGGACAAGTGCGGTGGCCGCATGAGCAGCGCCGGCGACAAGCTGCGCTGGGCCGAGGGTGTGGCCGACCTGTTGCTGGACCGCACCTGGGCCGAGAAGGCCTACACCGGCATCGCACCCAGCTTTATCGCCGACGCCGACAAGAAGCGTTTCGAGCGTAGCCGCCAGATGCGCACCGGATACCGCTTCTTCGGTCCCGGCGTACAGGCGCATTGACCTGCACCCACTCCTGAAAAACGGCCGCTCCTGCGGCCGTTTTTCTTTGCCAGGCGCCGCGGCCGGCTTAGGCCGCCATGCTAAACTCCAACGCATTTTCATAACCTTGAGCCGGCTTGCGGCCGGACCCGAGGATGGCGGAAGACAGTGACCTCGAACGCACGGAACCTGCGTCCGCGCGCAAGCTAGAGCAGGCGCGGGAACAGGGCAATGTCCCACGCTCCCGGGAACTTGCCACCCTGGCGGTGCTGCTGGCCAGCGTCGGCGTCATCGCGGTCATCGGACTGTTCATGTTCCGCGGCCTGCACCGGGTGATGCACAACACCCTGTCCTTCGACGCCGGCGATGTGGCCAGCCCGGCCATGATGGGGCGCAATCTCATGGAGGCTGGCCTGGACGGCCTGCTGCTTTTCCTGCCCCTGGCCGGTACGGTGGTGGTGGCCGCCGTGGCCGCGAACGTCCTTATATCCGGCTGGGTATTCTCCACAAAGGCCTTTGAGTTCAATCTCGCCAAGCTGAACCCCATCAGCGGCATGGGGCGTCTGTTTTCCTGGAACTCCCTCGCGGAACTGGTGAAGGCGCTGATGAAGGGCGGCCTCATCGCCGGTGTGGCGGGTTGGATGATCTGGCAGCAACGCGAGGGCATCCTCGGGCTGGCGGTAGAGCCCCTGGAAGCGGCCATGGCCCATTTCGGCCAGATCACCCTGCTGACTTTCCTGGCCGCCGTCGCCGCCTTCGGCGTCATCGTTGTCCTGGACGTGCCCTTCCAGCTTTGGCAGTACCACCATGGCCTGCGTATGACCAAGCAGGAGGTCCGGCAGGAGAGCAAGGAAATGGAGGGTGATCCCCAGATCAAGGCGCGCATCCGCTCCCTGCAGCGGGAGGCGGCGCGCCGCCGCATGATGCAGGCGGTTCCCAAGGCCGACGTGGTGGTGACCAACCCCATGCACTTCGCCGTGGCCCTGAAGTACGAGGAGCGGACGATGGGAGCGCCCCAGGTGGTGGCCAAGGGCAGCCAGCTGGTGGCAGAGCGCATCAAGGAGCTGGCCCGGGAAAACCGCGTGCCCATCGTCGAGGCGCCGCCGCTGGCGCGCGCTCTGCACCGCCATGCGGAGGTGGGCGACACCATCCCCGGTACCCTGTTCACCGCGGTGGCCCAGGTGCTGGCCTACGTCTACCAACTCAATAAATCCATGAACCCGGTGTTGCCTGCCACCTGGGACGTGCCGGAGAACATGGACCCCGCGCATAGGGCCGGGGCCGCCTGATGGCCGAAGTACTCGCCGCCCCACGCGGCCTGGCCTGGCAGAAACTGGCCGCGCCGATCCTGGTGATCATGGTGCTGGCCATGATGGTCCTGCCCATGCCGCCCTTCCTGCTGGACCTGTTGTTCACCTTCAACATCGCCCTGGCGATGATCGTCCTGCTGATCAGCCTGTACACCCTGAAACCCCTGGAATTCTCGGTGTTTCCCACGGTGCTGCTGCTCACCACTCTGCTGCGCCTCTCCCTGAACGTGGCCTCCACCCGCGTGGTGCTGCTGGAAGGTCATACCGGCGCCGACGCCGCCGGCAAGGTGATCGAGGCCTTCGGCCACTTCCTGGTGGGGGGTAACTACGCCGTCGGCCTCACCGTGTTCATCATCCTGGTGGTCATCAATTTCGTGGTCATCACCAAGGGCTCCGGCCGCATCGCCGAGGTGTCCGCCCGCTTCACCCTGGATGCCATGCCCGGCAAGCAGATGGCCATCGACGCCGACCTCAACGCCGGCCTCATCGGCGAGGACGAGGCGCGCCGGCGCCGGG
>Ga0233425_10008287_pt1 | contig 13927 bp, 16 predicted proteins | sample Watercolumn_Towu_2_FD_181712 | JGI IMG/M metagenome (GOLD analysis project Ga0233425, IMG submission 181712) | Freshwater microbial communities from Lake Towuti, South Sulawesi, Indonesia - Watercolumn_Towuti2014_140_MG | ecosystem: Environmental > Aquatic > Freshwater > Lake | place...
AAGGCCATCTTCGGTGGCAAGGGCCAGGTCTCGATGTTCGAGATGACCAAGCTCGTCAACAAGCACCTGAAGTAAGCGCTGCATCCCGACGCCCTTCCTCCTTGCGGAGGGAGGGCGTTTTCCGTTTACGGTCCTAGAGACTCAATGGGCCGGGCTCATCCACCCACTCCGAAAACAGGCTGCCCGCGCCGGCCGGATCGTCCTGCCATGCCGTCAACAGGCGCTGCGCGGACTCCCGCCAGTGGGCCTGGCCGTCGCGGCAGGCGAGGCGCAGGTCGGCTTCCTCGCCCGTTTTGCGCCAGGCGGCATAGGCCGACCACAGGCGCGGAAAGAGGCTGCGGCGCAGCCCCTCGAAGTTGGCGAAATAGAAGTGCAGCGAGGGCACCGCGTCCCGTTCCAGCAGCGCCGGCAGGGTGGACAGGCAGTCGGCCAGGTTGTCGCGCACGGCGCGGGCGAGCAGTTCGGCGCGCCGCTCGGACAGTCCGCTCAGCATCTCGCGCCAGGCCGGCCCGAGCAGCGGTTCGGCCATGCCTTCGCCGATCTCGTGCAGTATCAGGGTTTCCCCTTCCGTCGCCGCCATGCGCGCCAGGGCGGCCTCGGCATCGTCGGCGAAGCCGTAGCCCTCCAGCGCCGCCTTGAGGGCGCCCTCGGCCTGTTTGACGCCCCAGATCTCGGTCTTCTCCCACAGCCAGCGCCGCAGCGCATCCAGGCGCAGGAAGACCGTGCCGCCGCGCAGCGCCGCCGGCGGGGCGAAGAGGTCGCGTGCAAGCTCGCGCTCCGACACCAGGACCTCGAGGCCGTGGCGCGTCTCCCGCCTCACCAGTTCGCCGAGGAAGAAATGCGGCTTGCCCCAGCGGCCGAGGCCGCCCGAATAGACCATCCCCCGCGGCGCGAGCAGCGCGTTGATGGCGGCGTTGTCGAAGGGATCGAGGTCGGCGCCGCCGAGGGGCAGCGGGCGGAAATCGGCCTCCTCCAGAGCGTTCCAGCGCGTCTCGCGCGCGGCGATCCAGGCGCCCAGTTCGGCCTGCGCCAGCGGCCGGGCCAGGGGAATGCCGCGCTCCCAGCGGAACAGCTCGCGCATGGCCAGCAGGTAGTTGCACATCGTCATCTCGCGCGCATGGCGCGCATCGGCGATGTCGCAGTTGGCCTGGACGGCCTGCTTGAGTTCCTCCAGGTCCGTCATTCCCGCGGCCGTCGGCTCAGTCGTCGCCGAGCTCGGGCTGCGGCTCGCGCACCTGGGAGAGGATGTCCTCGGCCTGCAGCTCGTTGTCGGCGAAGATGGTCTTGACGACGCAACCCTCGGCAGGGGGCAGCGCGCGGCGCAGTTCCTTGGCGCGGGCCGAGGCCGTCTTGAAGGTATCGTGGCTCTCAATCTTTTCCAGGCGGCGGATGGGCGTTTCGAAGACCTTGTAGAGGTAGTAGGGCATGGGGGTCTCTCAGTCGACGTAAGACTTGCGCGAACGGCGCGAGCCGGGACGGCTCTTCTGGATGACGATGCCGCGCACCGCCTCGAGACCGGCGAGTACGGCATCCGGGTAGCGCGGGTTGAGCGGGTGCAGCCACCAGTCCCCCTCGCGCTGCACGAGCTGGCGCAGGATCGGCTCTCCGTCGTGGTCCGCGACGACGTAGCTGCCGTCGCGCGCCAGGCCCTCCGGCTCGACGACGATGACCTCGCCCTCGGCGAACTCCGGCAGCATGCTGTCGCCCAGCACCATCAGGGCGAAGGGTTCGGCGCTCTCGCAGGCTTCCAGAGCCGCGTCGCCCGCAGGGGCCGGCATGACGGGAATGATCTTGCGTTGCATGGCGGAATCTTAAGGGCTCGCGCCGTGTCGGGCGAGCAGAACGCTTTGATGCGACAGCGAGCGGAATTTATGTCGCCGTTGCGACCAGTTGCACCGCGGGAAACCCTTGCTGCGCGAGGGCCTTTACCGCGCCGTCGACGAAGGTATCCGGCCCGGCGAGATAGATGTCGAAGGCGGTGAGGTCGGCATGGTCCTGCGCCATGGCGGCGACGAGGTCTTGCGCGCCGCCCTCGACTACGGCCGAGTAGCGGAAGTTGTCGAGCGCGTCCGCCCAGGAACGGCACAGATTGGCGAGGTAATGCCCCGAGGCGCTCGCTGCATGCCAGTAGAGATGCAGTTGCTCCGCGCGGTCGAGCGACATGGCGTGCTCGATGAGGCCCTTCACCGGCGCGAAACCGGCTTCCGAGGCGACGAAGAGGATCGGCCGCGGCGAGTCGGCGCGCAGCACGAAGTCGCCCCACGGGCCGAGGACGGTGACCGCGTCGCCCGCGCGCAGCACCTCGAACACCTGCCGGGCGAAGTCGTCCTGCGCGTCGCGCGCGACGTGGAAATGCAGGTTGCGGTCGTCGCAGGGGCAGCTGGCGACGGGCAGTTGCGCGGAGGCCTCCCCGGCGCTGAGCGTGACGCTCTGGCCGGCGAGGAAGCGCAGGCGGTTGTTGCGCGGCGTCTGCAGGTGCAGCAGGCGCATGTTGTCGCCGAGCGGCTGCAGCGCCTTGACGCGCGCCACGATCTGTTGCTGCGGGATGTCGCCGGCGCTGCCGGTCTCGAGCGCCTCGACGACCAGGTCGGAGACGGCGGCGTGGCAGCAGAGCAGGGTGTAGCCCTGGTTCTTTTCCGCTTCGGAGAGAACGTAGTCGTGCGGTCGCACCTTCCTCACCTCACCCGACACCACGCGCGCCTTGCACAGTCCGCAATTGCCGTTGCTGCAGCCGTAGTTCACCGCCAGGCCGGCCTTGAGGGCGGACTCCAGCAGCGTGTCGGCACCCTCGACGAAAAAGTCGTGGCCGCTGGGGCGCAGGGTGACATGGGCGGACATGAGGCGCAGCATATCATCCATTACGTCGAGGGCATTCGGCGCCGCCGCGCCGAGAATGCCGGCCAGTTCCGCGTCGAGGAATTCGCCCAGCGCCGCCATGTCCGGCTGTGCCTCCCGGTCGCGGATGCGGGCGCGCACCGCCTCCATCATCGCGTGGTAGCGCTGCAGGTGGGCGCGCAGGTCGGCCAGCTCCAGGCTCTGCTCGTAGAGCCGCTGCGAGAGGATTTCCTGGCTCGGCAGCAGGCGCTCGCGCACGCGCCGGCCGAAGGCCCGCTCCTTGATTTCCCGCACCTGCTCGAAGCCGCCGTCCTCCTCCAGCTTGATGTCCGGGTAGTGGCGCAGCAGGTCGTCCGCCGACACCATGCCGTCGAAGGAGGACAGCTCGCCGTTGCGGATTTTCAGTTGCAGCGCAACGCGGGTCGTGCCGACCAGGCGCGCGGCGCGCGAGAGCGGGAGGAGGCGGGACATCGTTTCAGGATAGCAGGACTACAGGCGCGCAAGAAAGGCGTCCACCGCGCCGGCCAGCCCCGGTGTTTCCACCTCCGCGAACTCGTAGCGGGCGCGCAGCACCGGCTTGTGCACCTGGATCAGCGTGGCGAGGTCAATCGGCGTGGCCGAGAGGACCAGGTCGGCCGGCGTGGCGTTGACAGTCTGGCGCAGGGCGTCGAGCTGCTCGCGCGAGTAGCCGGTCGCGGGAAGCACTTCGCCGATGTGCGGGTAGCGAGTGTAGATCGCGCGGATGACCGGCCCGGCGAAGGGCCGCGGATCGACGATCTCCGCCCCGGCGCGCAGGGCGGCGAGGTGGCCGGCGCCCCAGGGCATGCCGCCGTGGGTCAGCGTCGGGCCGTCCTCCACCACCAGAACACGGCGGCCGCGCACCGCTGCCTCGTCGTCGAGGCGCACCGGCGAGGCGGCGCGGATGATTCGGGCGCGCGGGTTGATGGCCTGCGCCGCCTCCGCCACGCGTCGCACGTCTTCGGCTTTTGCGGCGTCGCTCTTGGCGACGACCACCACGTCGGCCATGCGCAGCACCGCCTCGCCCGGGTGGTGGCTGGTCTCGTGGCCGGGGCGCAGCGGGTCGACCAGCACGATGTGCAGGTCCGGCCGCACGAAGGGGAAGTCGTTGTTGCCGCCATCCCAGAGAATGAGGTCGGCCTCGGCTTCGGCCGCGGCGACGATGCGGGCGGTGTCCACGCCGGCGAAAACGACGTTGCCGCAGGCGAGGTGCGGCTCGTACTCCTCGCGCTCCTCGACGGTGCATTGCGCCGTGTCGAGGTCGGCGCGCGTGGCGAAACGCTGCAGCGCCTGGCGGGCGAGGTCGCCGTAGGGCATCGGGTGGCGGATCACCGCCACGCGGTGTCCGCGCGCCTTGAGCAGGCCGGAGAGGTAGCGCGCCGTCTGCGACTTGCCGCAGCCGGTGCGCACCGCCGAGACGGCGATGACCGGCACACCGGCCTTGATCTGCGTGCGCGTCGGGCCGAGCAGGCTGAAGTCGGCGCCCGCCGCCAGCGCCTTCGAGGCGAGGTGCATGACCTGGGCGTGCGGCACGTCGCTGTAGGCGAACACCACCTCGTCGATGCGGTGCTCGCGGCAGAGCGTTTCCAGCGCCGCCTCGTCGAGGATGGGGATGCCCTCGGGGTAGCGCGGCCCGGCCAGTTCCGGCGGATAGCGGCGTCCGGCGATGCCGGGAATCTGCGCGGCGGTGAAGGCGATTACCTCGACGGAAGGATCGTCGCGGAAGACGAGGTTGAAGTTGTGAAAGTCGCGCCCGGCGGCGCCGAGGATGAGGATCCGACGCGCGCTCACTTGCGGAACAGCCGCTCGGCGTTGCGGTACGCGATCTTCTCGGCGACGTCCTTCGGCAGCTCGGCCAGCCATTCGCGGTAGCCGTTCATGATCGAGGCGTACTGGCCCCAGCGCTCATTCATCCAGGTGTCGGAGCCGACGATGAAACGATCGGGGTATTTTTCGAACAGGCGGCGCCAGGAAGGCTTCAGCTTGCCGCCCTCGGTGACGTCGTAGCGGTAGGACAGCTCGCCCCACAGGTTGGGGAATTTCTTCAGGTACTGCTCGAGCATCTCCGGCGCGGTATGGAAGCCGGTGTGCGCCCAGACGATCTTCACCTTCGGGTTGTGGGCGAAGAGGATGTCCACCGCCGCGTCGTCGGAATGGGCGTGCAGATAGAGGTTGTGCGCGACGGCGAAGTCGACGGTCTTCTTCACCCATTCCGTCTTCGCGTCGTTGCCGAAGAGGTGGAACTCGCCGATGCCCTGGTAGTAGCCGCGCTTGTGCTCGGTCTCGATGAGGGCGAAGATCTTCGGGTCGTTGAACCACGAGTAGCGGTCCGGCCGCACGATGTAGGGGCGGATGAAGGGCACCACCCAGACGTCCTTCGGCTTCGCCTCGTACAAGGCGCGCGTGCCGTCGTTGGGCCGGCTGTTGGCGAGGATCCCCGTGACGCGGTTGTCGCGGAAGAGCTTCAGCACATGGTCGAGCGGATAGGGCCCCTCGGCCGCCTCGACGTTGTAGTGCAGGTGGGCGTCGAAGAGCGGCAGCGGCTCGGCGGCCTGCGTGCTCGGGGCGCTCCAGGCAAAAGTCAGTCCCCACAGGACGGCGGCAAGGCGGGTTTTCATGGCTGGGTCCTCCTTCGCGGATTGGAGCCGGGCGCCCGGCAAACGTTCAATCCCTGAACTTCGGCTCGCGCTTCGCCCGCGCCGCCGTCATGGCTTCCGTCAGGTCGTCCGACATCAGCATGGCGGCGTTCCAGGTGGCGATGTAGTTCAGCCCGTCGGCCACCGAATGGTCGCGGGCGTAGGTCACCATCTCCTTGATGCCGCGGATCGACAGCGGCGACTTCTTCGCAATGGTTGCGGCGATCTTCGCCACCTCGTGGAAGAGCATGCCCGGGCTGGCATAGCTGTGGTTCACCAGGCCGATCTCCTTCGCCTCGGTGCCGGCGACGGTGCGGCCGGTGTAGGCGAGTTCCCGCACCATGCCTTCGCCGACCAGCTTCGGCAGGCGCTGCAGGGTGCCGACGTCGGCCGTCATGCCGACGTCGATCTCCTTGATGCTGAAGGTGGCGTCGTTGCTGCAGTAGCGCATGTCGCAGGCGCAGATCAGGTCCACGCCGCCGCCGAGGCAGTGGCCGTGGATGGCGGCCAGCACCGGCTTGCGGCAGCGCTCCAGCGCGGTGAGGCTGTCCTGCAGGTCGAGGATCAGGCGGCGCAGTTTTTCCCGCATGCGGCCCTCGCAGTCGTCGGCGATGCCCTCGCTGACGCTGCCGAGCATGCCGAGGTCGATGCCGGAGGTGAAGCAGGGCCCGGCGCCGCGCAGCACGGCGACGCGGATCGACGGCTCCTCGTCGATCCACTTGAAGGCCTCGCGCAGTTCCAGCCACATGCGCAGGTTCATGGCGTTGGCCTTGTCGGGACGGTTCATCTCGACGGTGGCGACGGCGTCGGCCAGCTCGATCTTCAGGGTCTCGAATGTCGGGGTCGTCATCGTGTGCTTTCAGGCGGAAAAGGCCGGGTAATCCAGATAGCCGCTGTGGCCGCCGAGGTAGAAGGTCTTGCTGTCCCACGGCGCGGTCTCCACACCCTGGCGCAGGCGCGAGACGAGATCCGGGTTGGAGATGAAGGGCTTGCCGATGGCGACCAGGTCGCCGCTGCCGGCGGCGAGCGCCGCCTCGGCCTTCTTGCCGGTGAAGCCGCCGCAGAGCATCAGCGCATGCGTGAATTTCGCGCGGATCAGCCGCAGCAGCGCGTCGTCGGGATCGTGGATCCAGCTCGTCGACTGGTCGTAGAGGTGCAGGTAGACGAGGCCGAGCTTCTGCAACTCCTCGGCGAGGTAGCCGTAGGTCGCCATCGGCTCGGGATCGGGCCGCATGTCGTTGGCCTGGCCGTGCGGCGAGAGGCGGATGCCGGTGCGCTCGGGGCCGATCGCCGCGGCCACCTCGCGCGCGATGTCCAGGTGCAGGCGGCAGCGGTTCTCCAGCGAGCCGCCGTATTCGTCCTTGCGGTCGTTGAGGAAGGGGCAGCGGAACTGGTCGAGCAGGTAGCCGTTGGCGCCGTGAACCTCGACGCCGTCGAAGCCGGCGGCGACGGCGTTCTTCGCCGCCTGCACGAATTCGGCGACGACGCCCTTCACTTCCGCCGTCGACAGCGCGCGCGGCGCCTCGCATTGCGTCAGCGCCGCCTGGCCGGTGGCGCGGTCGAGGGCCATCGACTTGCCGTTGGCGGCGATGGCGCTCGGCCCCACCGGCGGCGCGTTGTCGTCGCGCAGGCTGCCGTGGCTGATGCGCCCGCAGTGCCAGAGCTGGGCGAAGATGCGGCCGCCCAGCTTGTGCACCTCGTTCGTCACCGCCTGCCAGCCCGCCACCTGCTCGGCGGAATACAGGCCGGGCGTGAAGGCGTAGCCGCGCGCCTGCGGTGACACCGGCACGCCTTCCGAGATGATCAGCCCGGCATCGGCGCGCAGGCCGTAGTACTCGACCATCATCGGCGTCGGCGCGATGGCCGGGTTGGTGGCGCGGCAGCGCGTCATCGGCGCCATGGCGATGCGGTTGGGCAGCGTCAGCGGGCCCAGTTTGAAAGGCGAAAACAACTTTTCTGTGCTCATGAAATCCTCACCCCGTCCTCGAACAACTCTCCCGGATTGAAACTCTTGTACGCCTCCGCCGGATAAAACGCCCGGAAGTCCGCCATCACCTTCTCGAAGGGGAAATCCGACCAGCAGCCGTGGTCGCGCAGGTACTCCATGTGGCGGCGGCTCAATGCGTCGTATTCCTGGAAGATGGCGTTGCCCGTGCCGTCGAATTCGGTCGGGCGCACGTGGAACTTCTCGCACATCTCGATGTTGAAGGCCGGCGCCGCCTTTACCCACTTGCCGTTCAAATACAGCACCGCGTAGCCGTGGTGGATGAAGGTGGTCTTGCCGCCCATCATGGCCTTCAGCTTCTCCGTGGTGAGGTGGTTCTCCACGTCGGAGAGGCCGATCGCCGCATGGATGCCCACGGCGCGTGCCGCCGCGGCGAGCAGGATCGCCTTCGGCAGGCAGTAGGCGGCCTTCGCCTGCAGCACGTTGCTGGCGACGTAGGGCTCCGGGTCGAGGCTCATGGTGAACGGGTCGTAGCGCCAGCCGTCGCGCACGCGGTAGAAGAGCTTGACGGCCTTCTCGATGTCGGACGTCGCGCCGGCGACGGTTTCCTGCGCGAAGCGGCGGATGGATTCGGTACCGGAATCGATGAAGCGCGCGCTGGCGAGGTATTCCGGGCCGGGCTCTGGCCAGGCACCGGGAGGGGTGTGGATCATGTCGGTGTCGCTATGGGAAAGCGACATTATGCCGGGCACGAATCCGAAGGCAAGCGGCGGTATTTACATCGGGTTACAACCTGGCGGTTCCGGGACAAACCTCACTTACATCTTGGGCGGATAGTGGCAGCCGTCCGATATCGAGGAGGTTGTCATGAAACCCACTGTTGTCCTGATTGCTCTGCTGGCGCTGTCCGCCCAGGCTTCTTTCGCCAGGGATGACTTCGGCCCGCCCGGCGGCCGCTTGCAGGAGGTTCGCACCCAGTTCTTCAACGAGTTCAGGAATATCGAGTCCGTCTCCCACAGGGAGCGGATTGCGATCCTGCAGGAAGCCGAGGCCTGCATCCAGGCGGCCACCAACCGTGAGCAATACCGGGCCTGCGAGGAGCGGGAGGGTTCGGCCCGGGAGAAAAGCAACGAAAAAGCGAAGGCCAGCCGCCAGGCGCTCAGAGCCAGGATGGAGCAGATGCGCCAGTCGTTTGCAATGAACCGGCCCTGACCTCCCGCATATGGCGGTACCCGCCGCCCCGTTCATTGCCGCGCCGTATCACGGAGACTGACTTTTTTCCGGCCCGGCCCGCCTCAGGCGGTACCGGGCCGCGTGACTTTATTTCGCCGCGAAGCAGTAGAACAACCCGTCCCCGCCCGTCGGCCGGATCTTCTCCATGCTGCAGCCGAGCGTCGGGTGGGCGGAGTTCCACGAGACGGCCCAGTTCGCATCGCTCGGGCCGGCGCGATCATGGTGGCCGGTCATGGCCGAGCCGCCTTCACCGCCGTTGGTCCAGTTGCTGCAGGTCATGTCTGCGAACCGGCTGCCGGTCGGGAAGGCCGTGCCGTCGGGCCGCGAGCCGGTGAGGATGTCGTGCTTGTTGGGCTTCTCGGTGCGGCCGTTCACCATCTGGCCTTTCTCGTCGAGGGCCGTCTGCTTGTTCAGGCCGCTGCCCGGCGAGTGCAGTTCGTCGACGTCGCGCGCGATGCGCTCGCCCTTGAGGTTCTGCCAGGGGCCGGGGCCGATGCGGTCGCGGGCGTTGACGAAGTCCGTGCCGGCCAGCGTCGCGGCCTGGGTGCTGAGGTAGGCGCGCCAGGTGCGATGGCCGGCGCCCGCCGCCTGTGCCAGCGACTGGCAGTGCTTGTCGGCGCCTTCGAGGCCGCCGAGGTCGCCGCCCTTGCCGGGGCCGACGCTGGTGACGAAGAAGGTCATTTCCTTCGGGCCGGACTGCATGGTGGCGCAACCCGCCACGACGCCGATTGCGCCGGCCGCGGCCAGCCAGAGTGCTGTTCTTTGCATGACGCGCTCCTGTGTTTGCTGTTGGGGGAAGGCCATCTTGCGGCAGCCGACCGGGATCGTCAATGCGCATCGCCGATTGCCCACGCCGGTGGTAAGGTTGGAATTATTTTCCCGTCCGGACATGAAGACGACCATGCAACGACGCATCCTGCCGCTGGCGCTGCTCGCGCTGGCCTGCCTGCCGACCCCGTCCGCATTCGCTGCGGACGACGACGAATCGCCGCTGTGGGACTTCGTGCCCGGCCGCTACACGCTGATCGGCCGCCAGCCGGACAGCCAGGCGACCTACACGGGGACGGCGAAGATCGAGCGGGTGGGCAAGCAGCTGCGGCTGACGCGCACCATCGCGGGCAGGCAGGAGCGCATCTTCGGCACCGTGCGCCGCGCCGATCCGGGCGAGGCCTGGGTGCTGGCCTTCAAGTGGGGAAACAAGCAGCCGATGGAGATGGTCTGCCTCATTGGCACGGACCTCGACAACTACGCGCGCCTCACCTGCCACTGGGGCAAGGCGCGCAACCCGCACACGCAGCCGGGCATGGAAGCCTATTTCGCCCAGGAGCCGTGGGACCCGGTGAAGTGAGGCGGCTGCCTATCGCATCATCCGTGGCGCCGGGTCGCGCAGGATGAGCGAGGGGGAGGCGAAGGGGGCGAGGCGCTCGAGCAGATCGAGCAGTTCCAGCGCCGGCGAGTTGGCGAAGAATTTCGCGCGCGGCGTCTCCATCCAGATGCGGTCGGTGTAGAGCCACACCTCGTGCGGCGTGTCGCCGATGCCGTTGCCGTCGCGGTCGAAGCCCTGGTAGTCGCTCCAGGCGTTGCCGCGCCACAGGTTGGCTTCGCCGACGCCGGCGGCGCTCACCGCCACCTGCGTCAGGTTGTTGTCGAAGCGGTTGCCGGTGATGCGGTGGCCGCCCTTCTCGCCGTAGAAATAGATGCCGACGACGTTGTGGGCGAAGCGGTTGCCGCGCACCGTCAGCACGGCCTCGGCGTTGAGCGGCGCATTGGCCGAGAGGCCGACGGCGCAATGCAGGATCTCATTGTCCTCTACCCACGCGTTGCCGCTGTCCTTGAAGGCGATGCCGGCGCCGCCGCCGTCGAGGGCGTGGGCGACGGTGTTGCCGCGCACCGTCACGTCGGGCGAGTAGAGCACGACGACGCCGGTGTCGGTGTCGCGCAGCGTGTTCTTCTCGACCAGTGTGCGCGGCGAGAAGACGATGTGCATGCCGTAGCGGCCGTCGGCGAGCGTGTTGCCGGCGATGCGGTTGTCCGGCGAATTGGCCAGCGTGAGGTCGCGCACGCGCGCGAAGGCGTTGCCCTCGACGCGGTTGTGGCGGCTGTTCCACAGGCGCAGGCCGTCGCCGCGCGCGCCGCGCGGGGCGGGGCGGCCGGCGATGCTGTTGTTGCGGATGCGGTTGCGGTTGCCCTGCCTGACGTGGATGCCGAACAGCACGTCGTCGATGGCGTTGTGCTCGACCAGGTTGTCGTCGCCCTCGATGAGCAGGCCGGCATCGACGCCGTCGTGGCTGTCGCCGGAGCGCGTCAGGCGCAGGCCGCGCACGACGGCGCCGCTCGCGGCGAGCGTCAGCACCGTGCCGCGGCCGTTGCCCTCGAGGATGACCTTGCCGCCGCCCTCCAGCGTCATCGGCTTGGCGATGATCGCCGGGCCGGCGTAGAGGCCCGGTGCCGGGCGCAGCACGCCGCCCGCCGGCGTGGCGTCGATGAGCGGCTGCAGCGGCGGCGCGGCGTGCGCCGTCGCAGAGGCGAGCAGGAAAAGAAAAGTCAGTCTGTACGACACGGCGACATTGTTGCCGCCTTGGCCGTACGTGCCTTGCCCTGAGTCAAGCTACCAGCTTCCCGAGGCCCCGCCGCCGCCGGAACGGCCGCCCCCGCCGGAGAAGCCGCCGCCGGAGGAGCGCGAACTTCCGGACGAGCCGCCGCCCGAGGTGAGCGTGAAGCCGCCGATCTGCGCCGTGCCCTTGGTCTTGATGTCCTGCTTCGCCTTCTCGTACCAGGGCTGGCGCGAGACGATGAGCTTGGCGATGGGGAAGACGACGAGGTAGGTGCCGAAGAGGTACAGCGCACCGGTGGTCCCCACCACGACGATGGGGAACATCGCCCAGAAGGGAATGAGGAAGAAGTAGAGGAACCAGCCCATGCCCGGCGTGAGCACGCCGAGCACGGTGAACAGGCCGATGATGCCGAAGATGAAGGCGCCGATGAGGATGCGCTCGGTGAGCGAGAGGTCGGGACCCTCGAAGAAGGTGTCGGATTTTTCGGCGCGCGCCGGTGCCGGCTCCGCGGGCGCGTCGGCCGGCGCCTCCGCCGCGCCGGTGAGCTGGCCGATGACGGCGGCCACGCCCTGCTCGATGCCGGCGTCGAAGTGGCCCTCCTTGAAGCGCGGCGTCATGACGTTGCGGACGATGCGGCTCGCCGCCACGTCGGTGAGCGTGCCCTCAAGTCCGTAGCCGACCTCGATGCGCATGCGCCGCTCGCTGGGCGCCACCAGCACCAGCACGCCGTTGTCCTTGCCCTTCCGGCCGAGCTTCCAGGTGTTGAAGACCTGCTCGGCGTAGGACTCGACGCTCTCGCCCTCGAGCGAGCGCACGGTGAGCACGGCGATCTGGTTGGAGGTCTCCTGCTCGTGCGCCTTGAGCCGGGCGGTGAGGTTGCGCTTCGTCTCCGCGTTGAGGATCTCGGCGTTGTCGACGACGCGGCCGGAGAGGTAGGGCACGTCGGCGGCGAGCGCGGCGCAGGCGGCGAGGCAGGCGCAGAGGAAAAGCGCAATCCGGCTCATGCACCCTTCTCCTCGAAGACTTCCTGCGCGATCTCGTTGTGCGCGCCGCCGCCGGCGAAGCCCCTGGCGACGAGCAGCGCCTCCAGGGCGTCGAGGCCGTCGCGCAGGGCCGGTGCGATGCGGCCGGCGGCGAGGCCCGGCTTCATGCCGGCGATGATGTCCTGCATCTCGGCATCGGCAAGGTGCACGCCCGTATCGGGCAGGATGACCACCGTGCGCTCGAAGACGCCGACCAGCAGCAGGACGGCGTTGCGCTGCCTGGTGCGGGCGAGGTTGCGCTCGAGGAACCAGGCCGCGGCGTACTGGCGCGCCTCGGTCTCGCGCCGGGCCGTGCCGACGAAGAGACGGGCGAAGGGCGGGATGAAGATCGCGGCCAGCGCGGCGACGGCGCCGGACAGGAGAAAAGTCAGTCCTGCCAGCACGGCGCCGGGATGCCACAGCACGGCGGCGAAGCCGGTCAGGGCGGAGAACAGCGCGAAGGCCTTCCAGGGCGCCTCGGGATAGGCGTCGCATCGCCCGACGACGACGGCGACGATCTCGATGCCGGTGCGCGCCTCCAGCCGTGCGGCGCGCTCGGCGATGCTCCGGCGGTCGGTTTCGGACAAGGTCATTTTTTCCTCAGGAAAAGCCGCGGGTCCACCGCCGTGCCGTTGGCGAGCACCGTCCAGTGCAGGTGCGGCCCGCTCGTGCGTCCGGTGTTGCCGGAAAGGCCGACGACCTGGCCGGCGGCCACGCGCTCGCCGGGCGCGACGTCGATGCGCTCGAGGTGACAGTAGAGCGTGACCAGACCCTGGCCGTGGTCGAGGTACACCGAGTGGCCGTTGAAGAAGAAGTCGCCGGTCTCGACGACGACGCCCGCTCCGGCGGCGCGCACCGGCGTGCCGACGGGCACGGCGAAGTCGATGCCGGCGTGCGGCATGCGCTCCAGCCCGTTGATGACGCGGCGCAGGCCGAAGTTGCCGGTGAGTTTCCCTTGCGCCGGCGGGCGGAAGGCGAGATCGGGTTCCGGCTCGTCGCGGAAGAGCGCCTTGATCTCGTCGATGCGCTTCTGCTCGCGTTCGATGCGCAGCATGTCCTCGGGCGGCGGTTCGACCTTGCGCTGGTCGGGCACGCTGAAACGCTGGGTCGGGTAGTGCTTCGCCGCGACGCGGACCGGTTTCGTTTCTTCCGCGCCGCCGGACAGCACGCGCAGGGCGTGTTCGCCCGGCTCCAACGCGAGCGGCAGGCCGACCAGCGCGACCCAGCCCCGATTGTCGCGCAGCACGGCCGTGCGCTTCTCGCCGAACCAGGCCTGCGGGCGCTCGGCGCCGTTGCCGAGGCGGACGAGGGCGACGCCGCCGGGCACGGCGTCCTGCCGCGGCAGGGCGTGGGCGGGCAGGGCGGCGAGGAAACCCAGCACGATGCCGGCGAGTCGAAGGAGAGTCGAGGCCATGACGGCAAGATTGTAGCCCTTGTGCCGGGCCTGTTTTCAACCTAAGGTGAAGCGCATGACGCAAAGACGCAGCTTTCTGCGGGGCCTGGCCGGGCTGGGCCTTGGGCTCGTGCTGGAGCCCGGCCTGGCGGCGCAGGCGCGTGCGCCGCTGACCAAGCCGATTCCGTCGACCGGCGAGCGCATTCCGCTGATCGGCGTCGGCAGCTGGCTGACGTTCGATACCGGGGCCGGCGCGGCGGCGCTCGAGCGCCTGCAGCCGGTGCTGCAGG
>Ga0233425_10008288_pt1 | contig 13927 bp, 12 predicted proteins | sample Watercolumn_Towu_2_FD_181712 | JGI IMG/M metagenome (GOLD analysis project Ga0233425, IMG submission 181712) | Freshwater microbial communities from Lake Towuti, South Sulawesi, Indonesia - Watercolumn_Towuti2014_140_MG | ecosystem: Environmental > Aquatic > Freshwater > Lake | place...
CTCCGTTCTTTCAAGGTGAAGAGGCTCCTTGTTTGCGTTCTTGAAACTTCAAATGGATGGCTTCCAGGCTGTCAATCTGATGCTTGAGGCGCCGCACCTCCTTTTCTCTGGCATCAAGCCTTGATCTTATTCTCTCTATTTCCTTATCTTTTGCCTGAAGAAGGTCTTTGCAGGCTGCCGGGCTGCTGTATACAACGATCTTCTTGGGAACGGGCTCATCCTGTGCCGGATGAGTTCCCTGCGTTCCCGGCGGGGTGAGGCGCTCCAGGAAGGGCGCGAGCATTCGCGGGTCTTCCTCCCCCAAGCCTTGAGGCATCTGCCGGCTCCAGCATGTCCAAACCCCCATGGCCTCATTGTATTCCTGGGGCGTTTGAGCCTGGGTCAGACGGATAGCGGCCAGGGCGAAACACGCCCTGCGGCTCGCATCCTGGTCGCCAGGGTTATCCCTGAGCACCTCAAAGAGAAATCGGGCCTTCTCATAGTCCCCGTCCTTGAAGGCCTGCATCGCTTCCCCCCAGGTCCTGAGTTGGTAATCATGGCTTGGAGTGACCTCTAGAGGAGGCTGCGGTTTCTGCACGCCGCTGCATGCCAACAATCCAATCCCTGCAATCAAACACAGCATCAGGCAAAACCATGGCCGCTGACCCGACTGAATGATCCACCCCCCAATCATTGCTCTATTCCTTCGGCAAGGCGGGAAGAGTGAAACCAAAGGTGCTCCCTTCTCCGGGCTTGCTCCTCACCCATATGGTTCCCCCATGAGCTTCCACGATGTATCTAGAGATGCTGAGGCCCAGCCCGACACCATCAGCTTGATCCCGAGTCCCCGGCGCACGATAATACTTGTGAAACACAAGTGATTGCTCTTCTTCCGGTATTCCTGGACCATTGTCTGAAACTGAGAATCTCAGCACAAACCCATTTGAACCAGTCTCGGGTGCCACAGAAACGATCACCTCGCTCTGAGGAGGGGAAAACTTAATCGCATTTCCCAAAAGATTCAAGAGCACTTGCTGGAGATTGTCCGGGTCTCCCATTATATAGGGCATCTGAGGGGGGATGTGAGAGGTGATCAGGATACCTTTGGCCTCGGCTGCCGGCGCAGCCCGATGCATGCAAAGGGTCATGAAGACCGAGGGATCAAGAGGTCGCATATCGATTTTGACTACTCCTGCCTCAAGGCGGGACACCTGCATAAGGTGACTCAGCAAGTCAGTGATCCGCTCAATTTCACCACTGGCAATCTCCAGGAATCGTCGCTGCCTATCATTGATGGGGCCCATCAACTCTTCGGAAATCATGTTCACCGATTCCCTGATGGAGGTGAGTGGTGTCCTGATTTCATGACTTAGCATCGATATAAAGTCCGAACGCATCCGCTCTTCTTGCTTGAGCAGCGCAGCCATCTCGTTGAAGGCTCCCGCAAGTTCGCCAAATTCATCCCGTGATAGAATTCGGATCGGTTGGCTCAACCCCTCATGTGATATAGCCCGAATTCCCCTGCGCAGCTCCCGAAGAGGCCGGTTCATGGAATGAGTCAGAAAGATGCTCCCCAGCAATCCAACCAGGACAGAAAACCCCAAACCAACAAAACCAAGCCTTACAGCCCTCTGGCCACGCTGGTTGAGGATGCGCATTTGCGAAACGATACTCTGTTCGTTGTCCGCTCTCGCTACGGATATACTCCTGATCCAATCGTTGATGACCGCCTCCGGAATCCAGAGTATCTTCGCAGGATCTCCGGAGTCCGGTCCCTCTCCCGAGGCCGGAAGTTGATAGATATATTCCCGAAAAAGCTGCCTCCATGGCTGATCGGAACTCTCCTCTGCCGGTTCGAGCATGAGTATTTCAGTAAGATTCGCTTCGAATTCCCTCTGCGCGGCAACAAAATACTCCTTATAGTCTTCTTTTTTCAATAGGTCATATTTGCTCTCGCTCTCCGCCATCCAGAGGAGACTATCAATCATCTTCTTCGACGCGAAAGAGATCCGGAAATTCCTGCTCACGATATGCTCGGAAATCCCCATGATTTGCTGTATGTGAACAAAAAGAAGCAGAATCGTGCCATAGAATATGGAGATGAGAATCAGATACCACAGGAAGAGCTTGAACATTATGCCGAATTTCATCTTCATCTTCTTCTTTAGCCCGTTGGAATGATTTGCTCTTTCGTCACTCTCCTGAGATTGAACCGCTGCACACAAAAAGATTCTACAACTCTTGTTCGTGAATGACTAGACAAGAAAGATTCCGGTTTCGCTGTTGACTTTCGTACGCCTTAGGCACATATGCTTGATGGGTTCACAAAGAGATCTTCCGCCAATGACTCGGAAGTAATCTTGAGCGAAAAGCGGACCTGGGTTTCTGAACTCATCGAACATATTCTTGGCGCACTACATTTTTGAGAGGTTGTCGGTTCAGATGATTGAAAACGAAGAGAGAGCGGAAGAGGCAACAGAAGAGGAAAGCTTTGCGGAGCTGCTCCAGGGGAGTCCGGTCAAACCAGTGAGGTTCCATCCAGGGCAGAAGGTCAACACCAGAATCGTCAAGATCTCGGCGGATTGGGTTTTCCTGGACTTGGGAGGAAAGAGCGAAGGTTATCTCGACAGGAAAGAACTGCTGGATGAAGAAGGCAAGCTTTCCTCAAAGGAAGGAGACACCCTGCAGGCTTATTTTCTGTCGACAGACAATAATGACCTGCGCTTCACCACCAAGATCACCGGGGGCGAAGCCATTCGACACCACCTCGAAGATGCCTGGGAAAGTGGAATTCCTGTGCAGGGGCTTGTTGACAAAGAAATCAAAGGCGGCTTTGAAATTAAGATAGCTGGTGAACTCCGCGGCTTCTGCCCGTATTCTCAAATGGGGCTTCAGCGCGATCCAAATCCCAAAGACTTGGTGGGCCAACATCTTTCTTTCCGGATCACTCAGTTCGGTGAGAAAGGACGAAATATCGTTCTGTCCCACCGATCGGTTCTGGAAGAAGAAAGGCAAAAGCAGAGGGAGGCATTGAAAGGTTCTTTGCAGGAAGGAATGAAGGTGACTGGAACGATCAGCTCCATTCGTAGTTTTGGTGCCTTCATCAGAATAGGTGGCATCGAAGGCCTCATACCGATCTCGGAAATCAGCTGGGATCGGGTGGAGGATATCCACGAAGTGATGGAAGTCGGTCAGGAAGTTGAAGTGGTGGCCATGAAACTGGACTGGGAAAAGGACCGCCTCTCCTTCAGCCACAAACAAGCCTTGCCCGACCCGTGGACCAACATAGAGAGGGACTTTCCTGAAGGTTCGACTCACCGTGGCACGGTAGTTCGGTTGACGGATTTTGGCGCATTCGTCACCCTGGCGCCCGGAGTGGACGGTCTTCTTCACATCTCTAAGTTGGGGACAGGCAAGAGGATCCATCATCCCCGCGAAGTGGTAACCAGGGGCCAGACCGTGGAAGTAAAGATCGAAAAGATCGACAAGGACAGCAAGCGTCTGTCGTTGTCCCTGGGCGCGTCCGAGCAGGCGGAAGCACAGGAAGAAGCCGAGGAAGAATACGGCATGTACTTGAAAGAGAAATCCGGCTCCATGGGGACACTGGCAGATTTGCTGAAATCCAAACGAGGCGATAAGAGGCGATAAAAAGAAGAAGAAATAGAAGCTGGATATGGATGCTGATCATTTGCGAGAACTGCTCAGGCAATTGCAGAGTGGGCTGTTGGACGTCGAGTCGGTAATCAACCGGCTCAAGAGCCTCCCCTTTGAGGATCTGGGATTTGCCAAGATCGACAGCCATCGTTGCCTTCGAACTGGGGTCCCCGAGGTGATTTTCTGCCAGGGAAAAACCCTTGGACAGATTCAGGATATTGTTCAGAGAATATCCCTGCATCACCACAATGTTTTGGCAACTCGGGCCAGTCCTGAAGTCTTTCAGGGCATCCGCGAGGTCACAGAAGATTGCCGGTATCACGAACTGGCTCGGATTGTGGTTATCAGACCGCTTTCCATCGATCAGAAGGGCAACGTTGTGGTGGTCAGCGCCGGGACGTCCGATCTTCCCGTGGCCGAGGAAGCCGCCATTACGGCCGAGGTGCTCGGCAGCCGGGTTCGCCGGATCTATGATGTCGGTGTGGCAGGGATTCACCGGCTTCTCTATTCGTGTGAAGACCTTTTCCAGGCCAACGTGGCGATCGTTGTGGCCGGCATGGAGGGTGCCCTGGCCAGCGTCGTGGGTGGGCTGGTCTCCTGCCCGGTCATTGGCGTCCCGACCAGTGTGGGGTATGGGGCAAGCTTCGGCGGGCTTGCGGCGCTGCTCAGCATGCTCAACAGCTGCGCATCAGGGGTCTCTGTAGTGAACATCGACAATGGTTTTGGAGCTGGCTACCAGGGCCACCTCATCAACAAACTCGCCCTCAGTGATGCTCCCCGGGCAGCCGACCGCATTGGCTGACGCTCTCCCAGGGACCGTTTTCTGATGGTTCCACCCACTATCCTGGGGCGGGTAGATGCGCATGAGGCGTGCGTTGGTCGATGCCGTTACCAATCGGGAGCTTTTGTCGGAAGCTGGAAAGAAGATCGCATCACCCGCTGTAAGGATCTCCTTTCGGCTGTCTATCGAGAGCACCACCTCACCCTCAAGGACTACGATATCACTGTAGGAATCTTCGAGAGGCATTATGGTCACCTGTGCGGAAGCCTGCTTCGAACCATTGAGCGAAATGTTGTCCATGATGAACGGCATGAGTTGTATCAACCGGTAGGAACCTCCGATGGCCCGCTCGGCGTAGGCGCTCTTGGCTTGATATTCACCGCTGACGTTCCGCGCTCCGGGGTTGACGATAAAGTCCCTGGGCTCCGTCGGAATGAACCTAACGGTCCGCTCAGCGATACACTGGATCGCCTCTTCATCTGTCTCAGGCGGTTCTTCGCCCGTGCTAAGTATTGCGCCGAGCCCTCTGGTGAGATCCTTCCGCATCTCAGCTCGATCGTTTACGTAGACAATCGGCGTCGGGAAGTCGAAGAGGCTGTAGGTCGTATTTGCTGTCTGCTGCGGTTCAAAATAGAAGACCACGTCCTTTCCCGCTTCCTTCAAGTCTGGAGAGAAGACATGCCATGCCTCGGTTTTCGCTTCGTTCACCAGGGGATGGGTCTGGTGTGAACCGACAATGGAGTGAATATAGCCGACTGGCGCGATGATGTTCTGGCCGGGCTCAAGCTCTATGGTGTTGAGATAACTACAGAGCTCTCTCCTGACGTCGATGAGAGGGCCGAAGGCCATGGCCTCAAAACCGGAATCTCTGATCGCCGTCTTCAGCTTCGTCCCTGTGAAGCTCGGGAAGTGCTCGCCTGTCCAACCGACAGCGGTTTCCTCACAGACCCAAGCCTCGTAGCAGCGGCGGTATTCTTCGAATGCCTCCAGCCTTTCCGTTTTGTTCCAGATATGGGCTAAGATCCGGTTGAGCGCATCTTTGAGCTGAACTACAAGTCGCCGTTCTTCCTTCATCCAGGAGATGAACTCCGTTTCGCGACCCACGATCTTCTCATTGAACCCAATCTGAACGATCTGAGGTTGGCTCTGGTCCTTTGCAAGAACCTTGGAGAAAGTGGGCTTCGAGGTGAAGCGGGAACCAAGCATTGCTTTCGGGTTTGCTGCGACTATCCCGGCGAATGATACCCCACCTATTAATGACACCCCGTCGATTTGAGTGGAACAAAACCATATCTCGGCGACTCTCTCCACCGGGCGTTTGAGCCAGCGGGCAAGGTCAAAACCGCCCCAGGCATAGTGCTTGAGTACCGGGTTCAGGCTTGCTCGAAAGATGATCGGCTTCTTGCCGCTCGCTGCCGTCATGGCCTCGTCTTCAAGGCTCCTGTTCGGCCTGTCTCTCCCTTTCAGGCCGTTTGAATGCATGAGGCCCCCAGGAGCTGGCCGATCTCGGCGTGAATCATCCGGCCATCTTTCAATGCCGTGTCTTTGGGAAGTTCCCTCATCGAAAGAAGGCTAACAAATCCCTGAGAAACGGTCAACTAACATCAGGCCCTTGTTGAACTTGACTGCCCATCCAACTTCTTCTAAGCTTTCTCACATCCCCTGTTTTGCAGGAGGGTGATTGCAAGCCTTTTGGCGGATGAGATGAAGGATGAACATTAAGGAGGGTCTGCCCGTTGCTTGACACCACCAATGCGATGAAAGGTATTATCCTGGCCGGAGGCTCCGGTACTCGCCTATATCCTCTTACCCGGGCCGTGAGCAAGCAACTTCTGCCGGTGTACGACAAGCCCATGATCTACTACCCACTTTCGGTCTTGATGCTGGCTGCCATCCGCAGGATTCTCATCATTTCAACCCCGGAGGATCTGCCTCGATTCGAGATGTTGCTCGGAGACGGTTCTCAGTTTGGACTTTCCTTTTCTTATGCCGAACAGTCTCGCCCGGAGGGTCTGGCACAGGCTTTCATCATTGGCAAATCATTCATCGGCAACGATAGGGTTGCATTGATTCTTGGCGATAATATTTTTCACGGGCCCGGTCTAGGACAGGTTCTCAGAAGGTGCACCGGCCTGGAGAGGGGCGGACTGGTATTTGGCTATCCAACCCGGGATCCCCATCGCTACGGGGTGGTCGAGTTTGATTTGCAGGGCAAGGCTGTCAGCATTGAAGAAAAGCCCCGGCAACCGAAATCCAACTATGCCGTTCCCGGCCTCTACTTCTATGACAATCAGGTGATCAGCATTGCGGAAAACCTGAAACCTTCCAGTCGAGGCGAACTCGAAATCACGGATGTAAACTTGGAATACCTGCGCAGGGGTGAGCTTCAGGTTGAAGTCCTGGGCCGAGGTTTCGCATGGCTTGACATGGGCACGCACGAATCCCTGTTGCAGGCAAGTAGCTACATTCAGACAATTCAGGAGCGGCAGGGCTTCAAGGTGGGCTGTGTTGAGGAAATTGCGTTTCGCATGGGCTACATCGACCAAGAACGCTTACGCTCGCTGGCCCAGGATATGTTGAAGAATCAATACGGCCAGTACCTTTTAGATGTCCTTGCTGAAACAGCCCCACTGGCCAAGTGAGGAGTAAGAAGGGGAGTGGACTTGAAGCCGTGGCGTTGAATGAAACGGCCCCATGCCCCTGTCGATGCGGTACAGCGATACAACGGCATCTCCAATCCTGCGAAGCACTGGAGAACGGCTCTCATGACGGCTGCGCCATTCTTTGTCCCCTGGAAGGTCCCTGTTTGTCCCGGGGATGTTCCAAGACAAGCATGCCAATCTATGGATTCACACCAAAAGAAGAGCCGAATTGGGAGGAAAGGATTAGCATTCTATGAAAACCTGGTTGGTGACCGGCGGTGCCGGGTTCATAGGCAGCAATTTTGTACTGACCCAGAGAAAGCGTGGCGGAGTGCGGATCATCAATCTCGATCGTTTGACCTACGCAAGCAATCCACTCAATTTAGAAGCTCTGCACAATGATCCTCTCTATGTATTCGTCCACGGGGATATCGGAGACAGTAGCCTGGTTCGGCGGATACTGAAGGATTACAGGCCCACAGCGGTTCTGAACTTTGCCGCAGAATCGCATGTTGACCGATCCATCGTCGCGCCGGAGGATTTTATTCAAACCAACGTTGTTGGGACGTTCCGTCTGCTGGAAGAAGTTTGCCGCCACTGGGAAGGGCTTACCGGGGAAGAAAAGGATGTGTTTCGTTTCCTGCACGTCTCCACCGATGAGGTTTATGGTTCCTTGGAGGCTGACGAGGCCCCTTTCCACGAGGCGACACCCTATGCTCCCAATAGCCCTTATTCGGCATCCAAGGCCGCGAGCGACCATTTGGTAAGAGCTTACTCTCACACCTATGGCCTACCGACGCTAACCACAAACTGCTCCAACAATTACGGCCCCAGGCAGTTCCCGGAAAAGCTCATTCCCCTCATGATCTTGAACGGAATCAACGGAAAGGGACTGCCCATTTATGGGGATGGTTTGAACATCAGGGATTGGCTCTATGTCGAGGATCACTGTGAAGCCTTGAGCTTGGTTGCGGAACAGGGCTGCGTGGGGGAAGTATATAATATAGGCGGAAACTGCGAAAAGCAGAATCTCGAAGTGGTTGAGACCATCTGCTTGATTTTGGATGAGTTCTTTCCAGACTCTCGCCATGCCCCGCATGCTTCTCTCATTACCTTCGTCAAGGATCGCGCCGGTCATGATCGCCGCTACGCCATCGATTGCTCCAAAATTCAGCGGGAACTCGGGTGGCAGCCGAAGGAAACCTTCGAGTCGGGCATCAGGAAGACTATACAATGGTATGTGGAACATCCTGAATGGGTGGAATCCGTGCAAACCGGCGCTTATCGCACATGGATTCAGCAGCAATATGGGAAGAACAATGAGGGATCTTGAAAGAATGGAAGGGCCCGGGTTCACTGACAGTCAGGGTGGGGATGGACGTGAATCATACACGACCTCATTTGCAGCCTTGAGAATCGATAACGCAATAGAGTAGTCCGAGAGAGGCTCGCGAAGTGAAAACACGACAAATTCTTCTTGGCAATGAGGCGATCGCTCACGGGCTTTTGGAGACTTCCTGCACTATGGCAACCTCCTATCCTGGGACCCCGGCATCGGAAGTCCTCGGCACACTGGCGCAGCTCAAGAAACAGCAGACCCTCGGGCTTCATCTCGAATGGTCCATTAACGAGAAAGTGGCGTTTGAGGTAGCTCTGGCCAATAGCTTCACCGGGCGCCGTTCGGCCGTGATCATGAAGCAGGTGGGGCTCAACGTGGCCGCCGATCCACTGATGAGCGCCGCCTATACCGGTGTGACGGGCGGTTTCGTCATTGTCGTTGCGGACGATCCAGGTCCGCACAGTTCGCAAACTGAGCAGGACAGCCGCTTCATAGCTATGGCCGCCAAACTTCCCGTGCTCGACCCTTCCTCTCCCGCCGAAGCAAGGGATTTCGTTCGCCAGGCTATGTCCCTTTCGGAAAAGTATGAAATCCCCGTGCTGCTGAGACCCACCACCAGGGTCTGTCATGCGCGGCAGGATATGGAGCTGCACCAGTCTTTCCAAAAGGAACAGCCCCCCGTTTTCCAAAAGAACCCGGGGCGATGGGCTGCAACGCCGAAGTTTCGCCTCCTCTTGCACCGGCAGTTGAATGAGAAGCTGGAAAAGATCGCTCTGGACCCCGAATTCCTTCCCTATCTGATGAATGAAAAGGTAACGACTTCCCAATCCGACCCTTGGCAGAGAAGCTGTGTCGTGGCTTCCGGGGTGGCCCTCGCTTACGCACGGGAAATCCTGTTTGATCTCGGACTCTGGGACCGGGTGGCTGTTTACAAGGCGCCCATGCCGTATCCCCTCGCACCATCCTTTCGTGATGAGGTCTTATCGCGTTACGAACGCATCCTCGTTCTCGAGGAATCGTATCCCGTCATCGAGCTTCAGTTTCAGGACCGCAAGCGGGTGTTTGGCCGCACCACCGGGACGGTCCCCACCTCCGGAGAACTGCTCCCGGAGGTCGTGGAAACCGTTCTCAGAGGATTTCTCGGTCTTCAATCCGCTCCTCTCATTGGCACGAGCGGTTCACCGGGACGGCGACCAACGCTTTGTGCGGGCTGTCCCCATCGGGCCGCGTTCTTTGCCATCAAGAAGGTCTTTCATAAGAAGGGAATCTATCCCAGCGATATCGGATGCTATACCCTCGGCCTCAATCTCAATGTGGTTGACACCGTGCTGTGCATGGGCGCATCCATCAGTCAAGCTGCAGGGTTCCACCACGCCTATCAAGCGGTTGGAAAGGAAGACATCCCGGCAATCTGCGCTACTATCGGCGATTCCACCTTCTTCCACGCAGGGATTCCCGCTCTCATCAACGCCGTCGTCCAGCGGGCCAGGTTCGTACTGATCATCCTAGATAACAGCACCACCGCCATGACGGGTCATCAACCGACGCCGGCTTCCGGAAAGAGCCTGGATGGCGGGTCCGTCCCAAAAGTTTCCATCCCTGATATCGTTCGCGCCTGCGGGGTCGGTTTCGTGGCAGAGGAAGATCCCCATCGCCTGAAAGCCATGGTGGAGCTGCTCAAAAGAGCCAGAAAGCACGTTCAGGCCAAGAATGGAGGGGTGGCTGTGGTTGTGGCCAAAAGCCCCTGTTTGATGGATCGAAACCAGGCTGAACCCCGTGTCACAGAGTGGGTCAGCGTGACCGATGAATGTAAGGGATGTGGGCTATGCGTCAAAGAGTTCGAATGCCCCGCACTTGAGCCTCAGGGCAAAAAGGAACCCGTTCAGATAGACCAAACCCTTTGCTCAGGCTGCGGTGTTTGTGTGTTGGTTTGTCCACACGGGGGACTGGTTAGAGTAGGGAGTGGGGAGTAAGGAGTGGGGAGTAAGGAGTGGGGAGTAAGGAGTAGGGAGTAAGGAGTAGGGAGTAAGGAGTAGGGAGTGGGGAGTGGGGAGAATGAGTTCAGAATGCAACAAATCATCGTAAGCGGTGTTGGTGGTCAGGGAGTCCTTTTTGTGACCAGGTTGCTTGCTGAGGCAGCCCTGGAGCTCGGACACTCCGTACTCATCTCTGAGACTCACGGTATGGCCCAGCGGGGCGGCAACGTCATCAGTCATCTCAAGGTTGGCAGCCTTGACAATGCCAGCCCTTTGATTCGTCCCGGCAGAGCAGATGTGTTTCTTGGCCTTCACGTAGATGCCTTCGGTGTGCATGGGTTCTATCTGAAACCTGATGGCAAGGCCTTCTGCAACGCCGTCTCCGGCCCCCGCCTGCACACCACTGACGCCACTGGAATCGCCATGGAACTGGGGGCTCCTCTGTCATCTAACCTGGTGTTGCTTGGATTTGCGTCAGCATCCGGCTTCCTGTTCTGTACCCCGGAACGACTTGAGATTCAGCTGATCCGTGTCGGAGGCAAGCACCGGGAAATCAACCTAAGGGCCTTGGCTGCCGGACTGGAAGCATATCAGAAGAACCGGGTTTAGAACTACGGCCGCTTGTTGATTAATACCAGCCTTTGGCTCCTGATCACTGGTCACTTATCACTAGCCTCTAGCCACTGATGGTTGGTAGAATGCTTCTGCATCTTTTCCCCCAGTTTTTCATTGCCGGTATCACAAACGGGAGCATTTATTCGCTCATCGCTTTGGGGTTCTGTCTGATCCAAAACGCCACAGGTCTGGTGAACTTCGCTCAGGGTGATTTCGTCATGATCGGTGCAATGATGATGATCACACTATGCCAGGTGTGCCATCTGCCCATGCCTGTGGCCTTTGTGCTTGCTACGGGAACGGCGGCGGCAATCGGCCTTGCGCTCGAAGAGGGACCCATCAAGCATTCCAGAAATCGCGATATCCTCTCTCTGGTCATGATCACCATCGGGGCCTCTATTTCCTTCCGCGGCACTGCGGTGTTGATCTGGGGCAAAAACGCTCACATTCTGCCACCCCTTGGAGGAGAAACCCCAATTGTCTTTTTCAATACAGCGATTCTTCCTCAGTCCCTTTGGATTCTGGGCCTCTCGCTCCTGATTCTTGCTTTGCTCTACCTCTTCTTTCAGCGCACACTCACTGGCAAAGCCATGAGGGCTGCAGCAGACAATCCTTTTGGAGCTGCCCTCATTGGTATTTCCGTCCGCCGGGTGGTCGCCATGGCATTCGGTCTCAGCGGAGCACTGGGCGCCATGGCCGGTATTTTGATTACCCCCATCACAACCATGAGCTATGATGCAGGTTTGATGCTTGGTCTGAAAGGCTTCGCCGCCGCTATTCTGGGTGGCTACGGGAGTGTTCTGGGTGCGGTTGTCGGCGGACTGACTCTGGGAGTGCTGGAGGCACTGGGCGCAGGCTATATTTCGTCTGCCTCGAAGGATGCTTTTGCCTTTCTCATTCTGCTTTCTATCCTGTTCGTAAAGCCTTCCGGGCTTTTCGGACAAAGCGGAGTTCGCCGACTGTGACAAGGAGTGTGCCCTTCCTGCCTAAGGATTGGCAGGCACTGCTCTTGCTGGCAACCGTATTGGGACTCCTCCCCTGTGCCGTGCGAAATGACTATTTCCTCCTGCTCTTCAACATCATGGCGCTGAATGCCTTGGTGGTGCTGGGCCTTAACCTGTTGATCGGCTCCACCGGTCAGGTATCTCTCGGACATGCCGCCTTCTATGGTATGGGGGCCTACCTCTCAGCCATTGCCAGCACCACCCTGCAGTGGCCGCTCGCGGCTTCGCTCGCATTCGCTCTGATATTGGTGGGGGCTACGAGTCTTCTCCTGGCTTTGCCGACACTCAGATTGGAAGGCCACTACCTGGTCATGGCCACGCTAGGGTTCAATATCATCGTGAGTATTCTCCTGGGGCATTTCGAAGAAATCACCGGCGGCCCTTCAGGATTTCCCGGCATTCCCAAACTTCATTTTGGATCCTTGGTGCTGAACACGGATCGAAGATTCTACTACTTCATCTGGACCATCTTTCTTGTGGCATTGGCTTTGACGATCAATTTGACTGACTCGCGCATCGGCCGGGCACTGAAATCAATTCACGAAAAGGAACTCTCTGCTCAGGCCCTTGGTATTCCTTCCCACCGCTACAAGGTCACGACTTTCGTTCTGAGTGCACTCTATGCGGCACTCGCCGGATTCTGCTACGCTCACTATGTTACGTTCATCAGTCCGAAAACCTTTGACATCTTCTACTCCGTCCAGATTGTGACGATGGTTGTCGTGGGCGGTCTGGGAAGCATCTGGGGGGGGTTGGCCGGTGTTGCGCTTCTCACGGCATTGCCGGAGGCTCTCCGCCATTTTGAGGACCTCTATGAGCTCTCTTACGGCCTTATCCTGACGATAGTCCTTGTCTTCTGCCGCCAGGGCCTGGTGCCAACCTTGCTAAGTGTTGCTCGTTTCTGGATTCGGGGAAAACGCAAATACAATGGGACAGGATCGACGCCGACAAGAGCGCCCGTCGCTGGAAGCTCTGAACGGGTCTCGATAAGCTCGGGGAACGCCGCAGCCATGGCAGGAATTCCGGTTGCGGGAGTGCCCCTATCCGATCCTGCCTTGTTAGCCGTCAAGGATGTCTCGATGAGTTTCGGTGGATTGCAGGCACTCCAGGAAGTCAGTCTGGAAGTCCATCCGGGTGAGATTGTCGCTCTGATCGGTCCGAACGGGGCTGGGAAGACGACGCTCCTGAACATCATCTCAGGGCTTCTTCGACCCGAGGCGGGGGGCATCCTTATGCGTGATACCGAGCTCACAGGACTCCCTCCTCACCAAATAGCCGCACGGGGTATCGGGCGTACTTTCCAGGCAACCCAGATCTATCTTCATCTCAATGTCCTTGAAAACGCCCTTCTGGGGTTCCACGTGCATGGTCGATCGGGTTTTTTGTGCGCCTATCTTCACACCTTTGGCGAACGGAGAGAGGAGGAAGATTTCCGCGGGAGAGCTATGAGCCTCCTTGATCGTTTCAGGATGTCCGACAAAGCACCATCATCGACTCAGCAACTCTGTCTACTGGAACATAAACTGCTGGAGCTGGCGCGGGCCATGGCGCTATCCCCCCGAGTGCTGCTTTTGGATGAACCTGTGGGTGGTTTGAACCCCAGGGAAAGTGAAACGCTGGTCGAAACCATTGCAGGGCTTCGGCGGGACGGTTTGGGAGTCATTCTGGTTGAACACGACATGAATGTGGTCATGAGCCTGGCGGATCGGGTGGTTGTGCTGCACCACGGTTCCAGGATTGCTTCCGGAACACCGCGAGAGGTTCAAAACGACTCAGGGGTCATCGCCGCTTATTTGGGGAAGAAGAGGCGCGGATAGAACGGACCGGCAATGAGCTGGTTTCAGTTAATGTTCATCGATACAGGGAGTATTGTGGTTTGTTGAAGGTAAGGGGGTTGTCTGCTCGATACGGACCAATTCAGATTCTTCGCCGTGTGA
>Ga0233425_10008289_pt1 | contig 13927 bp, 17 predicted proteins | sample Watercolumn_Towu_2_FD_181712 | JGI IMG/M metagenome (GOLD analysis project Ga0233425, IMG submission 181712) | Freshwater microbial communities from Lake Towuti, South Sulawesi, Indonesia - Watercolumn_Towuti2014_140_MG | ecosystem: Environmental > Aquatic > Freshwater > Lake | place...
CGACCATCGGCTCCAGTTTCGTTGTCCTCTAAAGCAACGGTTTTGCCACGCCTCGTGGTCCGCCATAGCCCTCGCGACGGCGGATAAACCGTGGGTCGTCGGTTCAATCCCGACCATCGGCTCCAGTTTCGTTGTCCTCTAAAGCAACGGTTTTGCCACGCCTCGTGGTCCGCCATAGCCCTCGCGACGGCGGATAAACCGTGGGTCGTCGGTTCAATCCCGACCATCGGCTCCAGTCTATTCTTGACATTTTTTCGAAAATATACTAAGATTCTGCCCGTAATTAAAAGAACTTCTATGTCTCAAGACAATCGCGTAAAATTAGAATGCACTGAATGTCGCCGCGTAGGCTACAACACCACCAAAAACAAAAAAACCCTGAAGGAACGTCTGGAACTCTCAAAATTCTGCAAGTGGTGCAAAAAACATTCTGCTCATAAAGAAACAAAATAAAAAAATCGCCCCAATTTCATCAAGGGGCGATTTTTTGTTTTCTTATTTCCCCAACTCCGTAATTCTCTCTTCAAATTCCGCTAATTTTTTATTTTCTGGATTAACTTCCTTTAACTTATTCAACCCGCGTTGAGCTTCGGCGGCGTTTTTGGCTTCAATGGCGGCTTCGATAAAAAAATCGAGATAGCGCGGGTTGTTTGGACGAATTTCAATGGCTTTAGCAAACTCGGCCAAAGCCTCGTTTCTGTTTCCCTCCTTGGTTTCCAGCTCGCCCATGGCGGCATGAACACTGGCATCGTCGGATTTTAACTTGAGGGCAAAAGCAAAAGTTTCGCGAGCTTGATCGAGTTTGCGATCGAGCAGATACAAATTTCCAAGAGCCTCATAAGCCTTAACGTGTTTGGGAAACTGACTCAAAATTTCGATATATTTTTTTTCAGCCTCAAAATATTCTTCTTTGCCAACAAGAGCGTCGGCTTCGTCCATGAGCTTGCGAATAATCTCTGTGTCTGGGGCGGTGACGGCGCTTTTTTGCATTTTACGATAACGTTGTTCTATGGAGTAAACTTTTTGCACCAAACGACGGCCCTGACGATTTAATTCTTTCCAAATTTTTGAAAAGAGGCTGGCGATAAAACCAAAACGCTGTTTCAAATTTCTTTCAAAACGCTGTTGCAAAATAAGGTCCTTAACTTGCTTGACCTTTTCCTCCGGAAGATCGGCAATGTTCATGACTCGCAGTTGAGGAATTTTTCGAAAAATAACAATTCCGACGATTGCCAGACTCGCGAACAGTAGGACCAAAGGAATAAGCCAAAAAAACATATTTCAAATTATTGAATAATTTTCTTTAGAGAAGAATAATCTGTGCTGGCGCGACCAATAAGAGCGCCGTCGACTTCTGCAAGAGACAAAATCTTTTGGGCGTTTTTTTTATCGACGCTGCCGCCGTAGAGAACCTTGGTTTTTGAAACCAATTTACCAATGACTTTCTTGATTGTTTTGTGAACCTCGGAAATTTGCTCCAAAGTCGGTGTCAAACCAGTACCGATTGCCCAAACCGGTTCATAAGCAATGACAAGATTTTCAAATTTAAGTCCGCGAAGAACCGATAATTGTTTTCGGACGATTTCGATTGTTTTGCCGGATTTTCTTTCACTCAAAGTCTCGCCAACACATAAAACCGGAATCATTTTTGAGCTTACCACAACCTGAAGTTTTTCTTTAATCTGAGCGTCGGTTTCGCTAAGCGTATGACGCCTTTCCGAATGTCCAACAATCACGTACTGACATCCGAGCGACGAGAGCATACCAGCAGAAACCTCGCCGGTCAAGGCCCCATCGGGTTTTTGCGCGACGTTTTGAGCGCCGAGTTTTATGTTCTTGCCAAGAGCCTTTTTGACTTCGGAAACAACCGGAAAACTCGGGCAAACGACGAGTTGATTTTTGCTCTTAATTTTGGAAAGCCGGCGAGCTAAAGCTACCGACTCTTTAGCGCCGAGATAGATTTTCCAATTAGCGATAATTAATTTCATATTGTATACGAATTAACGAATCTTGCTACGAAACTACGAATAAATAAAGATGTAAAAGTTTCTTTATATTTTAAAGTTGGTATTAGTAGCGCGATTATAGTCCAACTTCTTTCATTAAATTTTTCTCTGTCTTAAACGGGCCGATTCCGGCCACGGTTAAATTTTCTTCGTATAAAATTTCGTTGGCCATGGACTGAAGTTCTTTAGCAGTGACACCATCGATTTTTTTGTAATAGCTTTCCGGACTCTCTATTTTATCCAAAAGCAACTCTTGTCGGGCGTAAAAATCGGCGCGGCTTGAAGAGTCTTCCAGGCCGAGTTTCATTTTGCCTTTTAGATAATTTTTGGCGAGTTTAAGTTCGGCGACGGTTGGACCTTTCTTTTTTATTGAGCGGAGTTCGTCAAAAATAACTTTTGAAGCCAGCGGTAATCGTGATTTATCAAGCCCGGCGCGGATGGAGAAAGCACCAATATCTTCATACGAGCCCTGCGAAGCGCGAACAAAATAAGCCAAGCCTTTGCGTTCGCGCACAGAGATAAATAAACGAGAGCTCATCGATCCGCCAAGAACCGTGGCCAAAACATCGGCCAGCAAATCTTTTTTCTCGTCACGCAAGCCCGGGGACAAGAAACCGAAGGCCAACTGAACTTGTTGCGTGTCTTTATACTGAACCACGGCCTTGGGCCAACAACAAGGACAGCTTTCATTTTTGTACGGAATAAACTCTGGCGAATCTTTTGGCCCGCGAATTTTTCCAAACTTGGCCTCGAGCATTTTTTTGGCGTTGTCGGGAAGCTTACCAGCGGCGGCTAAGACAACTCGCGACGGCGTGTAATAAGCGTCACGAAATTTAATAACGTCCGCGCGTTTCATTTTTGTCATGGTTTCACGCGAGCCGGCGATATTCCAACCAACAGGGTTCCCTTCCAAAAGTTTTTCCTCGAGCAAATCCTCGATATGCATCAAGGGGTTGTCTTCATACATATTGATCTCTTCAATAATCACCTTGCGCTCGCGAGCCATTTCAGCCGGAGCGTAAAGGGAATGAAAAACCATGTCATGAATCAAATCCACGGCCAAAGAAAAATTTTCAGCCGGAACCTTTGCGTAATAGCCGGTGTAGCTTTTACCGGTAAAAGCGTTATACGAAGCGCCAACAGAGTCGAGTTCTTTACTAATATGGAGCGTCGAGGGACGACGTTTGGTACCCTTGAACATCATGTGCTCAATAAAATGCGAGGCGCCGTTAAGCCCGGGGGTCTCGTAGCGCGAGCCGACCTTGACCATAAGAAGCAGGGTGACAGCTTCGGTACTACTGAAGGGAACAAGGATGGCGCGAAGACTGTTGGAGAGTTTTCTGGGGGTGAGGGACATATTCGATCACCCCTCTCTGGTCTCCCCGAGAGGGGAGAGGAATTCGAAGACGATTATCGAAGTCCTCCCCTTCCGGGGGAGGCCTGGAGGGGGTGGTTAGTTGTTTTCTTCGAGATGTTTTAGATAGCACTCCGTACAAAAAACTTTTCGTTCTTCAAACGTCGGATTGCCAGCGATCCAAATTTCTTTCTTACAATTTTGACATTTTGTATTATAACGATTAAAAGACACGTTACACAACCGGGCCAATCTTCTAACTCTTGAAATGAAATGTTCACGCGGCAAGGGTAGGTTATGCCGGCGATAAAATTCAAAATCTTCTTTTCTGATGCTAAAAGGCCTTTGCAAATTAGCATCGAAAATTATCCTTCCAACATGTTTTGTCTCGTCGGCGTCGCTGATTAAATCCGGTAATTCTTCTGGCTTAATCGGCAAATTTTCGGCAAGGTCTTTCTCGGAAACCACGGCTCCATGTTTAGGATCAAAAATCGCTGCCTCAAAATAATCCAGCTCTTGCGGCGAATAATCAAAATAAATGTCCGCGGAAAATTCTATGCCGGCCGGCGAAAAGTCGCCGGGTAGGAAACGGCCGTACTCGCCGTTTTCCAGCATCGCGCACTTTATCTCATCAACTTTTTGCCAATATTCTTCCTCGGAATATTGTTTGTTAAGAATACAAAATTTTTTATTTTTTAAACCAACACAGCCAAAACAATTCTCGCAATTATAACAAGTCGAACAATATTCCAGATTAAGACACTGGGTTAACGAACAAGAAAATTTAACTCGTTGGGAATTTGTCACTCCGGCGCACATGTAAGCTTCGCCAACTTTCACCAAACCGCTAAAATACGCGCATTTTTCCGCGCCGCCTTGAGTCATCAGACCCTGATAGCAATCCGTTGCCTCTGTCGAACTGAAACATTCGCGACAACGCAGACACTTTCTTAGAGATTCGCCGGCGCAATCTTCACAGCTGGTGTTAAAATTTTCCGGCCAAACCGAACGCTCGCGAAGCATTTTGATAAATTCTTCCCAATAACCACAAAATATTTTATAGCTTTCCAAATTAATCTTGTTTATTTCTTCTTCGTATTGTTCTTTTGTCAATTGCTGATTTCTAAAAACGTATTTCTTGTTTCTGAGATTAGATGACAAAAAACAATTTTCGCAATTGCGACAATCGAAGATAAAGGCGCAAAAGTGACAATCAAAACTCTGGACAGCTGCGACACAGTTAAACAAACGCTCGCATTCTGCCAAAGACATGCTTTCATTGGAAAATCTGGTGGTGTAGGCATCGAGAACTTCTTCAGAATCTTTAACAACATAGCAATATCGGCAACGACGATCATTAAGAATACCACCAAAAACCATAAAACAATCCTCGGCCGAGACCACACCAACACCAACGGTATTTTTTGATTCGCCAAAAACTCGCAGAGACGGGGAAGGAATCTTAAAAACCAATTCGCGCATTTGAGGAAAAAACGGTTGGCCGTTGTTGAGATCGGAGTAATTTTTCTCTCCCCAATCATAATTATGCCATTCTGTGTCGGGGATTGGTTTAATTTTATTATCAGGATGAATGTAAGAAAGAATACGCTGACCGGTTAAGGCGTGTTTGTTCCACCAAATATTCAGACCGGCGTTGAATCCGTTTAACCAATGACGACGTATAAGCGGAAGAAGCTCAGATGGCGGAACACTAAAATGCTTTAACCAACCAATTTCTTCTTCGGTTAAATCCCAAACCTCGCCAGTAACCGGACAAACGCGCGGGCCAGGTTGAAGCTGATCAAGAATCGTTTTGATTTTCGCGTCGTAGTTGGGGGTGTGGGACATATTTAGGCCCTAAAATTTTTCCTCAAAATATTTCTCCAAATTAGCGATAGCCACCCGCTCTTGCTTCATTGTATCCCGATCACGAACGGTTACCGCCTTATCCGTGAGCGATTCAAAATCAACCGTAACGCAATACGGCGTGCCGACCTCGTCCTGGCGACGGTAGCGTTTGCCGATGCTTTGTGTTTCGTCGTAATCAACACGCCAGTTTTTAGCGAGTTGTTCGGCCAGTGGTTTGGCGACAGCGGAAAGCTCGTCTTTTTTGGAAAGCGGCAAGACGGCGATTTTGATTGGGGCGAATTGTTTTGGCAGACGGAGGACAACACGAGTCTCTCCTCCCTCCTCCGCTGAAGCTACGGAGGGCACGTCTTCTTCGGCATAAGCCGAGCACATCATGGCAAGGAAAGTGCGATCAACACCAAGTGAAGGCTCAATAACATGCGGAACAAAACGCTCGCCGGTTACTGGATCGGTGTAAGTCATGTTCTCGCCAGAATGTTTGGCGTGATTTGTTAAATCAAAATCCGTGCGATAAGCCAAACCGTAAAGTTCTTTGCGACCAAACGGAAAATCAAACTCGATATCGACTGTACGCTTGGAATAATGAGCGAGCTCATCTTTCGGAACCTCAAGATCATGAAGACGAGATTCGTCAATTCCACAATGCCGAACCCAAGCCTTCATTTGTCCAAGCCATGATTCAAACTGCGCCTCCCACTCATCAGGACGGATAAAATATTCAATCTCCATTTGTTCAAACTCACGAGTGCGAAAAACAAAGTTGCCAGGAGTAATTTCGTTACGAAAGGCTTTTCCGATTTGAGCAATACCAAAAGGAACGCGTTTGCGGGAAGTTTGGAGAACTTGTAGAAAATCAACAAAAATCGCTTGCGCGGTTTCTGGGCGAAAATAAACCGTGGCTGTGGCATCTTCTTTTGGCCCAAGCCAAGTTTTGAGCATGAGGTTAAAAGACGCCGGCTCGGTGAAAGTTTCTTTGCGGCCGCATTTCTGGCAAGCCGCCTTTAAATCAATTTGATCGGCGCGATAACGCTCGTGGCACTCCCGACACTCAACAAGAGGATCGGTAAAAGTCGAAAGGTGGCCGCTGGCTTCCCAGACTTTTGGATTCATAATCAGGGCGGCATCAAGGCCGACCATATCGAGACGTTGTTGAACAAACATCTTCCACCACTCTTTTTTGATGTTGTTTTTAAGTTCAACACCAAGCGGACCATAATCCCAAGAGTTGGCAAGACCGCCGTAAATCTCTGAACCCGGGTAAACAAAACCGCGGGCTTTGCACAAGTTTACGATTGTTTCCATGGACGGAGAGTCGTGGAGTTGTGAAGTCGTGGAGTTGTGGAGTGAAGGATTTTTGTTTTCTTTATTAATTAACATAAGGTTTTAGACTTTCAATATGGTTATTAATGCCGGCATTAAGCCCAAGATAGTCATTGTTCAGCTTATTAAATTGATCTTGGGTAATATATTTTAAGTCTAGAGCGATCTGTAAGTAGTTCAAAACTTCGTGAAGCGAGCCTCTGGCTTGAACTAAAAAACGTATCAAATCCTTCGGCGTCGCTCTACCCATTCCTTCAGCAATATTCACTGAAATCGAAATTGCCGCCGAACGAATTTGCGAAACTAAAATATATTTTTCTTCTCTAGGAAATCCCTCTGTAATCTGATAAATTTCAGGAATCAGTCGACGGCTTGTTTGCCACGTCCGTAAGTCCCTAAAAGATTTAATTTTGCTATTCTTAAAAAAAATTTCCATAACTTCACGACTTCACAACTCCACGACTCCACGACTTTAAACCGTCATTATCTCCTCTTCCTTTGCCTTACCCTTTTCCTCAACTTTATCAGTGTACTCTTTCGTTAGTTTATCTAATTCCTCAAGCAACCGGAACTTTTCGTCTTCGGCCATTTCGCCGGCTTTCTCGGCTTCTACAACTCCGCCGCGGGCTTTTTCACGAACTGAACGGATGGCAACTTTGGCTTCTTCTTGTTTTTCTTTCATGACTTTGACGAGGTTTTTGCGGGACTCCTCGGTCATGGCTGGCATGACTAAACGAACAACTTTTCCGTCAACAACCGGATTGATACCGATTGAAGATTCTTGAATGGCTTTTTCAATGGCCTTCAGAACATTTTTATCCCACGGCTCAATAGACAAAGTTTTTGCATCAAGCACAGAGATCGAGGCCACGCCTTTCAATTCCATGGTTGAACCATAAGCTTCAACCAATAAATTTTCAACCAAAGCCGGAGTGGCACGGCCGGTGCGCAATTGATTAAGTTCTAAGTTGAGGTGGTCAAGGACAGCCTCAAGATCTGGTTTGTGAGAAAGAATGGTTGGATGCATAGTGACGATTTTTATTTTTCTTCAATTTGATAGCCAAGATAGATATTGTAAGTTTCAACCGGATCTACAATAAGTTGTGAAACGTCCCAGCCGGCAGTTAATTCTTGAGTGGTCCAATTAACACCACCGTTAACGGATTTATAAAAAGTCGAATCTGTAGTGTAGTAAATAATGTTAGTGTCTTTAGGATCAATAGCGAGAGCGGTAATAACAACTTGTTTGGCTGGAGTAATTAAGGTGATTTCCGACCAAGTCTCACCAAGATCTGTTGAGCGCAGCAAACCGAATTTGCTCGACATAATGATTGTGGAGCCATTAGCGCTCTGGGTGAAATTGTAGATAACTTTGGCTTGTGAATAATTTTTCAAAACATCAGTTATTTCCGTCCAATTCAAACCAGCGTCAGTGGTTTTCCAAAGACTCTCGTCAGTACCAGCCAACATTACTCGACTGTCTTGTTGGCTAATCATAATTGAATTAACTGATTTTCCAAAAGATTTAACGCGCGACCAGGTTTTTCCAAAATCAGTGGTTTTGACAACATCACCGTTGGTCAAGCCGGCATACAAAGTGCCTTTGTTATACCAATCGGCAACCAATTGTTTAATTTTTACGTTGTTGCGGGTTTCGTTATAGGATTCGGAAAAAGAACGGCCGCAATTATCTGAAACGTAAATTTTTTGTCCAACCGCGGCGTAGAGATTACACATGTCTTTATAATCAACTGCCACGGCGACAACGGCTCCGCTCTGCAACTTACTGTCGTTAGAAGCCTGCCAAGTATCTCCGCCGTTATAGGAAACAAGCAATCCGTTTTCAGAGGTTCCAACATAAACCGTGTTATGATCTTGCGGATCCATAACCATAGAAAGAACCGTGGCCGTACCAATATTACCAACCCCTTCAGAGGTCGGAAAAGCGGTTTTCTGCGTCCAATTAGTACCAGCATCAACGGATTTGTAAACGCCGCCAAAACGCGAATAATCGCTCTCTTTTTTTGACATGCCCGGAAGCGAACAACCAGCGCCGGTTGTAAACAACAGGACAAGAAGGATAGGAAGAATTTTTTTCATAAATCGTCTGAACCTTGATTAAAAAGATTGTTTGGATTAAAGGATTTTCTAAAATAACTCATTCACAATCCTTTAATCCTTCCAATCCTTTTAATCAAGGTTCTATTTTATAAGCTAAGAAACAATTTTTCTAAAGCTAAATTTGGATTAACATGAACCGCCAAATCTTTTTTTATTTCACGCAGAGTATCGAGAGAGGCGATCCAATGAGTTTGAGTTTTTTTAAGGGCGAGTTTTACGAGTTCTGGATATGCCGCTGTCCGAGCCGCCCAATTCTCTGCTCCGGTTGAGATGAGCAAAACGTCACGCAACAACCATTCCCAGCAATCGAGGAGTTCGCTCAACTGCTCGGCTTTATTCACATCGTCTTTTGGCAACCACCCAGCGGCTTTGGCAAACCTAGCTGAGGTCGGAAGACTTATGATCTCCATAAACTGCTCAACCGTGGACTCTTCAAGCGCGCGAGTTGATTCGTCTTTAAGCAAACGAAGAGCATAACCGGGACGCCCGGACGAAAGTGCGGCAATGGCTTCTGATTCTTTTTTAATAACCCCACGCGCAGCCAAAGCCTCGGCAATCCGCGCTCGCGGCACCAAAGTAAAACGCAAAATCTGACAGCGCGAGGCAATGGTTGGCAAAACTCTTTCCGAAGACGAGGCGCGAAGAATTAAAACAGTTCCAGAGGTCGGCTCTTCCAAAGTTTTTAAAAGCGCGTTCGAGGCCTCGGTGTTCAAAACATCGGCTTCTTCGATAAAAGCAACTTTGCGTCCGCCCATAAACCCGCTCATTGAAAGCCGTTCGCGTAAATCACGAATTTGAGCCACGGAAATTTCTGATTTAATTTTTCCGGTCTTTTCATCAGTAAGCCGGGCAACCACAGAAGCGTCTGGATGATCAAAACCTTCGGCCCCAAGAAGCTCTTTGGTCAGCCACTCGGCCACAGCCGTCTTTCCCACCCCATGCGGCCCGACAAAAAGATAGGCATGACTTAGATGCCCATTTTGAAGGGATTTTTCAAGAAAAGTCAAAGGTTTTTCGTGGCCAATTATATTGTTGGGCATGGGGAAATTATAGCATGGTTGGAGAGTTAGTGGGAGGGCAGCAATGGGGGCAAATCTACCTTTCCACTGTAGCCTCGAAAAAGGTGGATCTGCGCCATTTTATCTTAAATTGGCCAAATTTTCGCATTCCTGTCTTGACAAAAGGGCAAAAATGTGATATATTTATTCTCCTCGAGTGGTCCCCTCAGACGCGTTTGACGGAGCTTCCGTCGCGTCCTGACCGCTTGAGGAGGCTGGGGTTCGTCAGAGCCCCGCGCCACGGCCGGCGGCGACTAGCCGGCCCACTGGGGACTCTCGTCCCCTTTCACCCACCACCGGAGGCCCCACATGGCCTCGCCCACCCGTCTCCACCGGTGTTGGCTCGTTCTGTAGGGACGAGACCGGCGCCGTAAGCGGAGACCCTACCACCCCCGAGTCTCACAAACCCGCGAACCGGCCAAACAAAAGGCCGGAGCGGGTAAATGCCCTCAAACACACAGGGCATCTCAAGGCCGAAGCAAAAACTCTTAGCCTCTCTTAGCGGATCGCCACCGGTAAGAGAAAAAAATGACAAACTGCGAGCATCGACAACAGATACTCTAAGGATGTCATGGCAACCAGTTTTACTTCGGCCTACAGCATCTGTTCGTAATTGAAAATTATAAATAGATGAATGTAAAAAAGGGCGAATAATTTCGAATAATTGTTCCTAAAAACCTGGAGGAGAGAGGCCTAGCTCGGAGTTCTTTGAACAATGACTAGGTGATCATCGAATGGATAAACCTGGCTTGTCTGGCTTTATCCATACGCAAGATGGTCTAGATGCACACCAGCGCTTGCGCAGGTTACTACATCATTACCCTCCAGATTTTCGGGAACAAAATTCAGAACTCGCCCACGCGGCGAGTTTTGTTATAAGGGGAGGAATCGAATTACTAATGCGGTACGAATATATTATATTCGCCAACATTCGTAATTCGATTCCCCACCCCCCCTTCTTGGAGGAAACATGAGCATCATGTTGCCCATCCCCGGCTTCTAGTCCACCACCCCCTTCACCCTTCTCCGGCCGCGCTCGCCCCTCGAGTTCGGCCGCCCCCGCGCTTTCATCAGCTTTGGTTGGTGAAAGGACGGGGTTATTCAATCCACACCCACCACCACAAGTCCTGCCGATGGTATCGGTGGGCATCCGGAGGGCTCACAATGAGTCTTTTCGAAAAAACCGTTCGTCGTTCCATCTGGACCGCCGTCGCCATCGTCGTCGGGGTCCTCGTCATCTTCCCGGCCGTCATGTGCACGGCCGGCCTCTTCGACGGAAGCTTCGGGGGATTCTGGGTGAATGTCACCCAGGACTTCTGGGCAACCGTCGAAACCATCGCGTGGGGCATCTTCGCGATGGGGAGCGCCAGCTTCCTCTGGGTCACCTGCCAATTCCGCCACGAATGGCGGTGACCACCACCTCCGGTCGAACTCGCCCCTTGAGCTCGGCCGCCCCCGCGCTTTCATCAGCTTTGGTTGGTGAGAGGACGGGGTTACAATCCACATCCACACCCGAGGTCCCACCGATAGTAAGGGGGGATGATTACGAATTGGTTACGAATATACAAATATACGAATATTGATCTAACAATATCATTCGTATATTCGTATATTTGTGATAATTTGTAATCATCCCCCTATTCACCCCCCACCCACAAGTCCTGCCGAATGATTCGGTGGGCAAAAGGAGATGACGTGCGTTCTTCCTCCCTCCCCTTCCTCCCCGCCACCATCGCCTTCACCGCCGCCGCGATCTTCGTGACCGCTGGCGCGCTCGGGCTCACGGGCTGCGCGACCGTGCCGCCCGCCGAGGTCAAGGACGACACCCTCGACACCGGCGCGACGGACGACACCGCCGAACTCGCCCCGGACTGCAACTACCCGACACAGACCTCGGAGGGTGAGGTGAACCTCGGCAACCGCCTCATGATGACCCTCAACGCCGACTCGCCGACCGGCTGGATCAGCGAAGGGACCAAGGATGTGCTGAAGCTCGACTTCGTCGCCGCAGAGCCCGAATGTGACGACATGCTGGTCATCGCATTCACGATCCGCACGACCTGGTCGGACAACGCTGGCAGCGGCTGGCACCCGACCTGGTTCGGCACCTCGATCGACGGCGAGCTGGTCGACAGCGAGACCATCAGCGGCGGGGTCTCAGACAGCTACATCGCCTACATCCCCGTCTACGCGGTCTTCACCGTCCCGGCCGGCGAGATGGTCTCTCTGACCTTCTCGGCGGAGATGTTCGGGGCCAGCACCGCGGACGAAGACATCGTCCGCTTCGACCTGTTCCTCAACAGCATCACGATCCATGATGAAATCTTCATGGTCCTCCGCCACGACGAGGTCCAGGGTCACACCCTGATCTTCGTCGAGTAGGCCCAACCTCAAAGGCCGACTGCTCTCGCAACTTCTCGCGAAACTTGGTCGGCCGACGCTCTCTGCCTGCAGAATCGGTTTTCTGCGAGCAGAGTATCGTTGACTCCCCCACCACCCAAGTCCTGCCGATGATATCGGTAGGCAACAGGAGAACACCGTGAAGCGCCTCCTCATCGCCCTCTTCGTCTTCGCCATCGGCTACGGGATCGGCCGCTCGTGCGGCTCGACCAGCTACGAGCTGATCAGCGAAGCCAACGCCCAGGCCAAGTCCGGAACGATCCTCGGCGCCGGCGCCATCGCCGAGGACTGTGAGAGGCGGTTCGCCGACCCAACGGCCCAGATCGCCTGCGAGGTCTACCACCACCTGTTCATCTGGAGCGGTGTAATGGACCAACTCGAGATGCATCGGCGGTCCATCAATGTCATCGCGGACATCGATGACAAGCAGGACGCTGAGATCGCCGAGCTCAAGAGCCAACTCAACGCCCTCGAGGCGAAGCGCGGCGGCGAGTAGTCGCTCGCTCTCGTGTTCCTTCACTGGTCGAACTCGCCCCTCGAGTTCGACCACCCCCGCGCTTTCATCAGCTTTGGTTGGTGAGAGGACGGGGTTACACAACCCACACCCGCAACCAAGTCCTGCCGATGGTATCGGTAGGCAAAAGGAGAACATCGTGAAGCGCCTCCTCATCGCCCTCTTCGTCTTCGCCATCGGCTACGGGATCGGCCGCTCGTGCGGCTCGACCAGCTACGAGCTGATCAGCGAAGCCAAAGCCAACGCCCAGGAGCAGCAGGCCGCGCTCGAAGCGCCCTTCGGCACCGGTGGCATCGCCGAGTTCTGCCAGAGGCGATTCTCCGAACCGACGGCCCAGACCGCCTGCGAAGTCCATTACAGACTGTCCATCAGGAACGGCGTGTCACACAGGCTCGAAACGCTCGAAGAATTCACGCATATCACCGCCAACATCGACTTCAGGCAAGATGTCGAGATCGCCAAGTTCGAGAGCCGACTCAACGCCCTCGAGGCGAAGCGCAGCGGCGAGTAGTCGCCCGCTCTCGTGTTCCTTCACTGGCCGAACTCACCCCTCGAGTTCGGCCGCCCCCGCGCTTTCATCAGCTTTGGTTGGTGAGAGGACGGGGTTTCCAGTTTTCACCCTATTCCAAGGAGTTCGCCGTGGGTCCCCACGCACTGATAAGTTCGTTTCAGTACGGCCCCGAGGCCGTGGTCTGCACTTTTGTGCTGACCTTTGGTTGGCCAGTGCTGGCTCTCTGGCTAATCGGCCAATTGCCCATGTGCGGCTTTGCCGAACGGCTGGCCGGCCGCCTGCTTCGCCTTTACTGGCGAGTGCTGACCTGGCCTTTCCGCTGGCTCGGAGGGCAGGCGCAACGGGCGCTTCGGCACCTTGGTCAGCAGATTGAGCGGGCGATCCTCGCTCTTCTGCGAGCCATCGGGCAGGTGCTTAGCTACCCGCTGCGGCTAGGGTGGTGGTTTATCTGGGAGCAGCTTCGCCGGCGCTTCCAGAATCCGCGGAACTTCCGTCCGCGGCCGCGCCCTGGCCTCTTCCCGCGCCGACGCCGTGGCCGCCCCGGCCGTCGTCACCCGGCCGCGCTCACCCCTTGAGCCCGGCCACAGATCTTTGAACGCGAATCATGTTCGTATTCAGAGAAAACCAAAAAACCACTTCATCGCCCTGGAGTGGTTTTTTGGTTGGGGTTGGAGCCCTCACCCCCTAACCCCCTCCCCCAAACACACAGGGTTGTTGAGTGTTCGTGGGAGGGGGGACTAGATTGGTAAGACTAGTTATTCGAATTCCCCCTCT
>Ga0233425_10008290_pt1 | contig 13926 bp, 14 predicted proteins | sample Watercolumn_Towu_2_FD_181712 | JGI IMG/M metagenome (GOLD analysis project Ga0233425, IMG submission 181712) | Freshwater microbial communities from Lake Towuti, South Sulawesi, Indonesia - Watercolumn_Towuti2014_140_MG | ecosystem: Environmental > Aquatic > Freshwater > Lake | place...
CGACTCCGAGATCAAGGGGGAGCGGATGGCGACGCCACTGGTGGTCGGGCCGACCGCCGAATGGCAGCTGCCGCCGTCGCCGGCCTCGGCATCCAACGTCCTGTTCTGGATCTTCTCGAGCATCATCGTGGCGCTCGCGTCGCTGGTGGCCTACAGCACGTGGTCGATGGGGCGGGACGCGCGGCGGGCCGAACAGCTGCGCCGCGACTCGCTTCCCGACCGGCTCGATCTGCCGAACGAGTGAGTCGGCCCCCCCCTTCGCGCGCGGCGGCCGCTGGCGTCTGATAGGGGACGTCGGGCCGACCGGTCCCGTTTTCCCAGTACCCTTCGGAACCCTTCCATGCGACGTGCGAAGATCTCGATCATCGGTGCCGGCAACGTCGGTGCGACCACCGCCCACTGGTGCGCGGCGGGCGAACTCGGCGACATCGTCCTCCTCGACATCCCGGCGACCGAGGGCATGCCGGCCGGCAAGGCGCTCGACCTCTTCGAGGCTTCACCGATCGTCGGCTTCGACGCCAAGGTCACCGGCACGACCGACTGGGCCGACACCGCAGGCAGCGACGTGGTCGTGGTAACGGCCGGCATCGCCCGGAAGCCCGGGATGAGCCGCGACGACCTGCTCTCCACGAACGCCAAGATCGTCGGCGACGTTGCCGCGAAGATCCGCGAGACGAGCCCATCCGCCGTCGTGATCGTCGTCTCGAATCCGCTCGACGCGATGGTGCAGCGCACGTTCCAGGTCACCGGCTTCCCGGCGGCCCGCGTCATCGGCCAGGCGGGCATCCTCGACACCGCCCGCTACCGCTCGTTCCTCGCGCTCGAACTCGGCGTCAGTGTCGAGGACATCTCGGCGATGCTCCTCGGCGGGCATGGCGACACGATGGTGCCGATCCCGAGTTGCACGAGCGTCGGTGGGATTCCCGTCACGCAGCTCGTGTCGGCCGAGCGGCTCGAGAAGATCGTGGACCGGGCCCGCAACGGTGGTGCGGAGATCGTCGCGCTGCTCAAGACGGGGAGCGCCTATTACGCCCCGGCCGCAGCCACGGCGCAGATGGTCGAGGCCGTCGTTCGCGACAAGAAGCGGCTGGTTCCGTGTGCGGCCTACTGTGACAAGGAATACGGGGTCGGCGGCTACTTCGTCGGCGTGCCGGTCATCCTGGGCAGCGGTGGCGTGGAGCGGATCGTGGAACTCGACCTCCTGCCGCCCGAGCGCGCCGCACTCGACAAGAGCATCGCCGCCGTCAAGGAACTGGTGGCCGCCATGAACCGGCTCACCGGTACCGCCTGAAACGGCTGTCCGGGGCTGCGTCTCTTGCCCCGCTTGCCAGGGCGGCGAATGTCGTCGTGCGCTGGCGTTGCCCCGGCGGGGAGCGATGCGATAGAAACCGCCGTCCCGCGTGCGTCTGGGACGTGCGGGACGCGCGTTCCGCGATGGTCCAGGACTCCAGCGAGGTGCCACCGATGAGAGAGCGGCAGTCGAAGCGGGTGGTTCGATCAGGCCGGAAACAGGCGAGGTCGGCCCCTGCCGCGCCGCGGCCTGCGATCCGCGATTGGACGGCTGGCACGCCGGTGTTCGTGCCGCAGGGCTACGAGCCGGGCTACGACTATCCGCTGCTCGTGTGGCTCTCCGACCCCACGTCGGCTCGATTCGACCTCGGTCGTGTCATGTCGCGGCTCAGTCTGCGCAACTTCGTCGCCGTCCAGGCCATGGGCGGTGGCACGGCGGTGAGCCGGGCCGTCGATCGCGTCCGCGAGCGGCTCAGCATCCATCCCAGGCGCGTGTGGCTCCTGGGCCACGGCGCCGGCGGCACCGAGGCCTTCCGTATCGCCTGTCGCGACCCCGAATCCTTCGCCGGCGTGGTTTCGCTCGGCGGGCCGTTTCCGCTCGACGAGGGGTTGTTCGCCCGCGTCGGCGCCGTGCGCAGGATGCCGATGCTGTACTGCTGCAGGAACTCGACGGCCGCGGCCTCGGCCGCCCACACCGACCGAACGCTCCGGCTGTTTCACGCCGCCGGCGCGATGCTCGCGATGCGGATCTACAAGGGCACCGAGGGGTTGTCGAAGGCGATGCTCGGAGACGTGAACCGCTGGCTCATGGATGAGACCTGCGGCACGGCGGCCGGGCTCCGTGCGCACGTCGCCTGACGTGTACGGGCGACTCATCACGACGTCGAAGGGAAAGGATTCCCATGATTCAGGACGCGGACCGTGGCCATGAGGCCGCCGAGAACGAGGGGCCCGAGCCGCGGATTCTTCCGATGGCCGCGCCGCGGGCGACCCTGCTCCGCGACGTGCTCGAATCGATCATCGAGGCGGTCCCGGCCGGCGATGCGTCGCCGGCGGGACGCGTACGGGTCACGCTCGACGTGCCCGCCGCCCAGGTCGTCGACGTGGATCCCGACATGTTTCGCAGTGTCGTCGAGGGGCTCGTGCGCGCCGCGTTTTCGGCCGCCGTCCGTCCCGTCGTTGCCGGCGCGCCGATCGCGGTGCGGGAGGTCGTCGTCACGAGCATCGACGCGGCCGACGCCCTCGAACTCGAGATCGCCGATTCTGGAAGCGGTCCGCCCGACGCGGCCGCGCTCGCCGCCGCACGCGCGGCCATCCTCGGCCTCGGCGGAGACGTCACCGTCACGCAGTGCCCGGAGGGCGGCACGGCCGTGACGCTGCGTTTGAGTCGTCGGGCCGTGCGGCGCAAGGCCGCCTGATGCCGGCCGCCGCCGCGCCCCCTGATCACCGGAACTGCAGCATGGACCGTCAACGCCCCATCGACTCCGACCGGCGCCCCTTCGCCCGCGTCACGCCCGCGCAGGTGGTCGCGCTGGGACTCGTGGCCGCCTCGATCGGATGGGCCGCGTGGGTCCTCCGTGACCGTCCGGCCAGCGAGGAGGTGGAGTTGCTGCCCGGCACCGTGCTTCCCTCGTCGGAACTCGCCATCGTCGAGGCGGCCTTCGATCGTGCCCAGCTCACGGGCCACCGCACCGAGGACGGCCGCGTCTGGGTGCCGCGTCCGCGCCAAAGCGCCTACATGCGCGCCCTCGTGGACGCGGAGGCGCTCCCTCGAGAGTTCGGCAGCAGCCTGCGGAGGGCTCTCGAGCAGAACAGCCCGTGGCAGAGTCGCGCCGTCCAGGAAGAGCTGCTGCGAGTCGCCGTCCAGGAGGAGCTTGCCCACGTCATCTGTTCGATGCCCGGGATCGAGCGGGCCGCCGTGCTCTACGATGTCGAAGACGGCGTGCGCTTCGACGGCAGGCTCGGTTCCGGGCCGACCCGAACCGCGAGCGTGAACATTCGCACGCAGGCCGACACGGAACTCGAACCTGCCCGCGTGCAGGCGATTCGCGTGCTGGTGGCGGCGTCGATCGCGGGTCTGTCGCCCGACCGTGTCGCGGTGACCGATCTGCGGAGCGGCCGCGTCCATGCCGGCCCGCTCGAGACGCCGGAGCCTGCGACGGACGAGTCTCGCGCGGACCCCGCGCTCGCCAGGCGAATCGCCCATGAGCGTCATCTGGCCGCGAAGGTACGGCAGGGGCTGTCGTTCGTGAAAGGGGCCGTCATCGACGTGACGGTGGCATTCGACGAAGCCGTCGCCTCCGAACCGGTGGGGGAGCCCGGGCTGCCGCAGCGGCAGCAGCGCGTGGCCGACGCCAACACGCCGGCCGAGGTGTCGGTCACGGCGGCTGCGCCCACCCGGCGAGCGCCCCAGGATGCGCCGACATCGATCCTCGTGTCGCTCGCCGTGCCCGACACGTGGTTCGACAACGCCGTGCGGGCGGCTCGGCAACGCGATCCGGGCGTCGCGGTTCCGGCCGTCGAGCGGCGCGAGGAGGAGCGGCTTCGCGAGCACGTGCTCAAACTCCTTCCAGCCTCCGCGCAGCGGGAGTCGCGACGCGTCGAGATCACGCGATTCCCGGCGCCACTGGGACGGCTCGACGCGGCCTCCGCCCGGACGCCGCAGGCCGCGCCCGCCCCGCCCGGCTCCGCCATGGCGAAGCCGCGGACGCTCGGTGGCTACGTCGATGTCACGTGTCAGGCGGTCGCCGCCGGCAGGTTTGCGGACGTGCCACGCGAGGCGTGGATGGTGCTCATCGCCAAGTGTTCGGCCCTGCTCGCGTGGATCCTGTTGCGAGGCGGCCGAGGCGAGGCTCCGCCGCCGGAGCGCGCCCGGCCACCACGACGACGCACGGGCGCCGCGATCGATTGGTCGTCGCTCGATGACGGGGGAGCCGGTGACGATCGGGCCGCCGCTGACAGGCCGCCGAGGGTCGCCGCATGAACGCACCGCAGGCGATACTCGCTGCAACGTGCTCGTCCCGGTGGGTGGCATACGGCTGCGTGGCCCTCGCCGTCGCCGTCGCGGTCCCGGCGCGAGCGGCTCCGCCCGTCGCACCGGGACCGGAGTCGGTGACGCTCGATCCGGAGGTGTTTCCCGCCTCGCACATCGCCGTTCCTGCGAGCCACGAGGGACGCGCCGCGCCGATCCCGCTCGCGGGTCCGACCGCAACGGGGCCGGCCTCGCCGGCGGCACGCCCGCTGCCCGACTGGCGATTGCTCGCCGTACTCGGTGCGGCCTTCGCCGTCGTCGCCGCGTATCGGGCCCTGTCGGGACGGCGCACCGCGATGCTCCCTCCCGATGTCTTCGAGGTGCTCGGAGAGGCCTCGCTCGGCGGGCAGCAGTCGGTCCGCGTCGTCCGCTTCGGGCCGCGAACCCTTCTCATCGGTGTCTCGACCGCGGGTGCCCAGACGCTCGCGGAAATCGTGGATCCCCAGGCCACCGAACGAGTCGTGGCCGCGTGCCGAGGGGCGCAGTCACCGGTTCGTGGGGGCCGGCGGCCAGCGGCGGAGGGCCGCACGTGACCGGCGTCCGATACCTCACCTTTGCTGGCTGCATCCTCGCCTGTGTCGTCGGGACGACGCTCGTGTCGCGGGCTCGCGGCGACGACACGGCGGCCGCGATCCTGCGTGCGGTGGAGCCGGCGGCCTCGTCCGAATCGCCCGCCGTCGCGGCCGCTGCGCCTGCCGATGCTCGGTCGTGGCCGACGTTTCTCGGCGCACGGCCGCTGGAGGCGATCGTGCCGTCCGCCGTCATGTTCGGCGCGATGTCGCTCGCACCGGCCGTGCTCCTCATGACGACGTGCTTCGTCCGCATGTCGGTCGTGCTGGCGCTGGTGCGGCAGGGCCTCGGTGCACCGCAGATTCCGTCGAACCAGATCATCGCGTCGCTGGCCATGTTTCTCACGGCGATGGTGATGTGGCCGGTCTGGACCCAGGCCTGGCGCGACGGCATGGAACCCTATCGTCAGGGCACCGTCACCGCCGCGGAGGCCTTCGACAAGGGATCCCTGCCGCTGCGGCGCTGGATGGCCGCCCAGATCGAGCAATCGGGCAATCGGGACACCATGCTTCTCTTTCTCGCGAGGCATCCTGGCGGTCCGAAGCAGGCCGCGACCTACGACGACGTGCCGGTGGAGGTGATCCTGCCGGCGTTTCTCGTGAGCGAACTCGAGGCGGCGTTCATGATCGGATTTCGGATGCTGTTGCCGTTCCTCGTCCTCGACATCCTCGTGGCGACGCTCGTGGTCTCAACGGGCCTGGTGATGCTCCCGCCATCACTTGTTTCGCTGCCGCTCAAGCTGCTCGTGTTCGTGGCGGCCGACGGCTGGTCGCTCGTCGTCACGTCGCTGCTCGACGGCGTTCGATCCATCCCCGGCTGACGCCATGCCTTCGGGACCTGAACGATGACCGACCATACGCTCATCGAGCTGGTGCGACACGCGCTCGTCGCGGGTCTGGTCGTGATCGCGCCGGTCCTGATCGTCGGCCTGGCGACGGGCGTCGTGACGGGCGTCATCCAGGCCGCCAGCGGCGTCCATGAGCCCATCGTGGGATTCGTTCCGAAGTTCGCCGCGATGGCCGTCACGTTCCTCCTGTCGCTGCCGTGGATGGTCGAGCGGCTCGCGCAACTCTTTCGCGATGCGGCCGCCGGCCCGTGATCGAGCGGAAGGGAAAAGCGTCGCCGAGGAACATGTCGTGGTGAGGTCTGCGATCACCGCCGTCTCCTCCCCGGAACTCACCCTGGCGGCCGGCGTGCTGCTGCGGATGGCCGTCGCGGTCGCCACGGGCGCCCTGCCGGTGGCGTCGGGAGTCTGCATGCGGGTGCAGGCCGCGATCGTTCTCGGTCTCTCGCTCGCCGCCTTTCCGGCCGCCCGGAATGCCGCCGCTGCGGATCCCGGCCCCGCGGCATGGGTGCTCCTCTCCGAGGCGTCGATCGGGCTCGTCCTCGGGCTCATGACGGCGGCCGTGCTTTCGGCCGCGGCGTGGGCGGGAGCGATTCTTGGCAGCGTCACGGGGCTCTCGTGGGCGGACGACTTCACTCCCGACGGCGACGCGCGCACGGCCGGTCTCGAGCGGTTGGCATGGTGGATGGGGCTCGCCGGGTTCTTCACCGCCGGTGGCCATCTCGCCGTGGTCGCCGGACTCGTGGGCAGCGTCGTGAGCCTGCCGGTGGGCACGGCCGTCGGCAGGCACGACGGCCTCCTTGCCCTCGCGGCGGTGATGCCGGCGACGGGCATGGCGCTGGCGATGTCGCTTGCCATGCCCTCGCTCGCCGCCGTGGTCACCTTCCACCTCGCCGCGGCGATCGGGGTGCGCGTTACCCAGTTCGATCCCGGTCAGGGACTCCTCCACTCGGTGGCGGCCCTCGTGCTCGTCGGCGCCGTGTGCGTCGGAGCGGGTTCGTGGATCGGCGGGTTTGCCTCCGCGGTTCAGGTGCCGCTCGAGCGTTGCTTTCACGACCTCCGGCCCTAGTGGGTTCGCCTCCTTCCCAGAACGATCCGACCGATGTCCGATGCATCCGACCGCGTGATCCCGGCCACGCCGCGCCGCCGGGAGGCCGCCCGTCGGCAGGGCGCCATGCCGGGGGCGGCACTGCCGGCGTGGGTCGCCTCGGCGGGCACGGCGGTGCTGCTGCTGCCCGCGTGGACCGCGGCGACCATGTCCGCTGCCACCGAGATGCTGCGGGGTACGATCGCGACGGCCGGTCGTCCGACGGGGGCGTTGACGGATTCGCTGGCGCCGTCCGTCGTGGCCGTCTCCATCCCCACGATGGCCGTCGTTGTCGCTGCCGCCGCAGCGGGGATCGCAGTGCGGATCCTGCTCGACGGCTGGTCGTGGCAGCCCGGTCGGGCCCTGCCGTCGCTGCGACGGATCGATCCCTTCGCCGGGCTCGCCCGCATCGTGTCCTGGCGGACTATGCGCACGGCCTGCGGCAGTGTGGCGACCCTCGCGGTCCTGATCCTGGTGGCGACAGCGGCCATCGCGCCGCTCGTCGCGGCGACGGCCAGCCTCCGTGAGTGGTCGCCCGTGGCCCGTTCGGCGTGGCGGGCGACGGCCGTGCTCATGGCCACCGGTGCGGCCATCGCCGTCATTCGCTGGGCCTTGGCCCGTCGGGAGTTCGAGGCACGGATTCGAATGACACCCGAGGAGTTCGCCGAAGAGGCCAAGGGCATGCAGGCCGATCCGCGCATCCGCCTCCTGGGGCGGCAGCGGAGCTCATCCCGCAGCGGCCGGGGTGGCGCGTAAGGGCGACCTCAGTCGATCGGCGGGGCCGCGTACCCGTAGCGGTCGATCACTCCGTGACAGTGCCTGGTGATCTCCTGCACCAGTCGCGGGTCGTGGCGGTAGGTGTTCGTGCGGTAGCGCTTCATCGAATCGGCCTGACGCTCGATCGCCGGCCGCACGTGTGAAAAGTCGCCGAGGCCGAGCCGTTCGTAGCTCTCCCCCAGGATCGCCACGGGATCGGCGACGAGATCCTCGTACCGAACCTCGTGGAGCTGGCGCGGAGCGAGTTTCGTACGGTCACGCTCGAACGCCGCGTGCATCTCCTCGAAGGCGGCGAACACGTACCGTTCGAGCGATTCGCCGTGATCGACCTGCAGCGACTGGACGTGGTGCAGCGACTTCCACAACCGCAGGGTCGACGGAATCACCACGAAGGGATCGCGGACGACGTGAAGGAACCGCGCTCCGGGGAACATCTCCGCAAGCACGCCCACGCGGGCGGTATGCGGTGGGCTCTTGAGCACGGGCCGCCGGGGATCGCGCACCGCGAGCATGTCGAGGAATCGCCGCAGCGATCGCTTCCACCGTTCGAGATCCGCTGCCGAGAGCGTCTCGAGGTCGAGCGCCTCGGGGCGGTCGGGGCTCGTGACGGGGAACGCCATGCGGCGATACGGGGACGGCGCGCCCAGATTCATGAGCGCGAACTCATCCTCCTGCGGTCGATCCCAGCCCGCGGCGACGTCGTCCATGGGCCGTTTTCGCGGGATGATCCAGAACAGCAGACGCGTCAGAACGTCCTCGGTGAGGAGGAAGTGTCCCGGGGCGAAACACTCGTACGTATTGGGGCAGCAGCAGCGGTTGTCGAGCATCACGAGCTCGTGCATCAGCGTCGTGCCACTGCGCCAGTGGCCGATGATGAACAGCGGTGGCTCGGTGGTCGGACGGTCGCGGAGCCGGCGACGGAACCGGGCTTCGGACAACGGGCCCGCGATCGAGTTGAAGGCCGACGCCATGGTGACCGTGGCGACGAGTCCCCATTTCGTGAACGAGGCGCGGCCGCGATGCTCGCCGAGGAGTCCGAGCCAGACCGGGAGGGGCATCCCGTGCCAGAATCGCGGGCTCCACCACGGGTAGGCGTGGAACGTCTCCTTTGAGGGGCGCGTCTCGGTCGTTCCCGGGGGGCGTGTCGATTCTGCCACGGGTCGTCTTTCGAAGGGTGGAAGGCCCGCGGGGCTCGGGTCGGACGGATCGCTCACCATCGTAGTCCACGGCCGTCTAACGCGAGCCCTCCGTATCGACGGCCGCCATTCGGCTCGGGCGATGCGCGGCCGCGAGCACATCGCCCATGGCGCCGGCCAGCCCGGTGGCGGCCGACGAACCCGTCGCGCGGAATCGTTCGCCTCCGTCCGCATCGAGCAGGAGCACGGTCGGGAAGGTGCGCACGTCGAATCGGCGGCAGGCCTCCGCGTCGCGATCGGCATCCACGGCCACGCACACGAATCGACGCGACAACTCCACGACGCGGTCGTCGGCGACCACGGCGCGAGCGAGTTCGCCGCTCCAGGGGCACCAGTCCGCGCGGAACACCACGAGCATCGGGAGGGCGGAATCGCCGGCACGGCGTCCCCCGGCATCGAAGCCCTCGAGGTACTCGATGGCGGGCGTCGCTGCGGGAGGCGTGGCCGGGCCCGACATCAGGTTCGTCGCGGCTGGACCCGCGATCGAGCCGCCCCACCAGCGTGTCTGGCGGCCGGTCACGGCACGCTCGTCCCGAACGTCGCACCCGGCCGCAGCCATGGCGAGGGCGATGCCCGCGAGAATCCCGCGAGGGAGTCGCATGAACCGGCGGACGGGGGTGATGCGGTCGCTCATCAGGACTGGTTGGTAGGGGGCGACGGCACGTGCGACAAGCCCTGTTGCGGCAAGCGGGGTGGACCTGGTGGGCCCGGTCGAGCGGGTGCCGGATCGCCTCGGGCGCGTGCACGGCACCGTCGATCGCCCTGTCGGCCGCCGCTGCCGCCCGCTATCGTGCGGAGGGGGCTCCCGGCCTGCCTGTGCGTGATGTCGTCCTCCCTTACCGCCGCGCTGAGCGTCGGCGCCGCGATCCTCGTCGCGGCGTGTGGGCCGGGGTGCAGGCTCGTCAACCGTCGGGGGCCCGTGCCTCCCGAGCTCGCGGAGGCACGGAAGCTCTGTAACGAGGGGCTGTCGGCCGCCGACCGGAGTGACCTCGTGCGCGCCGAAAGCCTGCTCGAGCGCGCGGTCAAGAGCTGCCCGCTCGACGTCGATGCACGTCGGCATTATGCCGAAGTGCTCTGGAAGCGAGGCGAGCGGATGGAGGCCGTCACCCAGATCGCCGAGGCGCTCAAACTCTCGCCCGGAGATGCACAGCTCTGCATCGAAGGGGGAGGAATGTATCTCGACATGGGGCTCTTCGACGACGCCGAGCGACTCTCGCGTGAGGCGGTTCGTGTGGCGCCGGGATCGGCGCAGGCATGGTATCTGCGCGGCCAAGTGTCGCTGGCCCGCGGACAGGCAGAGCCGGCGCTCGCCGACTTTCACCGCGCGTTGGCGATCGAGCCCGATCACCGCGAGGCGCTGTTCGACGCGGCCGAAGCCTACCGGCGGTTGGATCGTCCGCAGCGGGCCCTCGCCACGCTGGCTGCGCTCGGGGAGACGTATGGACCCGACCAGACTCCCGCCAACGTCCTCGTGATGGAGGGGCTCGCGCAGGAAGCGCTCGGACGCCAGGCCGACGCCGTCGAGAGCTACAGGATGGCACTGGCCCGCGGAGGTTCCGCCGAGGCGGCCGCACGGCTCGCCGCGCTCGAGCGGTCGTCGGCCGTCGCCACTCGGCCGGCCGACGCGGTCCGGCAGTGATCCGCGGGGCGTGGTGCCGCGGCTACTCTCCCGTGGTCGTCCGTCCGGTGAGGAGGTCGAACGCGGCGATCGATGGCACGAGCAGTGCCGCGGTGCCGAAGCCGTAAGCGGCCAACACCACGAGGAAGACCTGCAGCGTGCTGCCCTGCAGGAAGCTGGTGATCGCCACGAACGTCAGCGCGGGCAGCAAGGCGGAGGTCCAGCCCACCGCTGGTGACGGGTTCCGGGCCGAGAGCGCCGCGTAGAGTCCCACGGCGCCGCCGACGAGCGCCGCCAGGAACGGCGCCAGTTGAAGCTCGAAGCTGCCGCTGAAGGACACCATGATCCGCATCGCGGTGGCCACGCCGATGAACAGGAACGCGACGATGCCGAGCGCCACCGCGATGGCCCGTCGCGACACCGCATGGGACAGTCCCGAGTACACACCGAGGACGGCAACGAAGAACGTGAGCACCGCCAGACCCAGGACGAGATACGTCCCGTGTTCCGTCGAGGCGACGCCCAGCGGCACGAGCGCCACGCAGAGCGCCAACGGCAGCAGCACCACCTCACACGCCGAGGCCAGCACCCCGAGGATCTTGCCCCACACGAACTCGCCCGGTTCGAGATCGCTGACGAGCAGCAGGTCGAACGTGCCGCGATCCCGCTCCGACGTGACGCTCGTCACGGCCAAGGCCGCCACAGCGAGCAGGCTGGCGAGCACCATCGGTACCACGGTGACGGCGACGGCGAAGCGGTCGGGCCGCACCGCGCCGGCCTGCGCGACCACACCGGCGACCGCTGCCGCGAAGAGCACCAGCCAGGCGATGCGCACCACCACCATCGCGCGGCCGTGCGCCCGCGTCCGAACCTCGCGCCACAGCACCGGATTCCGCCATACCGCGCGCGACGGACGGGTCCCGCCGGCGGCCGCCACCGCATCCTCGGCTGCGGATGGGATGCGGATCGGGACGGCCGTGTTCCAACGCCGCGCGCGAGCCACGGCCCAGCCCGTGCTGAGGGCGGCGACCCCTGCGCACACGGCCACGAACGGGAGGGTCGTACGTCCGGCGTCCGCGGCGAGCGCTGCCAGCAGGCTGCGGGGCGGTGAGACCGCCGCCGCGACGCGCGATCCCCACACCGTCGCGACGCCCTCGCCGACGGCCAGCCATGCCACGAGCGTGAACGCGGTGATCGCCAGCGACTGGAACGTCGTGTCGCGCCAGAAGGCCACCATGTTGGCGACGCTCGCGGCGGCGGTCGCCGCGGCCGCCGTCACGACGAACATGCCCACGAGTTGCCGCCCGGTGACGCCGCCGAAGGCCGCAGCGAGCGCGAAGATCGGCACCACGGCGACGAGAAGCAGGCCGACCCGCAGCAGGCTGCCAGCCAACTTGCCGAGCACGAGTTGGGCATCGTCGAGGCGGCTGACGAGCAGCAACTCGAGCGTGCGTCGATCCTTCTCGACGCCGACGGCAACCACGCTGGTGAGGGCCGCCGCGAGCATGGCCAGCACGAGGGCGAGCGGTCCGAGGATCCGCATGAGGGTGCCGCCGAAGCGGGCGATGTCCCCCACCGTGGTCACCGCCTGCGTCCCCGTCAGTACCAGCCAGCACGTCGCCACGATGCCGAGCAACGTGCCGGCGGCGACGGCCCTGCCCACGAACATGCCGCGAGCGCGGGGGGCAACCAGGAGTTCGCGTTCGAAGACGGCGCCGAGCAGCATCGCGAGAAGGCCTTTCCGCGGGCCCTTGGAATACGACCGAGCCCATCGATAGAGTACTTGATATCGCAGGATGCGGAATCATCGGTCCCCACCGTCGGCGAGGAGTGTTCGCCCATGTTTCACCAGTTCGTGTCTCGGGCTCGCGGTGTGTGTGCGGTCGTCGTCTGCATGGCAAGCGTGGGCGCCGTGCGGTCGGTCTCAGCCCAGGTGACCGCGCAGACCCTCGTCGGCAGCGCGGTGTCCGACGACAGCATGAATAGGGAGATCAACAACGCCATCACGCGGTTTCGCGACCGCGACATCGACGGCTGTCGGGCGATCCTCGAGCGGGCCAAGAGCAACAACCCCAAGCTCCCACCGCCGGGTGTCATGATGTCCACACTCTGGCTCGCCGTCAGCCAGCTGGCGCCGGCTCGGGAGGAACTCGAAAACGCCGCGGTCAAATACCCTGCCGACCCCGAGGCCTACCTCAAACTGGGCGATCTGGCATTCGGTGAAGGTCGCATCACCGACGCCGACGTCCTGTTCGAGAAGGCGGCGAAACTCACGGAGGCCTTTACCGAGAATCCGAAGCGCAAGCGGGATTTTGACATTCGCTGTGCCGCCGGGGCTGCGGCCGTCTGCGAGCGGCGGCAGCAGTGGGAGAAAGCCAAGGGCTACCTGGACACGTGGATCGCACTCGATCCCGACAACGCCGGCTCGAGGCTTCGCCTGGGCAACGTGCTCTTCCGCCTCGGCAAGGAGGATGCGGCCCTGGCGGAGTTCAAGGAGGCGAAGAAGATCGACAAGAACGCCCCCTTGCCCGAACTGGCCATGGCTCAGCGGAACGAGGAGGCCCGCAATCGCGAGACCGCCAAACGCTGGGTGCAGGACGCAATCAAGGCCTCCCCGTCCGATCCCGCGGTGCAGTTGTACGCGGCGAGATGGTACCTGCAGCAGAACGACCTGGAGGCGGCGAAGGCCTCGGTGGAGACGGCCCTCAAGCTCGACGCCAAGAGCCTCGAGGGCAAGTTCGTCCGGGGGCTCGTGGCGCGGGTGGCCCGTGACTACAAGACGGCTGAGAAGTTCCTCAACGAGGCCCACTTCCAGTCGCCCGGGAACTTCGACGTCAGCAACTCGTTGGCTCTCGTGCTGATCGAGAGCGACGACGAGGAGTCCCGTCGTCGGGCGCTCGAACTCGCCGACACGAACGTGGCGAAGTACCGCGAGAACACGCCGCAGCAGATACCCGCCGTGACCACGCTGGCGTGGGTCTTCTACAAGCTCGGTCGCCGCGAAGACGCCGAGAAGATCCTCGAACAGGTCCGCCGAAGCAATGCGTTGAACAGCGACGGGGCGTACTATGTCGCCCGAATTCTCGCCGATCGTGGTGAGAAGGATCTGGCTCGCAAGATCCTCGACGAGGTGCTCGCGAACGAGCCCATGTTCGCCTCGCGGTCCGAGGCCGTCGATCTGTTGGCGAAACTGAAGAAGGAAGCGGGGGAGTAGCCGCGACGACCTCCGAAGCGCCGATCGACGCCGTCGGAGGACGTCAGCGCGTCGCTGGCCGGGATGGCGGCGTCCGCGGCTTTGCCCGCGGGGTCGGAATCGACTCGGGCAGTGGCGCCGGTGCCGGCGGCATCGAGCGGATCGTTATCCCGTTGCCGATCGGGGTGCCAGCCGGTGCCCGCATCGCCGCGTTGGGCGGCATCCGCATCGCGCGGCGCCGCGCCCGGATGCGGTCGCTCCGCAGCGGAATGCCCGGGTAGGCCTCGATGGGGACCTCGAGGCTCGGCAGGCCGATGCGG
>Ga0233425_10008291_pt1 | contig 13926 bp, 10 predicted proteins | sample Watercolumn_Towu_2_FD_181712 | JGI IMG/M metagenome (GOLD analysis project Ga0233425, IMG submission 181712) | Freshwater microbial communities from Lake Towuti, South Sulawesi, Indonesia - Watercolumn_Towuti2014_140_MG | ecosystem: Environmental > Aquatic > Freshwater > Lake | place...
CAGCGCTCAAGGCCGGCGCCGCCTGCGATTGGACGGACGTGCACCTGGTCCGCGTCAACCCGCAGGGCCACGTCATGGACACGCCGGAGGAGAAGTGGAACGCCAAGAGCGACGTCAGCCGCGTCGGCCCGGTGATGGCGGAAATCAAGAAAATGCATGCCAAGGGGCACGGTGTCATCGGCATGAAGATCATCGGCAACGGCGATTTCACCAGCGCCGAGGACCGCGAGAAGTCCATCCGTTTCGCCATGTCCCAGCCGGAGATTCACTCCGTCGTCATCGGCTTCAAGAGTGCCGCCGAGATAGACGAAGCGATTGAACGCATCAACCGCGCGCTGGTGTAACCAAGCATGAATTTCAAACACTGTAGTGGGGCTTGGACGGGGGCGGTCATGGCGGCGGTTCTTGTGTTCGTTGGCGCGGCGGAGGCGGAGACTGTCCCGGCGCTGCGCGAGGTTTTCAAAGGCAGGTTCGACATCGGCGTCGCGGCGGGGGCGTTGCCGGGCAACTACCAAGCAGAGGAGATCGCGTTGCTGCGCCGGCATTTCAGCATCGTGACGCCAGAGAACGACATGAAGCTCCATCATGTCCAACAGCATGAGGGCATGTTCAGTTTCGAGAAGCCGGACGCCTTCGTCGCGTTTGCAGACACCAACCACCTGAAGATCGTCGGTCACAATTTGTTTTGGATGCGGGACGACGAGACGCCGACGTGGTTTTTCCAAGACGGCGACAGGCCCGCGAGCCGCGAACTCGTCCTGAAACGGATGCGCGAGCACACCCGCGCCGTCGCGGGGCGCTACCGTGGGAAGACCGCTTGCTGGGATGTGGCGAACGAGGCGCTTTCGGACGGCGACGAGTTTTTGCGGCCGTCGAAGTGGCAATCGCTCGTGGGCGACGACGTGGTGGAGCAGGCGTTTCGCTTCGCGCACGAAGCCGACCCGCAAGCGCGGCTGGTCTATAACGACTACCTAGTCGAGTCACCCGAAAAACGCCCGAAGCTCCTGCGGCTCCTGCGGGAGTTCAAGGCCCGCGGCGCGCCAATCCATGTCGTCGGCATCCAGGGGCATTGGGAGCTGGACTGCGTCCCTTTTCAAGACATCAAGGAAACCCTCGTGGCCGTCGGCAAACTCGGCGTGAAAGTGGCAATCACGGAACTGGACATCGGCGTCGTGCGGCGCGGCCAGTGGTGGGAAGATGGCGGCAAGCATCAAGAGGAATTGCGCAAGCGCGATCCTTACGCCGCGGGCTGTCCGCCGGACGTGCTGCAGCGGCAAGCAGAGCAGTATGGCAGGCTGTTCCAACTCCTGCTCAAACACGCGGATGCCGTGGAGCGCGTGACATTCTGGGGGTTGCAAGACGGGCGAAGCTGGCTCAACGACTGGCCGTGGAAGCGAACCGACCACGGCTTGATCTTTGACCGCCAGTTCCAGCCGAAACCGGCGTTCTTCGCCATTGCCGGCGCAGCAAGATAACCCGCTCGCGCAGCATCCGGTGGCGGCGCTTGCGGAACGGAGCTTTTTTCGTGGAAAGAGATCCCGGGGGATAGTATTGAGAATCTCAAAGCGATGAATTTCCAACATGACAACAACACGCTGTCCGCGTCGGACGCGGGGAGGACGGTTTGAACGCGCGCCGGACTGCGCCGTGGGTGGCGGGCGCGCTGGCGCTGCTGGGCGTCGCGCTGGTGGGGCTGCGGGCTTACACGCGCCACGCCCATCAACTCGCCAGCGGCGAGAGTTTGTGGCGGCTGACCTATACGGTGAAGTTCGAGTCGGAGACGGCCGGCGCGCGGCTGAGCGCGGCGTTTCCGTTCGACACGGCGCACTGCCGCGTCTTCCGGCAAAGCGTGCTGCACCCGGACTTGCAGCCGGAGCGACTCCGCTCGCCGTTGCTGGCAACGCGGGAGGTTGACCTGCTGACGCTGCGGCCGGGCGAGCAGAGCATGACGGCGAGGTTCGACATCCACCTGAGTCGGCGTGGGCGGTTTGCCGCCTTCGACCCGGAGTTGGTGCTCTCCGCGCAGGCGCGGGCCGAATGGCTGCGCAGCGACAAGCTGGTGCAGGCGGACAGCCCGATTGTCGCCGAAACGCTGCAAGCCATCCGCCGCGACACGCCGCCGTCGGGCGATCTCGTGCAGCGGTTGTTCGACTACTGCCACCATCAGATCGCGGCGGGCGAGGAAGGAGCGCCTTCGGATGCCGCCGGCGCGCTCCAGAAAAAAACCGCCTCGCCCATCGGCTGCGCGCGGGCGTTGGTGGCGCTCTGCCGCGCGAACAAGACGCCCGCGCGGCTGGTGACGGGCTTCGTGATGGAGGAGAACGACAGTCTCGAATCGCGCGTGTGGGTGGAGATACGGCTCGGCAACCGCTGGGCGCCGTTCGAGCCGGAGAACGGTTTCGCGCGCGAACTGCCCTACAACTACCTCGCCGTCCGCCGCGACGGCGGCGAGATCGTGTGCCTGACGCGCGGCAGCGGCTTGGAGACGCATTTCGCCGCCTTGCGGCTGCCGCCGGGACCGGGCGCGGGAGGATCAAAGCCACGCAGCCTCTCCGGTCTCGCGGACTTGACGCGGCTGCCGCTGGAGATGCACGAGGTGCTCTCGCTCATCCTGCTGCTGCCTCTCGGCGGGTTGGTGACCGCGTTTTTCCGCACCGTCGTCGGCATCCGCACGTTCGGCACGTTCACGCCAACGCTGATCGCATTGAGCTTCGTGTTCGCCGACTGGCGGACAGGCGTCTTTGTGTTCGTGTTCGTGCTGCTGGCGGGTCTGGTGAGCCGCGCGTTTCTGGACCGGCTGAAACTGCTGATGGTGCCGCGGCTCAGCACGGTGCTGACGCTAGTGGTGCTCTGCATCATATTCTGCGTGTCGCTGCTGGACATGTTGCGGCTGACGCCGAGCGCGCAGGCGGTGCTGCTGCCAATGGTGATCCTGACGATGACCATTGAGCGGTTCTATCTGACGAGCGAGGAGGACGGGACGGGATTCGCGCTCCAGTTGCTCGGAGGCACCGTCGTCGTGTCGCTCTGCTGTTACTTCGTGCTGCGCTGGGGCGCGGTGGGGCGGTTCTTGTTCGCGTTCCCGGAGGCGCACCTCGTCACCATCGCTGCGCTGGTCCTCATGGGCCGCTACACCGGCTACCGGTTGTCGGAATTGTTGCGCTTCCGCGACTTCGGCCCGGCCCGCAAGCCGAAGGAGCCGCAGCCGTGATGACACGCGAACGCCTCTGGGCCTGGCCGGCAGAGTTGCGCGCGCGCGGCATCCTCGGCATCAACCGCCGCAACGCGGACTTCGTGCTGCCCGCGAACCCGCGCTCGCACTACCCGCGCGTGGACGACAAGCTCCTGTCGAAGAAGTTCTGCGAGGCGCGCGGCATTCCGGTGCCGGAAACCTACGCCGTCATCGAGCAGCAGGGCGACATCCGCGGCTTCCCCGACTGCGTGCGGGAGCGACCACAGTTTGTCATCAAGCCGGCCAGCGGCAGTGGCGGGCGCGGCATCATCGTGGTGGCCGGGCACGACGGCGAGACGTTCCGCACGCCCGGCGGCACAGAGTTCGAACTGGCCGAGGTGCGCTATCATCTCTCCACCGTCATCTCCGGCCTTTACTCGCTCGGCGGCCAGCAGGACCGCGCCATCATCGAGCAGCGGATCATCCGGCACGCGGCGTTCGAGCGCATCGCCGTCGGCGGCACGCCGGATATCCGCGTGGTCCTCTACCGTTGCGTGCCGGTGATGGCGATGGTGCGCCTGCCGACGCGCGCGTCGCGGGGCCGCGCCAACCTCCACCAAGGCGCGGTGGCCGCGGCGGTGAACCTCCGCACGGGCGAGACGTTCGGCGGCGTCTGCAAGGACCGCGTCATCTCCGAGCATCCCGACACCGGCGCCACAATTGACGGCTTGCGGATTCCGTTCTGGGAACAGTTGCTCGACGCCGCGCAAAAACTGGCCGAGGCGCTGGAGATGGGCTACGTCGGCGTGGACTTCGTGCTCGACGCCACCGTCGGCCCCGTTGTGCTGGAGGCCAACGCCCGCCCCGGCCTCGCCATTCAGGTCGCGAACCGCTGTGGCCTGGCCCAGCGGCTGGAATACCTCGACGCGCAACCGCCCGAAGCGTTCACGCTGGCGCGTCGCGCGGAACTGGTGGCGGCGTTGAGCTGGATGAGATGAGGGGCGCAAATTTCCGGCGGGCGAACAGCCGGGGTGGCAAGCCGCGGCCGCAAAACCGTTTGCCACAGGGCCGCGCGGATAACCTTGCCTGAGCGGCCATCCACGTGGACAATCCTGGCATGGAGCAAACCATGAAACATCGTTTTCACTCCCGCATCTTGCTTGCGCTCTTGCTGGGCTTGAGCATCGCGTCTGCCGCACCGCCGTTCCTCAACAAGCTTGACCTCTTCGAGTCCGGCAAGGACGACTACGCGCTCTATCGCGTCCCCGGCATCGTCGCGACGAAAAAAGGCACTGTGCTGGCTTGGTGCGAGGCGCGCAAGAACACCAAGGGCGATTGGGGACCGATTGATGTGATGATGCGCCGCAGCACGGACGGCGGCAAAACGTGGTTGCCTCGCCAGTGCATCGTCCACGTTGAAGGCGAATTGCCGGTCAACCCTGTCGCCGCCGCGCAGAACCTCGACAAGCCCGGTGACAACACGGCGAACAACCCCATCGCCATTGCCGACCGCGAGACGGGCGCGGTGCATTTCCTCTACTGTCTCGAATACTGCCGCTGCTTCTACATGCGCAGCGACGACGAAGGCATGACGTGGTCGAAGCCGGTCGAGATTACGGCGACGTTCGAGCAGTTCCGCAAAGACTACGACTGGAAGGTCATCGCCACCGGCCCCGACCACGGCATTCAACTCACGCACGGCCCGCACAAAGGCCGACTCGTCGTTCCCATCTGGATGTCGCTCGGCACCGGTGGCCACGCGCACCGGCCCTCCGCCACGTCCACGATCTACAGCGACGACCACGGCAAGACGTGGCAGCGCGGCGAGATCGCCATTCCCGACAAGCCGCCGTATCGCTGGCCGAACGAGACCGTCGTTGTGCAGCTCACGAACGGCAACGTGCTCCTCAACGCCCGCAGCGAGTCCGACGCGCACCGCCGCATCCAGACCAACAGCAAGGATGGCGCGACCGGCTGGACCAAGCCGGTCTTCAACGACCAGTTGCTCGACCCCATCTGCATGGCGAGCATCGTCCGCTACAGCCGCAAGCCCGACAACGACAAGAACCGGATCCTCTTCGCCAACCCGCACAACCTCGATCGCGCCGACGGCAAGGCGGCCACCGGCAAATCGCGCGACCGGCGGAACCTCTCCATCAAGCTCAGCTACGACGAATGCAAGACCTGGCCCGTGAACAAGGCGCTTGAACCCGGCTACAGCGCCTACAGCGACCTCGCCGTGCTCGCTGACGGCACGGTCCTCTGCTTCTACGAGCGCGGCCGCGAAGCCGACGCGGAGAAGAAGAAACCGACGAGCTACGCCTATCTCACTCTGGCCCGGTTCAACCTCGAATGGCTCACCGACGGCAAGGACCTGCCCGCGCTCGATCAGCGCGCCCGCTACGGCTCGAAGCGCGACAACTTTGAGGTCGCCGGCTGCGAGGCGTTCGTCATCCATCCGTTCAAGCCCGCGCCCGGCGGCGCGAAGCCGTGGGTCTGGTATGCGCCGACCATCGGCCACCATCCGAGCACCGCCAACGCGTGGCTGCTGTCGCGCTTGCTGACGAACGGTTTCCATGTCGCCGGCATCTACGTTGGGGAGACCTTCGCCAACCCGAAGAGCCGCGAGCAATTCACGGCGTTTTACAAGCACGTCACGGAAACCTACGGCCTTGCGCCGAAGGTCTGTCTGCTCGCGCAAAGCCGCGGCGGACTGAACCACTACAATTTCGCCGCCGATCATCCCGACTGGATTGCGTGCATCGCCGGCATCTTTCCTGTCGGCGACCTGCGCAGCTATCCCGGCCTCAAGCGCGCCGCGCCCGAGTATCACATGAGCGAGGCCGAGCTCGATGCGCAACTCGTGAAGCACAACCCTATCGAGCGGCTCGCGCCGACCGCGAAGGCGAAGATTCCAGTCCTTCACATCCACGGCGATGCCGACAAGGTGGTGCCGCTGGAGAAGAACAGCCAAGTCATTTACGACCGCTACCGCGCGCTCGGCGGGCCGATGGAGTTGACGGTTGTTCCGGGCAAGGGCCACCAACACGACGCGGCGTTCTTCGAGTCGGAGGCGATGCTCGCTTTTATCACCCAACACGGCATGGAGAAGTGATGCGTTCTGCGCAAGCTGAAGCCGAAGGTTCTGGGACTGCTGCGATGCTCCGCAGCTTTCGGTGCCGCCGAGCCGACGCCCGGAAAGCGGTGAAGGATCACCGCAGTCCAAAAGCCTTCGGCTTCAGTGTCCGGATACTTGTTCTCCTATCGGTTGTGGCTGGTGTGAATGCTTCCTCGCCAGTTTTTGAAACGACCTGCGTCTTTCCCGCCACGCCGGAGAACAAACCGAACTACCGCATCCCGGCGGTTGTTCAGGTGCCCAACGGCGACATCCTCATCTTCGCCGAGAAACGCAATGACGGGCCGGGCGACGTGGGCAACACCGACATCGTCCTCAAACGCAGTCGCGACAAAGGCAGGACGTGGAGCGCGGAGCAGGTTGTGCTCAACGACGGCAATCGCGCCTGCGCCGACATCACCGTCGGCCTCGACCGCGACACGAAGAAGCTGTGGCTGTTCTTCGTGCGCGACAAGAAACAGTTTGCCTGCATGACGAGCAGCGACAACGGCGAGTCATGGCAGGGGCCGGTTTCGATTCACGAGCACGTCACAAAGCCCGAATGGGACAAGATCGTTTCGGCAAAGCCCGAACGCGCCCCTCCGTCCAGCAAGAGCCACGCAGCCGTCTGGGCGCGTGGCTGGCATCAACGCTACGGCGTTGGGCCAGGTAATGCGGTGGTGCAACTCAAGTCGGGGCGACTCGTCGTTCCCGCGCGTCATCGCGAGGACACAGGCAAGGGCCGCCTTCGCAGCTTCGCGCATTGCTTCTACAGTGACGATCACGGCGCGACGTGGAAACTCGGCGGCACCATCGGCGTGAACACGAGCGAGTGCCAGTTGGTCGCGATGGTCAACGGCGACGTGATGCTCATCAGTCGCGACGAAAGTTCCGAGGATTCGCCAGGGAACCTCCGACATCGCGCGGCCATCAGCCGCGACGGCGGCGAGACGTGGGGGCCGCTCCGCCGCGCGGAAGAACTCATCACCCCGCGCTGCCACGGCGCGGTGGAACGATTTGACAAGAGCCGGCTCTTATTTTCCAGCCCGGCCTCAAACCTCCGGCGGGAAGAGCATCCCTACGGCCGCACGAACCTCACCGTTCGCGTGAGCTGCGACGAAGGCGCGACATGGAGTGCGGGCTGGACTGTCTGGCCGCATCCGTCCTCTTATTCCGACCTCGCTGTTCTCGACGACGGGACCATCGCCATCGTTTACGAGCGCGCCGACAAGGGCAGCACGCACTACTGGGATGAACTTCACTTCGCCCGGTTCAACTTCGATTGGCTGACCGGCGGCAAAACTCCATAGATTATGACAACTACGACGACATTGTCCGGCCTGCGAGTTTCGCCCGTGGCGCTCGGTTGCTGGCCGCTCGCGGGCATCACCAGCGGCGCGATCACCGAAGAAGAGGCTGTGGCGGTAATCCACGCGGCGCTCGATGCGAACGTGAACCACCTCGACACGGCCCACGCCTACGGCCGCGACGGCGAGAGCGAGCGGCTCATCGCCCGCGCGATTCGCGGCCAGCGGAATCGGGTCGTGCTGGCGACGAAGGTGGGCGTTTACTGGGACGAGCGCGGGGCGCTGAAACTGACCGGCAAACCCGAACTACTCCGCCGGCATTTCGAGGAAAGTCTCCGGCGTCTCGAGACCAACGCGGTCGAGTTGCTCTATTTTCACGCCCCGGCGGAAGACGCGCCGCTCGCCGAGTCCGCCGGGTTCTTCCGCGAGATGCTGGACGCGGGCAGGACGCGCGCGGTGGGCGTGTCGAACCTCTCCGTCGCCCAGATGGAAACCTTCGCCGCCGAGTGTTCGTTCGTGGCGAGCCAGGTCCGCTACAACTGGCTCCAGCGCGAGATTGAAGGCGACGTGCTGCCGTGGTGCCGCGCGCACGCCGTGGGCGTGGTCGCTTACGAACCGCTGGCGCTGGGTTTGCTGACGGGCAAGTTCACGCGCGACCATGTCTTCCCGCCGGACGACTGGCGCCGCCATTCGCCGCTTTTCATCGGCGAAGCGTGGGAGAGGAACCTGGCCGAGGTGGAGCGGCTGCGCGAGATCGCGGCGCGCTTTGGCTGCTCGGTGGCGCAACTGGCTGTCGCGTGGGCGGTCTCGCGTCCCGGTGTGACGGCGGCGTTGTGCGGCGCCAAGCGGCCCGGCCAGATTCGCGAGACGGCCGAGGCAATGCGCCTCGCGGAATCACTACGCGGCTTGGACCTCGGATGAACGTGCTGCTCACAGGCTCGCACGGTCTGGTCGGCTCGGCGCTGACGCCGGCGCTGACGGCGAACGGGCACAAGGTCACGCCACTGTCCCACTCGCAACCGTGGCCGGAACTGGCGGGGCACGACACGGTGGTGCATCTGGCCGGCGAGAACATCGCTGCAGGCCGCTGGACGCCGCAGAAGAAGGCGCGCATCCGCGACAGCCGTGTGGAGATGACGCGGCAGCTCTGCGAGACCGTCACAAAGCTCTCGCCGCCACCGCGCGTCGTTGTCAGCGCATCCGCGGTCGGTTTCTACGGCAACCGCAGCGATGAGGTGCTGCGCGAGGAGAGCGCACCGGGGGCGGGTTTTCTGGCGGAGGTGTGTCGCGATTGGGAAGCGGCGACGAAACCGGCGGCGGACGCGGGCATCCGTGTCGTCAACCTCCGCTTCGGCGTCATCCTGAGTCCTGAGAACGGCGCGCTGGCGAAGCTGCTGATGCCGTTCAAGCTCGGCCTCGGTGGCGGCCTCGGCGACGGGCGGCAGTGGATGAGTTGGATCGCGCTCGACGACGCGCTCAGTGTGATTGGTCGCGCGCTGGCTGACGACGCGCTGCGCGGGCCGGTGAACGTCGTCGCGCCGGAGCCGGTGACAAACCGCGACTTCACGCGGACGCTCGCCCGCGTGCTGCGACGACCGGCGATTTTCCCGGTGCCGGCGTTTGCGCTGCAGCTGGCGCTGGGGGAGATGGCGGACGCACTGTTGCTGTCGAGTCAGCGCACGGAGCCGGCAAAACTGGCTTTGATCGGTTATCGGTTCCGGCTTCCGACGCTCGAAGGGTCGCTGCGACATCTGCTGAATAGTAGATAGCGCGCATCGTCCGCTCAGAATTCCCGCCTCGATTTTCGCGCGCCGAAAGGCTATAATTCGCGATTTTTCGCAGGAAATCATGAACGAACAACGACGCGGTATCAGCGAAGATTGGCTGGCGGTGTGGGTTGAACTGGGTATTTTCGCCCTGTCGCTCGGCACGCTGGCGGGCGTGGACTTGCTCGGCTGGAGCGTGACAACAAAGGTCTGGACGGACTTCGCAAAGGCGCTTGCGCCAGTGTCGGACGCCTACGCGAAACTGCCGGGCATCGTGTCGCTGCTGGCGACTTATCTGTTCATGCTCGCGGTCGCGACGGCGGGAGCGGCGGCGTTGCGAGCGAACGTGCGGCGGTTTGCCGCGGCGTTCTCAGCGGTGTTCTGGATCAGCTACGGGTGCTGGGTGCTGGCAGTTTCGCCAACATTGCGGCGACGCCGGACAAGCTGGCGGCGTTCAAGATCTCGTGGTCGCTCTAACTCACCTCTGAGGCGGGTTTCATTGTCGCGCTGGCGGCGGGGCAGCTTGGGCTGGCGAAGGCAGTGCTATTCCGCGGCGTCTGCGCGATCATCGAGGCCTATCTAATCTACTGGGGCCTGGTCTATTTCATCGCGCGGAAGTTTTTCAAGTTCCCGCGCGAGTGGGCAGCGCCACTGGCATCGGGCATCTCGATCTGCGGCGTGTCGGCGGCCATCGCAACGGGCGCGGCCATCCGCGCGCGGCCGGTGGTGCCGATCATGGTGTCATCGCTGGTGGTAATCTTCGCGGTGGTGGAACTGGTGGTGCTGCCGTTCGCAGCGCAGCATTTCCTCGCCGACGAACCGATGGTGGCGGGGGCGTGGATGGGTCTGGCGGTGAAGACCGACGGCGCGGCGGTGGCCAGCGGCGCGGTGGCCAACTCGCTCATCCGCGCGCAGGCGCTGGCCACGCACGGCGTGCGCTACCAGGAAGGCTGGATTATGAACACCGCCGCAAGCGTCAAGGTGTTCATTGACGTTTTCATCGGCGTGTGGGCGTTCATTCTCGCGGTCATTTGGAGCGCGAAGATCGAGCGGCGCGAAGGCGATCCAGTGCGGGCGGCGGAGATCTGGCAGCGGTTTCCGAAGTTCGTCCTCGGCTACATGCTGACGTTCGTGGTCGGGCTGACGCTGGGGCTGGCCGCGCCGGCGTTGTTGGGGAAGCTCAAGGCAGCGATGGCCGAGGCGAATGTGTTCCGCGGCATCTTCTTCGTGATGACCTTCTTCACTATCGGCGTGGTGTCCAATTTTAAACGGCTGGCGGAGGAAGGCATCGGCAACGGGCCGTTATCCGGCGCGAACTTGTCGAGGATGACGGCGCGTCCACCAGGGCGCAGCATGCGCGCGGCCTCGCGGAGGCAGCGGAGCGGATCGGGGATGACGGCGACGATGAAGTGAAGGATGACGACATCGAACGAGCCATCGGCAAACTCCAGCGCGTGGCCATCCATCACACGGGCATCTACAGCAAGGCCAAGGCGCGCGGCGCGGCGACGGAGTTTATCCAGCATGGCGGGCGTGAGGTCGGTGGCGGTGAGGATCGGGCCGGGGCCGATGAAATCGAGGTCGAGGCCGGTGCCCGCGCCGACGATGAGGACACGCTCGCCGGGCTGGAGGTCGGCGAGGGTCACCGAACGGCAGCGCATCGGGTGGACGGGCAGCGCGATGAGGTCATAGATTGGCGCCCAACAACTGTAGCGGAGGCGATTCCAAGGATTGGTGTAGAAGCTCACGGGCGCGGGGCGGGTTCGTGGGCTTTGCGGCCGTGGACACGCTCATAGGCTTGGCAGAACGGGCAGAGGCGGGTCTCGAAAGTCTGGACCATCTTGAAGGCGACGCCGCGCTGTTTTTTGCGCGCCCGGCGGCAAATGGGGCAGAGGGCGCAGACCTGTGCCATCATCTTGTCGAGACCGGAAGCGGCTTGGGTATTGGCGGAGTTGCTCATGGCTCTGTCGTGGCGCGCATCTTGGGGCGGCGCCGGGCAGCCGTCCAGAAAAACCAGATTGTCGCGGATGCCGCCTCGTCGTCGTCCGGCAACTTGCGAAAGGATGCAAAGCGACGTATCAGTATGTAGAGCGCAGGGCCGGAGAAGAGAACAATTTTTGGAGGCCGAACCATGCAACTCAGAATCCCCACGGAAGTTTGCAGGTCTTACATTGACTGCCAGGCCAAGCGGGCGGAAGCCGTGGCCTGGGAACACCGCAAGAAGGAGCCGATGCCGGTCGTGACAATCTCGCGCCAGGCCGGCGCGGGCGGCTTCACGCTGGCGCAGAAGCTGGCGCAATACCTCCAGCAACACGACACGCGCGCGGCTTGTCCGTGGACGGTGCTCGATAAGCAACTCGTGCAGAAGGTGCTGGAGGACCACAAGCTCTCCGACAGCGTCGCGAGGTTCATGCCGGAGGACAAATACTCCGAAATCCGCGACACGGTGGAGGAACTGCTCGGCTTGCACCCGGCGCACGAGACGCTGGTGGAGAAGACGAGCGAGACCATCCTGCACCTCGCGCAGATGGGCAATGTCGTCCTCGTCGGCCGCGGCGCCAACGTCATCATCGGCTTCGTGCCGAACACCGTCCATATCCGGCTGGTCGGCTCTGTTGAGAAGCGCGTCCGGACGTGCCAAGAGTATTACAACTTCAGCATGGAGCAGGCGGCGGAATATGTGAAGCAGACCGACCAGGGGCGCGTGCATTACTTACGGCGCCATTTCGACAAGAACATTGACGACCCGTCGCTCTATCATCTGGTGATCAATACCGATCTCATCACACCCGACGAAGCCGTCGCGATGATCGGCCGGCTCGTGCTGGACCGGCAGCCGGTGTCAGCCGCCTGAAAGCACGAAACCGGAGATTTCTCTCCGGCTTCGCTCACTCAGAGGAGTGACCGCGGTTGCTATTAGGAGCAACCGAGACTCTCGCCGCAATTGAGGCACTTGAAGCACGCACCGTTGCGCACCACGATGTGGCCGCAATTCGGGCAGGTTGGGGCATCCTTCATGAAGTGCGAGACGGAATCGCTCAGCGTCTTCACGTGGCCCTTGCCATTGCCGTTCGGCGCCTCAAGGGTTTTGGCCCGCACCGGCTCCTGCTCATCGTCAACGCGCGGGAGGTCCGCCACGGGCCTGTTCACTTTTTTTTTGATTTCCTCCTGGAGGCCTTTCAACGGTAGCTCGCCTTGCGCCGCGCCGGGGTTGGTCGCCTCGCGAAAGCCCGGCATGAATTGGCAGCCCATCCAGCGGAAGACGTAGTCAACGATGCTCGACGCGAACCGGATGTCCGGGTTCTTGGTGAGACCGCTTGGCTCGAAGCGCTGGTGCGCGAATTTCTTCACCAGCGCGTCAATCGGCACGCCGTATTGTAACGCGAGGCTGGTGAGCGTGCCGATGGTGTCCATGAGGCCGCCGATGGTGCTACCTTCCTTGGCCATCGTGATGAACAGCTCGCCGGGCGCGCCGTCCTCGAAGAGGCCCACGTGCAGGTAGCCTTCGTGGCCGGCAACGTCGAACTTGTGCGTAACCGCCATGCGCGTTTCCGGCATGCGGCGGCGAAACGGTTGCGGCACGCCGTCACCCACATCGTCGTCGTCCTCGTCCTTCGCGCCGGTGGCACCGCCTTTCTTGGTGGAGAGTGGCGCGCTGCGCTTGGAGCCATCGCGGTAGATGGCGATGGCCTTCAAGCCGAGTTTCCAACCCTCGATGTAGGTGGTCATGATGTCCTCGACCGTCGCCGACTCCGGCATGTTGACGGTCTTGGAGATCGCGCCGGAGATGAACGGCTGGGCCGCGGCCATCATCCGCAGGTGCGCCATGTAGTGGAGCGAGCGCGTGCCCTTCTGCGCCTTGAACGCGCAGTCGAACACGGACAAATGCTCTTCCTTCAGGTGCGGCGCGCCTTCGATGGTGTCGTTCTGGTCAATGTATTCGACGATGTCCTTGGACTGGTCCTCGCTGTAGCCGAGTTCCTCCAGCGCCATCGGCACGGTGCGGTTGACGATCTTGAGGATGCCGCCACCGGCGAGGAGTTTGTATTTTACCAGCGCGATGTCCGGCTCGATGCCGGTGGTGTCGCAGTCCATCATGAACGCGATGGTGCCGGTCGGCGCGAGCACGCTGACCTGCGCGTTGCGATAACCGTGCTTCTCGCCCATCGTGAGCGCGCGGTTCCAGCAATGCTGCGCTTGGTCGCGCAGATACTTCGGGCAGCTCGCATCAATCTGCGCCACGTGGCTGCGATGCAGGCGAATTACGTCGAGCATGCAGTCGCGGTTGTCCTTGGCGATCGGGTTCTTCACATGCGCGCAACGGGCGTCGAGGTAGCCGGGGAACGGGCCTTTCGCCGCCGACAGCTCGGCGCTGACCTCGTAAGCCTGGCCGGTCATGATGGCGGTGAGAGCGCCGGCCATCGCGCGGCCTTCGTTGGAATCGTAAGCCTTGCCCTCGGCCATGATCAGCGCGCCGAGGTTGGCGTAGCCGAGGCCGAGCGTGCGGAAGACGTGCGAGTTCTCCGCGATCTCCTTCGTCGGGTAGCTCGCGTTGTCCACGATGAT
>Ga0233425_10008292_pt1 | contig 13924 bp, 10 predicted proteins | sample Watercolumn_Towu_2_FD_181712 | JGI IMG/M metagenome (GOLD analysis project Ga0233425, IMG submission 181712) | Freshwater microbial communities from Lake Towuti, South Sulawesi, Indonesia - Watercolumn_Towuti2014_140_MG | ecosystem: Environmental > Aquatic > Freshwater > Lake | place...
CAATTTCCTGATGATACCGCCTGGCAGGCTTTTTAGTTGTCCAAAGTGCGATTTCGCCGATTAGAATTGCCTTCTGTTTGCACTATCGATTAGAAACTGGCTCTGTTTGCGCAAAAACAAGGTCATAGACCAGATGAACACCCGGTCAGTTCTAGACATGATGTCCGCGATGACTAGGCCAACAATTGACATGCAGCGCGCTTGGTGTAGCGCGCTGCATGGTCAGCTTCTATTTTACCTAGGATGTCGGGGGCAGCGGATCGCTCGGCGGAAGGACTTCCACCGCGGCCGGTTCCTTCTTCTTGCGCATCCTATCCTCCTACCCTCTCAATACCGCGCCCAACTCCTGCTCCAATCGGCGGATGATGCGCGTGCGGATTCCGGCTACGTCCTTGTCTGTCAGTGTCTTGTTTGGCGCCTGGTAGGTCAGGCTGTAAGCCAGGCTCTTCTTGCTCGCGCCGATCTTCTCGCCGCGGTAGACATCGAATAGGCGCACGCCGGTCACGATCTTGCCACCTGCGGCGCGGATCACCTCAGCAACACGTTCGGCAGGCAGGGCTTCATCCACCACGAGAGCCAAATCCTCCAACACGGGAGGATAAGCTGGCACCGGCTGGCTCACATAACGGTCAGGGATCAACGGTAGCAACGCGTCCAGGTCAAGCTCTGCAGCCAGGAGAGGCGCTTCAAGCAAATCATAATTTTGGCGAACATTGGGATGCAACTCGCCGAAAATGCCCACCTCGCGCTCGCCAACCTGGATTTTAGCCTGCTTGCCGGGATGGAAGCTGGGGTGCGCCGCCGGTTCGTAGGTCGGCTTTCCATACCCGACCTCGCCGGATTTTGCGAGTTGGCCCACATGCAGCGCCTCCAACAGCGAGGCGAGGATGCCTTTCAGATCGTAGAAGCCCATCGCATCCGTATCGGCTTTTTGCCAGCCAGAGATGCTGCGCGGGCCGGTTAGAACGATTGCCAGCCGCTGCGGTTCAGCCGGAAGTTCGACGCCTTCCGCAGCAATGAACACCGGCCCGATCTCGAAAAGCGCCATGCGTGGACGGACACGAGTGTTGCGCTCGACCACTTCCATCAGTGAGGAGAGCAAGCTCTGCCGCATCACATAGCGGTCGCTGGCGATGGGGTTGACCAGCTTCACGTACCCCGTAGGAGGTAACCCTGCGTGCAGCCGCGCCTCGCGCTCGATGGAGGTCATGTGATAACTGGCGACCTCCTGCAAGCCCATCTTGACCAACAGGTCGCGGATGCGCTCTTCGTGCTCCAGGCTTGGGTTGCCGCGCTGCGGCGGAAGCCGGTCCGCAAGCCGCGTTTCTGGGATGCGGTCGTAGCCATAGACGCGGGCGATCTCCTCCAGCAGGTCCGCCTTGCCAATGACACCATCGCCGATATCAAGACGGTGGTCGGGAGGTACCGCGAGGAGCGTGGGGCGTGGAGCGTGGGGCGAGAGTTCGCAGTGAAATTCTAGGGATTCTAGTATTTGCTTGATTTCACCGACACCAAGTTCGATACCCAACCAACGTTTGACATCCTCAGGCGTGATCTCGATGGTGGGAATGGCTGGAGGCAGGGGGTAGTTATCCACCAGCCCTTTGGCGAGAGAGCCGCCGGCCCACTGGTGCATCAGTTCTAGCCCGCGGCGCACGCCGCGCTCGGCCATCGCCGGATGCACGCCGCGCGAGAAGCGAAAGCTGGCCTCGGATGGCAGGTTCTGCGCCTTCGCCGTGCGGCGGATATTGGTGAAGTTCCACGCCGCGCCTTCCAATAGGATGTTGCGCGTCTTGGCGCTGACCTCCGACTCGGCGCCACCCATGATGCCGGCAATCGAGAGCGCGCCGGCGGTGTCACAGACCAGCACGGCCTTCTCATCCAGTGTGCGTTCCAAGCCGTCGAGGGTGGTCAGCTTTTCGCCCAGCCTGGCAGTGCGGGTGATGATCTTCGGGGTCTTGTAGGGCGAATTTAAAATTCGCCCTACTAGCACATCGTAATCAAAGGCGTGTAATGGCTCGCCAATCTCCAGCATGGCATAATTGGTCGCGTCCACGATGTTGCTGATCGGGCGCATCCCAGCCAGTTTCAGCCGCCGCTGCACCCAATAAGGGCTGGGCCTGATCTCCACATCCTCGATCAAACCCAGCACAAAGCGCGGATTCAACTCCGGCCTGGTGATCTCGATCTCAGCGAATTTTCCACGAACGGAGGACGCATCACTGAACACTGCCGACTGTTTCAACCGCCATCCTGTCAGCGCAGCCACCTCGCGCGCCACACCCAGGATGCTGGCGGCGCGAGCAGTGTTCGGAAGGATAGAGATATCCAATACGGCGTCGCCCATGTACTCAGCCAATGGCGCGCCGACAGGAGCCTCTTCGTCTAGGATGATGACACCCTCGTGGTCATCCGAGATGCCCAGTTCCTTCTCGGAGCAGATCATCGAGTACGAGTCGAAGCCGCGGATCTTGGCACGCTTCAGCGTGGTCAGCACCTGGACAGTTTGGTGGCCATCGTAGATTTGTGACCCTTCGCGGGCGTAGGCCACCTTGAGCGGCTTTTCCAGCGGCCCAATTCCCTTATACGGGAACAAGTTCGGCGCGCCGGTCAAGATAACATGATCCTGCACACCATCGAATAGCTTGCACAATACCAGCCGGTCCGCGTTGGGATGCGGCATCACCTCCGAGACGGAGGCAACAACGATCTTATCCACCGCCCAGGCAATACCGGAAACGCTAAAATCGTGCTGGGTCGCCCCGCCACCAGCCTTTACAGCAGGCATGGGCAAGCCGACGTATAGGATGGATTCCACCTCCAGCCCGGCCAGCGTCAGCTTGCGCGCCAGCTCTTCGAGGGGGATGTTGATTTCGACGAAATCTTTTAGCCAGGAAATGGGTACTTTCATGAGAACTGCTCCAAGAACCTCAAATCGTTCGCCCAGAAATAGCGAATGTCCTCGATGTGATAGCGCAGCATGGTGACGCGCTCCGGGCCGATGCCAGCGGCAAAGCCAGAATAGATCTCCGGGTCGTAGCCACCGTTGCGCAACACCACCGGATGCACCATGCCGCAGCCCATGATCTCCAACCAACCGCTGCCCTTGCACACCTGGCAGCCGCTTCCGCCGCACAGGAAACACTCCACGTCCACCTCGGCGCTTGGCTCGGTGAAAGGGAAGTACGAGGCGCGGAAGCGGGTGCGGACTCCCTGCCCGAATATACGCCGGGCAAAGTCGGCGATCGTGCCTTTCAGGTCGCCAAAGGTAATGCCGCGTCCTACCGCCAGCACCTCCACCTGGTTGAATTGGATGTCCTTGCGGGCGTTGACCTCCTCGTAGCGTGAGCACATGCCTGGCAGGATGATGCGCACCGGCGGCGGGTCGGCAGGGTTGAGCGTGGCAAATTCGCGCATGGCGTGCACCTGTCCCGGCGAGGTGTGCGTGCGTAGCATGAGCGGGTTGTCGCCGCGCTCGCTGCGGCTCTGGATGAAGAACGTATCCTGCATGTCGCGGGCGGGGTGGTCAGGCGGGAAGTTGAGCAACTGGAAGTTGTACTCATCCGTCTCGATCTCGCGCGAGCGATAGACCTGGAAGCCCATATCGCCGAAGACGCGGTAAATCTCGCGCAATGTCTGTATAGTGGGATGCAGGCGGCCGATGGGGAACGGGCGTCCAGGAAGGCTGACATCAAGTTGCTCCTGGCCAAGCGAACGTTTTAGCGCCGCCTGTCGCATATCTTCAGAGCGTGTGCCGAGCGCCGCTTCGAGCAGCTTTTTTACCTCGTTGGCGCGCTTGCCAATGGTCGGACGCTCTTCCTTGGGCAATGCCCCCAACCCATCGAAAACCGCCATCAGCGGCGAGCTGCGCCCCAGATACGCCACGCGCCAGGCCTCCAGCGCGGCCTCGTCCTGGACACTTTCCAGGGCAGCAACCGCTTTACTCTCGATCTCTTTCAACTTATCCAGCATACAAGCCTCCACAAAATTCTTCGTCATCCATCCTTGCGAAGTTTCATGACCTTCGCAAGGATGCAGCATGGTAAAAATACTCCCGTCCACAAATGGGACGGGAGGGGTTCCCGCGGTACCACCCAACTTAGCCGTCCTGCGACTACGCCTAGGAACGGCTCACTCGGCAGAGAGCAGAGATTAGATAATTAGAGATTAGAGAAATGGGGATTAGATAACGAACTAATCTCTATTCTCTTCTCTCTACTCTCTTTTCTCTAGTCTCTTCCCTTCTAACGCTGGGACCACGGCCCGGACTACACAACATGTCACGTGGAACTTGAAACTTGGAACCTGGCGCGTGACACGCTCTTCACCCAAGCGGCTCAGGAGGGAACTTCGGCCAGTTGCTGCCGAGCGCGGGTTTCAGTCTAAGCCCGACGCATCCCTGTCAGCTTGCGCTGGCGTACTTTCCTCCGTCAAAGCCATTGGAAAGGGTCGATTGTTCCCCTTATTATCTGCAAAAACAGGCGCGTGTCAAGGGGTGGGGGAAGCGTTCGGTCCTGACCAGGGAAGGTAGGAGGCAAACATCGCCAGGTCGATCCCGCCGGGGACAGGACGGCGGTTCAGGTAGTAGAGGTTGTACAGCCCCTGGTTCGTTGCCGACCCCAGACCCACGGCGGACGTGTACCCAGCCGCTGACACCTCGTTGCTAACATCTGCATCTGTCTCGCCAAAGGGATAGGCAAAGCTCGTCACCGGCACGCCCAATATTTCCTGAAGGTCGAGCCGCGATTGAGCGATCTCGACCTTCAAGCGGCTGTGGTCGGCGATCAGATGAGGATGGCTCATACTGTGACTGCCCACCTCCCAACCGGCTGCTGCCAATGCCTTGATCTGGTCGATGCCAAGGTAACCATCTGTGTATAGGTAATTACCAACGATGTAGATCACACCAGTAAAGCCATAATTCTGCATGATCGGGAAGGCATTGGTGAACACATCCAGGTCACCGTCATCAAAAGAGATCACCACCGGACGATCCGGCAACGGCGCGCCGTGTATGATCGCATCGGTCAATTGCGCAATCGTGATGGAAACATAACCCCAATCCTTCAGAGCTTTCATTTGGCTCTCGAACTCCTCGGGCGTAACGTAATAGTCCGAGGCGGCCTGGGAGTCAGATGTTCCAACGTGATGATAGAGCAGGATCGGGCAGGCGAGCTTGCCCGGCCCATGCACGACCCAGGTTGGCGTCGGCGAAAGACTGGGTGTAAATGTGGGCGAGGGCGTAAAGGTCCACGTGGCTGTATACGTCAGCGTCGCCGTGCCAATTTGCGTGGGGACGGAAGTCTGTGTCCTGGTCGCGGTGGAAATAGGTGCAATGAGCGGCAAATCAGGAGTTGCTTGTCCATTGCAGCTGACAAGCAAAACAGATGCCAACATGAGGATTGGAAGCGCAAAACGGTAAGATGACATTCGATTTTTAGGGGAAAATCACGAACGATTCAATTCCCAGATGATCCTCAGCCCATCCAGCGTCAGCCAGGGCGCAAGGATTTGGATGACCGGCGTCTCTTTGGCGACGATCTCGGCCAAGCCGCCGGTGGCGATGACTTTCATCTCCTGCCCCAGCTCTTTACGGAAGCGCTCCACCATCCCCTCGACCATGCTGACATAGCCAAAGAGCAGTCCGGATTGCATCGCGTGAACCGTGTTGCGTCCAATGACCGAAGGTGGGCGCTGGATGTCCACCCGCGCCAGTTTGGCGGCGCGCTGGAAGAGTGATTCGGCCGCCAGGTTGATACCCGCGGTGATCGCCCCGCCGAGGTACTCCCCATCCTTGGTCAGCGCGTTGAAGGTGGTGGCGGTACCGAAGTCAATGATGCAGGCCGGCCCACCGTACAGGTTCTGGACGGCCACCGCGTCGGCGATGCGGTCTGCGCCGACGGCGCGCGGATCCTCATAGCGGATGCGGATGCCGGTCCTTACGCCGGTGTCCACCACCAGCGCCTCCTGCTGCAAGTACTCGCGGCAGGCCTGGATTATCCGTCCGGTCAACGGCGGGACGACCGACGAAAGGCAAACCCCACCCAGGTCCACAGGCGTTTTGCCAATGTGTTCGAGCAGCCCAAGCAGTTGCAGACCATATTCATCCGGCATACGCTGGTGATCGGTTGCCAGTCGCCAATGATGCGCCAGTATCTTGCCTTCGTATAGGCCGATGGTCAGGTTGGTGTTGCCGAGGTCAATGGTAAGTAACATGGGTCAAGTATACACGTAGACGGGTAAACATGTAAACAGGTATACGTTTAGCCCTTTACCCTCTCCACAATCTCCGCCACCAAATCATAGCGATGGAATTGCGGCATGATGTAAATCCCCTGCGCCCAGGACTTGACCTTCTGGATCAACTCTACCGCTAGCTCAACGCCGACCTTGGCCGCATCCTCCCCCGCATCTTCCATACGCGCAATCGCTTCCTGGGGGATCGATATGCCAGGCACCTCATGATTCAAGAAGTTGGCGTGCTTGGCGCTCACCAAAGGCAGGATGCCAGCCAGCACAGGGAGGTTCAATGCTCCGTGTTGTAACGCATACTTTGTCAGAAATTCCTCGCCGTTCTCCGCGCGGTAAATTGGCTGCGTCAGGAAATAATCCGCGCCGGATTTCACCTTGCGCGCCAAATTCTTGAACTCGTTCTCCAGGTCAGGTGGAACCAGGTTCAGCGCCGCGCCCACGAAGAAATTTGTCGGCTGGCCGATGGACGCGCCAGAATGATCCACGCCGGCGTTGAATCCCTGCTTGATGAGCTTGATCAAGCCGGAAGGCACCAGATCGTAGTTGTCCATTGCTTCCGGATAGTCGCCGATGGCGGTTGGGTCGCCCATAACCACAAAAACGTTGCGAATGCCGAGAGCGTGAGCGGCGAGCAGGTCTCCTTGCACGCGCAGCAGGTTGCGCCCACGCGTTGGGAAATGTAGCGTGGTCTCAATCCCCACCTGGTGCTGCACCACATCACACACCGCCCAAGCCGACATCCTCATGCGCGCCATCGGGCTGTCGGCTACGTTGATCACGTCCGCGCCGGCATCAGCGAGCAAGCTGGCTCCGGCGACCAGTTTATGGGTTGAGAGGCCACGCGGCGGATCCATCTCCACGGAAACGACAAAGCGGCCCTCCGCCAATTTTCGCGCGAGCTGAGAGGGTGGAGCAAGTTCCAAGACTTCCGCAGCGTCCGAACCATCAGGAATCTCGATTAGTTCAGTTTTACATCCGGCAGGGTTCTTATCCAACGCGAGGCGCATCGCGGCGATGTGGCGCGGCGTTGTGCCGCAGCAGCCGCCGATAATATTGGCCCCGGCTTCGCAAAACGCCAGAGCATAATCGCCGAAGTATTCCGGATCGGCAGGATACATGATGCGCCCGCCAACCTGTTCCGGCCAGCCGGCGTTGGGCTTGACCCAGAAATAAGGTGTGGAGTGAAACGTCTCTGACGTTGCACCGGGAGTTCCAACGTCTGGAGACGTTGGAGTCCGGGAAGAAATAGTCCGTGGAGGAACAGCTTGACGCATCTGTTTGAGCAGACGCAGCAGTTGCGCCGGGCCGCCGGAACAGTTGACGCCGATGCCCTGCGCGCCGGCCTCGCTCAGGGCGCAGGCCACTTTTTCGGGCGAGTCGCCCAACACCGTGCGGTCATCGCGAGTGAAGGTCATCGAGGCGACGATCGGCAGCGAGCATACCTGACGGGCTGCCTTGATCGCCTCCTGGATTTCGTACAAGTCGCTCATCGTCTCGATAACGATCAAATCCGCTCCGGCTTCGGCCAACGCAGCGATCTGCTCAATAAAGGCGAGACGCGCCTCTTCGGGCTGAACGCGGCCATAGGGAGCAATGCGCACGCCCAGCGGGCCGACATCACCTGCAATCAGTACATCCAAAAAGGAGGCGGCAACAGCGCGCTGGGCGAGTTCCATGCCGGCGCGGTTGACTTCGACAACCTTGTCCTTCAGGCCATGCTTGGCCAACTTGTAGCGGTTCGCGCCAAACGTGTTGGTCAGGATCATCTGCGCGCCGGCGTCAATGTAAGCCTTGTGGACATCCGCGACATCTGCGGGATGAGTCAGGTTGAGCTCATCGAAGCAGCGCTCGAAACCGATGCCGCGTGCGTGGAGCATGGTGCCCATCGCGCCGTCGGCGAGAAGCAGGGATTTCGATAGCAATTCTAAAAATGTTGACATTCTTCCTTCTTATCAGGAGCAAGTTATTTCTCTTTGGCGATTTGCCAGCCAGTCTTTGAGCGCCGGGCCGGTGCCTAAACTCCAAGGGCGGATCTCTTCCGGCGCGAGCGCCTTGATGGCCTCCAGCTCGTCACCGATGACGATCTCACCCTCGGCGTGGACGTGGTAGGCAAAGATGATCTGGTTGCGCAACTCGAAGGGGTAATGACCAATGAAGCTTATGATGACGCCATCGAGACCCAGTTCCTCTTCGACCTCACGCAGTACCCCCGCCTCAGGGGTTTCACCTTTCTCCAAGAAACCGGTCACGATACCGAGCCACTTTTCGGGCCAACCTTTGTTGCGCGTCAGGATGACTTTGCCCTGGTGTTCGACAATGGCCGCGACGACCGGAATTGGATTATTCCAGTAGACGTAATCGCAAGCCGGACATTTGCGGCGCGCCTCCCCGTTGACTTCAGCTTCGACCAGCTCCGCGGCGCATTGGGGGCAATATTTGTAGGGCATGGTGTACTCCTCATGATGTCGCGCAAATTGATAATTTGCGCTAAAGATCGTATTTGCAGTAAGTCCATTTCCACTTCTTCCAATCTTCCACAAGCCCGGCTTTGACCGGGTTGTTGATTACGTATTGGATAATGCGTTCCAGTTCAGCCTGATTTCGGACGATATGATCATAACTTTCATCCTGCCAGAAAGCGCCAGACCTGCCCAACACCTCATTTGCTTTTCTTGCCGTATGCCGTTTGAGCGATTGAAGGATCTCGGTTAAGCTGTAATAAACGCCTTTGTCTTTTTCGAGCGGCGTGAAAACCAAGTGACCATGATTGGGCATGATGGTGAACGCGTCAAGTGTGTATACTTTTCCATCCCGATAGCGAATGGCCTCTGCCACAATGTTTGCCACCAATTCGTTTCTCAGGAACATTTCACCGCACAGGCCTCGACCAAGGTATTCATCAAATTTACCAAACCAGCGGCGTTGGGCAAGATCAATAATATCTAGAGGCAATTGTTTATTCCTTTCAGACTCTTCTGTCAATTCTTGTAGAACAGGTCTGGGTAAAGAATCCTTCAACCGGAACGTGACAAAATACGTTGATCCCGAGATTTGGATATGTGGCAATCGCCTTCGATAGTATTCGCGAAATCGTAGATGGCTCATCCTTACACCTCGCTCGGCGGAGTACCACTCCGCCCCACGTTCATCTCACCAGCAATTGTGGAGCAGGATGGTATCCCGCTTTCTTCCCGGCGGAGTACCACTCCGCCCCACATTCATCTCACCAGCAATTGTGGAGCGGGATGGTATCCCGCTTTCTTCCCGGCGGAGTACCACTCCGCCCCACATTCATCTCACCAGCAATTGTGGAGCGGGATGGTATCCCGCTTTCTTCCCGGCGGAGTACCACTCCGCCCCACATTCATCTCACCAGCAATTGTGGAGCGGGATGGTATCCCGCTTTCTTCCCGGCGGAGCACCACTCCGCCCCACATTCATCTCACCAGCAATTGTGGAGCGGGATGGTATCCCGCTTTCTTCCCGGCGGAGTACCACTCCGCCCCACAATCAATTAGTCAACTGGTTGACGCGGCTTTCGCCAATGCTGTAATACTTCGCATCCTTGTGATGCACAACGATCGCCGCGGTGGACTGCTCCGGCACGAGTTGGTAGGCCGAAGTCAGGGACATACCCAGTTCTTTCTCGACAGGAAGTAAATCGAATACCTTGCGGTGGTCTTCCAGTTCAGGAATGGCAGGATAACCCCACGAGTAGCGTTTGCCCTGCCCTTCGGGGATGCCCAGCTCGCGGCGGATGTGACGGTGCAGGTACTCGGCAGTTGCCTCGGCAGTCTGAACGGCCAAGCCATGGGTGAAATAACCTTCGGAGTAATTGCCCTTGGCCTGGAATTCATCGAAGCGTTCTGTGGCTTCCTGGCCGACGGTCACAACCTGGAATGCGACCACGTCCATCTTGCCGGATTCCACCGATGTAAAATAATCGGCCAGACAGAGGTGGTCACCATCCGGCTGACGAGGGAAGGCGAAACGGGCAATCTCCCTCACCCCTGGTCCCTCTCCCGGGGGGAGAGGGGAGTGCGCCCTCGTCCTTTGCACCTCTCCCTCTGGGAGAGGGGAGTAAATGATAAGATCGTTGCCGTTGGATTGGCAAGGGAAGTAGCCGTAGAGGGCTTGCGGCTTGAGCCAGCCATCCTTAAGAGCGGCTTTCTTCATACGCGCCAGGCGCCGGTCGAATTCAGCTCTTAATTTCTCCCATTCCGCGCCGTGGGCGTTCTTGGCGCCCCACGAAAGGCGGTACAACTCATTGATGGACAAATGCTGGAACACCATTTCCAGCGGCATATCCTTAACAACGCGGAAGCCGAATTTTCCCGGCAGGTTGATCGGAGCGGGTACAATGCCTGATCGTTGAATATTCAACCTTGAACGTTCGACGTTTTGCGCGGCGCGCCCCATTTCCATCTCCGCCTCGGCGCGGATGCGCGCGAGCAGCGCGAGGCGCTTTTCAGGTTCCGTGAGCGCATCCATCGTTTCCAATCCCTCGAACGCGTCCTTGCAATAGAAAACGCCCGGTTCGTAGGGCACATCCTCTTCCGTGAACAGGATGCGCCGTCCGAAACGACGGTTGATGGCCGCCCCCCCGATCAGAACGGGGAACGCCAGGCTGCGGCGGTGCAGCTCGTTGACAATAATCGGCATCTGCTTGGAGGTGTTGACCAGCAGCGCGCTCAAGCCGATGGCTGTGGCGTTCACTTCCACAGCTTTGGAGATAATCATTTCGGCCGGAACCTGTTTGCCCAAATCCACTACGCTGTACCCATTGTTTGCCAGGATGGTCTTGACCAGGTTCTTGCCAATATCGTGCACATCGCCATAGACGGTCGCCAGCACGATGGTGCCTTTGCTGACACCCTCTTTCTTTTCGAGGTAATTTTCAAGATGGGTGACAGCTTTCTTCATCACCTCGGCAGATTGCAGCACGAATGGCAGGATCAATTCTCCCGCTCCGAACTTGTCGCCGACCTCTTTCATGGCAGGCAGGAGAACTGTATTGAGGGTGTGAACCGCTTCGGTGTGGAGCGTAGAGCGTGGAGCGTCAGGCTCGTGGTGGATGATTTCGTCAATGTCTTGTTCGACGCCTTCCTTATGCCTGTGGACGATACGCCAGTGCAAGCGCTCGGCGGCGGTCATACCGGCGGTTGGGTCGGCAACAGCGGATTCGGTTGCGGGCGTAACCTTTTCGAAATGTTCAATGTAGCGCTGGAGCGCGTCGGGGCGGCGGTTGAAAATAAGATCTTCAGCCAACTCGCGCTCTGCGGCAGGAATATCCGCGTAGGGGGTGATGTGCGCCGGGTTGACGATGGCCGCATCCAGGCCAGCCTGCACAGTATGGTAGAGCATCACCGAATTCAACACCGGGCGGGCGTTGGCAGCCAGGCCAAAGGACAAATTGCTCACGCCCAACGAGGTCAGCACGCCGGGCAGGTCCTGCTTGATCAGGCGGATGCCTTCCAGTGTCTCGACTGCGGCGTTGATGTATTCCGGGTCGCCGGTAGCCAGGGTGAATGTCAGGTCGTCAAAGAGCAGGGCATCCGGGCGCAGGCCGTGTTCATCCACAGCGATGGCAAAGATTTTCCGCGCGACGTCTAGTTTGCGTTCGGCGGTTTTGGCCATACCTTGCTCGTCAATCGTCAGGCAGATGACTGCGGCATTGTATTTCTTTGCCAGGGAAAAAATGCGCTCAGCTTTAAGGCGACCACCTTCCAGATGAGTGGAATTGATGAGGCAGCGCCCAGGCGCGGTCTTGAGCGCAGTTTCCAGCACATCTGGCTCGGTGGTATCAATCACCAACGGGGCTTCGACGCCGGAAGCCAGTTTTTTCACCACGTGGCGCATCAGCTCGACCTCATCCGGCCGCTCGGTGACGGCGGTGGAAATATCCAAGGCATGTGCGCCGAAGTTCACTTGCTCGCGGGCGATTTCAAGGATGGCATCGTAGTCCTCCGCCAGCAGCAACTGCTTGAATTTGCGGCTGCCTTGGGCGTTGCAGCGTTCGCCGATCAACAACGGCGGCGGCTCCTGAACGAGGGGCACACTGCGGGTGGCTGAGGCGAGGGCAGGTGCTGCTTGCAGGCTCGAAGGCTGGAAGGCTGGCAAGTTGGCAAGTTTTTCAATCAGGGCTTGCAAATGGGCAGGGGTGGTGCCACAGCAGCCACCGACAACCTGCACGCGATGCTTTTCGACAAACTCGGCCAACGCGGCGGCGAACGGCTGCGGTTCCAACGGATAGACCGCCTGCCCATCCACGTTGAGTGGCAGGCCGGCGTTGGGGATGCAGGAGATGGGCAACGCGGCTTGCTCACCCAAAATGCGGATTGGCTCGCGCATGTGCTCCGGGCCGGTAGAGCAATTCAGCCCGATAACGTCAATTGGCATGCCCCCCAAGATGGTCAACGCGGCGGCGATATCGGTGCCGAGCAGCATCCTCCCGCTTGTATCCAGCGTGACATGCGCCTGGATCGGCAGCCAAATGCCGGTTTGCTCGAACGCCTTCTGGATGCCACTGATGGCCGCCTTGACTTCGAGGATGTCCTGTGAGGTCTCGATGAGGATAAGATCCACGCCGCCGCGCATCAGACCTGCAGCCTGCTCGCGAAAAACATCAGCCAGCTCATCGAAGCTGACGTTGGATAGCTCTGGATCATCGGCAGAGGGCAGTTTGCCGCTCGGGCCGATAGAACCGGCGACGAATCTTTGTTGAACATCAGACATCGAACGTTGACTGTTGGACGGTTTGGAATATTCATCCGCCAGGCGGTGAGCGAGACGGGCGGCGACCTCATTGATCTCGCTGACACGATCCTGCAGCCCGTATTCTTTCAGCGTGATGCGGTTGGAGCGGAAGGTGTCGGTCTCGATCACGTCCACGCCTACTTCGAGGAACGAGCGATGTACTTGTTCCACAGCTTCGGGATATGAGACGACAAGATAATCATTGCAGCCGTTATATTGCTCGCCGCCGAATTGCTCGGCAGCCAAATTCATCTTCTGCAGGCTGGTGCCCATTGCGCCGTCAAAAACGAGAACCCTCTTTTCGAGGGCATCGAGATAGCGGCGATTTGTATAGGTACGATCCGACATCATCTACTCCTAAAAGTCGTCAGGTAATACGGCAAGTCCATGTTCGGTCATTCTCCCTTCCGCGATCAACCTGCGGACGCGCTTGAGATTGGGCAGCGACCAGTAACTTCCCCTATGGCGCGGCGAAAAGCGGACCGCAAACCGTCCCGGCTCAAGCGGCTTGAGGCGGCTCTGGATCCAGCCAAAGCACAGTGCCTCTTCCACGGCCTGGGCAATCGTCAGGGTTTGTTTGCCGGTGGATTTCTTGTAGAAGATCAGCCAGATTTCGATCTTCGTCTGGCTGTTCTCTTGCAGCCACTGACGAAGTTCTGTCGGGCTATCCAGGGTAAGGGATTCGCGAATGTCCATTCGTTGTTTTCCATTAGGCAGCCGAATTATACCCATTTGTGTCCAGATTATGGGTTTGTTCTTTTGTAGTATTTTCACACACAAAACGCGTCCACGTGTCAAGCCAAATGATAATGTTACCGAACGGAAATCGTTCTATCAACTGATAATGTTACCGAAGGTGGCCGCCTCCTTTACGCAAAGATAAGGGAAAAACAAAAAGACGAACAGGCCGATTTTG
>Ga0233425_10008293_pt1 | contig 13924 bp, 16 predicted proteins | sample Watercolumn_Towu_2_FD_181712 | JGI IMG/M metagenome (GOLD analysis project Ga0233425, IMG submission 181712) | Freshwater microbial communities from Lake Towuti, South Sulawesi, Indonesia - Watercolumn_Towuti2014_140_MG | ecosystem: Environmental > Aquatic > Freshwater > Lake | place...
CGGTCTTCGCCGCGACTGCCGCGAGAAGGTCTGCTTTTGTCATTGGGTATTTCCTTGCTTTCTCGGAATCGGAGTTCCGTGACCATCAATTCGAGCGGATGCGGCGTCGAATTGCAAGCATTCCCGCCAACACATCGCGCGAGCTGCACGCTCGACACGCGACACGCGACGATCGACGAAAAACACCGATTCTGCCGTCTCGAATATGTAATTCGTCGGATTTCGTTCGCGCATCCACACGGCGAAAACCGCGTCAGACGTTCGTCGAAGGTTGCTATGGTGGTGCGAATCGTCAATAATCACCGCATTTTTCGCTGATATTTTTGTGTGATGCGCGGTGGCAATCGTGCGCAGGGATATTTGCGAATTTTCATTTCGTCGTGCGGCGACACGCGCGCGAACGTCGGCTCTGCGCGGCACGCCAGCCCGTTGCTGTCGCGCAACGAGCGGCGACGAATGCCGCGCCAAAAATATTTTTTGCTACACGCAAAAATTCACCGAGAAATCGCCGAACAATCCACCATCGCGTCGCCGCGGGCGACCATGATTTAGTTCGTTGTCCGCCAAGCCTCTTCGATTCTCTCGCGCTAACTCGACCGGGCCGCTCGACCGACCTGGTGCATCGCTCTCGCTCGTGCCGCAGCGCATCGTGCTCGACACGTCGGTCTTGATCGCCGATCCGTTGTCGATGCACGCGTTCCACGGATGCGCAGTCGTCATACCGCTGACCGTGGTGGAGGAACTCGACAGCCTGAAGACGCGCATGGACGACGTCGGGCGGGCCGCACGCACCGCGCTGCGCAACGTCGAGGAGCTGCGCCGCCGCGCCGGCGGGTCGCTGGCCGAGCCCACCCCGCTCACCGAAGACCCCGACTCGGGCACCCTGCACATTGAGGTGAACAGCGTCGATCGCGAGCGCCTCGAGCACCATGGCCTCGACCCCGCCGTGCCCGACAACCGCATCATCGGGGCGGCCCTCGGCCAAGCAAAAATCGCCCCGACCTGCCTCGTGTCGAACGACGCCGCGCTGCGCATCAAGGCCGCCCACCTCGGGCTCACCGCGAGCGAGCACTTCCCCGTCGCGCGCACCGCGGCCGACAAAGCAACCGGCTGGGTGACGCTCGAGGCCGACGCCGGCATCGTCGACTCGTTGTATTCCAGCGGTGCAGCCCCACTGGCCGACGTGCCCGGCACCGAGGGTCTTTACAACAACAACTTCGCCGTGCTGCGCCACGGCTCGCAGTCGGCGCTCACCCGCGTGCAGGAAGATTCGCTGCGGCTGCTCGACACCAACACCCCCGAGGCCTGGGGCTTGCGACCGCGCAACAAGGAGCAGCGCTTCGCCCTGGAGTTGCTGCTCGACCCAGCGATCGCGGTGATCGCCCTCGATGGTCGGGCGGGCACCGGCAAGACGGTGATGGCGATCGCGGCCGGGCTCGAACAAGTGGTGGAGCAGCGCCGCTACGAACGCCTCGCGGTGTACCGGCCGCTGGTGCCCGTCGGGCGCGCCGACGTGGGATTCCTCCCGGGCGGGTTGGAAGAAAAACTCGACCCGTGGATGTCGGCCATCCACGACGCGATCGTCGCGCTCACCCAAGAGCGCTCGAGCCGCGACGCGCGCAGCCTGATCGAAGACCTCACCGAGCGCGGCCAGCTGACGCTGGAGTCGGTGACGTTCTTGCGCGGACGCTCGTTGCAGGGGCAGTTCGTCGTGGTCGACGAGTCGCAGAACCTCGAGCCGACCACGCTGAAGACGATCCTCACGCGCATCGGCGAGGGCACCAAGGTGGTCTTCACCGGCGACACGAGCCAGATCGACGCGCCGTACATGGGCGAGAGCAACAACGCGCTGGCCGTCTTGATTCAGGCGTTCGCCGGGCAGTCGCTGTTCGGCCACGTGACGCTGGCGGCGTGCGAGCGCAGCGAAGTCGCCAGCCTGGCTGCCGAACTGCTGTAGGCGCGGGGCCCAGCCCCAAACGGCGCGGCGGCGGCACTGCGCCAAACGGCGCGGCGGCGGCACCGCCTCGGCAGCCGTCAAACGTCACACGAACTCACTTGACAGGCTCCGCTCCGACCATTTAGTGTTAAATACCGAGCACAGTCTCCCCTCGTCCGACCAGCCCCCTCCCATCGGTCGGACGAGGGTCTTGCTCCCAGCGTGGGGAGCAATACGACTGGCGAATCAACCCCCGAAGAAGGACACCATGACTTCCCTCGACACACGCAACGTCAGCCAGCCGCTCACCGAGCCCCCCTCGCGCACCGCCCCGGCTGCGCGCGCCGCGATTCCCGACGACTTCGACATCCGTGGACCGATCGGCGACATCGACTGGACGCAGTTCGCCAACTGCAAAGGAAAGACGCATCTCTTCTTTGCGCCCAAAGCCGAGCGACCGCAGGCCCGCGCGCGCCGCGAGGCCAAGGCCCGCTCGCTGTGCGACAAGTGCGTGGTCGCGCAGACCTGCAAAGAATTCGCCCGCGTGAACCATGAGTACGGATTGTGGGGCGGCGAGAGCGAAGAAGAGCGTCACCTCGCCGGCTTCACCATCGCCGCGCCCGTCGGCCTGCGCAGCGCGAAGTATCGCCAGATGCGCAACAAAGGCGTGGCGACGATGTCGGAAGCCCAAATGTCGGAGTCCGAAACGCCAGAGGTTGCGGTCGAGCCGGCTACGACGCGCGCCTAGCGCTACTAAGAGGGGCGCGTAGCGCTCGCGTCGCGCATCGCCAGCAGCCGCTCGAACAACTCGGGGCGCATCGACACAAAGAGTGCCGTCGCCTCGGCGCACAGCGTGTCACCGGCGTGCACGGTGCCCCGCGTGAAGATTTTGCGTCCATCCAACTTCTCGCACCAGCCACGGAAGACCAGCTCGCGCTTGATCGGCGTCGGCGAGCGGTAATCGACCGTCAGGTTCACCGTCATCCCAGGATTGCCAGTTGCCGATTGGGTCACGCCGAGCACCTCGTCGAACGTGCTGGCGACGAACCCGCCGTGCACGCAGCCGGGCGCGCCTTCGTAGGCGTTGCTGAACGTCACGCGACCCTCGACCGCGGCCGCCGCACCCTCTCCGATCACGCTGATCGACAGCGGCATCGCGAGCGGATTGATCGACCCCATCACGGGGCTGCGCGCCAAGAAGTTCCTGCTGCCTTCGATGAGCGCGGCCTCACCGACACCCTCGGCCATGCCGTGCGCCCCCGCCACGAGCGCCGCCACGCCGGCGCGAACGAGCTCGTGCACGCGGCGCACCTCGTCGGGTGTCGCTTGTGTCGTCAATATTTCGCGGATCATCGCGCGCACTTCCTCGGCGAGGTCGGCGCGCGCACGGTCGAGGTCTGACACGGGCTGGGTCTGCACATGGAATCCGCCGAAGTGGTTGCCGCCAGGTGCGCTCGTTTCTCCGCTCACGCCGACTCCTCGCTCACGTTGCCGCCCCGCTCACGCTGCGACCTCGATCATGACGGGCACGTGGTCGCTGGGCTGCTCGCCTTTGCGGGCGTTGCGGTCGATCACCGACCATGAAGTGCGTTTCGCCACGCTCGCGGTCACGAGCGCCAAGTCGATGCGCATCCCCCATCCACGGTGGAACGAGCCGTTGCGGTAGTCCCACCACGAGTAGATACCTGCCTCGGGATGCTGCTCGCGCACCACGTCGCGCAAACCCCACGCACGCAACGCCGCCAGCCGGTCGCGCTCGGGTGCGCTCACATGGGTGGAGCCCTCGAGGGCTTTCGTGTCCCACACGTCGATGTCTGCGGGCGCAATGTTGAAGTCGCCCGCCACCACGAGCGCGTCGTTGGGCTTGGCGATCGCAACGACGTGGCCGGCGAGTCGGTCGAGCCAGCGCAACTTGTATTGGTAGTGCTCGTGGTCGAGCGCGCGGCCGTTGGGCACGTAGACCGACACCACGGTGATGCCGCCGCAGTCGGCGGTGATGATGCGCGCCTCGGCATCGGGCTCGCCCGTCGCGAAGTTGGCGCGCGGGTTGTCGAGACCCACCTTTGACACGATGGCCACACCGTTCCACTGGCCCTGGCCGAAGTGCGCCGAGTCGTATCCCATCTCGCGGAAGGCGAGCGCCGAGAACGCCTTGTCGGTCATCTTCGTCTCTTGCATCAAGAGCACGTCGGGCTGCACGTCGTTCATCCACTCCTGTACGCGCGGCAGCCGCGCTTTCAGCGAGTTCACGTTCCACGTGGCGATCAGCACGCCACAACGGTAGTTGTCGGCCGTCGCGCCGCACTCGTCGTGGGGCTGTCACGTCGCACGCTTCGCGACGCCGCCGAACCGCGCTCGTAGCCTCGTCGCATGGTGGTGCGTGAACTCATCGGCGTGTACGACGCCGAGGCCACGCTGTGGGGAGAACTTTCGTACTGGGTCGGGGCACGACTCGGCCAGCGTCACTGCAGCCTGTGCGACATCACGCACGGACTCTTCTCTCCGAAGTCGCAGTGGCGCGACTGCGCGGCGGCGTTGCCGGTGCCGTTCGCCGTCTTCCATCGCAACGATCAACCCGACGACGTGCGCGCCTGCATCGGCGAGAAACTCCCCGCGATCGTGGCGCGCACCGACCGCGGGGTGCAGATGTTCGTGACATCGGCGGAACTCGAGACCTGCCACGGCGACCCGCAGGCCTTGTTCGAATTGCTCGCCGCGCGGCTCGCCGCCGACTAGAACGGCGTCATGGCCCGAAATAGAAAACGCGCCCGCGCAACCAAGAAGTCGGCAACCAAGCGCGCGAGCGCGGCACGGCGCCGGGCCGGCGACGCAGCCGAGCAAGCGCGATTCCGCGACGGGGTGCGAGTGCGAGCCGCCAAGTTCAAAGACAAGAAGCGCGAGGCGTCACGCCGCGCTTGCCGCACGACCCGCTCGAACGCCCGGCAAGACTACGACTAGACCGCGAAGATGGCGACGAGCACCGGCGTGAGCACGAGGCCAGGCAGCAGGTTGGCGAGGCGAATCTTGGTGAGCTGCAGCAGGTTGAGGCCGATGCCGATCACTGCGATGCCGCCGGCGGCGAACAACTCCGTTCGCATACGGTCGTCGAGCAACGAGTCGAGACCGGCGCCCCCGAGGGTGAGCCCGCCTTGCACCACGAACACCGACAGCGCGCTGAACGCCACCCCGATGCCGTAGGTGGCGGCGAACATGATGGAGACGAAACCGTCGAGCAACCCCTTGATGATGTAGAGCTGCGGGGTGTCGCCGCTGGCGTCCTCGATGGCACCGAGCACGGTGAGCGGGCCGACGCAATAGAGCGCCGATGCCGTGACGAACCCCTTCACGAATGACCGTTGGCTCTGCTCGGTGGGCGCAACCGCATCGCCGCCGCGGTCGAAACGTCGTTGCAGTCGCGCACCGATTCCTTCGAGGCGGTCTTCGAGACGCAGTAACTCGCCGACGAGCGCACCGAGCACCATACCGACAAGCGGGAACACCATGTTGCGGGTGTCGATGGCGTCACTGACGCCGAGCGCGATGGTGACGAGGCCGATCACCTGCAAGAGCGTCGTGCGCATCCGTCCGGGAATCCGGTCGCCGACGAGCACGCCGAGCCCGCTGCCGGCGATGACGAGGCCGGTGTTGATGAGTGTTCCCAGCCCGCGCACAGCACCTGCAGGCTATGCGCGCAGGCCGCGAACCCACTCGGCGACGAGTCGTGCCACCGCGTCGTCTTTGCCGCGCAGGTCGTGGCGCGCGCCATCGACGAAGTGCACCTCCGGGGCGCGCGGCATCACCGCGAGATGTGAGGTCAACTCGTCGGTCGAGGCGAACTCGTCGCGCGTGCCGCTCACGAAGAGCGACGGTGCAGCGACGTGCGGGAGGTGGGCGGTGCGCAGTTTCATCGGCTGCTTGGGCGGGTGCAACGGGTACGCGATGCACACCAGACCAGCGACGGCGAGCGGCTCAGCCGCGGGTTGCGCATTGCGGTCGTCGCCGTCGAAACCAGCGACGGCGAGCGAACACATGCGCCCGCCCATCGATCGCCCGCCGATCACCACATCGCTCGGCGCGCAGGACCAGCGTTGGCACGCGTCGGCGACGGCGTCGCGCACGGCTCGCACCAGCACCGGTGCACGGTCGGGCAGTTTCTTGCCGGCTCGACGATACAGAAAGTCGACGCGCGCGACGGCCAGCGGCGACAACACCGACTCGATGGCCACGAGCGACGCATGGTCGGCCGACGAACCCGCGCCCGGAAACATCACGACGCCACGAATCATGCGCCGACGGCGATCACTCAGCGCGACTCACGACAACGCGGCGAGCAGTACGCGGCGCGCCTCGCCCAACTGTTCGATGCGCTGGCCTGCTTCGTCCGCGTCGCCACCGTGGTCGGGGTGCACGTCGCGCAGACTCTCGCGATATCGGCGTTGTACGTCGCGCTTCGACGGGCTCACGGTGCCGGCCGGGAATCCGAGCAGCTCGAGCGCCCACGCACGCGGATCGGTCATCGCGGTGATCGACGAAGTGACGGTGCCGGCAAGATACGAGAGGAACTCCGCGGCGATCGGGCCGCGCCAGCGCATCGCTTTGTGGATCACCGGCGTCAGCGCGTGGCGCGCGAGCACGTCGAGGCGTTCAAGCGAATACACCGCGCCGAGCATTTGCTGCAGCGCGCTGCCGTTGGTCTCGAACTCGTAGCTCAGTTGTTCGCCGTCGCCGACGAGGCGGTGTCGGCTGCGCGAAAGGCCCTGCCGGTCGATTTGATACCGGTGCCGCAGCCGCGGCTGCACCACGCGGTCGCCGCGATCGACCTGCAAGACGAGCCGGTGGATGTCGGGCACCAGCTCTTCGTCGACTTCCGGGAGGTGCGCTGCGACGATGCCGCCGAGCAGCAACCCGCCCAAACCGGGTGCAGGGTCGACGGGCAGCACCAGGTGTCCGAGCGAGAGGCGTCGCGTGGGTGAATGCAGTCGCGAGTGGAAGACTTCGACTTCGGCGAGCAACTGCGAGTTCGCCTCGTTCACCCGCAGAACGCTACTTACGGCCTCGCTTCAGCGGTCAAACTCATCGAGCAAATCTTCGACCGTGTCGGCGTCGTCGACGCTGACCAATAGCAGGTCGTCTTCCCAGCGGTGCCCGATGCCACGCTCGACGAGCACTGCGGCGAACTCCATGCGATCGGCGATGGTCCAACCATCGATCTCGAACTCTTCCAACTCGCCGTCGAGCGAACGCGGCGCGTCACCGTCTTCGTCGCCCTCGACATCGTCGATCATCGCGTCGACGACCGCCTCGCATTCTTCGGGCACCAGCAACTCGTTGCCCTCCCAGTCGTGGCGAATCTCGGCGGAGGCGAGCATCTCCACCAGCGCGACGCGGTCGTCGACCGACCAGTCGGAGAGGTCGTAGCGCACCGTCGGCACGCCAGGATCTTTCGGGTCCCACTCGGTCACGAGGCGAACCCTAGTCGCCGCAGGTTTCGGCTATTTTGGGGGCGGTGCCACTCTCCCAAAAGCCCGACCGCAACCTCGCGATGGAACTCGTGCGGGTGACGGAGTCGGCGGCTCTCGCGGCTTCGAAGTGGGTCGGGCGGGGCGACAAGAATGCCGCCGACGGCGCGGCGGTCGACGCGATGCGCAACCTGCTCGACACGGTGAGCATGGACGGCATCGTCGTGATCGGCGAAGGCGAAAAAGACGAAGCGCCGATGCTCTTCAACGGCGAGCACGTCGGCAACGGCAGCAAACCCGTGACCGACGTGGCGGTCGACCCGATCGACGGCACGACGCTCACGTCTCAGGGTCGCGGCAACGCGCTCAGCGTGATCGCGGTCGCCGAGCGCGGCTCGATGTTCAACCCCGGGCCGTTCGTGTACATGAACAAGATCGCCGTCGGGCCCGACGCGCGCGATGCAGTCGACATCACCAAGTCGGTGCGCCACAACCTCGACTCGATCGCCCGCGCCAAGCACAAGACGCTCGGCGAGTTGACCATCGTGGTACTAGACCGGCCAAGACACGCCGACCTGATCGGCGAGATCCGCGCCGCGGGTTGCCGCATCAAGCTCATCAGCGACGGCGACATCTTCGGTGCGATCGCCGCCGCGTGGCCGCAGACCGGCGTCGATGCGTTGATGGGCATCGGCGGCACGCCAGAGGGCGTCACCTCGGCCGCCGCCATCAAGGCGCTCGGCGGCGAGATTCAAGGCTTGTTGTGGGCCCGCGGCGAAGAAGACCGCGCGCTCGCCCGCGCCTCGGGCATCGACATGGGCCGGGTGCTCACCACCGACGACCTCGTCAACTGCGATGACGCGTTCTTTGCCGCCACGGGAGTCACCGACGGCGACCTGCTGCGCGGCGTGCGATACGACGCCTACGGTGCGACGTCGCAGAGCCTTGTGATGCGGGTGCGCAGCGGCACGATTCGCACCATCGACACCCGCCATCGCGCCGACCGAATCGGGCAGTACTCCTCGGTCGAGTACCGCTAGTCAGCCGGGCGGCGTCGCGCTGCGTGCCAGTCAGCCTGGCGGCGTAGCCGCCGCGCGCAGGTCATCCGGGCGGCGTAGCTGCAGCGCGTGCCGCGTCGCGCGCCGCCAGAATCAGCGATAGCGACGCGTTCAACAACGCAGCGAGTTTCTCGGCGCCGGGGCCGATGAGGTGCAGACGATCGGGCCGGAACCATCCGTCGGCGGCGGCGCTGAAGGCGTTCCAATCGACCACGTGCAGGTTGTCGATCGTGCGGTCGAAGCGTGCGAGCTGCTCGTTCATCACCTCGGCCTTGCCGCGCACGTGGCGCACCTCGCGGTAGTTCACCCACAGCACGTCGACGCCTTGTGCCTGCGCCTCCGCGGTGATCGCGGCTACTGCGGCCTTGAAGTCGGGCCCGATTCGGTCGTTGTATCCCGTCCCGATCACGACGACGTCCGTGAACTCACCGGCGTGTTTTCGCAGCAAATCGAGCGTGCTTAGGCGCGCCGACGGCCGGCAGCCCGGCGACACGAGACGCTGGCACGTCTGGGTGGCAAACAGCGTCGGCTGTTGGGAATTCATCAGCCTCCGCGCGCTCTTGATGTGGTGAAAGGAGTGGAAAACCGAGTCGCCGAGTACGAGCACGTGCACAGGTTCTTGCGTGACGGTCGACACACTGGCGGCATCAAGGGGCTGCGCGGCGCCCGCAATCGATGCGGTCGACGCGACGCAGATGAACGCCGGAAGAATCGCTGCAAATCGCTTCATGTCGGTTCAGCGTATTGAATTATCATCGGGCAATGCGCAACATCCCCCGTCGCAAGATAATTGGCATGTTGGCCGGTGGTTTCGCCGCATTTCTCGCGGCGCCGAGCACAGCTCTCGCGGCGACGCCGACCATACGCAACGGCGACGTCTGCAAGAAGGTCGGCAAAAAGAAGACGCAGGACGGCAAGACCTTCGAATGTGTCGAAGAAGACGGTGTGCGCCAATGGAAGCGCGTGAAGTCCGAGCCGGAAAAGAAGCCTGCCGAACCGGCTACCAGCGACGTGAAAGTGCTCGACTCGGCACAACTGGCCCTCGGCGCGAGCCTGACCGCCATCGTGACTTCGAATGCGAAGAGCTACGCGATCGTCTTCACGCGCACCGCTAGCGGCGTGGTCGCCTTCAACCGGAGCTGCACGCACCAAGGCTCGCTCGTCGTGCCGCGCGGGTCTGACCAGCTGTATTGCCCCTCCCACGGCTCGATCTTCAACGCCTCCTCCGGCGCGGTCATCGAGGGACCCGCGAACCGTGCGCTCACGCAGTACAAGGCAACCGAGCGCGGCGGGTCGATCTACGTAACAATTTGACGACGGTGCTCGACACGACGTCAATCACCAAATAAACCGGCGCGCGGTCAGCGCAGGCGTGTCGCCAAGCCCGCGATGCGGCGAGCGAGACCGCGCGGCGTGAAGGTCGACACCGTCGCGAGCGACTTGTTCACGAGCCCGGGCACGCAGAGCGCCTTGCCGTCGGCGACCGCGCGCAGACCGTCTCGCGCGACATCGTCGGCCGACATCCACGCGAACTCGGGGAAGTTCGACTCGAGGCCCGAGGTGCTGGAGATGCTCTGGAACTCGGTGTGCGTGAGCCCCGGGCACAGCGCGGTGACGCGAATGCCCGAGCCGCGGAGTTCTTCGTGCAAGGCCTCGGTGAGGCTGGTGACGAAAGCCTTCGTGGCCGCGTACACGGCGAGGTCGGGCCCGGGTTGGAACGAAGCGATGCTGGAGACGTTGAGCAGATAGCCGCGACCGCGCGGTCGCATGATGCGCACCGCTTCGTGCGAGATGCGCGTCAGCGCGTTGATGTTCAGCGAAATCTCGCGGCTGAGGCGCTCGGGGTCGGCGTCGGCGAACGGGCCGCTCGTGCCGAAGCCGGCGTTGTTGACGACGAGGTCGATCTGCGGACGGGTCGTGTCGCGCAGTCGCTCGAGCACGGCAGCAAGCCCCGCATCAGTGGTGAGGTCGACGGCGATCACCTCGACATTGGGATACTGCGCGGCGATGGTGTCGAGACGGTCTTTGCGGCGCGCGACGAGCACCATGCCGACGCCGGCTTTGCCGAGTTTATGGGCGATCGACTCGCCGATGCCGCTCGAAGCACCGGTGACGAGTGCGTGGGCGAACGGAGCCTTGGTCACGACTTCAGCACAGTGAGGTCACGCCTCGCCGAGTCCGCCGACGGCGGACAGGCGCGCGTGGGCACGACGCAGGTCGGCTTCGACGGTGGCATCGTGCTCGCCGCGCATCGCGGTTTCGGCTCGCTCCTTGGCGGCGCGGGCGCGAGCGACGTCGATGTCTTGTGCGAGCTCGGCATTGTCAGAGAGAATCGTGACGTGGCCGCCTGATGCCTCGACGAATCCGCCGTGCACGGCGACGCTCTGCACTTTGCCGTCTTCGAGATAGATGCGCGTGTGGTTCTCGGTGAGCACCCCAAGAAACGACGTGTGGCCGGGCAAGAAGGCGATTTCACCCCCGCTCTCGGTGCGCGTGATCACCTGGGAGGCCTGCCCGATGAACAGCACGCGCTCGGGCGACACCACCTCGACTTTCATCGTCGCTCCGGAGGCCATGGTGACCAGTCTGCTCGCCGTCTCAGGAAGCCGACTCTTGCAGGGCCTTGGCTTTGGCGAGCACCTGCTCGACGCTGCCGACGTTGAGGAACGCCTGCTCGGGCACTTCGTCGAGCTCGCCTTTCACGATCGACTCGAAGCTCTCCACGGTTTCGGCGGTGGGCACGTATTCGCCCTTCACGCCGGTGAACACTTCGGCCACGTAGAACGGCTGCGACAAGAAGCGCTGCACCTTGCGGGCGCGCGACACGGTCTGGCGGTCTTCTTCCGACAACTCGTCGAGACCGAGGATCGCGATGATGTCCTGCAGTTCCTTGTAGCGCTGGAGGATTTCCTGCACGCGACGCGCCACGTTGTAATGGCGCTCGCCCACCACTTCGGGCGACAAGATCGTCGAGGTCGATGCCAGCGGGTCGACCGCCGGGTAGATGCCCAGCGACGCGATCTGGCGCGAGAGTTCGGTGGTCGCGTCCAAGAAGGTGAACGTGGTGAACGGCGCCGGGTCGGTGTAGTCGTCGGCGGGCACGTACACCGCTTGCAGCGAGGTGATCGAGCGGCCGCGCGTCGAGGTGATGCGCTCTTGCAACTGACCCATCTCGTCGGCGAGCGTCGGCTGGTAACCCACCGCTGACGGCATGCGGCCGAGCAGCGTCGACACTTCGGAACCCGCCTGCACGAAGCGGAAAATGTTGTCGACGAAGAGCAGCACGTCTTGGTTCTTCACGTCGCGGAAATATTCCGCCATCGTGAGTGCGGAGAGGGCGACGCGCAGGCGCACGCCCGGCGGCTCGTCCATCTGGCCGAAAACGAGCGCGGCTTTTTCGAACACACCCGACTCCGCCATCTCGATGCGCAGGTCGGTGCCTTCGCGCGTGCGCTCGCCGACGCCGGCGAACACCGACACGCCACCGTGCTTGGAAGCCACGCGGTTGATCATCTCGGTGATGAGCACCGTCTTGCCGACGCCCGCACCGCCGAAGAGGCCGATCTTGCCGCCGGCGAGATACGGGGTGAGCAGGTCGATGACCTTGATGCCGGTCTCGAACATGCGCTTGGTCGGTTCGAGCGCGTCAAACGCTGGAGCCGAGCGGTGGATGTCCCAGCGCTCGACGTCTTTGAAGTCGTCGTTGTTGGCGTCGAGCACCTCGCCCCACACGTTCCACACGTGACCGAGGGTCTTTTCGCCCACCGGCACGCTGATGCCGCGACCCGTGTCGCGCACGGCGGTGCCGCGGCGCAGGCCGTCGGTGGGCTTCATGCACACCGCGCGCACGCGGCTCTGGCCGAGCTGCTGCGCTACTTCGGCGAGGATCTTGTTCGGCTTGCCGTCGACCTCCACGGTGAACTCGAGTGCGCGGTTCAACTCGGGCAGGCTGCCGCGCGGGAACTCGACGTCGATCACCGGGCCGGCGATCGCGACGACGCGACCTTCTCCGGCTTTCGTGTTGCTCATCGTTGCTGTCATGGTTGCTCCTTCTTCAGATCTTGGTGGTTCGCGATTCGAATTGTGTCATGGTCAGGCGTTCGACATCTCGTCGGCACCGCTCAGCGCCTCGGCGCCGCCGACGATCTCCATGATTTCGGTGGTGATTGCGTCTTGACGCGCGCGGTTCATCGTGCGCGACAGGCTCTTGATGAGTTCTTCTGCGTTGTCGGTGGCCGACTTCATCGCGCGCTGACGGAACGCATGCTCGCTCGCCGCCGCGTTGAGCAAGGCGGCGTACAGGCGGGCCTCGACGTAGCGCGGCAGCAGCGAACCGAGGATGTCTTCGGCGTTCGGCTCGAACTCGTAGGCACCAGTGCCCGACTCCGGCTTGCCGTCGCCGCCCTCGATGACTTCGCGATCGAGCGGGATGAGCGGGCGTCGCACGACTTCCTGGGTTCCGACCGACACGAAGCGGGTGTAGACGAGTTCGACGCGGTCGACTTCACCATCAATGAACAGCTGCACCACGTACTGGCCGATTGCCTTTGCGTCCTCGTATTTCGGCGCATCGGTGAACCCGGCGAATGCGTTGCGCAGCGCGTACCCACGGAACTTGAAGTAGTTCTCGCTCTTGCGCCCGACCGGCACGATGGCGTACTGCTTGCCGGCGAGCACGTCGGCCTTCACTTCGCCTTCTGTTGCGCGCAACACGCCGGCGTTGTAGCCGCCGCACAGACCGCGGTCGGCGGCGATGGCCACGTAGCACGCGGTCTTCACCGTCTCGCGCGGCTTCATGAATGCCGACTCGGTGCTCGAGCCGCCGGCGGCGAGGTCTTTCACCACGTTGGTGATCATCTCGCTGTACGGCACGGCCGCTTGCACGCGCTGCTGGGCCTTCACGATGCGTGATGCGGCGATCAACTCCATGGCACGGGTGATCTTCTTCGTCGCCTGGACGGAACGAATCCGCCCGCGAAGAATTCGCTCTTGACCGCCGGCCATGGTGCGCGATTACTCCGTCGCCAACGTCTTTTTGCTGGCGGCATCGCCGACTTCTCCGGCCGAGGTCTTGGTCGGGTCGGCCGCCGCGCCCGCTGGCTTGGTCGGGGCGAACGACTTCTTGTACGCAGCGACGATGTCGGCCAAGTCTTTCGGCACGTCGGCCTTCGGGTTCTGGCGGATGCCCGAGAGCAGGCTGCCGTGGCGCGAGCGCATGTGCTCGAGCAGTTCGGTCTCGAAGCGTCGCACGTCGGCGACCGGGATGTCGTCGAGGTAGCCCTTGGTGCCGGCGAAAATCGACACGACTTGTTCTTCGACGGGCATCGGGCTGTTGAGCGGCTGCTTCAGCAATTCAACGAGGCGGTAGCCGCGCTCGAGCTGGGCCTTGGAAATCGCGTCGAGTTCGGAACCGAACGTGGCGAACGCCTCGAGTTCGCGGAACTGCGCGAGGTCGAGCTTCAGCGTGCCCG
>Ga0233425_10008294_pt1 | contig 13920 bp, 10 predicted proteins | sample Watercolumn_Towu_2_FD_181712 | JGI IMG/M metagenome (GOLD analysis project Ga0233425, IMG submission 181712) | Freshwater microbial communities from Lake Towuti, South Sulawesi, Indonesia - Watercolumn_Towuti2014_140_MG | ecosystem: Environmental > Aquatic > Freshwater > Lake | place...
CTGGAACCCGCTCCCCGCATAGTGGCTGCAGGCCGCGCTGCCGAGGGGTACGTCCTTCAGGGCCGGATCGTCGTAGAACTGCTCGTAGGGCACATCTTCCCCAGCCAGCGTGCCCGGCCCCTGGACCGGGCCCAAAGGCGGCTGGCAGGCGAAGTCGGCCTGTGGACCCATCACCGCCCAGTCATGCTGCTCGCCGCCCCGCACGTGGAACACGTCGAACACGTAGCTCTCCTCAGGCGAAGCCTCCACCAGCATTGCCGCCCGCCGGTAGAGGGTGACGTGCCCATACGCCTCGCACGAGGCGTCCACAACCTGCGCGAAGCCGCCCGTCTCGAAGGCGTGTAGCGTGCCTCGACCGCGGCCCTGACCCCGGGCATCCACCGTGACGGTGTTGTGGGCGATTGTGTTCGACCAGATGCCGTAGCGCCGGTGGTTGAACGCGTCGGTCTGCTCCGGGTACCCGATGTCGGACAGCAACGCGTTGTCGTGGGCGAAGAGCAGCAGGCTCAGCTGGTCGCGGTGCATGTGGTGCGCCCACGAGCCGTAGTGCAGGGCCAACGCCGCGATCCGCCCCGGCTCGCCCGTCTCCAGCACCGCCAGCCCATACGCCGGCAGCACATGCGACCGCGGCGCCGGGTTAGGGATGGGCGGAGCGTCGGCTTGGGGCCCGGACGCCGCGAACAGGTCCCGCGCCCCGCGAGCCCGGAGTTCGGCGGCCGCCCGCGGGTCCTGCAGCAGCTCCGCCGCCAGCTGCAGGACGGTGGCGCTCGGCTCCCCGGGGCGGGCGAACATGTCCCCGGAGTCGCCCAGCGGCGGCTGGAAGCGCCCCGCGACCTGGGTCTCCCAATGCCACTGCAGCAACCGGCGGAAGCGCGGATGGCTCAGCAGGTGCTGCCCCCGTCCTCCCAGCAGCCGCGCGATCTCCGCCGGCGCGTCGGTCCAGAGGTAGTTGTACCCGGGCGATTCCAGCGGCACGCCGTCGCGGTGGACCATGTTCTCCAGCGCGTCGAGCAGCCCCATGTCGCTGTCGGTGACCGGCCGCGGATTGGCCAGCACCCACTCGATCATCTCCTCCGAGTTGGGGGAGGTCGTCTGTTCATCCAGGGCCAGCGCCAGCCGGATCAGCGCCTGCTGGTGCATGCCGTAGTTGCCCTGGTTCCGCCCATTGCTGCTGGTGATGTCGCGCGCCATCGTCATCAGCAGCCGGTCACGGATGAACGCGTCCACCCCCGGGCCGTCCAGCCCGGCCAGCTGCTGCAGCTCCCGATCCTCGCGCAGGAAGGGCCAGACCGCGTCGTAGGTCGGGGCGCACACATCCGCCCAGCCCACTTCCCAGATCATGTTCGTGATGCGGCCCGTGTAGCGGGGGTTGTGCTCCTTGGCTTCGCGGCTCTGGGTGTTGTAGTCGTAGTCGGGGTAGTAGACCGCCAGCTGCCACAGCAATAGCGCACACTTGTGGGCATACCGCGCCGCCTCTGTCGGGTCCTCGGCGAGCAGGGCGCCCCGCGACAGGGCCGTGAGGGCGCGCCGCAGCTCCCGCTGCATCGACCAGTGCGCGTAGTACGCCACGAACCAGTAGTTGTGGTTGTCCCCGGCCTGGTTCCAGCCCCAACCATCGTCGGCATACTCGCCCGTCAGCAGCGATCGGTCCTGCAGCCCTGAGGCGAGGAAGGCCCTGAAGTCGTTGGAGGGGTACTCCTCCCCACCCACGGGGCACGTGATCCGGAAGGGGCGATCAAGGTCGTAGCCCCACCGGTACAGGCCGTCACGGTTGGCGGCGAGCCCGTGCACGGGGCAGCCCAGGTTATGGATGTCGTAGCAGCGCGGCACTTGCGGGGGGATGACCATGTTGCGCAGGAACGCGTCATCCCGCGCGGCCCACTCCGCGGCCTCGGCGAGGTAAGCGCGGCGCAGGTCGCGGGCCCACTCGTGCGCCTCGACGTTCGCCCGCGCGACCGCCAACTTCTCGTCCGTGTAGTAGGTGCGTGATGCCTTGGCGTGAGCCGCGATGGGTAGCTCCCACAGGCAGACCAGCATCGCCGGGACCCATCCTCGGCCGCGGACCGGGGTCACGCTTCCACCACCCTCATCGTCTGCCGCCGCGCCTTTCCGGACGCCAGTTCGGTGGCCTCGATGGTCCACTCGCCCGGCGCATCATTCGCCGCGAGGTCGACGCGGAGGCTGACCTTCCCGTCTTTGGCGCCGTAGAAGCCGCTGCCCTCGGCCGGACGGCCTTGCGGGTCGGTGACCTCGACGCGGACCGGCACGACGGCGGCGAGCGCCTCGCCCCCGGCGTCGACCACCGTGACGCCGATCTGCATCGCCTCGCCCAACCTCGCCCGCGTCGGGGCCTGCAAGCGAGTGCCCGCGATCTCCCGGTCGGTGATCAGGTACACGCGCCCGTCTCCGGGGCCGAGGTCGACGTCCAGCTCGAGGCCGGCGTCGGTCGCCCGCGTCCTCACCGCACGGTGGCGGACGAGGTCGTAGACGCAGGCGCCCTTCCGGCGCACGGAGACGACGGAGCTCGTCGGCAGGCCCTTCTCCATCACGAGGCCGTGGTGTCCGACGTAGTTCCCGTACGTGCGCTTGTCGTTGAGCAGGAACACGTAGTCGCTGTCCCGATACTGCCGGAAGCGCAGCACGACATCCGGGTCCGGTGAGTCGCCGTAGCGCGTGTAGAAGGGATCCAGCTCCGTACGCAGCGCGGCCGCCCTGGCTTGCAGTGCCGCCTTGTCCGCGTCAGCCTGCTTCGTGCGCTTCACGCTAGGGATCACGATGTCCGGCACGATCGCCGGGCAGAGGAACTCGTCGGCGATCACGAGCCCGCCCCGTCGCTGGAACGCCTTGATCCGCTCGACGACCCCCTCGGTCAGCACATCGCAGTGCGGCATTGCCAGCACCCGGTAGTCATCCAGGCCGTCGCGGAGGACGGTCTCGTCGAAGAGGATGCGCGGCTGCAGATGCGCCCACTGCAGGATGAGGTGCAAGTCGGCCTCCCACGCCTCGCTCCAGCCGTACGTGCCTCGGCGGGCGAACACCTGCGAGGAGAAGCTCTCCAGGATCGCCACGTCCGCCTTCCGGTCCGGGACTTGCAGCAGCGTCGGCCCGAGCGGCTGCACCACCTCGTGGGTCAGCTCCGTCAGCACCCCGGCCGTCTCGGGATTCGTGAAGACATACCCGTCCTTGGCGCCCGTGTCCACCAGCGACTGCCAGCCGTGGTACATGATCCCCCGGATCGGCCGCGAGATCTTCGACCAGAACGCTTCCCGCATGTGGTCGGGAGCGATGGTGATGAACGGCGCCTTCGGCTGGTCCCGCTCCCACTGCGCCCGTGCGGCCTCGTCCTCCGGGAGGTCCGGCGCGGTGCCCGAGCGGTACCAGATGACCTGCGTCATCTTCATCACGCGCTGCCCCGGTCGACCCTCGGCCATCGCGAACAGCTCGTCGGTCGCCTGCCCCATCTTGATCGGGTCGGGGTACGAGTAGGTCCACTGGGAGATCACATCGACCTCGCCGCCGCTGCCCCACACATCGGGCACGCGCACCGCCGGATCGAAGAAGGTCCACAGGTCCTTCCGCCCCGTCGACTTCAGTCCCCGGTGAATCTCGGAGTGCAAGGGGTTCCAGCCGTCGCCGTCCTTCCAGAACCAGCGGTAGAAGTCCAGGATGGGGTGGTCATCGGGCACCACTCGGTTCGGCGGGAAGCCCTTTACCCGCGTGTAGGGCAGCCCGTACTTGCCCTCGATCTCCTCCGGGATCTCGCGTCCCGTCGCCTGCCGGTACGCCTCCCGGTCGTGCTCGTGGAAGCACAGGTCCGAAGCATCCCGCACCTCCGAGTGGATCAGCGAGCCCGCAAGCGCGGGGTACTGCCCGAAGGTCTGAGCCACCGAGGCGCCGATGTTGTAGCAGAACTGCCGGAGCTCGGGGAAGTTGCCGCAGACGTTCTCCGCCTCCCGCACGTTTCCGGCGCGGTCCACGCGGTCGTACTTCGCCTTGCGTTCCGGATCGCGCGACACCCATGTCCCCGGGTACACGTACACGAGTCCGCCCACGCCCTGCCTGAGCCGCTCATCGAGGTCACGGCCCCGCTCCTCCACCTGATCAGTCGGCAGCGCCTCCACCGGCCGGCCCGCCTCCCAGACGCGGGCGTCGCTGACCAGCGAGATGAGGTCGTGGGTGAAGCCGATCGTCTTCAGGCGCTCGAAGTCCCCGCCGCCCCACATCACCACCGGCATCTGGTTCGGCAACGGTCGCGCGACGATGGTGACCGGGACCTCCTTCTCGATGGTCTGCGGCTTCCCGTCTGCCGTTGCCGAGGCCGCGACCCTCACCAGGTAGCTGTCGGGCCGCAGAGCCGTGTCCACCGGGAGCGACAGCACGTGCTCCGCGTTTGGCGCGAGGTCCGGCAGGGCGACCTCGTGTCGCGCGCCGCCGAAGTCCACTGTCGCCCGTCCCGCGGTCATCGTGGCCGTCGACTCGTTCCCAATGACCACCGAGACCGTCGCGTCCGGCTCCATACGGACAAACGCCGTCCGCCCGCGACCTGCGTCCACGGTCAGCCCTCCCACGAAGTGGGGCACGATCCCCCGCGAGACCCGCACTTGTGCCAGATACCCGGGGAACCCCGCGTGGATGCTCCCGAACCGATCCCCCAGCGCGAGGTCATAGTCGCCCGGCGTGATGGCACCTCGCCCCTCGAGAACCACTTTGCCCGCGAGCACCCCGTCCAGGAAGAACCGGCACCGGCCCGCGCCGTCGTAGGTGAAGGCCACATGCACCCACCGCTCCGGCACGATCACCAGCTCCGGCCCGTTGATGAAGTCCGAGTCCTTCCCGAAACCCAGCGACGCCATCAACCGCCGGCGGTCCGGCCCGGTCTTCACGAGGTAGAGGCAGTAGTCCCGGTTCGCCTCGGGGATGTCCTTCGCGTAATGGAAGTACTTCTTGTCGAACAGGAAGACGGTGTCGGAGTCGGCCATCTCAGGCTTCGCCGCGAACCACGTCTCGAGCGTGAACGCCCCGGCGGGCGAGAGGTCATCGGCGTCCTTTGCGGCGGCTCCCTGCGGGCGATCGTTGTCTCCGCCCGCCGGAAAGGACTCCAGCCGCCCACCGACGGGACCCTCGCCGCCGACCCGCGACTGGCCCCGCAACGTCAGCGCGTGGCCCCGACCGGAGTTGTCCTCCGTCTCGCGTCCAGGTAGGAACTGCCACAGAGCGATGACGCTCTCCCCCGTCGCGTCAGCGCCGGCGTACAGCCCCTCCCACGGCGCAGCGGCGGACGGAACTGTCCGGCCCAGAGCGAGCAGGATGCACGCAGCAGCCGCCCCTCCGACCGTTGACAGGCCTCTCATGGCTGGCGCTCCTACTGCAGGACGTGCAGTGTGATGGGCTTCCAGATCCCGCCAGCCTGGACGCTGTCGTGCACGCGGACGGTGATCTGGTTCCGCTCGCCCCACTTCAGCTCCCGCGTGACATCGAGCGTGAACGGCTTGTCCCAGCCTTCCGGGCCCAGGTCGTGCTGGCCTACGTAGATGCCGTTGACCCAGACCCACGCGATCTCATCGACGGCGCCGAAGGCCAACTCCGCCGCGAGCAGCTCCGGCTTCGCGGGTAGCTCAAAGGTCCCGCGATACCACGCGACCCCGTCGTAGGTCTGCCCCTGCTCCTCCCACGCGGAATCGACGCGGATCGGCAGCCACGCGGCGTCGTCGAAGGCGACCTCGAACCAGCCCTGCCGATGGCCCTCGACGGTCGGGTCGGTCTGGAGGCGCCATCCATCCAGCGGGAGGGGGATCTCCTGGGCCACACGGATGTCGTGGTCCCAGTCCTTCCGATCGCGGACGGAGACCGTCTCCTTGTGGAAGGGCCACAGCGCCGGCCCCGCGACGTCCCGCACCGCCGCTGCCTCGTCGCCTTGTGCCTGCTGCAGGAGCGCGAGCACCTCGCCGGTGCGCGGGTCGATCTGCACCGCAAGCTGCACGGCCATCAGCCGCAGCAGCACATCGCTGTCGGCCAAGGCGCGCTTCAGATGCCCTAACGACGCGGCATCCGGCGGGTCGCATAACGCTGCCAGCGCCGCTCGACGCACGAGCACATCCTCGTTGTTCAGTGCCCCCGCCAGGGCCGCGTGGGCCGGCTCGCCGAGGTCCACCAGCAGGCGCACGGCCGTTCGCCGCACCACCAGGTTCTCGTCCTTCAGCGCCTCGGAGAGGGCCGGAATCGCCTCGGCGCCGCGCCCGGCCTGCTTCAGCAGCGCCGCGCGCCGCGCCGCAGGGTCGTCACCCGCCGCCTCCACCCGCAGACCGGTCACCGCGGTCAGCACACTCACCAGCACCGCCGCCCGCACGGTCCGTGTCATCGCACCTGCTCCCTGGTCTCCAGCAGCCTGGGGACCTCCGCCACGAAGCGCCGCATGGCGAGGCCGCGATGGCTGATGGCGTTCTTCCCGTCGGGGGCCAGCTCCGCACTGGTCCTGGCTTGCCCTCGCGGGACGAAGATGGGGTCATACCCGAACCCGCCCTGCCCGCGGGGCTCGGAGGTGATGGTCCCCTCGCAGAGCCCCTCCCACTCGCCCAGTACGCCATGGGGCGCCGCGAGACACAGGGCGCAGTGGAACCGGGCGGTGCGGTGGGGCTCCGGGACGCCTTCGAGCATCCGCAAGAGCAGCGCGACCCGCTCCGCATCCGGCTGTCCGGCTCCGGCGAACCGCGCGCTGTAGACCCCGGGCCGCCCCTGGAGCGCCTCGACCGAGAGGCCGCTGTCTTCTCCGAGCGCCCATTCGCCGGCGATTCGGGCTGCCACCTCCGCCTTCCGGCGCGCGTTCTCGCGGAAGGTGGCGAAGGGTTCGGGGATCTCGGTGGGTCCGGCTACGTCTCGCAGCAGCGTAACACGCAACTGGAGGCCCCCAAGGAGGGCCTCCAGCTCACGCGCCTTGCCGGCGTTGCCGGTGGCTAGGACGAGGAGCCGCGACTCGCTCACGGCACCCCCTCCAGGCCCTGCAGCGCGGCGTCCTGGGCGTCGAAGAGGCGATTCAGGGAGTTGAGCCCCAACGTGAGGAGCTCGTCGAACCGCGGTCGGGGCAGGGGAGCGGACTCCGCTGTGGCCTGCACCTCGATCAGGCCGCCGCGCCGGACGGCGACGACGTTCATGTCGGTGGAGGCGCGCGAGTCCTCCTGGTAGCACAGGTCGGCCAGCAGCTCGCCCGAGACGATGCCCACACTCACCGCGGCGACACTGTCCAGGAGCGGCCAACGGCGGATCACTCGCTCCCGCACCAGGGCGGCGCAGGCCTCGGCCAGCGCCACATACGCCGCCGTGATGGAGGCCGTCCGCGTCCCGCCGTCGGCCTGCAGGACGTCGCAGTCGAGAATGATGGTGCGCTCCCCGAGCTGCTCCAGGTTGCTCGCCGAGCGCAGCGACCGGCCGATCAGCCGCTGGATCTCCATCGTGCGGCCCTCTTGCCGACCCTTGGCGGCCTCGCGGCTGCTGCGCTCCTTGCCCGCGCGCGGCAGCATCGAGTACTCGGCGGTGATCCACCCACCTGTGCCCACCCGGTGCGGCGGCACGCGGTCCTGCACGCTGGCGGTGCAGAGCACCCGAGTGTCACCCAGGTCGATCAGGCACGAACCCTCCGCGAACTTCGACACGCCGCGCTGCAGCGTCAGCGGCCGCAGGTCGCCGTTTCCTCGTCCATCGACCCTAAGCAAGGGCACTCTCCTTCCTGCCTCTCACCAGACTGCCGTCAACGCCGTCGCCGTGACTGCGGACTGCGGACTGCCTTCACATCAGATCGAGGCAGGCCAGCGTGCCCTTGTTGCGGATGAGGACCTTCCCGTCGGCGACGATGGGCGCGGTCCAGCTCTGCCCGCCGAGCGGGCGGCAGCGACCGAGCTCGCGGTAAGCGTCGGTGGCGGCGGCCACCATGACGAGGTTGCCGTCCGCGCCGTCGAGGGCGAGGATCACATCGTCGACGATGACGATCCCGCCCTTCTCGAAGCCCCCGTGCCGCCAGAGGGCCTTGCCCTCCTGCCCCTCCAGGCAGACGAGCTCGCCGGGGTCGGTGGTCCCAAAGATGTGCTGCTTGTAGTAGATGGGCGAGCTGAAGTGGGCCATCATGGTCTTCGAGCCCCAGACGACTTGCGCCCCGGTGGCCGTCACCTCGACGACGCCGCAGCCGAAGCCGTAGCCGCTGGAGGCGAAGACGAAGTTCCCGTCGATGATCGGGAGCGCGGCATTCACGCCGTGCTGCGTAGCCCACGGGACCTGCCACAGCAGCTGGCCCGTGTCGGCCCGCACGCCGATGAGGGCCGTGCCCGCGAAGACGATGTACTGCTTCACATCGTTGAGGGTGGCCACCGCCGGGGCCGCGTAGCCGGCCGGGAACGAGCCGCCTCCGGCCCAGATCGTGCTGCCCGTCAGCTTATCCAGCGCCGCGACGGTGGCGTTGCGCCCGCCGGGGACGACGACCACGCGGTCGCCGTCGATGATGGGGGACATGGCGTAATGCCACGTCGGTAGCCGTCCGCCGAAGTCCTGCTGGAGGCTCTTGGACCAGAGCAGCTTCCCGTCGGCCGCGCTCAGGCACAGCAGCTGCCCGGCGCGTCCCAGCGTGTAGAGTCGCCCGTCGTCGTAGCAGGGCGTCGAGCGCGCGAAGCCGTAGTTCGGCCCGCCGGGATCGGGGTAGCGGAAGGCCCAGACGTCCTGGCCTGTCGTGAAGTCGATCGCGCGGACGACATCCTCCTCGCCCTGGTGGTCCATGATGAAGACCCGCCCGCCGGCGACGCTCGGCCCGGCGTAGCCGTCATCGTGCATGGCGGTCTGCCAGAGCACCTTCGGCGGGCGCTGAGCCCAGTTCTTGTTGATCCCGGTGTCGGGGGCGATTCCGGCGCCGTCCGGCCCGAGGAATCGCGGCCAGTCGGCGGCCGACGCCAGGGCAGCCGCGAGCCCGGCCGCCAGAACAACGAGCAGTCTCCGCGTCATCGTGGGGGCTCTCCGCAGTGGGGTAGGCACAACATCCCATACTACAACGCCTTGGAGCCGTTTCGTGTGCCCGACGGCCGTCCGCCTCACCGGAACACGGCCTGCGCCGGCCCGCCCTGGAACTTCACATGCCCGTCGAGGTAGCAGACGTTGATCGAGCCGTTGTGCGACTCATGCAACGTGATGCCGTGGTTGTCCCGCGTCAGCTTCGACCAGCCGTCCGTGAAGAGCCAGCAGCTGCTGTCCCACGCCTCCGTCATCACTCGCGGTCCGCGCACGCCGCGTCCCGGCAGGAAGCCCCAGCAGATCCACGTGCTGTAGCTGGGGCTCGGGGGCGTTACGGTGTTGAGCACCCGGTCGAAGCTGTAGTAGTAGTAGCTGATGTTGCCCGCCGCCTGGTTGGCCGGGGTGTCCACGAAGTCAGGCATCCAGGTCCCGATGACCGGCGCTGAGGGGCAGTAGAGGATCTGTCGGTTCCGCGTGTACGAGTCCAGCTGACGGAGCAGCCGCATGTGAGTCGTGCTGCTGTTGCAGGGGTAGTAGTCGCAGGGGAGGCACTCGTCGAAGTCCTGGGCGTACATGTGCGCGGCCAGGCCGAGCTGCCGCAGGTTCGAGGCGCAGGTGGTCTTCCGTGCCGATTCGCGTGTCCGCGCGAAGACCGGGAACAGGATCGCCGCCAGGATCGCGATGATGGCGATGACCACGAGCAGTTCGATCAGCGTGAACGCCGTTCGTGTCGTCCACATGGGGGCAATACCTACTTCGGGGCACCGGGGAGGAATCGACACCCCTCCGGCGCGAAATGCTTGGGCGCGCCTCTCGACCGCCCCCAATCCGTCGCGGAGCACCGGCCCATGGCTTGGTTCCTGACTGACCCACTCGACTTCGCCCGCCACAACGAAGAGGTCGTCGCCGTGTGGCAGGCCTATCACGAGGGCCGCCCGACCCGGGTGCCCGTGTCCATTCACGGTAGCATCCGCAACCTCCTGCAGAACCCGACCCTGAACACCACTGGATTCACCTTCCAGGACTTCTTCGAGAACCCCGAGGCCCAGATCCAGTGCCAGCTGGCTTACCAGGCCTGGTACCGGAACCATGTTCTCTGCGACCGCGAGATGGGCCCCCCGGCCGGGGGCTGGACGCTCTCCGTCGACTTCCAGAACTCCTACGACGCCGGGTGGTTCGGCTGCCCGCTCTACTACGACGGCAACGCCGTGCCCGACACGGTGGAGATCTTGAAGGAGGACAAGCAGAAGCTCTACTCGATGGAGTGCCCGGACCTTCTCTACGGCGGGCTGCTCGGGCGAGCGATGGAGTTCTTCGAGTACATGCACGACCGGTGCCGGAGCCTGGAGTTCCAGGGCCTGCCCGTGCACCCGCCCTCCACGATCCCCGGCGAGGGCTGCGATGGGCCGCTCGACGCCGCCTACAAGCTCCGCGGCGCCGCGGAGCTCTGCCTCGACATGGTCACCGACCGGGGGTACTACCATGATCTGATGGGCTTCGTCACGGACTGCCTCATCCGCCGGATGAAAGCCCTCCGCGAGTGGCGCTGGCAGCGCTTCCCGGGGTCACCCGACGAGGGCCAGTTCCGCCGGCCGGGCTACTTCTTCGCGGATGACGCCATCGTGCTGCTCTCCATGGCCCAGTACCGCGAGTTCGTCCTGCCCTACCACCGGCGCATGATCGAGGAGTTCAGCGACGGAGGGCGCATCGGCGTTCACCTGTGTGGCGACGCGACCCGCTTCTTCCCGCTGCTGCGCGACGAACTGAACGTGTACAGCTTCGACACGGGGTTCCCCGTCGATCACGGTCAGCTCCGCCGCGACCTCGGCCCGGAGGTCCTCATCCAAGGCGGCCCGCCGGTGATGCTCCTGAAGGAGGGACCGATCCCCGCAATCCGCGACGCCGTCGGCTCGATCTGCGCCTCCGGCATCATGGAGGGCGGCAAGTTCATTCTGATCGCCGCCAACAACATGGCCCCCGGTACTCCCGTTGAGAACGTCACCGCCATGTATGAAGCCGCTAAGGAGTTCGGCCGGTACGGGGGCTAGGAGAGCGGCAAGGGCCATCGGGTCGACCCCTCGCGCCTTGCCATCAGTGAGGCATGCGGTGGGTGTGGGCACGGTAGGTGGGTGACTTCCTGTGGGTCAACCGCCCGTCGCCCTCCGGGCTACCAGCACCCCGCCGTCGAAGCCGGTTCCCGCGCCCAGATCGTACTTCCCGCACACCGTCAGCGGCTCGAGGCCCGCGGCCTCGGCGAATCGCTGCATCTCTCCGGCGCTCGTGATCCGCAGATGGTCCTCGCCCGACACGGTCCACGTCCCCGCCGCGTCGTGGACGGTGTACGTGTGCCGGTCCACGGCGACCATCGTTCGCCAGTTCGGAGTCTGGTCGTGCGCGGTGACGATCCGCACGTCGCCCACGGAGATGGTCTCCGACCACCGCGCCCGCCACTCGCTGCGGGGGTCGTAGGCGATATAGTCGATCGCCGCAACGCCCCCGGGGCGCAGTGCTTCGGCGACCCCGGCGAAGGCGGCCGCGAGGTCCTCATCGCGGGTCATGTAGTTCACGCTGTGCAGCAGGCAGCAGGCGAGATCGAAGCTCTCCCCGAAGGGCAGGCGCCGCATGTCGGCCCGCACGAACCGCCCGCGCCCCTGGGAGACGGCTTGGGCCAGCAGTTCCTCCGCGAGGTCGAAGCCCACGACGTCCATCCCCGCTGCCCGCAAGCGCCTGCTCAGCAGCCCCGGCCCGCAGGCCACATCGAGGACGCGCGCCGGCCGTCGCCCGGAGCCGTATTCGTCCAGGAGCGCGCCGATGAAGGCCGCCTGCGCGCCGTACGGCACGCTGGCCTCGTTGATGAGCTCGTAGTACTGCGCAAGGGGACCGTACTCGACCTGACTCATGGGCCATCCCGGGCACGCACGACGCGTTCCGACGGGGAGGGGTTCCTCACGACCAGGCCCTCAGTCCTGCATGGCTGCGTCGTGGGCTAGCTCCTCGCAGGCCGCGTTGCCCCGAGCGAGGAACTGCGCCACCAGCGCCACTCCCCGGAGGCCGCCATGTCCGAGCACGTTGTCGTCCTGGTCACCGCTGCGAGCCGGGAGGAGGCCGAGGGCCTCGCCATGCTACTGCTCGAGCAGAGGCTGGTGGCCTGTGCCAACCTGGTATCGCATCTCACCTCGCTGTTCTGGTGGGAGGGCAAGCTCGATCGGGCCGAGGAGGTGCTCCTCGTGCTGAAGACCCGCCGTGAGCTGGTCGCGCGGGTCACGGACGCAGTGGTCGCGGCTCACAGCTACGAGGTGTGCGAGGTCATCGCGCTGCCGATCTTGGGGGGCAGCGAGGCGTACCTGAGATGGATCGACGAGAGCGTCGCGCGGGAGATATAACGCCGCCCTCAGAAGGGGGACGCCATGCGGGTGTCGGTGCAGGCTTCGGCGCTGCTGGCGGCCGGCTATCCGTCGTTGCTGGAGGGGCTGGACGCCCTGGGCGCGCGTCGGGTCGAGCTGGCTCTCACGCCGGCCTGCGAAGCGCCTCGCCTCGACGGCGGAGGCTGGGCCTCAGTGGCGGATGAGGGCTGTGCGCGCGCGTATCGGGGGGGCCTCCACGATCACGCGGTGGTGGTCTCGGCGCTCTCCATCGCATCGCCCCCGGGTGAGGCCCTGCCCGCCTCAATCCTCATCCTGGCGCGACAGGCCGCCGACGTGCTGGGTGCGCCGGTCGTGCGCATCGAGGGTCCAGCGAGTCGCGGCGCGCTGCTCGGCCTCCTGACGCAGGTTGGCGCGGCGACCGAGGGGCTGCGGGCGGTGTTCGCGTTGCCCTACCCCGGGGCGGGCTCGGAGAGCGGCTCTGCGGGGCTGGGAGATGAGGATGCCGATGCTTCGGGCAACGGGCTGGCCCTGGAGGTGGGCCCCCTGTTGGCCGGCGGCGGGACGCGTGGCCCCTGGCAGGCTCTGCGGCGCGTCGCCGCCGAGGTCCGATGCGTCGTATGTGGGGCGCCCGCCGGGGAGGGCGGTCTGCCGGTCGGCCTCGCCGCCACGGGTGTCGACTATGCGCGTCTCGTGGCGGTCTTGGGCCGGGTGGGATACTCCGGGGCGCTGACCCTGTCGTTGCAGGGGCGCGAGACCGGGAATCCCGAGCTCCTGCGCGACGACATGGCCTGGCTGAAGGACATCGTCGGCGAGTACTGACGCCAACAGACCCGGTCTGCCCCAGGAGGGGGCAGCGGGCGCGGCGAACCCGAGGGCTGTCCGACTGACGCCCTTGCGAGGAGGCTCTACGCCATGCTCATTCCCCCGCTGGCGGCCTTGCTCTCGTTGGCGGTTCCGGCGGTAAGCCAGGACGACCCGGGGCTGGTTGGCAGTTGGAACTTCGATGAAGGCGCCGGGGACGTGGCTCAGGACCTCAGCGGCCGCGGCAACACCGGACACATCCACGGGCCGCAGTGGGTGAAGCAGGGCGAAGGCCATGCACTGGCCTTCGATGGCGTCGATGACTGGGTGGACTGCGGCGAGGGGCCCGATCTCGACCTCACGGCGGCTGCCACCCTCGAAGCGTGGGTCTACCCGGAGACTCTGCCGCCCGCGGAGCCGATGATTGTCGGCAAGTACTACGACAGTTTCGGTCTGACCCAATACAAGGACGGGCGAGCTTGGTTCTACGTCTCCGGCGGCGGCAACAACGTGGCCGGGACGCTGCCCATCGGGCAGTGGAGCCACCTGGTGGGCACCTTCGACGGCACGACGATGGCGCTGTGGGTCAACGGTGAGCGCCTCGGGGCCAAGGCCTCCAAGACGCCGACCATCGCGCATGGCGGCAAGTTCCTGATGGGGGTGCTGGCCGCCGATCCGGCGGCGACCGACCCGGGGTACTCCGGCACCTCCTACTGGCGCGGTCGGCTGGACGAGGTGCGGCTGTACAACCGGGCCCTGACCGATCGCG
>Ga0233425_10008295_pt1 | contig 13920 bp, 12 predicted proteins | sample Watercolumn_Towu_2_FD_181712 | JGI IMG/M metagenome (GOLD analysis project Ga0233425, IMG submission 181712) | Freshwater microbial communities from Lake Towuti, South Sulawesi, Indonesia - Watercolumn_Towuti2014_140_MG | ecosystem: Environmental > Aquatic > Freshwater > Lake | place...
AGCAAAACAGCGCACAAGTTGCCTGAATTTAGCCTCTGTGATTTTAGAGCGACTGTAGTATCTATTTTTATTAACCATTTCAGGAAGTTATCACACTTTAACAAGTGCTTTGCTTCCTAAGACCCATGAAAAATTGGCTAATCTTCGATGCCCAGTTCCTGAATCTTGCGCGTGATGGTGTTGCGCCCCATGCCGAGCTGGTTGGCAGCTTCAATACGCCTGCCACCTGAGTGCCGCAGTGCATTGACGATGAGGATGCGCTCGAATTCGCGCGTCTTGGCATCCAGAATATTCTGCTCGCCGCGGTTAAGCGCATCGGCCACCTCGCGCGCCAGGCTCTCCTGCCAGTTGCCGGCGGTGACAGGTTTGCTATTGTCGTCTTTCAGCTCCGGCGGCAAATCGGCCACATCCACGTTCTGGCCGGGCGCCATCACCGTCAGCCAATGGCAGACGTTCTCCAGCTGGCGCACGTTGCCGCTCCAGTTGACAGCCGACAGATATTTGACCGCAGCCGGGGAGAGCTGTTTGGGTTCCACGCCCAATTGTTGCGCGCTTACATTCAAAAAATGCTTGGTCAGCAGCGGAACGTCCTCACGCCGTTCTCTAAGCGGAGGAAGCCTCAGACGAATCACATTCAGACGGTGGAACAAGTCCTCGCGGAACAAGCCGAGTTTGACACGTTCTTCCAAGTCCTGGTGCGTTGCGGCGATGACGCGCACATTGACCTTGATTGGCTGATGCCCGCCCACGCGGTAGAACTGGCCATCACTCAGCACGCGCAGCAGGCGTGTCTGCAAATCGGCTGGCATGTCGCCGATTTCATCCAGAAACAGCGTGCCGCCATCGGCCTGCTCGAAACGGCCGCGCCGCGCCGCGGCTGCCCCGGTGAATGCGCCACGCTCATGACCAAACAGTTCGGATTCCAGCAGGTCTTTGGGAATTGCCGCGGTGTTGATGGCGATAAAAGGTTTGTCGGCACGCGGGCTGTGTCTGTGCAATGCACGCGCAACCAGCTCCTTGCCGCTGCCGGATTCACCATTGATGAGCACGGTAGCGTGCGAGCGACTCAGACGGCCAATGGCGCGAAACACCTCCTGCATGGCCGGCGCCTGGCCGATGATTTCCGGCGTTTCTTCAGCGGGCTCATTTTCCACAGCCTGACGCATGCTCTCGTCCACTGCGCGCTTGATGACGTCCATCGCCTGATCCACATCGAACGGTTTGGCCAGGTATTCAAACGCGCCGCCCTGAAAGGCCGCCACCGCGCTTTCCAAATCAGAATAGGCGGTCATGATGATGACCGGGATCTCGGGATATTTTTCCTTGATCTGCGCTAGGAAGTCCAGCCCGGAGCCATTGGGCATGCGGATGTCGCTCACCACGACCTGCGGCAGCTCGTGCTCCAGCGCATTCATTGCCTCCGCCACGGACGAGAATGTTTTGAATTCCATCTCTGTTCTCGCCAGGGCTTTCTCGAACACCCAGCGAATTGATTTGTCATCGTCCAGAATCCAGATCGGTCTCATATGTTGTAAATCCAAAAAGTTATTGTTGTATGACGATATGTTTCATCGCACTGCTTTCCACCGGCAGCAAGATGGTAAAGCAAGTCCTGCCCGGCTGGCTGTCGCATTCGATCATGCCGTGGTGTTGCGTAATGAAGGTCTGTGCCAGCGCCAGCCCCAGACCGGAGCCGCCCTCGCGCCCGGAAACCAGCGGATAGAAAATCTTGTCGCGTATCTCGGCCGGAATGCCCGGGCCGTTATCAATGATCTGCAGCTTGATGGCAACACGGTAGCGCCTTTTTGCCAGCGTCACTTGCCGCTCGGCGCGGGTACGCAAAATAATCTCCGCCTCCGGCGTGTGGTGCGCCTGCATGGCCTGCACCGCATTGCGTGCGATGTTCAGCACGGCCTGGATCAGCTTCTCGCGGTCGCCAATCAGCTCCGGCAAGCTGGTGTCATAATCGCGGCGCACCTTGATGTTATGCGGCGACTCCGCCAGCAGCAAGCTGCGCACCCGCTCCAGCACCTCGTGGATATTGGTCGGCTCGTACTTGGGCACACGATGTGGCACCAGCAGCCTGTCCATCAGGCTGTGCAACCTGTCGGCCTCTTTGATGATGACCTGGGTATATTCGCGCAGATTCGGCTGCGGCAGTTCGTGTTCCAACAACTGCGCTGCGCCGCGCAGGCCGCCCAGCGGATTGCGAATCTCGTGCGCCAGGTTGCGCAGCAGCTCTGCATTGGCCTGCTGCTGGATCAGCATGCGCTCTTCCCGCGCAATGCGCAGTTGCTGATCCATCTGCTGAAATTCCAGCATCAAAGCGGCTTGCGGCAATTCCAGCGGAGTCACGGTACAAGTCACCGCCAGCGAGTGCTGGCGTGTGGTTGTCAGCACCAGCTCATGCTCGCGATATGGGCTATGGTTCTTGAGTGCGTTCTCAATAGCGATTTGCAGCACGTCGCAATTCTGGAACACATGGGAGACATGCTGGCTGGCAATGTGGTTGGCGCTGACCGCAAACAGGATTTCCGCGCTGGGATTGGCATAGACGATGCGATGCATATCATCCAGCAGAATCACTGCCGCCGCCAGGTATTCGAGGCCTGAAAAGCCTTTGGGGATATGTTGGATCATGCGCCTAAATTATCACAGCAAACAAAAATTGTGCTTGATATTAAGCAAAAGCCGAGCCAGCTTTCAGGCGACTCGCGAAAACACAAAGACTTAATTGTTGCCGCCGATTTCCTTCTGCAACAGTTCGATATTGCGCTCATGCGCTTCGATTTCCTCACGCAAAGGCTTCAGCTTTTCTTCGTATTTCGCCATATTGCGGAAAGTCTTGCCATCTTTGGTTTTATATACTTCCGGATTGGATTCTGCCTCGGCATAAGCCTGCTTGGCCTTTTCCAGGGCAGCCCTTTCCGAATCGAGCTCGGTCTGTAAAATCTCTTTGCGTTTGGTGTCACGCGCGTTCTGCGTGCCGCTGTCTACTTTCGGGAAACCAGCCGGCGAGGCCGCCTTTGGCGCGGGTGCACGCTTGGCAGCGCTGCCATCGCCACCAAAGCTGGTATCAGCAGGCTCCAGATCAAGCTTCTTGGCTCCTTTGATCTTCACATTGGAATAAGTGACATTCCCTTCCGAATCCACATGTTTGTAAATCTCGGCATGTGCGCTTGGCAGGCTCAGTGCGCCCAGAAAAAGTATGGTAAATAAATATCTATTCATACCAATAGTTTAGATGACAATTGTCAAGTAATCAACGAAGTATTGCATTATTGGTTGACGCTGGGATTCCGCCAAAGTTCTGTGGTCATTACAGACAATAAAAAAGGGTAGCCGAGGTTGGAACCAGAAAACAAAAAGGGCGGCCAAGGCCGCCCTAGTTTGGTGCATGCTTAAATTAGCAAGAGTAGTACAAACCAAACTCCAGTGGGTGTGGTGTCATACGCAGTTGCTGCACTTCTTGCATCTTCAAATCGATGTAAGCATTGATGAAGTCGTCGGAGAACACACCGCCACGGGTCAAGAACTCGCGATCTTTGTCCAGGTATTCCAATGCTTGATCCAAGCTAGAACATACAGTTGGGATCAATGCATCTTCTTCTGGCGGCAGGTGATACAAGTCTTTAGTTGCTGGCTCTCCTGGGTGAATCTTGTTCTGAACACCATCTAGGCCCGCCATCATCAAGGCAGTGAATGCCAGGTATGGGTTAGCAGTTGGATCCGGGAAGCGTGCCTCGATACGGCGCGCTTTATCGCCATGTACGAATGGAACACGGATGGAAGCAGAACGGTTTTTAGCAGAGTACGCCAATTTAACTGGTGCTTCAAAACCTGGCACCAAGCGCTTATATGAGTTGGTGGATGGGTTAGTAATCGCGTTCAAAGCACGTGCGTGTTTGATGATACCGCCGATGTAGTACAGCGCGAAATCACTCAAGCCAGCGTAGCCGTTGCCTGCGAACAGATTTTTACCATCTTTCCAAATGGATTGGTGCACGTGCATACCGGAACCGTTATCGCCTACCATTGGTTTTGGCATGAAAGTCGCTGTTTTGCCATAAGCGTGTGCAGTGTTCAATACCACGTATTTCAACACTTGAGTCCAGTCAGCACGACGCACCAAGGTATTGAATTTAGTGCCGATCTCACACTGGCCTGCGTTAGCCACTTCGTGGTGGTGCACTTCAACCGGAATACCCAAGTCTTCCAAAGTCATGACCATCGCGGAGCGAATGTCCTGGAAAGAGTCGACAGGTGGAACCGGGAAGTAACCACCTTTGACCGCCGGACGGTGGCCGGTGTTGCCGCCTTCAAAACTGTCGCCAGATGCCCATGCACCTTCTTCAGAGTTGATCTTCACAGAGCAACCTTGCATGCCAGCTTGCCACTGGATGCTGTCGAAAATAAAGAATTCTGGCTCTGGGCCAAAGTAAGCGGTATCACCAATGCCGCTGGCTTTCAGGTAAGCTTCGCCGCGCTTGGCAATGGAGCGTGGATCACGGTCATAACCTTTACCGTCTGTCGGGTCAACCACGTCGCAAGTCAGCACCAATGTTGGCTCATCAAAGAATGGATCAATGAAAGCAGTCGCTGCATCAGGCATCAATTGCATATCGGATGCGTTAATGCCTTTCCATCCGGCGATGGAAGAACCATCAAATGCATGGCCTTCGGTAAATTTGTCTTCATTGAAGTGGGAAACAGGCACAGAAACGTGCTGCTCCTTACCTTTGGTGTCAGTAAAACGAAAATCAACGAACTTGATGTCGTTTTCCTTAACCATTTTCATCACATTTGCAACTGACATTGCTATTCTCCTAGTATGTTTTGCTCGAAAATGAAAGAATTGATAAAAAATTCACATAATGTTTGAATTCTTGAGACCAAGATTTTAGCAGGAACCATGCCAAAGAGAAAATATCGTTTTTTTGCCAAAAATGTCCTAAATTCATTCAGTTACTGAAACTTACGTTTTTAAATTGCACCAATATTGTGCTTTTGTATGAAATGTGCACCATTTATGTGCAATTTGGTCGTGATTTTTGTCTAGTGGAATTCACGTTATACTGCACACAATTACAAAATGAGAGGTTGAATGATGAGTCAAGCGCTTTTACAAACCGCACACATGCGTGCCGAACAACTGGGTCTGCCATATGCCGGGGCGCTGACGCCGAAAGAAGCGTTTGCGGTATTGCAGTCGGACACCAATGCCGTGTTGCTAGATGTGCGCACCCAAGCCGAACTGGATCTGGTCGGACGCGTCCCGGACGCATTAAGCATTCAGTGGGCATTCTACCCAGGCATGGTGCCTAATCCAGATTTCGGAGAATTGTTGCAAACCAAGGTCAACAAGGACGCTACTATTATCTTTATGTGCAGAACTGGCGGCCGCTCACATGGCGCGGCCAGTATGGCACAGCAATTGGGCTACCACAGTGCCTACAACATGCTGGAAGGTTTTGAAGGTGAGGCGAACGAGCTGAAGCAGCGCACCCTCATTAACGGCTGGAAATGTGCCGGCCTGCCTTGGACTAATGGCTAAATCACCGAGTACCTAAATGACAGACAAATATGCGGTTCTGGGCAACCCGATCGCCCATAGCAAGTCGCCGCTCATCCACGCTGCGTTCGCCAAGCAAACACATCAGGATATCAGCTACGAAGCCATCCTGGCACCGCTGGATGGCTTTCGCCAAACCGTGCAGCGCCTGCAGGACGAAGGCTACAAGGGTGCCAACGTCACCGTGCCGTTCAAGTTCGAGGCTTATGACGCCTGCCACCAACACACCGACCGTGCTTTTGTGGCTGGTGCAGTCAACACATTGACATTCAATGGCGGTCACATCGCGGGCGACAACACCGATGGGGCAGGGCTAGTACGTGACATCACCCATAATCTGGGATATACCCTGCAAGACGCACAGGTATTGCTGCTTGGCGCAGGCGGGGCAGCGCAAGGCGTGCTGCAACCTTTGGTAGAAGCGGCACCCGCCAACATTACGGTAGCCAACCGCAACGTGGAAAAGGCGCACATCATGGTGCAGCGGCTTGCCATTGAGCAAGCAATTTGCAACATTTCCGTGCTTGAATTTAAAGCATTGAACCAGCCTTTTGATATCATCATCAACGCCACGTCTGCCGGCCTGGCGGATAGCGCGTTACCGATTCCCGACGCGGCATTTGGCAAACAAACACTGGCTTACGACATGATGTATGGCCGCGAAACCCCTTTCATGGCGCAGGCTCAGAAAGCAGGCGCACAAGTGGCCGACGGCTTGGGCATGCTGGTGGAACAAGCCGCCGAGGCCTTTGCGGGCTGGCGCGGCGTACGGCCCGACACACAACCCGTGCTGCAACAATTGCGCCAGGCAATCGGTTAATGTTTGCTCCATGAAGCTCATCCCAAAAAGCTGGTTCTGGCGCACCGTGCTGGGCTTTTTCGCGCTGATTCTGCTATATCAGCTATGGATCTACCTGCATATTGTGTGGTGGATCAAGTTCAACCCGCACACCAGCGCGTTCATGGAAGACCGGCTGGAAATCATCCAGGAAACCAAGCCGAACGCCGAACTGAAGCATAAGTGGGTGGATTATCCCCGCATCTCCAATCACCTCAAGCGCGCCATCATCGCAGCGGAAGATGCGCGCTTTAACGACCACGAAGGTTTTGACTGGGAAGGCATTAAAAAGGCCTACGCAAAGAACCAGAAAAAAGGCAAGATCAAAGCCGGTGGCTCGACCATCAGCCAGCAGCTGGCCAAGAACCTGTTTTTGAATGGTAAGCGCAGTTATTTGCGCAAAGGCCAGGAAGCAATCATCACCTACATGCTGGAGCACACGCTCAGCAAACGGCGCATCCTGGAGATTTACCTTAACGTCATCGAATGGGGCAACGGCGTGTTTGGTGCCGAGGCAGCAGCACGCCACTATTTCAAAACCAGCGCAGGTAAACTCAGCGCCTGGCAAGCGGCCAAGCTGGCCGCCATGGTGCCCAACCCGCGATTCTATGACGATCACCGCAACACGCGCTTTCTGAATCGGCGCATCAGCAGCATCTCGCGCGGCATGCCAGCGGTGGAAGTCCCCTAGGAAACGTAATGGATTGGCAACTAGTATTGGGTCTGGCAATGATCATACTCGGGTTTCTAGGCGCCTTGTTGCCAGCCCTGCCAGGTGTGCCGCTGATGTTTTCCGGCATGTTGCTCATCGCCTGGCTGGATGGCTTCACCCGCGTCAGCGGCATCACGCTTGCCGTGCTGGGTGTGCTGGCGTTAATGGCATGGGCGATTGATTTTTTCGCCTCCTACGCCACGGCCAAACGGGCCGGAGCCAGCAAATATGCGCTCTGGGGCATCCTCATCGGCGCTGTTATCGGTGTATTTGCCGGCGTCGCAGGCTTGCTGATAGGCCCGGTGCTGGGTGCGATCGTGGGTGAATTACTTGCTCACCGCGACCCACAGCGCGCCACCACCGTTGGCCTGGCCGCAGGCTTGGGATTCGCGATCGCCTTGATGGGCAAAGTACTGTTGTCAGCCATCATGCTGGGCCTATTCGCCTACTCTTACTACTTCTAATCGTTCATCAGCACAACCATCGGCCTGAAAGCCGCATTCAGACTGGCTTACAGGCCGGCGACTTTCACAATGAACGTGCGCGCGACCGCCATCACGATTGGGCAGTTCATCCGGCGGCAGCGAAAAAGTCGAGGTTTTCTCCTTCTATTCCTGAAATTGTCCCACGGCCATGCGCGGTAAAGTGCCTTCATTACCCCATCAAATAAAAAAACAGTGAAGGAAGCGGCCATGAACGTGATTGATAATTTTCTGGAAAAAATGAACAACCTGCCTATGCTGCCCAAGGTCGTGCAGGAAGTCATCGAACTGCTAAACAAGGATGATGTAGATTTAAAAGCGGTCGCAGAAAAAATCAATCACGACCAGGTGCTGGCAGCACGCGTGCTGCGCATGTCCAATTCGGCCTATTTCGGCTGCAGCCGTGCGGTCAAAACCATCGAAGACGCAATTGGCTTGATTGGTACGCAAAACCTGAAAACGCTGGTCGTGGCTTCCGGCGTCACTGCCACGTTTACCTCGGTACCAGGCCTGGATTTGAAACGCTTTTGGCAGCACAGCCTGATCACCGCCAGCATCGCCCGCCAACTCAGCAAAGAACTGGGGTTCGATCCGGAAATCGCTTATATTTCCGGCTTGGTCCATACCATTGGCCAACTGCCTATCCATTTGGTGTTTCCAGCCACTGCCGCCGAAGTTGAGGAGGTTTGTAAAGGCAGGAGCGTGCTGGAACGCAAGAATGTGGAATCCACGCTGTTAGGCCTGGATCACTGCCAGATCGGCGAAAAAGTGGCAAAATTATGGAAGTTCCCCGATGAGATACTGCGTGTCATCCGCTACTATGCCGAACCGCTGCATCTCGCCGCATGCTATTTGGCACCAGTGATTTACGCCGCTGTGCATATCGCATTCGATCTGGAGCAGGGTAAAGAACCCAAGTACATCGCCGAAACGCTCAATGGCGAGGTGGCCAAGCGATTGACTTTGAACGATGTTAATTATCTGGCCGACAAAATCGAAAGCTACCGCCCATTTGTAGCAGAAGCAAAAAGCTATATTTAAGCGCTAAAGCCCATCAAAGCATGGGTTTCAGGTATTCGCCGGTATAACTGGCCGGATGCTGCGCCACCTGTTCCGGCGCGCCCACCGCCACCACCGTGCCGCCGCCGTCGCCGCCTTCCGGCCCCATATCAATGATCCAGTCGGCCGTTTTAATCACGTCCAGATTGTGCTCAATAATGACGATGGTGTTGCCGTGGTCACGCAGACGGTGAATCACATCCAGCAGCAGTTGAATGTCAGCGAAATGCAAGCCAGTTGTCGGCTCGTCCAGGATATACAAGGTGCGCCCCGTATCGCGCTTAGAGAGTTCCAATGCCAGCTTGACGCGCTGCGCCTCACCGCCGCTCAGGGTGGTGGCGCTCTGACCCAGCGTGATGTAGCCCAGGCCCACATCCAGCAAGGTTTTGAGCTTGCGCGCTATCACCGGCTGCGCCTTGAAGAACTCGTGCGCCTGTTCCACCGTCATTTCCAGTATCTCGTGGATGTTCTTGCCCTTGAACTGAATTTCCAGCGTCTCGCGGTTATAGCGATGGCCTTTGCACACGTCGCACGGCACATAGACATCGGGCAGAAAGTGCATCTCGACGCGAATCACGCCATCGCCTTGGCAGGCCTCGCAGCGGCCACCTTTGACATTGAATGAATATCTACCCGGGCCGTAGCCGCGAGCGCGGCTTTCCGGCACAGCAGCAAACAAGTCGCGAATCGGCGTAAACAATCCCGTATAAGTGGCTGGGTTAGAGCGTGGTGTGCGCCCGATAGGGCTTTGGTCCACATCCACGACTTTATCGAAAAATTCCATGCCTTCAATCAAATCAAATGGTGCCGGATCTGTACTGCTACCATACAAATGCTGTGCCACGGCGCGATACAAGGTGTCGTTAATCAAGGTAGATTTTCCACTACCGGAGACGCCCGTGACGCAAGTGAGCAAGCCCACTGGAATCTGTATCGAAACGGCACACAGATTGTTTCCGCTCGCACCGCTCATAGTAAGCACTCGCTTCGCGTCAAACGCCGTCCTTGCGCGCTTGTAGTTTATCTGCTTCTTGCCGCTTAAATACTGGCCTGTCAGCGAATCCGCATTAGCCTGAATCTCCGCAGGCGTGCCTTGCGCCACAATCTGACCGCCATGCTCGCCTGCCCCCGGGCCAATGTCGACCACGAAATCTGCCGACATGATGGCATCCTGGTCATGCTCCACCACAATCACCGTATTACCAATATCACGCAAGCGCTTCAGGGTATCCAGCAAACGATCATTATCGCGCTGATGCAAACCGATAGAAGGCTCATCCAGCACGTACATCACGCCTGTCAAGCCGCTGCCGATCTGGCTGGCCAGCCGGATACGTTGCGCCTCGCCGCCGGACAATGTCTCGGCGGATCGCGAAAGCGACAGGTAATCCAGCCCGACATTGGTCAAGAACTTCAAACGACTTTCAATCTCCTTGACGATTTTTTCGGCAATTGCCAGCTTTTGCCCACTTAATTGCAGATTTTCAAAGAAATTAAGCGCTTGCTTCAGCGGCACATCGCAAACTTGGTGAATATTTTGCCCGTCCACTTTGACATGCCTTGCCTCGCGACGCAGGCGTGTGCCGGCGCAATCCGGGCAGTGGCTGCTACTGATGTATTTGGCCAGCTCCTCGCGCACCGCCACACTGTCACTCTCGTGATAGCGGCGCTGCAGGTTGTTGAGAATACCCTCGAAGCTGTGCGCACGGCTGAAGAACGTGCCGCGCTCGTTCAAATAGCGGAAAGGCACCTGCTCGCGCCCGGAACCGTTCAACAATATCTTTTGTATCTCTTCCGGCAACTTCTCAAATGGCTGCTCAATGTCAAAGTGATAATGCTGCGCCAAACTTTGCAGCATCTGGAAATAGAACTGGTTGCGCTTGTCCCAACCCTTGATGGCGCCGCTGGCCAACGACAGGTGTGGAAACGCGACCACGCGCTTGGGGTCGAAAAACGTCACCTGCCCCAAACCGTCACAGGTTGGGCATGCACCCATCGGGTTGTTGAAACTGAACAGGCGCGGCTCCAGCTCCGCCAGTGAGTAATCACATACCGGGCAGGCAAACTTGGCGGAGAACAGATGCTCTTTATCGGTATCCATCTCGAGCGCGATCGCCTTGCCATCTGCCAAACGCAGTGCCGTTTCAAAGCTTTCTGCAATGCGCTGCTTCATATCCTCGCGCACCTTGAGCCTATCCACCACGACATCTACATTATGCTTGGTGGTCTTACCCAAGGTAGGCAATGCATCCATCTCATAGATCTTGCCATCCACGCGCAAGCGGACAAACCCCTGCGCTTTCAGCTCATCGAACAGATCCAGCTGCTCGCCCTTGCGGTTCGCCACCACCGGCGCCAATATCATCAGCTTGGTATCTTCCGGCAACTTGAGCACGCTATCCACCATCTGGCTGACAGTTTGCGCTTCCAGCCTGATGCCGTGCTCCGGGCATTCTGGGTCACCAGCGCGCGCATACAGCAAGCGTAAATAATCATGAATTTCTGTTACTGTACCCACAGTAGATCGCGGATTATGGCTGGTGGATTTCTGCTCGATGGAAATCGCGGGCGAAAGGCCCTCTATCAAATCCACATCCGGCTTATCCATGCGCGCCAGAAACTGACGCGCATACGCGGACAAACTCTCGACATAACGGCGCTGGCCCTCAGCATACAAGGTATCAAAGGCAAGCGAAGATTTGCCTGAACCTGACAGTCCGGTAATCACTACCAGCTGATTACGCGGGATATCCAGCGAAACGTTTTTGAGATTGTGCGTGCGTGCACCGCGAATTTTGATAAATTCCATTTGCTTTCACGGAAGTTAAGGCAACCTGTTAATATACGCAATTATTCGATTTTCTTCCATTACTGATGCAAATTTCCGAGAAAATGACGCGCACCGAGCTGCGCGCCACCATGAGTTTGGCTTCAATTTATGGTTTGCGCATGCTCGGCATGTTCCTGATTCTCCCCATCTTCGCCATCTATGCCGAAACGCTTGAAGGTGGTCAAGACCATACCTTGATTGGCTGGGCTTTAGGCGCTTACGGACTGATGCAAGTGTTGTTGCAGCTGCCCTTTGGCATCGCTTCGGACAAGTTTGGTCGTAAAAAGATGATTTATCTTGGACTGGTCTTGTTTGCCGTTGGCAGTGCAGTCGCCGCAACTGGTACCAACATCATCACTGTCATCATCGGCCGTGCCATTCAGGGCGCTGGTGCCATTTCTGCCGTTGTGACCGCGCTGGTAGCGGATTTGACCCGCGAAGAACATCGCACCAAAGCCATGGCGATGATAGGCAGCACGATCGCGCTGACCTTTGCCTTATCATTGGTGGCTGGCCCGGTGCTAAACAAGTTCATCGGCGTGCCCGGTATATTCTGGCTCACTGCAGCGCTTTCCGTGATGGCCATTTTTGTAGTGAAATTTGCCGTGCCGCAGCCTTTGCACAGCCATTTCCACTCCGATGCCGAAACCGCACCCGGCAAAGTGAAAGAAGTGCTGCGCGACACTCAGCTCCTGCGTTTGAACTTTGGCACATTCAGTCTGCATGCCGCACAAATGGCCATGTTCATTGTCGTGCCTTTTGCCTTGAAAAAAACCGGCGCACTCAGCGAGGACCACCACTGGCAAATCTACTTGCCGGTGCTATTAGCCTCTTTCGTGCTGATGCTGCCTGCCATCATCGTGGGAGAGAAGCGCGCCAAATTGAAACCTGTATTCATTGCGGCGGTAGCATTGATGCTAACTGCACAGATATTGTTTTCCATCAGCATGAACAACTTCTGGGCCATCGTTGCCTCATTGCTGGTGTATTTCACCGCCTTTAACATACTCGAAGCCAGTCTGCCTTCGCTCATCTCAAAAATGGCGCCTGTCGCATCCAAAGGCACTGCTATCGGCGTGCATAACACAGCCCAGTCCTTCGGTATGTTTCTGGGCGCCACAGCAGGCGGCTATCTATCGCAGCATCACGGTTACATGGCAGTTTTTGCCTTTTGCGCAACATTGATGGCCGTCTGGCTAATTTTAAGCATGGGCATGAAAACACCACCCAGCGTAAAGACAAAGATGTATCATGTACGCGACTTGGATAAGCATACTACCGACAAACTGGAGAGTCAGGTCAAACAGTTGGCGGGTATCTTTGATGCAAGCTTGATCGCGCAGGAAAATGTCCTCATTGTCAAAATCGACAATCAACGCGCAGCTGCACAACAAGCGGAAACAGAGCAGGCAATATTAAAACTGATAGAGCAAATTTAATCTTGGGAGTAACGAAATGGCATCACTTAACAAAGTCCTACTGATTGGCAACCTCGGGCGCGACCCGGAAGTGCGCTACATGCCCAATGGCGAAGCGGTTGCCAATTTCAGCATTGCCACCACCGAGAACTGGAAAGACAAGAATGGCCAGAAACAGGAAAAAACTGAATGGCATAACATCGTGATGTATCGCCGCCTGGCAGAAATCGCTGGCGAATACCTCAAAAAAGGCCGCCCGGTATATATCGAAGGCCGCATGCAGACACGCAAATGGGAAAAAGATGGAGTAACGCGCTATACGACTGAAATCGTGGCCGACCAAATGCAAATGTTGGGTGGACGCGATGGCGGCACCTCTACCAGCTTTGATGATGACGCGGGCCAGAGCACGCCACCAGAAGATTTCAACCAAATGCCAAACCGCCAGCAAGGCAGCGCCCCGGCGCCATCCAAGCCTGCAGGCAATTTTGATGATTTTGACGACGACATCCCGTTTTGATAGCCACATCAAAAAGTCAATAAAAAAAGCCCGAATATTCGGGCTTTTTTACGTGCAACACATCGTCACTTTAACACTGTGCTACCATAGATAGCGCCGCTGGGCGCTGTAAAGCCATACTGCATGCCTGCACGATTACCCTGCTTGCCAAAGAAAGCGCCTTGCACCAAGTTACCGCCATCATGCAAGGCTTGATAGCAGCTGCCACTTACCGCACATGTGGTACCCAGGGATGTGACCGTACCGGATGCGGCAAAGTTAGGGTTGTTTTTATCCAGCGATGCACCTGAGCCTGACAACAAGTAATTCTCGCCAACCGTCTGCACATTCAAATTGTAGCTATACGAGCTGGTATTAAAATCAGGGTCTTAGGAAGCAAAGCACTTGTTAAAGTGTGATAACTTCCTGAAATGGTTAATAAAAATAGATACTACAGTCGCTCTAAAATCACAGAGGCTAAATTCAGGCAACTTGTGCGCTGTTTTGCTC